>Ga0209162_1001593_pt1 | contig 21735 bp, 15 predicted proteins | sample YNPNPMetaG_FD_187121 | JGI IMG/M metagenome (GOLD analysis project Ga0209162, IMG submission 187121) | Anoxygenic and chlorotrophic microbial mat microbial communities from Yellowstone National Park, USA - YNP NP MetaG (SPAdes) (version 2) ...
CGCTTGCCCTTGAGGTCAATGTCGCGAACGGTTTTCTTGTTCATCAGTTCGTCTCCCGTTACATAGTCGGGTAGTCGGGTAGTCGAGTAGTCGAGTAGTCGAGTAGTCGAATAGTCGAATAGTCGAGTAGTCGAGTAGTCGAGTAGTCGGCGCGACTACCAGACTATCCGACTATCTGACTACCAGACTATCCGACTATCCGACTATCCGACTACCAGACTATCCGACTACAGCTTGCTCGCGATCAGCGCAGCCAGATCGGCCGTGCGGACGCTGTAGCCCCACTCGTTGTCGTACCAGGCGACGACCTTGATGAAGTCGCTCTTGTCCTTGCCGAGCACCGACGTGAATTGCAGGTCCACCGAGGAGCTGTGCGGATCGCCCTTGAAATCAATGGAGACCAGCGGCTCGTCCACCGCAGCCAGGATGCCCTTCAGCGGGCCGGCGGCAGCGTCGCGGAACGCCTGGCGCAACTCTTCGGTGGTGGTGGGCACTTCGACCTGGGCCGTGAAGTCCACGATGGAGACGGTGCTGGTGGGCACGCGCAGCGCGTAGCCGTCGAACTTGCCCTTCAGATCGGGGATCACCAACGCCACGGCCTTGGCCGCGCCGGTGGTGGTCGGGATGATGCTCATCGCCGCGGCGCGAGCCCGGCGCAGGTCGCTGTGCGGCAGGTCCAGGATCCGTTGATCGTTGGTGTACGCATGGATGGTGGTCATCAGGCCGCGCACGATCCGGAATTTGTCATGGACGACCTTGGCCGCCGGCGCCAGACAGTTGGTGGTGCAGGAAGCGTTGGATACGACATGATGGACCGCCGGATCGTATTTGTCGTCGTTCACGCCCATGACGATGGTGATGTCTTCCCCCTCGGCCGGCGCGGTGATAATGACTTTCTTCGCCCCGCCCTTGGTGATGTGATTCTCGGCGCCCTGCACGAGCTTGCCCTTCTTGTTGACGCCGTCCTTCTTGATCGTAAACAGACCGGTGGATTCGATGACGATCTCGACGCCCAGGTCGGCCCAGGGCAGCTTGCTCGGATCGGTCTCCTTGAAGACCTTGAGCGGCTTGCCGTCAATGACCAGCGCGTCATCCACGACCTCGACCGTGCCGTTGAAGCGGCCATAGTTCGAGTCGTATTTGAGCAGGTGAGCCATCGTCTTCAGGTCGCCGATGTCGTTAAACGCTACCACTTCCAGTTTATCGGGATAGTAATCCCGAATCGCCTTGAGTACCTGCCGCCCGATGCGACCAAAACCGTTGATACCGACTTTAACTGCCATTGCAGTGCCTCCTTTGTGATTCGCTGGCGAACGCCATTCATGATAAAGCGCCGGCCCATCTATGCTATGTCTCAGGTCCCGACGGATGGTCGCATGCCCCATTTTTCGCCCGGGGCGATAACCTGTCACGTCGGCCGGGACCTCGGCGCCGGCGCCATTGTGCAGCAAGTGTGTGGCGCGGAGCGAGCTCCGCACAATCATGCGTAGTGTAACACACTCTCCGCGCGTTGTGTATGAGCTAAGTCACCTACGGCGAAATTCGTCCGCAATCCGCCATCGCCGCTCAATCGAATGAGCGGTCGCCGAATTCCAGGGCGGCCTGATAGTCGCGATTCAGCCGTTCGTACAGCCGGCCGTTTTCGATGGCCAGCGCGCTGAGGCTGGCGATGGCTTCGAGCAGCTCGATCTCCTCGGCCGAGAAGTCCCGCGGCTCGCTGCTGTAGACGCGCAGCACGCCGATCGGTTGGTCCTGGACGAAGAGGGGCACGACGACGACCGATACGATCCCCTCGGCACGGGCCTGGTCGCCATACTGAAACCGGGGATCGCATTGCGCATCGGCGATGATGACCGGCTCTCGGCGGTCCAGAGCCAGTTGATCCACCTGGCTGTGGGCGAGGTCGACCGGCCCCTTGGCGCGATAGCTGGCGCTGAGGCCGTGCGCCGCGCCGATGAAGAGACGGCGACGATCCGGGCTGAGCAGGCGGAGCGAGCACGCCTTGACGCCCAGCGCCTCGGTGGTATGGCTGACCACCAGCGGCAGAATCTGCATGACATCGAGAGACGAGTTAACCGTGCGTGCAATGCGATAAAGCGCCTGGAAAAAGACGCCACATCTGGAAGAAGGTTCCGCGATCATGCGTTCAGTAATCCCAGCAAAGCCTGTGCAAGTTTGTCCGGATCGTGGCGCCAGGGCTGTTGCCTGTCCACCAGATCCCGCAAGATGAGCCGATAATCTCTGGGTTCGCGTTCGGGTGGCCGCACCCATTCGACCCCCTGGCCCGGCGGCGCAGGACCGATGAAGGTGTTGTTGGCCAGGACGGTGCGAAAAAGGCCCGGCCCGACGTGATCGTACAGGGCGCGTACGTGCGCATGGACGTCGTAGCCCTGTGTCTCACCGATCTGGGTGGCGACATTGCATACATACACCTTCAACCCCCGCGCGGCTCCGATCGCCCCGGCCAGGTCGCGCACCAGCAGGTTGGGCAAGACGCTCGTGTAGAGGCTCCCCGGGCCGGCGACGATCAGGTCGGCGTCGAAGATGGCGCGGATTGCTTCGGGATAAGCCGGCGCATCTTCCGGGTCCAGGGCGACGCGGCGGATCCGACCGCGCGCGGCCGCGATGGCCGATTCGCCCCGCACGCGACGCCACTCCTCGACGCGGTCGGCCGCCGGCCCCCCGGCCCCGATGCCCACCTCGGCCTCCAGCGTGACCTGCGCCAGCGTGGAAGGGAGGACGCGGCCGCGCACGGCCAGCACCCGGCTCGATTCGGCCAGCGCGGCCTCAAAGCTGCCGGTGAGCGCGGTCATGGCGCTCAGGTAGAGATTGCCGAAGCTGTGCCCGTCGAGATGGCTGTTGCCTTGAAAGCGATATTGGAACAGCTCGGTGATCAGCTCTTCAGCGTCGGAGAGCGCGGCAATGCAGTTGCGAAAGTCGCCCGGCGGCAGGATCCCCAGCTCGCGGCGCAGCCGCCCCGAGCTGCCGCCGTCATCGGCCACGGTGACGATGGCGGTGATGTTGTCGGTGTATTCCTTGAGCCCGCGCAGAAGGGTGTTCAGGCCGTGTCCGCCGCCGATGGCAACGACCTTCGGTCCCCGCTGCCGGGCGCGATGGCGATAAACCACATCCACGACTCCGGCCTGGTCTCGGCGACGAAAGGCGGCCAACAGCGACAGGTTCAGGCGATAGATCGCGACGACCACGGCCACGCTGCCCCCTACGGCGAATACGACCGCCAGGGGCGCGAGCGGAACAGGGATCCGGCCCGAATCCGCGACGAAGGCCAGCCAATCGCCAAGACCGGCCACCTGCTGGAAGAGGACCGTGGCCAGGCACAACGCGACGATGCCGCCGCCCAGCAGAAGCAGCCACCGCTTTACGCCCATGCCGATTCGGAGCCACCTGGCCCAAGAAGAGCGGATCACCCACCGCCGCATAATCACCTCGTATAGATAGCACGAAGTATAGCGTAATTGGGCGTAGAAGTCAACGATTTCGGGGCGGTGTGTAGGGCGATCTCGGGTTGCGCGTCATCGGGGACGCAATCATCTGCTGCGACTTCGGTCGCCCGGAGAATGATTCTGTGGATAACCCGCCGTTTACTGTGGATAAGTCGGCTCTTATGTGGATAACTTCGTTTTTGGGCTTCCCTAAATAGGCCTTTTCTCGTGTAGCGCCCCTATAGTTAGTGATGACCGGATCCGATTAATGGCCTTCTTGTGGATTTGTCGTCAGTGTGGTTCAGTGTATACTTGTTCGTAAAGACAAGTCTTCTGAGGTCGGAAGAATTCTTCCCGAACGTGCCGTGCCCTTTCCGAAGCGGCCGGCGCGTCTCAAAGGATCTGACGAATGACCGAATACGATGTCCTGATCATCGGCGGCGGAGCGACGGGCGGCGGCACCGCGCTCGACCTGGCGTTGCGCGGGCTGAAGGTGGCGCTGGTCGAGCGCGCCGATCTGACCGACGGCACCTCGGGTCGCTATCATGGCCTGCTGCATTCCGGCGGCCGCTACGCGGTGCGCGATCCCGAATCCGCGCGCGAGTGCATCGCCGAGAATCGCATCCTGCGCAAGATCGTGCCCCACGCCATCGAAGATACCGGTGGCTTCTTCGTGCAGACCCCCGAGGATGACCCGGCCTACGCCGACGAGTGGGTGGCCGCGTGCCGGGCGTGCGGCATCCCGACCGAAGAGATCAGCCCGGCCCAGGCGCTCAAAGAGGAGCCGGCGCTCAATCCCCAGATCCGCCGCGTCTTTCGCGTCCCCGATGCCGCCTGCGATTCGTTCGACATCCTGACCGCGCTCGGCGCCGCGATCCGGCAGCTCGGCGGCGATGTCCTCACCTATCAGGAGGTGATCGGCCTGCAGGTGGCGGGGGGCCGGGTGGTCGGCGCGCGGTTGCGCAGCCGGCGCACGGGCGAAGAGCGCTTCGTGGCCGCGCAGATGGTGGTCAACGCGGCCGGCGCGTGGGCGGGACAGATCGCGGCCATGGCCGGCTGTCACATCACCGTGCGGCCCAGCAGGGGCACCATGGTCGCGATGGCGTATCGCTTCGTCAACACGATCATCAATCGCCTGCACAAGCCCGGCGACGGCGACATCCTGGTGCCGGTCGGCACGGTGGCCGTGATCGGCACGACCTCGGTCAACGTGCCCGACCCCAACGACACCACGGTGGAGCCGTGGGAGGTGCAGCTCATGCTCCAGGAAGGGGAGAAGATGGTGCCCGGCTTCAGCCAGGCGCGCGCGCTGCGCGCCTGGGCGGGCGTGCGGCCCCTCTACGAGGAGGGATCGAACGCGCTGGGCCGCGACGCCAAGCGCACCTTTGCCGTCCTGGATCATGCCCAGCGCGATGGCGTCGCCGGGCTGGTGACGGTGGTCGGCGGCAAGTTCACCACGTACCGGCTGATGGCCGAGCGCGCGGCCGATGTGGTCTGCGCGCACCTCGGCGTGACCAGGCCGTGCGTGACGAAGGATTACGTGTTGCCCGACGTGCGCATCCCCCTTAATCCGCCGCAGCCGCATCGGCTCGGCCATCGGCTGGAAGACGTGGAAAACGCGGCCGATCAGGATCAACTGATCTGCGAGTGCGAGCTGGTCACCCGTCGCGATCTGGAGGAAGCGGCCGCCGCGCATGGCGACGTATCCGCGCCGTGGATCCTGGACGACCTGCGTCGCGACCTGCGGCTCGGCATGGGGCCGTGCCAGGGCGGCTTCTGCGGCTATCGCGCGGCGGGCATCCTGCACGAATCGTCCGGCGTGGCCGCGGGGCCGGCCACGGCCGCGCTGGCCGATTTTGCGCAACGGCGTTGGAAGGGCCAGCGGCCGCTGTTATGGGGCCAGGGCTTGCGCCAGGCGCTGTTGGACGAAGAGATCTATCGGGGCATCTTGGGCCTCGATCGGCTGGGAGAGGTCGCTCATGGATGAGATTCTCGTCATCGGCGCGGGGCCGGCCGGCCTGTTGGCCGCCTGGGTGGCGCGGCAACGCGGCGCGCAGGTGCGCGTGTTGGCGTCGGGCATCGGCACGACGCACATCATGCCGGGATGGATCCGCATCCTCGACCGGGCGCCGAATGGCTCCCATCGTAGGGCGAACTTAAGTTCGCCCTACAGTACTTCGTGGACCCGCATCCTCGATCGGGCGCCGAATGGCCCCGAGGCGCCCCGTGCTCTGGAGCAATGGATCGCGGCGCATCCCGACCATCCCTATGCGGCGGCGGGGCCGGACGCGCTGGCCGGCGGACTGGACGCGTTGCGCCAGGTGGCCCAGGCGACGGGGATCCAGTTCGCGCCCCAGGAAGCTTTCGATCGGCCGGACGCGGGAGATGGGCTGGTATTGCCGACCGCCCTGGGCGCCGCGCAGCGGGTGGCCTTGGCGCCGGCCAGTTTCGCGGCCGGCGACCTGCGCCGGCCCGACCCCATGTTGATCGCCGGGCCAAAGGGCTGGCGCGATTTCTATCCGTCCCTTTGCGCCGACAACCTGGCCCGCCAGGGATTTGCCGCGCGGGCTTTGGCATTCGACCTGCCGCAGATGCGCCAGGCAAGTCGCTTCGACCTGACCTCGGCCGGACTGGCGCGGCTGTTCGACGATGCCGAAGTGCGCCGACAGGTGGCGGCCCAGATCCGGCCGCGGCTCGACGGCGCCGCGCGCGTCGGGTTGCCGGCCGTGGTGGGCCTGGCGCATCACGCCGAGGCGTGGCAAGATCTGCAAGACCGGCTGGGCGTGCCCGTGTTCGAGATCCCGACCCTGCCGCCCAGCGTGCCCGGGATGCGGCTTTACGCGGCCTTCAAGGCCGCGTTGACGCGGGCCGGCGTGCCGATCCTGCTCGACATGACGGTGGCCCGCGGCGAGACGGCCGGCGGTCGGGCGACCAGCCTGGTCGTGCCGAACGTCGTGCGCCAGGCCACCTATCGCGGTCGAGAGATCATCCTGGCCACGGGCGGCCTCTATGGCGGCGGCATCGCGACCGATCACCGCGGCCAAATGCGCGAGGTGATCTTCGACCTGCCGGTGCGGCCGGCCGGCGAACTGACCGAATGGTTCCGGCCGGAGTTTCTGGATGCGGCGGGCCATCCCGTGCACGGGGCCGGCGTGCGGGCCAACGCGCAGATGCAGCCGGTGGACGAAGCCGGCCGTGCGGTGCTGGAAAACGTGCGGGTGGCGGGCCATCTGCTGGCGGGCGCCAACCCGCCGATCGAGGGGTCTACCGAAGGGATCTGGCTGGCGACCGCGTATCGCGCCGCAGTATGCGCGACGGGGGGATGAGGGCATAGACATCAAGCTAAGCTTTGGAACCGCTTCCAGCCGGTCTGCGACCGGCGTCGTCGGTCTGAATACGTCGTCTCGGGGGCCAGACGGGGGTCGCAGACCCCCTGCGAGCGAGAGAAAAGGTGGCGCAAGACGCCATCTTCCTGTTAGCTTGATGCCTATGGGGATGAGGGGGCTTTTTACGTCAGGCGCACTTCTGTCGCCTGCCCGGCGACGATCCTGAAGCCGCGCAGGGTGGGTCGGGCCGGATCGGCCAGGCTACAGATCAGGTAGATGCTGTCGGGATAGGTGGCGCGGGCGATGTCGGTCTCGGAGGGGGTGGCGGGTCCGGCCGGATGCGAGTGGTAGATGGCCGCCAGGGTGAGCCCGGCCTCTTCGAATGCGATCTGGCGTATCAATGTGTCCGCGTCCAGCTCGTAGGCCACCCGCGGGGTGGGCGAGACGTTGCGGCCGCGATAGAGCGCGACCGCAATGTCGTTTTTTCCGGCGATGATGCCGCACACTTCCTCCGGATAGCCCTCGCGCGCATGGGCCAGGATCTCATCGCGCAGTTCGGCCGGCAGGCGGAACTCCTCGGGCCCGGCATCTGCGCCGGCAGCGCGATCGTTCACCAATCGGCCCCCAGCAGGAATGGATTGGCGAGCGCCTCCTCTCCCACCGTCGTGGCCGGGCCGTGGCCGGGCAACACGGCATAGTCCTCGGGCAGGGTCAGGATCTGCTCGCGGATGGCCGCGAGCAGGGTGGGCGCGTGGCCCCCCGGCAGATCGGTGCGGCCGATCCCGCCGGCGAAGAGGGCGTCGCCGGTGAACGCGCGGCGGCCGGCGTGATGCACCAGGGTGACGCCGCCGGGGGAATGACCCGGCGTGAAGCGTACCTCCAGCGTCTCGTCGCCGAACGAGACCGGTTGGCCGGGAAGCAAGTCGCCGTTCACCGTGGGCGGTTCGCCTGGGTCGTAGCCCAACCAGGCCATCGTCATGCGTTGCATCACCCCCAGCATGGGCCGCTCGGCCGGATGGAGGTAGAAGGCCGCGCCGGTGGCCTGTTGGAGCGGCCGGCCGGCCAGGAGATGGTCGAAGTGGGCGTGCGTGGCCAGGATCGCGACCAGGGTCAGGCCGTGGCGCCGGAGCGCGGCCTGGATCGCCCGGGCATCGTCGCCGGGGTCGATCACCACCGCCTGCCGCGTCCGTTCGCAGCCGAGGATGTAGCAGTTGACTTCGAGCGCGCCGACAATCAAAGTTTCCAGGATCATGGGTTGCCTTGTCATCCGGGATCGGAGGTCTTCATCGTGCCCCACAGTAGGGCGAAATTAATTTCGCCCTACTGTGGGTTGCGTTGTCGTCTGGGATCGGAGATCTTCACCGTGCCGAGGTAGGCGGTTCCCACTTCGGTCTCGTCGTCGGGCAACAGCGTCAGGCTGAGCCGGTAGTCGCCGGGGGGCGTTTCGGAAGCGATCTGCAGGTCGTGTTCCCCGCGCACGACCTCCCCCTTCATCCAGGCGGTGGTCGGATAGGAATCGCTGACCAGCGGCCAGCGCAGGTTGGCCACCGCGTGGCCGCTGCTATCGCTCAGCGTCAACGAGAACCACCAGGCCGCGCGCGGCCGCACGTTGGCCTGCCAGTAGAACGTGAGATGGAGCCGGTCGCCGGGGTAGAGGGGCGTCTCGGGCGCGTGGCCGTAGCCGCGCTTGTAACGGTCGTAGCCCAGAAGCGAGATCGCGCCGAAGTCGAAGCGCTGCTCGTACATCATGTTCAGCGCGGCCAGCGGCGGAGCCGTCAGCGAACGGTTGACGCGCACCGGCGCCAGGTCGAGATGGTCCTTGCCGTCCGGCAGGCGCAGCCGCTCGCCCGTCTCACGATCGTACAGGCCGATGATCCGCCGATAGTCGCCGGGGGGCGTGCCGGGCGGGATCAACACGCCGTGGTTGTCCACGATCGTTTCGCCCGGCTCCCAGGTGTTGGTGGGTCGGCCGTCGCCGACCGGCTCGGCATCGCGCTGCGCGATGACCTGCTCGTGCGCGTCGAGCAGTTGCATGAACACCTTGTAGCGCCGCGCCGGCTTGCCGACGGCCTGCCAGACCAGTTGCAGCTGGGTGACCTCGCCCGCCGTGAGGTTCAGGTTGCCGCTCCGATAGCCTCGCAACACGATGTCGGGGCCGAACGACAGGTTGAGGCCGGAGACGACCTCGTCGGTCGGCCGGCGTTCGGGCATCACATAGACCACCAGGCGCACATTGCCGCGCCATTGATCGAGGGTCTTGTAGCCCCGATTGTTGAGCCAGGTCTGGATCAGATTACCCGGATCGGCTTCTTGCGTGGCCCAATAGACGGCAAAGACCTTGTCGCGGGCCAGCAACTGACTGAGCTCGGCCACGGTCGCATCGGCATCCATGGGCCGTTGCCTGGGCAGGGCGTAGATCGGCAGGTCGCCTTTGTAGTAATAGCGAAAGACCTCGCTCTGGCCCGGCGCGACGAGCAGGACGGCGTCATTCGGGTCGGCCGTGACCGCGATGAATTCGGCGATGCCGCGATAGTCGTCGCGCGCTGTCTTGGGATCTCTGAAGTAGCGGTCCAGGTTGATGCCGAAGAGCGCGACCGTCAGCGACAGGGCGGCGATGCACCAGGCCGTGCCGACCAGATCGCCGATGCGCACGGCGCGCGGCTGGTCGGCTTCGGTCGTCGCGGCGGCATGGCCGATCCGTCCAAAGGTAAAGGCCGGGCCCACTGCGCCGCGCGCCATCAGCAGCGCATAGGCCGGGCTGGCAATGAGCAGGAACTTGAGGTAGGCCTCGCGAAAGAGGCCGAAGAACGCCATCGTGCCCAGCGGCGCGATCGCCCAGGCGACCGGCAGCAGCCAACATAGCCACGCCGGCCGGCGACACGCGGCCGGCCACGGCATCGCGCCGAGCAGCGCCAGGGCCGTCAGCGCCCACACCCACCACCCCGCGGCCGCGTGTTGGCCCACCGGCCCCAGGTTGAGCATCGTCAACGCGGCCTGAAGCGCGGCGCCCAGATCGGCGGTGCGCGTTGCGGTGGGCCAATGCGTGATCTGCCGGAACGCGATGCTCAGCCAGGGGATGAAGCTGAGGAGCGCCACTCCGCACAGGATCGCCCAGCGCAGGACGCGGCGGCCGGCCGCGCCGCGCGCGCGCGTGGCCGCAATCCACGCCAGATAGAGGAGCGACAAGACGCCGATCATCAGCGGGAAGAGGTAGTGCGTGTAGAGGCCGGCGCTGAAGACGAGCGCCAGGAGAAAGAAGGGCGTCGGCCACAGCTTGAGCGGTTGCGCGTTGGCCTTCTTGGGGTCGTTCAGCTCGCGATCTTCCGCGACGATGAGCCACCAGAAGCCGTACGCGGCGGCCGCGGCCTCCAGCGCCAGGAGCAGGTACATGCGCGCCTCCTGGCTGTAGTACACCTCCAGGGGCGAGAGCGCCGCGATCAGGCCGGCCACCAGGCCCAACAGCGCGCCGCCCATGCGCATCCCCAGGCCAATGGTACCCAGGACGAGGAGGACCCCCAACAGCGCGCTGAGCGAACGCAGGCCGGCCTCGCTCGTGCCCGCGAAGCCGGTCCAGAGCTTGAGCAACCAGTAGTAGAGGGGCGGGTGGATGTCGTTGGCCGCGTGGAGCGCGATCTGCCCCGGCGAGCGGCCTGCCATGGCCGCGCTGTTGCCCTCATCGGCCCAAAGGCTTTGGGCGTCGAGCCGGTTGAAGCGCAACACGGCCGCCAGCAGCAGGATCAGGACGACCAGCAGGACGATCAGGGCGGTATTGCGTTGCCGGCGGCGCGGCCGGAGCAGGCGTTGGCTCATGTCAATGCCTCGCGGTCATGTACGCCTTGAGACTGTAGTAAACCGGTTGCAGGGTGAAATCGGGATCGGCCAGGCGGAAGTAGGCTTCGGGCCGGCCGGCGCGCAGCCATTCATCGGTGGCGCGCTTGAAGTACCACACGTTCGCCACGCCCACCCAGGGCCATTCGCGGCGGATCCGTTCGTAGCCCAGCGGCGTATAGCGGGCCTGCTGTTCGAGCGTCACCTGGCCGAAGCGCTTGTCGGCCACCTCGTCGGGCACGGCATTCCAGCCCATTTCGCTGATCCAGATCGGTTTGGCCGCGTCGCCGTTCGCCACCATCAGGTCGCGCACGAACTGGGGCCGGCCGAAGTTCATCACGCGCGGGTGCATCCGCCGGTCGGTGGGGCCCGACCACAGGCCGTAGCCCTGCATCGCCATGATGTCGAAGTAGGGCGCGGCGCCGGCGTCGTACATGCGCTGCAGGAAGAGCAGGTCGTTGAGCGCGTTGTGCGGCGGCGCCGCGTCGGGCTGGAGCGCGATGGTGCTCGCCAGCGCGCCCGCGATGATCACCACGTTGGGATCGGCGGCGCGTGCCCGCGTCGCGGCGATCTTCAGCAGCCGGGTGTAGTCCTCCGGGCTGATCGGATAGTTGCCCCATTCGGGATAGATGTTCGGCTCGTTCCAGATCTGGTAGTAGCGGATGCGCCCCTTGTAGCGGCTCACCAGCGTGTAGATGAAATCGCCGAAATCCTCGTAGTTGTCGGGCGGCGCGAAGGTGCCCACCTCATCCCCGCGCGCCCGGCTCCAGGCCGGCGGCGTGCTGACGCGCACGATCAGCTCCAGGCCGTACTTCTCGGCCAGCGCGACGATCTGGTCGTACTTCTCCCATGCCGAGCGCGGGGGCGGGTTGCGCCGATCCTCGAAGTCGCCCTTGCCGTGGATCTCGATGTCTTGCCAGGGGAACTCCTGGCGCAGCCAGTGAAAGCCGGCCTCGGCGACCAGGCGGACGGTCTCCTCGCGCTTGGCCGGGTCTACCTCTTCGTTGAGAAAGACGTTGATCCCGAAGGGGTTGACGTCGGCGTGCTGAACCGCCGCGTCGGCCGCCAGATGAAGCCGCGGCCGCAGCAGATCGGCGGTCAGGTCGGTCAACCCTTTGATCTGGGCCAACAGCTTCTCCTCGCCGGTCAGGTCGAAGAGGAGCGCCGCGATGGCCTGGCGTTGCGCAAGCACGGCCAACGCCAGACAGCCGATCAGCAGCAGGCCGATCGGCCAGGCCATGCGGGACGACGGACGCCGGGAACGAGTCATTTCAGGCGACGCGAGCTTGTTTTACTGGGACCCTCGGAAGATGATGTTGGTCCACTGGCCGACCTGGCACTTGTCGGTGATCGTGGCCTTGAACTTGTCCGATGCCTGTTTCAACACGATGCCGCTTCCCTCCAGAGAGAGGCCGCCGTCCGGCACGTTGGGCGGGCATTCGACGACGTAGATGTAGATATCGCCCTGGCAGGCGCCCTGGCCGCACGGCGCGAAGCCCCAGTTGCCATCCCCCTGGCCGCCGCTGCCCGAGTATTTGAGCTGTCTCGGACCGTAATAGTCAATGACGACGCAGACGCCGTTTTGCGGCGTGCCGTTGCGATATTGGATCTGGCCCTGGAAGTTGGGCACGCCGCATTGCGGCGCCGGAATGGCCGAGCCGGGGACATAGGTCCACGGATAGGTCGGCGCGGGCGGCGGGGGCGGCGCAGTGGGCGCGGGCGGTGCGGTCGGCGGCGGGGGCGGCACGGTGGGCGGCGGCGGGATGTTCTGCGCCACCTGGATCGCGGCCGCGTCGCCGCTCACCGTCACGAAGTCCTGGCGCACCCAGCCGGCCCGACCGTTGAAATCGAACTGATACCAGTCGCCGGCCGCGTTTTTGCCGGTGATCTCGAACGATTGCCCGGCGCTCAGTTCGCCGATGCGCGCGTAATTCGTGCCCGGCCCGCTGCGCACATTGACGTTCTGGTTGGCGGTTAATCTGGGCGTGGCCGGTGTCGGCGTCGGCGGGATCGGCGTGGGGGTAGGTACGACCGTGTTCGTCGGCGTGGCCGGCTTCGTCGGCGTCACGATGGGCAGCGGCGTAGCTGTGGGCCTGGGCGTGAAGGTCGGCTTGGGCGTCTTGGTCGGCGGGATGGCCGTAGGGGTCGGCTGCGTGCAGCCGACGAGCGCCAGGACGACCAGCAGCAGGCTCAGGAAGATGAGCGTGTTTCGTTGCATCTAGAGATATACCTCGTAAGCGTGCTATGGAATAAAATGATTATATCATGCGGGACGAGGTTCGTCCAAACAGCGCGAGGGAACGACGAAGTTGTGGTATCATATCGCTGAATGCGTTGTCGGCTCGTCCATCGCGTGGACGGCTCATTCCTTTTCAGGCAGGTGTCCTATGCGGCAATCCGATCGGCGTTGGCTTTGGTTCCTTCTGGGGATGATCGGGGTGGTCATCCTGATCGCCCTCTCCATCGGCCGGTTGCCGGTCCGCCAGGTCGTTCCTCCGCCGACCGTTGCCGGCCCCACGTCGGCGCCCGCGGTCGAAGCCACTGCGCTGCCGACCTCTATCCCCGCGACGGCCACGGCGGCCGTCGTTGCGACACCTGCTCCCGCGGCCGAGCTCGTACGCGGGGCGATCGTCGTGGTCGGTGCCAGGGCACTCTGGCTGGATGTAAATACCATCGCCTGGAGCGGCGCGGCCGACTCGACCTATAAACTGCTCTACGATCCCGACGGCGGCCTCGATGCCGCGGCCGAGCAGACGGCGTGCCGCTTTCCCGCGCCGGCCGGCCCATGCTATGTGGACTTGAAGCCGGATGGCATGATCGGCGCGGAGGGCCCCCGCGCCTATCCCAAGAACCCCAACGCGACCGGCATGGCGCGGCTGCGCACCGGCCTGGCGGCCGCCGATGTCGGCTTCCTGTTGCGCGGTCAGGTGGCCGTGGCCAAATATCAGGCCGGCGGCCGGCGGTTGGACGCCACACGGCCCCAGATCCAGGGCGTGCTCGACGATCTCTACGCGGCCGCCGCTACCACCCAGGCCCTCGGCCCCACCTACACCTCAACCTCAACCTTAACCTTGAAACTCTGGGCGCCCACGGCCAAAAGCGTGACGCTGAAGCGCTACGCCACCGCCGTCGGTCCCGAGGTCGGCAGCCACCCGATGGCCTTCGATCTGGCCTCTGGGATCTGGAGCGTGGCGGGCGACGCGAGCTGGGATCGCCAGTTCTACCTGTTCGACGTGGAAGTCTATGTGCCGGAAGAGGATCGGGTCGTGCACAACCGGGTCACCGATCCCTACTCGGTCGGCCTGTCGCAGGACGGCGCGGCCGCGGGAGACGTGCGCTCCCAGTTCGTGAATCTGGCCGACCCGGACCTCAAGCCCGCGGGCTGGGATGCTCTGGCCAGGCCGCCGCTGGTCGCGCCTGAAGACATCGTCATCTACGAGATGCACGTGCGCGACTTCAGCATCAACGACCCGACCGTGGCCGCGGCCGATCGGGGCACTTATCGGGCCTTCACCTATGACGGCGCCGGCCCCCACCCGAACCCGGTCCTCTCCGACGGCATGGCCCATCTGCTGAAGCTGAAGGAGGCGGGCCTGACACATGTTCACCTGTTGCCGGCGTTCGATTTCGCGTCGGTGATCGAGCCCGCGGCCGAGCGCACCGAGCCGACCGTGCGCGCGGCCGGCCGGGACGCGGCCGATCAGCAGGCCGCGGTGGGGGCCACGCGTGCCCGCGACGGCTTCAACTGGGGCTACGATCCCTACCACTACGGCGTGCCCGAAGGCTCCTATAGCACCGACCCGAACGGCGTCGCGCGCATCCTCGAGTTTCGCGAGATGGTCTCGGCGCTGAAGCGCAACGGGCTGCGCGTGGTGCTGGATGTGGTCTACAACCACACGGCCGCCGCCGGCCAGGACGATCATTCGGTGTTGGACAGGATCGTGCCCGGCTACTATCACCGCTACGACGCGAGCGGCAACCTCTATACTTCTTCCTGCTGCGCGGATACCGCCACCGAATACGCCATGATGGAGAAGCTCATGGTGGATACGGTGGTCCGGTTCGCCACCCAGTACAAGGTGGACGGCTTTCGCTTCGACCTGATGAATCTGCACACCCGGCGCAATATGGAGAAGGTCAAGGCCGCGGTGGAGGCTGTGGACCCGACCATCTACCTCTACGGCGAGGGGTGGGACTTCGGCTCGGCCCGGGATAAAGGGCTGACGACCTGTCCGGACTGCTACGCCAACCAGCACAACATGGCCGGCGCGGGCATCGGCGTGTTCAACGACAAGATCCGCGATGCGGCCCATGGCGGCTACCACACCGATCTCGTGCAGGTTCGTCGCCAGGGCTTCATCAACGGCCTGAGCTACGACTGGAACGGCTACGAATACAACGGACGCGATCAGACCGACCTGTGGGGCGCGATGGCGGATCTGCGCGCGGGGTTGGCCGGCAGCGCCGAGTTTTTCGCCGCCGATCCGCAGGAGACCATCAACTACGTCGAGAAGCACGATAACGAGACGTTGTTCGATCTGAACGTCTTTCGACTGCCGAACGGCGATGGTCGGGATGCCCCCGGCTGGATCGGCCTGCGCATCCCGGTGATCTCGATGGCCGATCGCGTGCGCAGCCAAAACCTGGGCGCCAGCTTGATCGGCCTGGCGCAGGGCGTGCCCTTCTTCCACATGGGCCAGGACCTGTTGCGCTCCAAATCGCTCGACCGCAACTCCTATGACTCGGGCGACTGGTTCAACCGTGTCTGGTGGGATTACAGCCGCAACAACTTCGGCGTGGGGTTGCCGCCCGCGTGGGACAACGAGGCTCGTTGGCGCATCATGCGGCCGCTGCTGGCGGACGAGCGACTCGATCCCGCGACGACCGACATCGCGGCCGCGGCCGCCCATCTGCGCGAGGTGTTGCGCCTGCGCCGGAGCTCGCGGCTGTTCCGCCTGCCCACGCGCGCCGACATCGCCGAACGCGTCTGGTTCTACAACACGGACAACGCGCACACGGCGATGATCGTCATGGCGCTCTCGGATGTGCCCGAGCCCGACCTGGACCCGGCGGTCGAGACGATCCTGGTCTTCTTCAACGCCAACAAGAAGGAGCAGGCCATTGCCATCCCCGGCGCGGCCGGCTTCGTCCTGCATCCGATCCAGGCCGACGCCGTGGACGCGGATCCGGTCGTGCAAAGCGCGCGCTTCGACGCGGCCACCGCCACCTTCACCATACCGGCCCGCACGACCGCGGTCTTCGTTTCCCCGCAGCCGCTGGCGAGGCCGCGGCCGGCCAGCACCCTGGGCTGGGTGGGCGATATGTGGCCGGCCGGCGGCAGCGTCCATCGCTTCGTCCGGGCGGCCGCGGCCGGCGATTTCGAGGTCTATGTCCAGGTGTACAAGAAAGGCGTCACCGAGGCCGCAGGCGAGAACACGGCGGGCATCGTTTGCACGCTGCATTGGGGCGCATACGATGGCCGGCCCTGGAGCGACATCGCCATGACCTGGCATGCGCAAAAGGGCAACAACGACGAATATCGGGGCGTCATCCCGGCCGCTACTCTCAACGCGCTGGCGGCCGGCGTCTACGGCTTCACCGCCAACTGTCGGCTGCCGGGCGAGGTGGAGAAGTGGCAAGAGGCCGGCGACGGCCAGATCATCGTGTTGTCGGCGCAGGCGTCTCCGGCCCGGCCGGCCGGCGGGGTCTTCGTCCATCTGTTCGAGTGGCGTTGGCCCGATATCGAAAAGGAGTGCGCGTTCCTGGCCGCCAAGGGCTATGCGGCCGTGCAGGTCTCGCCGCCCAACGAGCACGTCGTCCCCACGGCCGATATGGGCGGAGTGCCGACCAATGACTTCCCCTGGTGGGTGCGCTATCAGCCGGTGAGCCACGATGTGGGCAAATTCACCTCGCGCAGCGGCACATGGGCCGAATTCAAGCGCATGGTGGACACCTGCAAGCGCCTGGGCGTCGGCATCTACGTGGACGCGGTGATCAACCATATGGCCGCGATGGAAGTGGGGACCCCGCCGCGCGGCACCGCGGGCACCGAGTACAACGCCTTTCCGGCCGCCGAGCGTTTCTACGGAACGCAATACCAGGCCGACGACTTCCATCCCGATTGCCCCATCCAGAGCTACCAGGATCGCAACCAGGTGCAGAGCTGCGCGTTAGCGGGCCTGCCCGACCTGAACACCGGCAAGCCGGACGTGCAGGCGGAGATCCGCGGCTATCTGCAGGCGCTGTTGGATGCGGGGGTGGCGGGCTTTCGCATTGATGCGGGCAAACACATGGCCGCGCGCGATCTGGCGGCCATCCTCGGCGGACTGAAGGGCGATTTCTACGTGTTCCTGGAGGTCATTGACCAGAGCGGCGCGGAGCCGGTGCGCGATTGGGAGTACGCCGCGCTGGGCGACGTGACCGAGTTCGCGTACACTTCGGCCCTGGGGGAAGCCTTCGATGAGGCGTGCGCCGGCAGCTTGAGCGACCTGCGGACGCGCTTCGGGGCCGAGGACATGTTGCCCTCCTATCTGGCCCAGGTGTTCACGGACAACCACGACAACCAGCGCGGCCACGGCGCGGGCGGCGGTTGCATCGTGGATCATCGCGACGGCCAGGTGCACGTCCTCGCCAACATCTTCGCGCTGGCCTATCCTTACGGCTACCCATCGGTGATGTCCAGCTACTACTGGCAGCAAAATCCGCGCGACAACACCGGCGATAGCCTGGGCCCGCCCTCCAGCGCCGACGGCGGGGTCACCTGGGGGCCCGGCCTGGGCGCAGAGACGCGGCCGGTCTACGGCCCGGGGCAGGTCGCCGGGGACGTGCCGGCCAATTGTTCGGCCAGCTTTGCGGCCGGCAAGTGGGCCTGCGAACACCGCCGTCCGGCCATCGCGAACATGGTCGCGTTTCGCAAGGCCACCGCGGGCCAGCCGGTGACCGACTGGCAGGACATCGGCGCTGCGCCCACGGATCACATCGCGTTCGGGCTGGGCGATCGGGGCTTCGTGGCGATCAATCGCACGCCGACGAGCGCCGCCACGACCTATCGCACGTCCATGCCCGACGGCGTCTATTGCGACGTGATCCACTATGACTTCGTTTCGGCCACGGGCCGGTGTGTCGTGCCCGGCACCGACGATGACGCGCCGGCCGATCGCCTGATCGCCGTGCGCGAGGGCCGGATCACCGTGGCGTTGCCGGCCATGGACGCGTTCGCCATTTACACGGCCGCCGCCATGCGGCGATGAGGCCGATGGGCCCTGGAGTTCATCCTTTGGCGCATAGCTTCAACCCGTCCAGTGCGGGGCGGGAATTGGGATTCAACTCCAGGGCCTTTTCGAGCCACTTGACCGCGTGATCGCACTCCTTCAGATAGACGTAGGAAAGGCCGAGCTCGTAAAAGTATTCCTCGTTGCGTACCCCCAGCTCGACCGCCTTGCTGAGGTGTTCGATGGCGGCTTCCCAATTGAGCAACGTATAATAAACCCGGCCCAGATGCGCGTAGGCCTGTCCGTAGGTCGGATCGGTCTCGATGGCCTTGCGCAACACCGAGATGGCCCGGTCGGGGTCGCCGGCCAGGGCGCTGCCGTGGCCCAACGCGTCGTACCCGACGGGACTGTCGGGGTTGGCCTCGACCGCTTTTTGGAACTGGGCCAACGCCGCCTCGTAATCGCCCTGGGCCAGATAGCTGTGGCCGGCGCCGATGTAGATGTATCCGAGCTTCGGCGCCAGGCGCGCCGCGCGCGTATAGGCTTCGATCGCCTCGTCGTAGCGGCCCTGGCGTTCCAGGACATACCCCAGGTTGCGTTGCACCAGGGCGCTGTCGGGCTTGAGTTTGGCCGCGGTGCGCGCCTCCTCCAGCGCGCGTGCCCAGTTGTTTTTGTCGGCGTAGACTTCGGCCAGGATGGCGTGCGCCTCGGCCGAAAGGGGATCTTTGTCCACGGCCGCCAGCGCCACTTTGATGGCCTCGTCGTATTGGCCGTTCCAATCCAATGCCATGGCCAGGATCGCCTGGTTGTAGGCGCTGGAGTTGAGCGCTACGGCCTTGCGTGCCGGTTCGATCCCCTGTTCGGGGTGGCCGAGCAGGGTCAACAGCCATGCCTGTTGCGCGAACGCGTCGGCGTTGTTCGGCTCCAGGTCGGCCACGCGCGCGTAGGCCTTGACCGCATCGCCCAGCCGACCGGCCTGATAGTGCTCCTCGGCCTCGGCCAGATAGCTGGCGGCCGAGCGGGTAGGGGTGGGCGTGGGTTGCAGGGGGTTGAACGGGTTGGTAAAGAATTTGGTGCGCGTGGCCAGCAGATAGCCGGCCACGGCCAGGATCAAGATCAGGACGACGATGGGCCACGGCGAACGCCGTCGCCGCGGCCGGTAGCGCCGATCTATGTACATGGCATGCTCCCGTTCAGCCGCCGGTGATGTTCTGATCTCTCTCCGGCAAGGTGGCCCGCGCCGCGGCGATCGTCTCCAGGATGGCGGCATGGAGCGCCGGTTGGCCGTTGCTGGCCACGATCGTCGGGCTATCCAAATGCCAGGGCCGGCCGTCATATTCGGTGACGCGGCCGCCCGCCTCCTGCACCAGCAGCCACCCGGCCGCCGCGTCCCAGGGCTTCAATCGCGGATGCCAGAAGGCCTCCACGATGCCCGCGGCAACCCACGCCAGCTCCAGCGCGGCCGAGCCCTGGCGCCGCACGCCGTGCGAGCGGCGCTCCAGCGCGCTGAACTCGGCCAGGTTGTTGTCGGGATTCGTCCGCCGGTCGGCCGGGAAGCCGGTTGCCAACAAGCTGCGGCCCAACTCGGCGGTGGTCGAGACGCGCAAACGGCGCTCCGTGCCGTCGCTGCGCAGCCACGCGCCCCGTCCCGCTTCGGCCCAGAAGACCTGATTCGTGAGCGGCTCAAACGTCACCGCCAGCACCGGCACGCCGTGATGCGCCAGCGCGATGTTGACGGCGAAGAACGGCATCCGATGCGCGAAGTTGGTCGTGCCGTCCAGCGGATCAACCACCCACAGCCATTCCGCCTGGGGGATGGGTCCGCTGACGCTCTCCTCCGAATAGATGGCGTGGGTCGGGAAGGCGGCCCGGATCGCCTCGCCGATCAGCGCGTCCGAGGCCAGATCGGCCGCGGTGACCAGGTCCACCGGGCTGCTCTTGGTGTCGAAATCGTGGCCCGTGGCGGCCCGGCGATGGTATTCCGCCAGCAGCGCGCCCGCCCGCCGGGCCAGGTCAATGGCAAATTCTCGCATGGGTTCCTTGGTCGGGTGAAAGTCAAACGTCAAACGTCAAGCGTCAAGCGTCTTCAGGCCGGCGCGGATCAGGTTTGTTCGTCCCTGGCGCAGGTAGTCGCGGCCGAGGAGCTTGAGCATGTCGGCGATCAGCTTGCGCCGCGAGTCGCTGCTGCGCGGGCAAGAAGGCGGAGGCGGCGGGAAGCCGCACGCCTGGGCGAAGCGGGCCAGCTCGCTTTCCGGCACGTAGATGAGCGGCCGGATCAGGCGAAACCGACCTCCGAAGTAGGATGCGGCCGGTTGCAGCGTGCGCACGTCGCCGCCGTAGAGCAGGTTCAACAGCGTTGTTTGGGCCGCGTCGTCGGCGTGATGGGCATAAGCGATCACGTTGCAGCCGAGCGCATCGGCCGCCAGAAAGAGCGCCTTGCGCCGCAGCCACGTGCAGCGCTGACAGGTGAGCGGCGGCGCATCGTCGGCGGCCAGCTCCGGCTCCACGATCCGATAGGGCACCCCCTGCGCGGCCAACCACTCCTCCAGGGGCGGGTGCGCCGCGGTCACGCCGGTGGCATCCCCGCGCACGTGGATGGCGACCACCGTATAGCGCTTCTCGGACGAGATGCGATGCTCCTGCAGCAGGCGCAAGAGCGAGAGGCTATCCTTGCCGCCCGACACCGCCACGGCCACCCGGTCGCCGGACTGCAACATGCCGAATTCGCGCACGGCTTTGTTGACCGCCTTCAGGATGAAATGCGCCAGGCGCTCGGCCATCGGTGCAACGGTTTCGTCGAGATCGCGCGCTCCCGCTCCCTGGCCCCCTTGGGCCCCCCAACTTTTGGGGGAACGGGGGAGGGGAGGAACGATCGGCTCTACATTTACCGTGACCTCTGCCATGCCTCGCGCAACCTCCGCACGGCCTTCATCGGCACGTGGACGCCGCCCAGGTCCGGCTCGTCGGCGCGCACCCCGTGGAAATCGGTGCCGCCGGTTTGCAGGAGGCCGTAGCGTCGGGCCACGGCGATCAGGTATTCGGTGGTCACCGCATCGTAGCCGGGGTAATAGACCTCTACGCCCATCAGGCCGGCCTCGATCAGCTCGGGCAATAAGGCGTCCAGATCGAAGGGCGCCTTGATCGCGCCGTAGCGGTCGAAGAAGACCGGATGCGCCAGCACCGGCACGCCGCCGGCCCGACGGATCAGCGCGCATGCCTGGGCCGGCGAGAACTTCAGACGCTCCACATAGGCCGGGCTGTTGCGGCCGATGTATTTCTCGAATGCCTGCTCGAAGCTGGTCACGTGGCCGGCTTCGAGCAACGCCTGCGCCACGTGAGGCCGGCCTACTGCGCCTTCGCCCGCGATCTGCAAGATGCGCTCGAAGCGGACCGGCGCGCCCATCTCGGCCAGCTTCTCGGCCATGCGCTTCGCACGGCCGATCCGGCCGTCGCGCAGGCGGGCCAGCTCGCGGCTCAGGTGGGGATCCGTATGGTCCACAAAGTAGCCGAGCACATGCACTTCCGTGCCGGGCACGTCGGTGTTGATCTCGACCCCCGGAATCACCTCGATTCCGTAGCGCGGGGCCGCGGCCAATGCGGCCGCCACCCCCTCGGTCGAGTCGTGATCGGTGACGGCGATCACCTGGAGCCCCAGCTTTGCGGCCCGTTCGACCAGTTGTTCGGGCGTCAGTGCACCATCGGAAGCAGTGGTATGACAATGAAGGTCTACGGTATTCATGACGGGAATCATTCTAACATAGCGAGGCCGGAGGGCAAAACGGGGAGCCATATTTGGGGCGATTGAAGCGGCCCGCCGCGGCTGCATGTTGGGGGACGATTGAAATCGCGGCTGAGGGGCGCGGGGGCGCCGCGGCACCCACCTGCGTGGGTGCACGCGTCGGCGCAGGCCGACGCCCAGCCGCAGGC
>Ga0209162_1001596_pt1 | contig 21702 bp, 22 predicted proteins | sample YNPNPMetaG_FD_187121 | JGI IMG/M metagenome (GOLD analysis project Ga0209162, IMG submission 187121) | Anoxygenic and chlorotrophic microbial mat microbial communities from Yellowstone National Park, USA - YNP NP MetaG (SPAdes) (version 2) ...
AGCGCGCCTCACTCCTGCCGCATCAGGTGCAACCACAATACTATTAGGTGGAAGATGTTTCTTTGCATGCTCTATCATAACGCTCATAGCACTAATATGATCCACAGGAACTTTGAAAAAACCCATCGTCTGTCCCGAATGAAAGTCTAAAGCCACCACATGGTCAACTCCGGATTCTTCAATAAGGTTTGCAAGCATTCTGCCAGTAATAGGAACTCGTGGTTTGTCTTTCTTGTCGCGTCTTCCGTAAGCATAATATGGGATAACTGCACAAACGCTTTTAGCCGAAGCTCTTTTAAGTGCGTCGATCATTATCAGCAATTCCATAACGTGGTTATTCACGGGACAGCACAAAGACTGGATAATGTACGTATCAAGTCCTCGGACGTTGTCCTCTATTTCTATCCTGATTTCACCATCCCGAAAAGTTGTAACTAGAGCCCTCCCTCTGGGAATGTTCATGCAAGCACAAACCGCATCGGCTAGTTTTATATTAGCATTACCGCTAAATACACGATAACCTGGTGTTTCTTCCACCACCTTACTTAAATCCTCCCAAAAAAATGGCTGGGGTGGGAGGATTCGAACCTCCGAATGCGGGTTCCAAAGACCCGTGCCTTTCCGCTTGGCGACACCCCAACCTTTCTATTTACGTCTCTACCTATTTACTCGAGAGAGCACTCGGCAGACCCGCATCCAGTAAGAATCACCCCATTTATTCTTCCCTTTTAACAAAGCCTCTTTTGCTTCCTCCTCAGAAGCAAAAACTCCAAACACCGTGGGGCCACTTCCACTCATAGCCGCCCCTAGCGCCCCCTCTTTCATCAACCACTCTTTCAACCGTTCAATCTCCGGGTAGAGGGATACTGTTACCGCTTCTAGATCGTTGTGGAGAACATCTTTCAAGCTCCACGGATCCTTCAAAAACGCTTTAATGCTAATAAAAGCCCTTTCTTCTGTCAATCTTAAACTTTTGTAAATTGACGCTGTAGAAACTTCAAAAGGGGGTTTAATCAAAATCAGCGGATAATCCGGAAGACTTTCGACTACGGTAAGTTTTTCACCAATCCCTTCTGCAACAGCAGGAGTCGATATAATAAAAAAGGGTACATCAGCTCCCACTTCCCGAGCTATCTCTAGAAGCTCTTTCAAAGAAGCAGGCGCAGGATTGGTGCTGTTAAGAAACTTGAGCATAGCCGCTCCATTACTACTTCCTCCACCCAATCCGGCACCAATAGGAATATGCTTCTTAAGTACAACCTTGACTCCAGAATCCGGCCATCCAGTTCGGTCACGGTAAATTTCGTAGGCCTTCCAGAGAATATTACTACGATCGCAGGGCACATTGGGGTTATCGCAGAATATCAACACATCGGGTTGGCTATGCCAAGAAAACTCCAGCTCGTCGTAAATATCGACGGGAAGCATAAGGCTCCAGAGATCGTGATACCCATCAAGCCTTTTTCTTACAACCTGAAGCCATAAATTGATCTTGGCCGGACATATGATGCGAGTCACACTTTCAGTTTGCCACATCACTTCTACCGTTCTTCCTGTCATTCCGAGGCACGAAGTGCCGAGGAATCTCCTGAGGAGACCCCTCACTTCGTTCGGGGTGACAGGCAGGAAATATGAGTCACACCTTTTCAGTTTGCCGCATCACTTCTACGTTGTTTTCATGAAACCTTTTGAACAAATTTAATCCTCAAATCGTAAAGAAGAGACTTCAAGAGCTGTTCTTCCGATTCATCCAGGTTTCCCCTCGTTTTTTCCTCAAGCATTCCAAGCGTATCAATAATCTGTCGAGCGAGCTGGATATTGGTTGAGACCTGACCGGTTAGAGGATCCTTAACTTCCCCGAGGTGAACTAGAGCAGATGATGCAAGGGAAAAAACAAAGGTAGAAAAATCTACTTTGGGAAGCGGCCTCTCTCCTGCTTCTTCCCGCCGATTCGTCACTTTTTCATATTCTCTGGCTGCTTCTTCTCTTTGAACATCGTTTGGTATGGACTCGTCTTTTGATCGTTCATCAAGCAAATCTTCAGGTTTCACTTTTCTCCTATCCTGAAACACAAAACCCTTATCATCTTTCTCCACCATACGATCAGGCCCCCTAAGTTTTTATAGATAAAGCCTTTGCACAACGTTAACGTTTCGAATTTCCAATAATTCTTTAACAACATCGTCAGGCACAGGTGTATCCGTTCTAAGGAGAATAATATTTTGCCCTTTTTCCAGCACCTGCCCAACATCCATCATTGAAATGTTAATATTATTCCGTCCCAAACATGTTCCTATAGCACCGATAGTTCCTGGAGTGTCTATGTTGTAAATAAGGAGGAGATTTCCTTCCATAGCAGCTTCTAGCCTAAAATCGTTAATTCGAACAAGTCGAGGGTCTTTTTTGCCAAAAATAGTTCCTGCTACAAGATTTTCTTCCTCCGATGTTTTAAGTCTTAACATAACTAGATTCGTGAAATCTTCTGTTTCCCTCCGAGTAGTTTCCCTAACGAGGATGTTTCGTTCTTTAGCTATCGCCATAGCATTGACGAAGTTAACATCACTCCCAAGATAGGTGCTCAAAAAGCCTTTCACAGCAGAAATAGTAAGAGGTTTAAAATCCACTTCAGCTGCATCTCCCACATACTCGATGCTAAATTCTTTAGGGGCTCCCTTTGTAATCTGCGAAATAAGACAACCGAGTTTTTCTGCAAGAGCGAGATACGGCCGCAAATTAGCAAGCACTTCTCCATCAATACTGGGAACGTTTATAGCATTTCTAATAGTACCTTTAAGAAGATAATCAATCACCTGTTCGGCCACCGCTATGGCCACATTTTCCTGCGCCTCATCCGTTGAAGCTCCCAAATGCGGTGTCATAATAACTTGATCCAAAGAAAGCAAAGGATGATCTGGGGAAGGAGGCTCCTTTTCGAGAACATCAAGAGCTGCACCTGCTACGATCCCTTCCTTTATAGCCTCACAAAGATCATATTCATTAACGATCCCGCCTCTGGCACAATTTATGATGAAAACGCCTCGCTTCATTTTCTTAAAGGCGTCTTTGTTTATCAGATTCCTCGTTTCCTGAGTGAGTGGAGTGTGTATTGTTATATAGTCAGATCTAGCAAGAAGTTCTTCAAAGGTCACAGCTTCAACTCCAAGTTTTTCTACCACGTCGGAGCTAATGTAAGGATCATAAGCAACAACCTGCATCTTAAGGCCTCTTGCCCGATCAGCAACCACTCGACCAATACGGCCTATTCCAATAACGCCTAAAACCTTGTTGAAAACCTCTTTGCCTCTAAATTTCTTCTTTTCCCATCGCCCTGCTTTCATGGAAGCATTAGCCTGGGGGATGTTACGACTTACGGCAAGAAGCATTGCAATAGCATGTTCCGCCGTCGTAATAACATTACCTTCAGGCGTATTCATTACCACAATGCCTTTCCTGGTTGCCGCCTGAATATCAACATTATCAAGCCCTATTCCTGCTCTGGCTATAACTTTAAGCCTATCCCCTGCATCAATTATATCCTTCGTAACTTTTGTGCTACTCCTTATAATTAAAGCGTCAAACTCTTTTATGACCTCTCTAAGTTCTTCCGGGGTTAGACTCGTATTAACTTCCACATCGAATTCCGGTATTTCTGAAAGCCGTTGCACCCCAGATTCTGACAGTTGATCGCTTATGAGAATTCTGTACATTGTTGTTTCCCCCCTGTATTTCTGGAATAAACAGACCTTTTACAGATAGGCATTTACTGCTTATCATCATCGTTCGAAAAACTCAAGGAATAACCAACACTGAAGACATCGGTTTCCCACCAGTTTCTCTCCTGCCCAGAACCCCCTTGCCACCTTATATTCCTCTTCTGGTAGGGATATTAGGAAAAGTCCTGGGATTTTCCTTGGGTTGTTCCCGTTCTTCTTTGCCTTTCAGTTTTCTGAGCTTGCTCTGAATTTGCTCCTTATCTGCCTGAGAAGAAGCAAGAGAAATGGCCTTTTCGTAGTGAAAAACGGCAAGCCTTCGGTCACCAATTTTTGTATAGTAATCACCAAGATAGGTATGGGCTTCTTTAAGCCGACCAAGCTTTCCTAAGGTGGTGCCCATGTGATATTCAATATCTGGCAGCAAGTCTGAAGCAGGTAACGCCTTTTCGTAATGCTCAAGTGCCTGAGAAAAACTACCTTCCTCCTCAAGAATCGTTCCATAACGGTAATGTAAGACTGGATGCTCGGGAGATAAACTCAAAGCCTGGGACAGGACAGCCTTGGCTTTATCGAACTGCCGCTGTCTAACAAAAACATCAGCAAGTTTTGGTGCAATGAAGAAGTTACCTTTCTGAGATTGCCATGCTTTATCGAGATAAGCTACAGCGTTAGAAAAATCGCCGTAACCAAGAGCTTTGATTCCCTGAGCATAAGCCACTACCGAACTATCATAACCAAGCTGGGGAGCATCATTTATTAAGCGATCCAAGCCATGATTGTCATTTTTGAGTCCCAGGAGGGTAATTTTAGCATAGGGAAATAGTCCCAAATCGGCGGATTTATTCTCTCCTGAACCTTTAAGCTTAGCCGCAATTTCAGATAAATAACCTATACGTTCTACAACGCCAGGGTGAGACATCAAATAATCGTAATTTCCAGGCCTTCCCTGCCATTGCCTTTGAGCAAGTCTTTGCATCGCCGAAGGAGCATCTGAAGGAGGATAACCTGTAGCCTGAAGTATTCTTAAACCAATCTGATCTGCTTCCCGTTCATGTTCACGACTATAGCTCAAAGCTATAGTTTGAGCTCCTCCCATACTACCAGCAACCATCGCTTGAGCTAACTGCGGATTGCCAATCAGAGCTCCCGCCAGTATAGCAGCAAGGGAAGCAACCATAAGGGGTTTCTGCTGTTCAAGCTGTCGATGAATATGCCGCCCTTCAGCGTGACCAAGTTCGTGAGCCAACACAGAGGCAAGTTCCCCTTCTTTTGCCATAAGGCAAATTAAACCCGTGTTCACAAAAACATATCCGCCAGGAATTGTAAAAGCATTGGGAATATCGTTATCGATAACAAAAAACTGGTATTTATAAGGAGCTGGAGCCACATGTTTACTGAGGCGATTACCAAGGTCCATGACATAGTAATTCACTTCAGGGTTACTAAGAAAATGATAAGTTTCCTGAACTTTGCGAAAAACCTCTTTCCCAAGCTCAATTTCTTCCTTAAGATCGAGCGCCACCACCTGCCTAAATGTTCCCAACACTAACAGAACCATTATCAAAATAACTACCATAGCTTTACGAACCATTGACGATCCTTTCTTAATCAACTGCCGGGTCTGGTCCATTCTCTGATGCCCACAAATTGGGGGCGTCAGCCCAGAGACTTTCTAGATCATAAATATCTCTTACAGGATCGTGAAAAACGTGCACAATAACATCATCATAATCCATAAGCACCCAGCGGCCATCCTTCCATCCCTCTATGCCTAAAGAACAGTAGCCAACCTTTCTCATTTCTTCTTCGACATGATCAGCAATTCCCTGCACCTGCTTTGTTGATTGACCGCTGCAGATTACAAAGTAATCCGTAAAATTGCAAAGTTCCGCTATAAACAGGACGGCAATTCGCTGAGCCTTATAATCTTCGGCAATACGGGCACAAAGCAGAGCCTTCTCCCGAGAAGAAATTCCCTCTGTTTTCTTTACTCTGGTGCGATTTCTTTCCCCCTTTATTCTTTTTTCTACCATCATAAACTAAACTTCACCTCTACCTTTTAATTTTTTGTTTCCGCATCTACGATGTATTACCTCTTATGTAGAGGCGGTAATCAATTATATATTCTCTAACAACTTCTGGAACTAAAAACCGTATTGATCGATTCATAGCAACAAGTTTTCTGATTCTCGAAGCCGAAATATCCATAAGGGTTACCGATACCGGTATTATTGGATAAAATAAGGGATGTTCAAACTGCCTTTTTGGTTCAACCCACCTGTAATCAAAATCGATTTGCTCATGAATAAATTTTTTGAAGTCTCCGTGAGATGTCCCCGGCCTAGTCATGATAACAACGGAAGCAAGCTGAAAAAGTTCACGATAATGCCACCATGAATCAATCTCCAGAAAGGCATCACTTCCCACGAGGAAGAAAAATTCCGACGAATCATGTTTTTCTCTCAGAGTGGTGAGAGTTCTCACGGTGTAGGATATACCACCTAGTTTCAGTTCCAGATCGGAAACAGTAAACTTTGGATGCTCTTTCAAAGCAAGCTTTAACATTTGATAGCGATGTTCAAAGTCCACTAATAGCGAAACATCCTTATGCGGTGGGATGAAGGTAGGCACAAATATAACCTGATCCAGCTCAAGTTCTTCGCAAACTTCCTCCGCAGCTCTAAGATGACCCAAGTGGACCGGATTGAAACTCCCGCCAAAGATGCCAAGACGCTGATCATTCTGAGGCACGCCGCTCCCCCTGTCATTCCGAGGCACGAAGTACCGAGGAATCTCCTGGGGAGACCCCTCACTTCGTTCGGGGTGACATCTCAAGTTCTCAGTTGCCCGTTTCCTATAGCGATGAACTTTGTAGTGGTCAGTTCTTCAAGTCCCATAGGACCAAAGGCATGAATTTTGGATGTAGAAATTCCTATTTCTGCTCCCAGACCAAGTTGGTAGCCGTCATTTAATCTGGTGGAAGCATTAACCAAGACAAGCGATGACTGAACTTCTTCGAGAAAACGCCAGCTTTTGGTGTAATTTTCCGTAACGATTGCTTCTGTATGACTGGAACCATAGCGGTGAATGTGGTCAATGGCTTCATCCATAGAATCCACAATTTTCACAGCAAGGATTAAATCAAGATATTCGGCATACCAGTCTTCTTCTGTTGCAGGCAGGCAATCGATAATTTTCCGAGTCCGATCACATCCCCTGAGTTCAACTCCAGCCTTTTTGAAGATATCAGCCATCCCGGGAAGAAACTTGTCTGCAATATCCTTATGGACAAGTAGAGTTTCCATGGCATTACACACACCCGGTCTCTGAACTTTGGCATTGAAGCAAATCTTTTCGGCTTTTTCGAAATCTGCTTCATCATCTACGTAAACATGGCATACGCCTTTGTAATGCTTCAAAACCGGCATACGAGCATGTTCTGCTACAAAGCGAATTAGTTCTTCGCCTCCCCTGGGAATAACCACATCAATTTCTTCTTCCATTTTCAAAAGTTCCAGAACGGCAGATCTGTCTGTCGTAGGAAGAACCTGGACGGCGTCACAGGGAAGTCCTGCCTTTTCGAGACTGTCACGGATAACATCGCAAAGAGCTTTGTTGGAATGAAAGGCCTCCGAACCGCCTCGAAGTACAACCGCATTTCCGGCTTTGATACACAGAATGGATGCATCTACGGTAACATTGGGGCGCGATTCATAAATAATAGCAATGACCCCAAGAGGGATCCTCATTCTTCCTACCTTTAGCCCATTAGGGCGAATCCACATCTTGGTAATTTCTCCAACTGGGTCAGGAAGATTGATTACTTCTTCGATGCCAGCAATCATTTCGTTTATAACTTTATCCGATAGAGTTAGCCTATCCAGCTTAGCACCCGAAAGTCCCATCTTTTTGGCAGCTTCTACATCCATACGGTTAGCTTCAACGATGGCGTCCCGTCTTTCTATAATAGCCTGAGCCATAAACCTGAGAGCTTCGTTTTTTTGAGCAGTTGTAGCTTTAGCCATTTTATACGAAGCGCTTTTTGCCATTTTCCCGATGTTTTTAAGCGTGTCCTGCCAGTTCATTCTTTTCCTCCCCTGAGTCAGGCATATCTTCGTCAAAAATTAGGGCAAGATTGTTACGATGGATTACTTCATCGGAATGCCTGTAACCAAGAATTTTATCTATTTCGGCCGTGTGGCATCCCTTTATTTTTTCTATTTCCGAGGACTTATAGTTCGATAACCCTACGGCGATAGCTCTTCCTGAAGAATCCAGACACCTAACAGGAGCGCCCACCCCGAAGGCTCCTCGAACTTCCATAATCCCCGCAGGAAGCAAAGATTTTCCTTTATGAACAATGGCATCAACGGCACCGTCGTCCAGCACAAGGTCGCCGGATAGATGAGGTATATGAGCAAGCCAGACTTTGCGCCCCTGGTAAAGCCTCTTATCAGGCATAAAAAGAGTCCCCAGGCACTCACCTTGAATCAGACGGATAAGAACATCACGTTCTCTACCAGGAGCAATAACAAGCGGAATTCCAATAGAGAGAGACTTTTTAGCAGCAAGGAGCTTACTTAACATTCCTCCAGTTCCTGTTGAATTCGTCTGAGAAGAAGCGCAGGAAAGAATTCGACGATCAACCTTGTGAACTTCTGTGATGAGCTTAGCCGAACGGCAAGTTCTGGGATCTTTGTCATAGAGCCCTTCTATATCGGTCAAGATAACAACGAGATCTGCTCCTACCAATCCAGCGATTAGCACCGCCAGTTGATCATTATCTCCAAATTTAATCTCTTCCACTGCTACTGTGTCGTTTTCGTTAATAATCGGCACAATCCGCCATTCCAGAAGCGTCTCAAGGGTGTTTCTGGCGTTTAAATATCTCTGGCGATGTGCAAGATCTTCACCTGTAAGGAGTATCTGAGCGGCCAGAATATCGTGTTTATCGAAGGCTTCTTCCCATGCCTGCATTAGAAAGCTCTGTCCAACCGCCGCAGTAGCCTGTTTGGAAGGAATGGACTTTGGTTTTTCAGAAAGCCCAAGTTTTTTCATTCCAGAAGCGATAGCTCCAGATGAAACAACAAGAACTTCTCGCCCTGTTTCTCGAATTTCAGCTATTTGATCGCTCAGGCGATGGATCATCACACGGTCAAGACCTTTTTGTCCGGTAAGAACAGCACTACCTACTTTGATAACAATACGTCGGTATCTATCGAAAACTTTCTTTCTGCCCTCAAAACTATCCAACTTCTTTGTCTCCTCCCCACACTGGCAAGACAGTGAATCCTGTTACAGCTTTAAGCATACTACTCTTTTTGAACATCATACAACAACTGAGAAACCTTGTGAAGGAGAGCGGAAACGCCATTTCGAGTCAGAGCCGAAATAGCAAAAATTGGCACTCCAAGCTTTTTTTTGTAGAGAACGACTAATTTCTTCACATGGTCATGATCCTGGATCAAATCAATTTTATTCAGAGCCACCACTTCAGGTTTTTGAACAAGGTCAGGGTTAAAATTTTCAAGCTCTTCTCTGATAATTCGATAAGGTTTGAAGGGATCGTCAGTTTCGATAGATGTTATATCTATCAGATGTATCAAAACTCTGGTGCGTTCTATGTGTTTAAGAAACTGAATGCCTAGTCCAGCACCTTGGTAAGCCCCTTCGATAAGTCCAGGTATGTCTGCGACAATGAAAGATCGATCCGTACCCACCCCAACAACTCCCAGTTGAGGCGCAAGGGTAGTAAAAGGGTAGTCGGCGATTTTAGGTTTAGCATCAGAAATAACCGAGATAAGGGTTGATTTGCCAGCGTTTGGAAATCCAACTATTCCAACATCGGCAAGCAGTTTTAGTTCTAGCTTAAGATCTCGCTCTTCACCTTCTTCTCCATCTTCGGCAAATCTAGGAGCATGATTTGTAGGGGTGGCAAATCGTGCATTGCCCCGTCCTCCTCGCCCTCCTCGAGCAGCAAGCCACTTTTGACCATCTCCAATGAGATCTGCAAGCACTTCCCCTGTCAGGACATCCTTCACTAAAGTCCCCACCGGCACAGGTATAAACAGATCCTTCCCGCTTCGCCCATGCTGATTCTTCCCGCGCCCATGCTGTCCCCGCTCTGCTCGAAAAAAACGCCGATAATGAAAATCCAAAAGAGTTTGCTTTGAAGAAGTAGCGACCAGGTAAACGTCGCCTCCTTTACCACCATCACCGCCGTCAGGTCCCCCTTTGGGGACGTATTTCTCCCGTCGGAAGCTTACACAACCGTTACCACCATCACCGGCTTTTACATGAATAATTGCTTCGTCTATGAATTTAGCCATATAAAAACACAAAAGCGACCGTCAAGATTAGTTAACAACGACGGCCGCTCAGCTATTTCTTTCATTAATAATTTGGCCATTCTAAGCCGTAACAGGGTACACACTTACCTTCTGGCGAGTCTTGTCAAGACGTTCAAACTTGACCACTCCGTCTATCAAGGCGAACAGAGTATAATCCTTGCCAATCCCCACATTTTTACCAGCGTGGAATTTAGTTCCTACCTGTCTTACGAGAATGTGTCCCGCCTTAACAGTCTGTCCTCCAAAGCGCTTAATGCCTCTTCTTTTTCCGGCGCTATCACGACCGTTTCTCGAGCTTCCTCCTGCCTTTTTATGAGCCATTTTCTAATCCTGGCCGCTCAAACTGCACCATCTAGCACAGTCTGAGGCTGGGGTATTTGTTTCCGCCCTTTCAGACCTTCCCGAGGCCCCAGCCGGCGGTATTCCGGGAAAGCCATGATTTATTTAAAAACCTTTTCAAACTTCTTCCAACATCTACACTTACTGCTCCAATGCAGACGCCTCGGAAGAGACACCACCGGGAAAATCTACAGACTTTATACTGATCATGGTTAGAAGCTGCCTATGGCCTATCTTCTTCCGATAGTTCTTGCGGCGTTTATGCTTAAAGATTACCACCTTCTTGTCTTTTACGTGATCTACTACAAGTCCCGTAACAGTAGCACCTTCAACATAGGGATTTCCAACCAAGACAAGAGAATCATCCCTAGCCAAAAGTACTTTGTCAAAAGTGATCACTTCTCCTGGGGTCACGGGAAGTTTTTCTACCCGAACAACTTGACCAGGCTCAACCTTAATCTGTTTCCCACCGGTTTCTATCACCGCATACATAGTTTTTCATCTCCTTTCCACAAAAAAGGCGGCTCTCCGCCGCCTAGCACCGCATCAGACCAGAGCCATCACCTTTTCTACATGGTAGCGTAAACACCAAGCTTAAGAATATATTCTTGATACTGTTTGAGTTTCTCACAGTCATTAAGGCATTTGTTCTTATCCTCGTTTGCTCTCTCGCAATCCAAACAAGGACTTCTCACCATCCCTCTCCCCCCCTCTGTTCTTTAATATCGACCTGCTAACAACCGATTATTTATACATGATGACCAATTACCGGTCAAGAAAAATTCTGAGATGTTCGAAAAAATACAGCGAAGGCTTATAATCACATCAAGGATTGATGTAATGTAGGGACGAGCGGCCGTTCGCCCTACTCTCCCACGGGTTGGGCAATTTTCGAACATTCCCCCAAAAATTCTGTTCTCTAGATATCCTCAATCAGTTAAAATACTTTCATTAACGCTTAATTCAAGATTTCTTCAACAATTAAGCTAGCTAGAAACAAACAAGAAGGATTTAATGTTGGGATGGAATCTGCTTCAATAAGAATCTGATTTAAGAAAGCAAAAAGGCGGGAATTAGAAATTCCCGCCTTAGTTTTTACAAAGCTAAAATTACTGCTAATTACTGAGCAGGTTTAATTTCCTTTACCTTCAGGGTCTTGGTAGCTTCATCAAGAGTACCGGTTACCTGAACCTGCTTTCCGATGTAATCCTTGAGGCCTTCTCCCTCAAGCTTGAATTCCTTGCCATCTTCTGTCTTAAGAAGGATAGCTTCTCCACCCATTTCCACTTTGCCCTTCATTGAAGCAAGCTTAGCTTCGGCAGGAGCAGCTTCCTTCTTCTCAGCGGCAGGAGCAGGAGCGGCTTCCTTCTTTTCGCCAGCGGGAGCGGGTGCAGCATCTTTCTTTTCAGCAGCAGGAGCAGCATCCTTCTTCTCAGCAGGTGCCGCTTCCTTCTTGGCTTCCTCAGCCGCCTGTACTGCAGGCACACTGAACACCAAACCAACTACTAGAGCCATAATTACGCTAACAGCAACCATCCAACCCTTCTTCATACCTTAAACCTCCTGATTTGTTTATTTTTTGTAACACATAAAACTAAACCTAAGCGGCCTGAATGATATTTTTTTCACACAATTTTATCAAGAGAAATTTTCATGTTTTCGTCATCCAGCCGCAACCAAAAAACTTTTATAGGCAAAGAATGTGCCATGCCGTAAACTAGTGAAAAGCGCTTGCTTTACTCACTACAGCAAGAATTGAAAATTCTCAGCTCAAGCACGTTTTGGGAACACAAGATTCCTCTACATGACACATGCAAACAGTTGCTTGACTAAAGACAATCTGGCAGGTTAAGCCTAAAAAAAAACAGGTTCGCAAAATGAAAAACATCGAAAGCACTGGCTGTAATAACGGAGGCTGATTGTAATATGAATCCAGACCGTCAGGCTAGCTTAAAAGCACTTAACGTATGGAAAAATTATTCTCTGCTCATTATTGTCTGTCTTATCACGCTGGGATGTTATGTGGCTTCTTACATGAGGATCCCTATAGTGCCTATATACGCCAAAAGTCTTGGAGCATCCATAAAAATGGTGGGGACAATAAACTCTGCTTTTTTCTTCACAGCTGGGCTTCTATCTTTTCCTATGGGATTTCTTTCTGACAAATTTGGAAGAAAAATTATTGCCTGTGGGGGGCTTGCCATATTGAGTCTTACATGTTTTGCTCTTTACTTTACCACATCCCCCCTTCAAATTATGATCATTTATTTCCTCTTCGGAGTAGGGTTATCAACCTACGGGCCTACCATGATGTCATTTGTTGCTGATATAACTCCAGTAAGTCATATTGGTCGTGCTTACGGATGGTACACCACATCCCTCTATCTGGGCATGAGCATAGGGCCAGCTCTAGGAAGCTGGATTGCCGAGAGATTCAGCTACGGACCAGTCTTTTTATCATCCGGTGTCATTACTTTATTGCTCTTTGCCGCAATGTTTCTTCTATTGCCTAGCAGAAAAACAGCGGAATTTTCGGCATCTTCCTTGTCAAAGAGCGGCAGCAGGTCACCAAAAATATTACAAACTCTTAACAGCGCTCTTGTAGCATGCTGGATTGCCACCTTTGGAGGCTGTTTCGCTCTAGGCATGTTTGTTACCTTTATACCACTCCATGCCCATGATGCTGGTATAGCTCTTAGCCGCATAGGGATTATATTTTTTATGCAGGGTTTAACAAATGCTCTTTCTCGGGCTCCCTTCGGATGGCTCAGCGACCGGCTTTCCAACAGGAATAAACTCGTCATGGCTGGTATGGCCATGGCTATAATCGCTCTTTCCGGATTTGCACTATCTAAAAGTCTATCGCACTTCATCATAAACGCCGTTCTACTTGGCGCTGGTATGGCGGTAGCTTTTCCATCCATTGGTGCCATCATCACAGAGGTCACTTCTCCTGATGTGCGAGGTATCGCTATGGGAGGCTATAACGCATCTATTTATTTCGGTATCATGAGCGCTTCTCTAACCATGGGACCGGTTATTGAAAAATGGGGCTATCGTCTGGCATTCCAGACCGCAGCCCTTTTGATACTACTGCTCGCCTTAACTTTCTACATCATGATTAGACACTATTACCGCCGCAAGAAACTCCAACACGGAACTCCCACTTCCTGACGTCTAAATTCCCCCTGACTTTATATGAACATCGCGCTGCGGAAACGGAATTTCTATGCCTCGTTCTACAAACAACCTATACACGGCGGATCGAAGTTCTGCCTCCGTTATAATGGCATCCTTTGCGTGAGTAAAAAACCGTAAGCTAAAGACGATAGCACTATCGCCAAAGTCTTTAAACAGAACGTCCGGCGGCGGATCTTTAAGTACTTTAGGGTTACTCATAGCCGCTTCCATAAGAGTCTCTCTAACCAGATCAATGTCCGATCCATAGGCTACTCCAACTGTTATGGAATTCCTTATGCTGGGATCCTGAAAGCTCCAGTTTGTAACTCTCCCGCTGATAAATTCCGAGTTAGGAATGATAAGAGATGCATTATCAAAAGTTTGCACAACGGTGGCTCTAACGTTAACCTTCTTCACTACCCCGCGAATACCTCCAACTTCAACCACATCTCCCACCTGTATGGGACGTTCAATAAGCAAAATAATGCCACTTACGAAATTATTAAAAATTTGCTGAAGGCCAAAGCCAAGCCCGACACCGAGAGCACCAAACGCAACCGTGAACGATGTGGCACTGAATCCAATCACGCTGAGAGCCAGCATGATCCCGAAGAACCATGTTACATAAGTTGTTATGGTTATTATGGATTCCTGCACTCCATGACCAAGGCCACTATATTTGAAAAGTCCCTCCTTCATAAAATGCCTTACTCTGCGGGCAACTAGACGAGTCAAGACAATAATTATAGCTGCATAGGCAAAAGATATAGGTCTGATACTCATATTTCCAACAGGGAGGGGAGTATGGAGTAGCGTAATTGCGGTCAGGAGCACCTCTCTCTTTGCGCCCCAAATTATTAGCAAAACAAGAACTAAACCAATCACAAAAACCAACCACAAAATTCTTAAGATAATCCAACCGAGCGACTCCTGATATTCCTCAAAAACAGAATCCCTAAGAGTGTGTTCCCATTCTATAAGATCCTGAGCGATCATCCAGACCCAGAGAGAAAACACCAAAGTGTAAGCCCAACCTGTAAGCCAGAAGGACGCGAAAATAGTGTATCCGATAAGCTCCATCAAAACAGTTCCACCCAGAACGAAATAAGAAAGAGTCATAAATCCGAAGAAAATAAATTTTGCCTTCTTCGATTCCAGCATTGGCGACATTGCAAGACGGCATTCTTTCCAGAACAAAACCGTCATGCCCAGCAGGATTAGCTCCATAATCAATCGGTAAGAAATGAAAAAACTTCCAAGCCCAACAAATTCCTTTACAAACAGGTAAAAGAGCACCAGATATCTCGTAATGTGTACGCAAACCGGAAAGTATTTTTGAAAAACCTTTTCTTTAAAGATACCCAGCACTTCCTGGTAAATTTTAGGGAAATCAAGCAACCATCTGGTAAAAAGCCAAACCGTTATGGCCGATACAAAAAATCGGATAGGAGTTGAAGAATTATACAATCCGTTGATTCGAAAATAAACGTGAGAAAAAACCACCGCCCCTAATAACCCGATGGATGATAGAACCAATCGGATGTGAGCAAATAAAAACGGTTTTCGCTGGTGTATATCTTCAAGCAATCTTGCTCGCGATAAGGATCCGCTGAGACGCTTCAAAACACGTTCAACCCCCACAAGCAATGCCAAAAAAATCGCCACAAAAACAAAGGTTGTTTTGGCAAACATCTGCCATTGGTTTGCCCAGAATCGCTTTGAAGTAAGACTAACCACCGTAGTCCAGAGTTGAGTTATTTCCTTAACAAAACTTTCCTGGGAGAACGTCGTAAAAATGGATTGCTTCCTCTGGAAAAGCTCTTCCCTCTTCTTCCTGTCAATATGTTCCTCGATTTTTTCAAGAAGGACCGAGCCATTATTTACGCTTGTTTTCGCTTGCTCGATCAGGCCACTGTAAGAAGCCTGCAGTTTCTTGAGTTCTTTTTCTTTCTTTTTCAGTAAATCTGTAAGCTGACCAAAGGATTTAATAACGGCTTGAGCCTCTGGAATGGTTAATCCTCTGGCCTTAAAATCTTTCAACTGTTGCTCGTTTATGTTCCTCTGTTCTACCGTTTTTTCTATAAGCTCCGCAAGTTCTGCCTCCTTCTCCTCTATCTCTTTCATATGCTCGGAAATTCTTGCAATATTCCCCTTCAAATTGCTGCTCACTTTCTCCAGATCTTCCAGTCCAATACTGGAAAGATTGGCAATGTTAACATACGTGAAAAGCAACAAATTGAGAGAATCCAGCTCTGCGGTAAGAACACTCTGGATTCGTTTAAATTCCGCATTACGACTTGCAATATTCTCTAAAGCTGACTTCTCTTCCTGAATCGCTTGGGAAAGCGATTGAGATAATTTCTCGAACTGTCCCACATCTAGAGTTGAAACAGGAGAAGTTCCCTGCTCACATAAAACAACGTCTGAAAGCCCCAGACAGATCAGAATTCCTAACACAACCCATGCCGTTCTCATCTTCAGGCTTTCGCCTCCCTTATCTTCTGGCATTAGCTTTTATGTTAAGCCATTCGACAAAGACCGAAAAACCCATTGCAAAATAGATATATCCTCTCTCGATATGCTTCCCAAAGCCATCAGCCACCAGAGCAACACCCACAAGGAGCAAAAAACTCAAAGCAAGCATCTTAATGGTGGGATGGCGTTCTATAAAAGCCGAAACTATTCCACTAAAAAACATCATGAAAATAACAGCAAGAATAACGGCAAGAATCATAACACCTATGTGCCTTGCCATACCAATAGCAGTAATGATGGAATCAAGGGAAAACACAATATCAATAATAGCAATCTGGATTATTGCTCCTGAAAAACTCGAAATTGCCTTCGCTTTCTTATCTTTTTCCTCTTTTACTCCCTCAAGTTTAGCGTGGATTTCATGGGTGGCCTTAGCAATAAGAAATAGCCCCCCTAAGATGAGAATAACATCTCGCACAGAAAAACTGTTTCCAGCTATGGTTACTAAAGGCTTCGCAAAATGGGTCATAGCAAATAAAAGAGAAAGAAGCGCTATGCGAAAGACCAACGCCAAAGCTAAACCAGTGCGGCGAGCAGAAGACTGACGGTTAGCCGGCAGCCGTGAAGTTACCACAGCTATAAAAACGATGTTGTCAATTCCCAAAACAAGTTCCATTGCGGTTAAGGTAATGAGAGCAGTAAGATTTTCTAGAGAGAAAAAGTCGTAGGCCATTGTTTCCTCCATCCATTTTCGCTAAAAACAGACTTGTGTTTACAATAAAGCACACCATAACGTCACCAAGGAGAAAAGAACGATGAAGCTTTTAATGTTCTTCGCCCACGAATTCTGGCTTACTCCTCGAGAAAAAACAATACCCAACGTGCCCGATCGCTATGATTCCATTGAAGCATCGCAGGCGGTTATCATCTTTTACCATGCAGAGCCAGCCGACGAGGAACGTATCGGAAATGTGGTTAGCAAATTTGTGAAAAACGCTAAATGGCTTGCCGGAAAATTTCAGACTAAAACTGTTATTCTTCACTCCTTCAATCATCTTGGATCTGAAAAAGGCTCTCCGGAAACAGCTATCTCGATAATCTCAGAAGTCAAACGAAAACTAGAAAACGCCGGATATACAGTCCTAGAAACACCTTTTGGTTACCAAAACGAATGGAAAATGCATGTAGCAGGAGATTCTCTCGCAAAGGTTTTCAAGGAAATATAAAAAAACAGGGGGACGCTATATAAACGTAGAGTCCCCCTTCGCTTTCGAAAAAAAAACACTTGCAATGCTCTAACCTGCTTTAGTTACTACTCCCCAGAAGGTTCAGAACTTTCAGGAGCCGATTCTTTCTTTTCTCCGCACCTTTCCAGCAACGCTTCCCACTCGGCATCCACTCTTGCTTGAATCTTTTCAATTTCTTCTTCCGTGAGATGAGCGAATCGTCGCTGCATTTTCAAATAATCCTTAACTGGCTTGGGCTTGGGATTTTTACGAGAGAGGATCCATTTGCCATCGATCACTTCATAAAGAGGGAACACATTGGTTGCCACAGCCATCTTTGCAACTTCTATGGCTATATTGGTCGGATGCCTCCATCCTGTTGGACAAACCGAAAAGATGTGAACGTAGGCAGGTCCTGGCACCATGGCTGCCTTTTTCACCTTATTCATAAGATCAAGCGGGTAAGCAGGGGTTGCTGTTGCAACATAGGGGATACCATGAGCGGCCGCAATGGCCGGAACATTTTTCTTCCAGGTCGCCTGTCCTATGCTCCTTTTCCCTGGTGGAGAAGTAGTTGTCATAGCACCGTACGGAGTAGAAGACGATCGCTGAATTCCTGTGTTCATGTAAGCTTCGTTGTCGAGGCAGATATAAAGCATATCATGCCCGCGTTCCAGCGCTCCACTTAAAGCCTGAAGACCTATATCAGCGGTTCCTCCATCACCACCATACGCCAGGAAAACCACCTTCTCTTCCAGCTTTATTTTCCCTTTTCTGGCCAGCACTTTATAGGCCGATTCAACACCGCTTATAACCGCCGCTGCATTTTCAAAAGCGACATGTATCCACGGCACTTGCCAGGCGGTTTGAGGATAAGGCGAAGTTACAATCTCCATACATCCGGTAGCGCTGGCAACGATCACATTTGTGCCAATGGCTTTAAGAGCAAGCCTCAAAGCAAGAATTTCAACACATCCCTGACAGGCTCTATGTCCTGACGAAAGAGGCTCTACTGCAGGGATGTTTTTCATCGTAAAACCTTTAAAATCTTTCAACGCTTCACTTGCTATTCCCATGGATTATTCCCTCACGTTGATAATCTCATATCCCATTGGTTCTTTCTTAGCCGCTCTGGCTTCAACCATGTCCACCATTTCCATGAAGTTTTCTACCGTAACATCGCGGCCGCCAAGGCCTGCAATGTAGTTCCACACATAAGGCGTAAGGCCATGGTCGAAAAGCACAGATTTTACTTCACCACAGAGAGGTCCCACATGACCGTTGAACCCAAGAGCTCTGTCTATGACAGCCAAGACTCGAGCGTTCTTCAGAGCTGCGACAAGTTCTTCTACAGGGAAAGGCCTGAAAAGTCTTATTCGAGCAATCCCTACCTTTTTCCCTCGAGCTCTCATAGAATCCACAGCTCTCATGGCCGTTTCAGCAATACTTCCCATCATGACAAGGATTACTTCAGCATCTTCACACTTATAGGTTTCGACAGGTCTGTAGGTTCTCCCGAAATGTTTGGCAAATTCTTCCCACGCCTCTATGATAACTTTTTTGGAATTTTTTAAAGCCTCGTCCTGAGCCTTTTTAGCTTCGGTGTAAATTTCCGGCACGCCGACAGGTCCCATAGTAACAGGATTTTTCGGATCCAAGCGCAACAGTGGTTTGTAAGGCGGAAGATATTTCTGGATTTCCTCCTTGGATGGAAGTTCTATAGGTTCAATCACGTGAGAAAGAATGAATCCATCAAGGTTAACCATAACCGGAAGAAGGACTCGATGGTCTTCAGCCACACGATAGGCATGAATTAGAAGATCCACAACTTCCTGCCCATTTTCTGCAACGGTTTGAATCCACCCCGTATCTCGAGCGAGCATCATGTCGGCATGGTCATTCCAGATGCTTATAGGAGCGCTTAAAGCTCGATTTGCCACAGCCATTACTATCGGCAGTCTCATGCTTGAAGCTATGTAGCAAATTTCTACCATCAGAGCATATCCCTGAGAACTTGTGGATGTAAAGGTGCGAGACCCAGCCGCTGCAGCACCCACGCACACACTCATTGCCGAATGCTCAGATTCTACCGGCACAAATTCAGCATCCAAATGCCCATTCGCAACGAGTTCCGAAAGATGCTCGACAATATGAGTCTGGGGTGTAATGGGATATGCTGCCACAACATCAACATCTATAAGGGCGACAGCTTCCGCCGCCGCAATTGACACTTCCATTCCGACTCGTTTTCCCATTAGTCCCCCTCCTCAACCATTTCTATCGCATCCTTCGGACATTCCTGGGCACAGATGCCGCATCCCTTGCAGTAGTAATAATTGAGGTCATAATAGCCATCCTCTCTTGGGCTATAAACCATATCGGGGCACAGGATGTAGCATCTGCCGCATTTAATACACTTCTCGTAATCCACAACGGGACGGCTTGAACGCCAATCCCCGGTTTTAAGTTCTGAGGCACTGCCAGGCGTAAGAATGGCAGCTCCCAAAGCCAGCTCACGCCAACTATGAAGTCCTAATTCCTTTGCCACGAGCTATTCCTCCAACTGTTGTTATTTACCCTTCAAGTATCGTAACCTCATAAGCCTTCTTACAAGCAGCGAAATTTTTTTCACCCAAAGATGAGCCAAATCTTTCCATAATCGGTTTTTCCAGAGTTTCCAAGGGCACTACCTGAGACACTCTAACAATAGAACCCATCATAGTGGTATTGGTGATGGGAACCCTAAGGATTTCTCTGGCTATAGCAGTGGCGTCCACAGTTGCCACTCGAGACTTAAGATTAAAATTCTTCTTCAGCTCCGAAGGGGACATAGGCGTATTGACAATAACAATGCCGTCATCAGCAATACCTGCTTCTACATTAGAAATTGGGATGAGGCCTGCGTCGAGAACAACCACCAGGTTTGGATTATAAATTTTCTCACGAGTCCGTACAGGTTCATCACTTATGCGAAGGAAGGCCATCACCGGAGCACCACGACGTTCAGGACCAAAACTAGGAAAAGCCTGAGCGTACTTACCTGTAGCGATGGCTGCAAGCGCCATCAGTTCCGCAGAGGTCACCGCTCCCTGACCTCCACGACCATGTATCCTGACCTCAATCATTTTAAAGAACCTCCAGCCGTTTAATGATAAGAACGTTATTCAAAGACCTTTGCAATTTCTGCAATGTACTCTGGTTAATGAGCTTCAACAAGGTTTACTCATATCGAAGATTTATCCATCCAGTCAAGCTAAATCGAAAATTAGAAACATCTCCTATTCCAAACCTGTTTACGAAAAAAAATTTTTTATGTAGAGTCTAGCGTTCGGAAGGAGAAGTTCGATGCCAAGATCACGCGGAAGAGAAACAGCGGAAGAAATACTAAAAGCAGCACAGGAGCTTTTCTACATAAAGGGCTACGAAAACGCCAGCACTCGCGAAATATCCAAAAAAGTCGGTATCAGCAAAGCCGCCCTGTATCACCATTTCAAGAACAAAGAAGAAATCCTCTTCCGAATTTGTCTTCAGGCTGCAGACGAACTTGTCAATAACATGAAGCAGGCAATTGAAAGAAATATCCACTCAGGAAAACCCCTAAAAGAACAATTAACCGACGTGCTGGTTGAATACGCCAAGACTTACATGAAGAACGAAAACTTCAATAAAATCCTTTTCCACGACATTGAATATCTTCCCGAAGACAAAAAACAGATAATCCATCAGAAAGAAAAGGAAAACGTTCATCAACTGCGAAATTTTATAGAAAGCATTATGGCACAAGGAAGCTTCAGAAAGCTCAACTCCACCGTTGTCACCTTTTCCATTATTGCATCCCTTCACTGGCTTTACTTCTGGTACAAACCCACGGGACACCTTTCTCTGACCGAGGTAGCGGAAGAAATGGCAGATTTATTTTTAAAAGGTCTTAAGAATCCAGAAACGAACCGTCAATAATTGGTTAACTAATCTAGGCTGGTCTTATACCATTTTCTAACTTTAACCTACACCTGCAAGAAGTCTCCACCTTCTATAATGTGGAAATGAATTGCGGAGAACAAGGTGGAGCAGTTCACTGCGGTTAACAACAGGTTTTTCATGTATGGGCACGGCGCTACCGTGTCCATACCAGGCTGGGAACTCATAACATCCAACATTGATAGCCGGTAGGGGCGACCCGCCTGATCTCCCCTACCGCTCCAAAATAAGCCTGCGTCAGAAGCCTGTTTTAATAATTGCTAAGTAATTTCATACCGATAAACACTTACCTTCGGAGGACTCTTCAGATAATGACCTATCTCAGTTTCAATAGCCTTACGCTCATCGCTTTCTTCCCATCGTTTCCAATCTTCCATGCTGTTCCAGGTACTGACCACCAGGTATTTGCGGGGATTGTCGTAGGAAACAAGAGTTTCACCT
>Ga0209162_1001598_pt1 | contig 21688 bp, 12 predicted proteins | sample YNPNPMetaG_FD_187121 | JGI IMG/M metagenome (GOLD analysis project Ga0209162, IMG submission 187121) | Anoxygenic and chlorotrophic microbial mat microbial communities from Yellowstone National Park, USA - YNP NP MetaG (SPAdes) (version 2) ...
TCCAGCGCCTGCTGGACCGTGTGATCGGCCCGCAGGGCGACATGGTCACGCCGCAGGTAGTCCGCCACCGGCCGTTCCAGCTCGTCCGCGGGGCGTGACTCAGGCACTATGGGGTCCTCCCAAGGGGTTTTTCGCGCTGACCGGAAGCCGGCGGTGTGCCTGAGCCGGGCACTCGTGAACCCATGTGCGCCCGCGCGGCTGTCCGCACATTCGACCTCACGACGTGCTCTCCACCGGCGCGAGCACGAGGGCCGTGCGCGCCGGCAGGTACACCTGGATGCTTTGCTCACGCCCGTCCCAAGGAACGCTCTGACACGGGTAGAGCTGGTGCGGTTGCACCAGACCATGACCCGCGAACGCGGGATCGTCAGTCTGGAGTATGAGCTGGTAGTCGGCCCGCAGCGGCGTGCCGAGTCGATAGTCGGGATAAGACTGGTGGGGGTGGAAGTTGAATGCGAAGAGCAAAGGGCCGCGATAGAACACCAACAGTTTTCGATCCTCGTGGATGTGCAGGGGGGCGTACTCGGGCTGGGCCAGCAGATTCCAGTCATCGTCGAGTTTCAACATTTCGCGGTCGAAGGCCCCCAGGGCGTGGTAACGCAGGTCCGGGTTGTCGGCCAGCGACCACTGCCGCCGGGCGTACTTGAAGGAGAACCCGTTTCCTTCGCGCGGGAAGTCGATCCATTCCGGGTGGCCGAATTCATTGCCCATGAAGTTCAGGTAGGCCTCGCCGCCGAGGGCGAACGTGACAAGTCGGATCATCTTGTGCAGCGCCACGCCGCGGTCGATGACCAGGTGCGGGATCCCTTTGCGCATGTGCCAGTAGATGTCCGCGTCCATGAGCCACATGGCGATGGTCTTGTCCCCCACGAGGGCCTGGTCGTGCGATTCGGCGTACGCGACATGCTTCTCGTTTCGCCGACGGTTGGTGAGCGTGTAATACATGTGGCCCAGTTGCCAGTGTTCGTCGCGCTGTTCCTTGAGCACCCGGATCCAGTAGTCCGGGATGCCCATGGCCAGCCGATAGTCGAATCCGACTCCGCCCTCCGCGACCGGCCGGGCCATGCCGGCCAGCCCGGAGACGTCCTCCGCGATCGTGATCGCGTCCGGCCGCAGTCGGTGTATGAGTTCGTTGGCGAGCTGAAGGTACACGATGGCGTCTTCGTCGGTGTGCGGCGGGAAGTAGTCGGCGTAGGACGTGAAGGCGCGTCCCAGACCGTGATCGAGGTAGATCATGCTGGTGACGCCGTCGAAACGGAACCCGTCAAACCGATACTCCTCCAGCCAGAACCGGACGTTGCTGAGCAGGAACTGGAGAACCTGCCACTTGCCGTAGTCGAAGCACAGCGAATCCCACGCCGGATGCTGGCCACGTCCGCCGGCGTGGAAGTACTGGTACTCCGTCCCGTCGAAGTGGTTGAGTCCTTCGAAGATGTTCTTGACCGCGTGGCTGTGGACCAGGTCCAGCAGCACGCGGAGTCCGTAGCCGTGAGCCGTGTCGATCAACTCCTTGAGCTCCTCCGGCGTGCCGAACCGCGACGAGGCCGCGAAGAAGTTGCTGACCTGATATCCGAACGACCCGTAGTAGGGGTGCTCCAGGATGGCCATGAGCTGGACGGCGTTGTACCCGGCCTTCACGATGCGCGGCAGGATCTGGGTGGTGAATTCCCGGTAGGTCCCGATCCGCTCCTCCTCCAGCGCCATGCCCACGTGCGCTTCGTAAATCCGCAGGTTTCCATGCCGCGGCGGGACCGGGTGCTTCCACTCGTACGGCTGCGGCGGGTTCCAGTACTGGCCGCAGAAGTTGTGGTGCGGCGGTTCGTCCACGACGCGCCGGATGTACGCGGGAATGCGGTCGCGCGGGCCGATCGCGCTGTGCACGTGCACCTTGACGCGACTGCCGTGGGTCAGGCGGTCGGCGTACTGGTCGTCCGGCAGGAAGATGCTCCAGACCCCGTGCTCATCCGGGAAGAGCGGATCGGCGAAGCGATCCCAGTTGTTGAAGTCCCCGATCAGCGACATCGCGATCGCTTTGGGAGCCCATTCCCGATACCAGACGCCCGGGCGACCGTTGTGCTCGCCGCGGTTGAACCCGAAGTAGCGGTACGCGGTGGCGAACTGCTCCAGCGAGCCGGCAGCGGCCTCGATGCGTGCCAACGTCTGGCGGTACTGCTGGAAGCGGCGGCGCAGCGCATCGGCGTAGGGCTCGAGCCAGGGGTCGTGCTCGATCAGCCCGGTACCGTCTGCGCGCGGCGTAGAAGCTATCATTGTCATGACTCTTCCAGACCGGTTCCACACAGAATCCTGCGCCCGGCTGCGCCCGTCAACCGGCGGCAGCGCAACGACCACTACGAAGTCCGCGACTTTTTTCGAGTCGAGAAGCGTACAGGGCGGAGCTGTGCCTTGCCGAGGGACCGTGAACGGTGCGTCAGCCACCTTCCGTGCGGCCGCGTGTCCGCCTAGACTGGTAGTGCGGACGGTAGAGCGCCGCCGGATGGCCGGACGTCGCTGGGGTACCGGGGCGGGCCAGCGAGGGCGTGCGGGCGGACGGCCGGCGGCGTGCATTTCCACCCGCGACTGGTGGCCGATCGTGACGTGGAATGCCTTTGTCGACGAGATTGAGCAGTGGCTGGCCGAACGCCGCCTGTTGAATCCGCAGGCGAGCTGGGTGGTCGGGGTCTCGGGCGGTCCCGACTCGACTCTGTTGCTGCATACGTTGACGGCCTTATCCGCACGCCTGGACCTCGGTTGGCGTCTGCATGCCGCACACCTGCACCACGGCCTGCGCGGTCAGGAGGCCGACGAGGACGAGGTGTTTTGCAGCCATGTCGCCCAGGAGCTGAACATCCCGTTCCATAGCGAGCGGGCCGACATCCGCGCTGAGGCGGTGTCCTGCGGGCGGTCCACGGAGGAGGCCGCCCGGGCCCACCGCTATGACTTTCTCGAGCGCGTCGCGCTGCGGACCGGCAGCGAGCTGGTCGCGGTGGGCCACCACGCCGACGACAATGCCGAGACCGTTCTGCATCGCATCTGTCGCGGCACCGGCTTGCGCGGGCTGGCAGGGATTCACGACGTGCGGCCGATTCGCCCGGACAGTCACATCCGGATCGTGCGGCCGTTTCTGGCGCAGCGGCGGGCCACCATCGAATTTATCTGTGCGGAGCTCGGCCTGCCCGTCCGGCAGGACAGCACCAACCGCTCCCCCGAATTCACCCGCGGGCGCATTCGGCAGGTGATCCTGCCGCTGCTCGCAGAACAGTTGAACCCGAACATCGTGGAGTCCCTGCTGCGGCTGGCGGAACACGCCCGCTGGCTGACCATGTATCTGGATGATGCTGCTGCCCGCACCTTCGACGCCCTGGTCATTTCGCAGCACGGGCGGCACGTCGTCCTGAATGTCCGGGCGCTGGTTGGCAAGCAGAGGATCGTGCAGGCAGAGGTCGTCCGCCGCGCGATTACACTGGCGGCCGGTGGCGAGCAGGAGCTGAGCTTCGCGAACATTGAAGCTGTATTGAAGTTGGCGGCGGACCCGGCCAGCGGCAAGGAAGTGCACATGCCCGGGCCCGTGCTGGTTCGCAAACAGTACGAACGCCTGGAGTTCCGGCCGCTGGAGGAGGAAGAACCGCCGCTGGAACTCGGAACGGTCTTCATTACGTGTCCGGGACGGACGACGCTGGCGGTGCTCGGCTTCGAGCTGACCGCCGAACTGCACACGGTCCACCCGTCTCAAATTGCCGCCCTGCTTCAGAACACGAACCGGCTGGAAGAATGGCTGGACTTCGATCGCGTTCGGCTCCCGTTGCTGGTCCGCGGGCGGCGCGAAGGCGATCGTTTCCATCCCCTGGGCAACCCGGGCAGCAAGACGGTCAGCGATTTTCTCAGCGAGCAGAAGATCGACCCGGCCGTACGGGCCCGGACCGGCATTCTGTGTGATCAGGCGGGGCCGTTGTGGGTGATGCCCCTGCGGATTGACGAGCGCGCCAAACTCCGGCCCACGACGCGCACGGCCCTGCGACTCGTGCTTACGCCTTTGCCGCTTTCGCAGAGCCTCCCATGAGACTCACGTGGCTCCGTCGGGAGGATGTGATTCTCGTCCTGGCGCTGGCCTTGCGGCTGGGGTGGGTGTCGTACGGCTGGGTTACCAGCGGGCCGGAGCTCCACTACGACGACGAGAAACTGCATTGGCAACTGGCGACGCACCTGGCACGCGAGGGCGACCTGGTCACCGACGACGGTCGTCGTGCGGCGCGCATGCCCCTCTATCCTGCCCTGCTGGCACCCTGCGCGCTGCTGGGCGAGTATGGAGTCCTGGCGGCCCGGTTGGTGCAGGCCGGTCTCGGGACGCTGACCGCCGTACTCGCATTCCGGCTTGCGCTCAGCGCGGTCGGCTGTCCGGGTGCGTGGCTGGCCGGTATGCTCGTCGCCGTCGATCCCTTCGCCATTTTTTTCACAAACCTGCTTCTGACGGAGACGCTGTTTACGTTGCTGCTGATGGCGACGGTCGCGTACGCCTGGCGGGCCGCGACCCGCCCCGACGAGCCGGGCGGCTTCATTGGTCTGGCCGTGCTGGGAGCCGCCAGCCTCCTGACGCGACCCTCGGTCGTATTGCTGTTGCCGCTGCTCTGGCTGACCGTGGGGCTGCTCAGCCGCTACCGACGCCTGGCGTTCGCACGCCTGGCGCTGTGCCCGATCGTCTTGGCAGCCGCGTTGTTGCCGTGGGGCGTGCGGAACCGCGTCGTTCTGGGGACCGGCGCCTGGTTGTCCACCAACGGCGGCGTGACACTCTACGACGCGCAGGGGCCGCAGGCGGATGGCAGCAGCAACCAGCGCTTTCTCGTGGATAACCCCGCTTTCGCGGGTCTCGATGAGGTTGCCCTGGACCGTATGCTTTCTCGCCGGGCGTGGGAATGCATGCGGGCCGACCCAGCCCGCGTGCTGCGGCTGGCGCTGGTGAAGTTGCGCAGGACCTGGAGTCCGACGCCGAACGTGGCCGAGTACCGCACCGGCGCGGCCGCGTGGGCGGGGGCGCTATACACGCTGGTTGTGCTGGCCGGGGCGGTGGGCGCGGTGCTGCGCGTTGTCCTGGCGAGTCGGCTGACCCTGGCGACGGGGCGGCCCAGGCCGGCGCGCGGGACGCACGCCGGGAGCACGGCAAGCGCGGCAGAGGCCGGACCAGTCGGCAGCGGCGCCTGGCTTGTCTTGCTATGGTTGCCGGTCTTGTACTTCACGCTGTTGCACTGTGTATTCATCGGGAGCGTGCGGTACCGCGTGCCACTGCTACCACTGCTGGCGCTGGCCGCCGCCGCCATTTTCGTTCGATCCCGAGATAGCGCGCTCACCGGAGATCGCGGCTCGGTTCTGGCCCACTAAATCGGAATTCGCAAACTGGCGGCGCGCTATCCGAACCCCGCACGGCAGTGCGGGGCCGTCCCGCCACTCCGTGGCGGGTTCTGATCGAGCGCGCCGTCAAATCGTGAATCCTCGAATACGTGTGGGGCGCGGCGCTTGTGACCCGGGGCGGGCCTGTCTATCATCCGCCGCCGAGCACGGCGAATTCATGCTCGTCAACTGGCGAGCGGTCATTCTATGAATACGCCGCGAGGTCCGCATACGAGAATTTCGATGACCCGCACCCCCGCTCCCGCGACGGACACGGCGAAGACCGTTGCTGTTCCGCCTCTGAATCTTGTGGCTCAGTTCGGCGCCCTGCGTGAGGAACTCCTGGCCGAAGTGTCGGAGGTGCTGGCGTCGGGAAACTACATCCTGGGATCGAAAGTGGCGGCTTTCGAGGCCGCCTTGGCGGAATACTGCGGCGTTCGTCACGCGGTGGGTGTGTCCTCCGGGACCGATGCGCTGCTGGTGGCGCTGATGGCGCTGGGCATCGGTCCAGGCGACGAAGTTGTGCTGCCGGCGTTCACGTTCTTCGCGACGGCGGGAGTGGTTGCGCGGCTGGGAGCGCGCCCGGTGTTCTGTGACATCGATCCTGAAACGTACAACCTCGACGTTGCGCAGGCCGCCGATCGCATCTCATCCCGCACCAGGGCCATCATCCCGGTCCATCTGTACGGCCAGTTGGCCGACATGCCTGCGCTGTTGGACGTCGCGCGGCGTCACGACATCCCGGTGATCGAGGATGCAGCCCAGGCGATCGGGGCCCGTGATGCGGCCGGCACCCGTGCAGGTGCGTTTGGGCTGGTGGGTTGCCTCAGCTTTTACCCCACGAAGAATCTGGGCGCGTGCGGTGACGCCGGGGCTCTGTTAACTAACGACGATCGCCTGCACGACCTGGTCGTCAAGCTGCGCGTACATGGCAGCGGGCATACGTACTACCACGATCTGATCGGCGGGAACTTCCGGCTCGACGCGCTTCAGGCGGCGCTGTTGACCGTGAAACTGCGGCACCTGGAACAGTGGACGGAACAACGCCGAGCCCGCGCGGCACGCTACACGGCGTTGTTGCAGGACGCCGGTCTGGTGCCAAAGCATGTGCGGCTGCCGCGGGAAGTGCATGGTCGGCACGTGTACCACCAGTATGTCATCCGGGCGCGGCGGCGGGATGAATTGCACGCGTTTCTGAAGTCCCGCCAGATCGGGGCGATGATCTACTATCCGCTGCCGCTGCATCTCCAGAAGTGCTTTGCGGGGCTGGGGCACCGACCGGGGGATTTTCCGCACTCGGAGCAGGCGGCGGCGCAAGTGCTGGCCTTGCCCATGTACCCGGAGCTGACCGACGAGCAACAGCAGGCGGTTGTGGCGGCCGTGGCGGATTTCTATCGGGGCCCGGGAGCCGTTTGAGTTGAAAAGGTGCCGTATAATGGCGCTGGACTGGGCGGGAGAGCCGCGTGGCTGCGGGACACCGACAGGATGAAGAGAACCTGCGGGCCCTGGAAAGCCTGAGTGGCGGTGCGCGAGCGTCTTCGCCTGTGCCCGGTGCCCGCCCGCCTGCTCCTTCTGCTCCGACGCCCCCTCGTGCGCCGGCCGCAGGTTCCTCCACGTCGGCGGCTTCGACACCCCCGGCGCGCCGGCCAACAGCCGATGAGCCCCTGCGTGTAGCGCCCGCACTGGAACCGGTTCGAGTCGTGCGTGCCGCCGGCACGGGCGGCTCCCCCGGAGGCGACATGGCTCGCACGGAGTTGCCTGCCTATCGCTGTCTACGCTGCGGATACCCGATCGCCGACCGGGAGACGTTGCGCTGCAACGAATGCGGGCGGATGTATGATCAGAACGACCTGGAGTACTGGTTCGGCGGCGAGGAGCAGGCACGGTTCGAGCACGTGATGTGGCTCGCGCTGGGCTGCCTGTTTCTGAAATTGCTCCTGCTGCCGGAACTTCGCTGGGTCGCGCGGGTGGGTGCCGGGATCGTCCTGGCCTGGGGGTCGCACGTGGCCATGCGGGGCAAGCCGGAAGGACCGGGGCGATACTGCGGCATTGGTGGCGTGGCGGTCGGCGTCATCATGTTCGTCGGGTTTGCATGGCTGCCCAGCCCGCTCCCGTTTTACACCTTCGACATGATCGGCGGCTGTCTTCTGCTGCTTGCGGCGCTGCATAATCCCGTGGGCGGCCACGTCGGCGGAGCGCTGGCTGCCCGGCGGCTCACACCGGTACTGCTCTTTCTGGTCCCGATCTTCTCGCTGGCGTGCTGGCAAGCGGGGCAGGCGGCGGCGAGTGCAGCGCCGGCGACGCCGCCCCCGGGGCCGGTCGTGCCCTTCTTGAGCCCCACGTTGCTGCAACAGTATCCGCCGTTCGACTTTCTTCTGCCTTACCTCGCATCGATCGGGGTGTGGGTCTATGTCTGGCGGGTCCTCGCGGGCGTGCGGAAGATGCTCTTCGGCCCGACACAGCAGTCAGACGAGTAGACCCGTGGGGGCACCGGGCTGAGCGCGTGGCTACGGTGGCAAAGACCCGGACCAGGCGGGCAGCCCTCGATGGGCTGCCGCGGCGACGGTTATGTACCCTCGCCGGAGGAGCGCAGGTACAAGGTCTGCTCGCGCGTCAGACGGTCGATCCGGACGCCCATGGACTGAAGCTTCAGCTTGGCGACCTGCTCCTCGATGACCTTGGGCACGTCGTGGACTGCAATGGGCAGAGGGCGTCGCTGCTGGGCGATCCATTCGGCCGTCAGGGCCTGCGTGGCGAAACTCATATCCATGACACACGCGGGGTGCCCCGTCGCGGCGGCCAGATTGACCAGGCGGCCGTCGGCGAGCAGATAGATCCGTCGGGACCCCGGCAGCAGAAACTCGGTCACTAGCGGCCGCACATCGCGTGTGACCTTTTTTGCCATTCGGGTCAGTGCGGGGATGTCGATCTCGACGTCGAAATGCCCGCTGTTGCAGACGATAGCCCCGTCCTTCATGACGCGGAAGTGTTCCGCACGGATGACGTGCTTGTTGCCGGTGACGGTGATGAAAACTTCCCCGATGCGGGCCGCCTCGCTCATCGGCCGCACGTCGAAGCCGTCCATCGCGGCTTCCAGTGCTTTGAGCGGATCGATCTCGGTAATCGTGACGATGGCGCCGGCGCCGCGGGCGCGCATGGCTACGCCGCGGCCGCACCAGCCATACCCGGCGATCACGACGTGCTTGCCGGCCAGCAGGACGTCGGTGGCGCGGACGATGCCGTCGATGGTGCTCTGCCCGGTGCCGTAGCGATTATCGAACAAGTGCTTTGTGTCGGCGTCGTTGACCGCGACCACCGGGAATCGCAGGACTTTGTTGGTGGCCATGGCCCGCAGGCGGATGACGCCGGTGGTCGTTTCTTCCATGCTCGCGAGGATGTTGGCGCTTTCTTTCTGCCGCTGCGTGTGCAGGGTGTTCACGAGGTCAGCGCCGTCGTCCATGGTGATCTGGGGGCGGGTATCGATCACCGCGTGCAGGTGGTCATAAAAGACCTTGACGGTTTCGCCGCGGCGGGCGAAGACCGGCACGCCGAAGTCTTTAACGAGGCTGGCGGCGACGTGGTCCTGGGTGGAGAGCGGGTTGGATGCGCACAGTGCCACCTGGGCGCCCCCGGCCTTGAGCGTCCGCATCAGGTTCGCGGTTTCGGACGTGACATGCATGCAGCAGCCCATGCGGATGCCCCGCAGAGGCTTTTCACGCTCGAAGCGTTCGCGGATGAGCGCCAGCACTGGCATGTCCCGATCCGCCCAGAGGATCTTCTGACGGCCCTCGGGGGCACGCTTCAGGTCGGTTACATCGCAACGCAGCTTCGCCATTGGGTGTACTCCTCGAGATCGCAACGGTTATCGGGCCGCCCCGCGGGCAGCCCGGAGTTCACAGACTAGCGGCTGGCGGCGTGGCCTACAATTGAGCGGCCGCGCGTTGTGGCCGGGGCGCGGTTCGCGTTGATCGGCCCGGGGCGGCTTGGTACCATCGACCTTGAAACGCGAGTTCTGATTTGTCGAATGCGAACCGGCGAGGGGAAGAACGTGACCCACAGCAGAGTCTCTCTTCTGGCGACTGCGATCCTTCTGATGTTGCCATTGGTCGCTGTGGCGGGCGACTATGCGTTCGTCTTCAACGTGTGCGCGGTCTGCGGCGGCACGTGGCTGGGCGTCTGGTCCGATGCAACGGACGGTTATGACGCCGACCTCGACGTCGTAGCCGTGCACTGCTACGGGTCAGGCAACGCCATGACCTACCACGTCAATGGGCAGGATGGCTGGGCGGGCCCGACCGGTTTCTACGTGGTGGACGCCCGTGCGCCGCTGGCGCCAAACGAGTCGAAGACCTTCGCTCCCCTTTATGTCTGGGTCGGTCCGACGTACACCGAGCCCACCATGACGCTGGAGGTGTACGCGGATGACGTGCTGATTCCGCCGGCCGACCGCACGTACACGTTGGAGCTGCTGTACGTCCCGCCGGGGATCACTGGCGCTCCCCCTTTGCACACGGTCTGGACGCTGCCGTTGAGCGGTACCTTTTCCCTGCCGTTGCCGGCCTGGCGCACGGAAGACGGTCTGACAGGGTATCAGTTCGCCCTGCATTTCTCAGCCGCGGACCTCTGCTATGGGCAGCAGCCCGGCGACGCCAACTGCGACGGCGAGGTCACATTCGCGGACATTGATTACTTCGTGGTCGCTCTGGGTGGGCGATCGGATTGGGAGGAGCTGTACCGCGACCAGCACGGGGGTGCGGACCCGCCGAAGGACTACCTCTGTGTCAACGACACCAACAGCGATGGAGAGGTGACGTTCGCCGATATTGACAGCTTCGTTGCGCTGCTGGGCGGCGAAGAGGCGCCGTAGCGGACGAGGCTGTCCCGTTCAGCGGGGCCGTGCTTGCAGCGCCGACACCAGCGCTGCGGTCACTTGGGCCACCGCCTCGTCCCAGGGGAGCTTGAGGCGTGCCCCCGCGGCGCGGGTGTGTCCGCCGCCGCCGAACTGGGTCGCGATAGTCGCGACGTCCAGGTCGCGTTTGCTGCGCAGGTTGACGCGCACGCGACCGTCGCGTTCCTCGACAAACAGAACCGATGCCTCCAGGCCTGCGAGGCGCGACGCTTCGTTGACCAGGTCCTCGGTCAGCGTGTCGTCCGCGCCGGCGGCTTCAAAGTCCGCGCGGCGGAGAGTCATGCGGGCGAGTCGCCCCTCGGCGAGCAGCTCGAGCGACTGTAGAAGGCGCCCGACAAGACGCAGGCGGGCCGGCGGGTCTTGCTCGTACACGGCCTGGTATATGGCGCTCGGCATGACGCCGGCCGCGCTGAGCTCCGCCGCCGCCCGGAGCGCCCGGGTGTCAGTATTCGCGTAGCGAAACCAGCCGCAGTCGGTGCCGAGGCCGACGAGCAGGGCCGTCGCGACGGGCGGGTCCACGGGCAGACGTTCGGCCCGTAGCCAGTCGAGGATAATCAGGCACGTTGCGGCCGCGGTGTCGTCGAGCAGGCGCAGGTCGCCCGGTCGGGTTCCGATGTCGTCCGGCGTCGGATGATGGTCGATTACCAGCGTTCGCGGCGCGGCGCGCACGAAAGCGGCGATCGGTTCAAGCTGGGACCACGTGCAGGTATCGAGGATGACCAGCGCATCGCAGTTGGCCTGCAACTCGGGACCGTCGATTTTCCAGTCGTACCATCGGACCGGGTCGCGGAGCAGGGCGTAGCGTGGGGGAAACGTCTCGAACAGCGCGGGACGCGGGTCCTGACCGAGCGCGCGCAGTGTGAGCGTCATGGCCGTCAGGGCGCCGAGGGCATCACCGTCCGGGCGCCGGTGCGAAACCAGCAGTGGCCGCCGACACGCCGTCAGCCAGTTCAGCACGTTGTCGAAATGCTGGCGAGCGATCATGATTGGGCATTCTACGCGCTGGCGCGAGCTGCGGCAGCGCGGGCGGAGGCGCATGGCGAGACTGCACCAACTGCTGGACGATCCGTACCGCCGCTGTCCCTGGGACTTGCGCACGGACGAGGCGGGTCGGTCCTACTGGGTTGCGCTGTTTCGATGGCACTTCGACGAGGTTCTGGTTCCGCTGCTGCGCGCGCAGTTCGCGGACGCCCCGCAGCGCCTGCAAGAGCTCCAGCACGGTTTTCACGTCGCCCTGGACGACATCGTGCGGCGTCCCGAACGCTACGACCCGCTGGATATCCTGCTGCTGTGCGAAGTGCGCGAAGAGTTCCTCGCGCGTTACGGCTGCCACGACCCGTTTGCGCCCGCCAAGGCACGTGAAAACGAAGTCGCCCTGCGCCTGCTGCCGGATGTGCTGGCCGAGATCGACGCCGCAGAGCCGGAGCGCCGTCGTGATCTGCTGACGCGTGGGCTGCTGGCCGGCAATCTTTTTGATCTGGGAGCCAAGGCCACGGTCCACCGTCACCGCGACGGCAAGGCCGCGTTTCACCAGACGCGCATGAGCTTGCCCGTTCGCCCGTGGCGGATCGACGACGTGGACGCCTGGTGGCGGCGCTGGGCAGGCGATCCGCCGTTTTGTCACGTGCTGTTTTTTGTCGACAACGCGGGCAGCGACGTGGTTTTGGGGTGCCTGCCTTTGGTCCGCTGGATGCTGGGGCAGGGGGCGCGCGTCACACTCGCAGCGAACTCGCGACCTTCACTGAACGACATCACCGCGCCGGAGCTGGTCACACTGCTCGACCGGTGCCGTCCGCTGGATCCGGTCCTGGCAGAGTCGCTGCGGGCGGAACGCCTGTGTGTCCGGGCGACCGGGAGCGCGACGCCGCTGGTGGACCTCAGTCGCCTGGACGAGCAGTTCGTCGCAGCGACCGCCGACGCCGACCTCATCATCCTGCACGGCATGGGGCGGGGCATCGAAAGCAACTGGCACGCGCGCTTTGGTTGTGATGTGCTGCGGACCGCCGTTCTCAAAGATGAGGACGTCGCCCGGCGCGTGGGGGGCCAGCTTTTTGACTGCGTGTTCTGCTACCGCCGGGCGGGCGAGTGACGACGAAGCTGTCGGACGTGGCATCCGGGTTCATCAGGCGGGCGTGGCGGGTCGGCTGAGCACGGCGCGCAGTGCTTGCTCGAGGGTGGGGTGCCGAAAGGAGAAGCCGCACGACTCCAGTATGGCCGGTCGTACTCGGGTGCTGGCCAACATAACTTCGTCCGCCAGTTGCCCGAAGGCCAATCGCAGCACGAACGCCGGTACCCGGCAGACAGCCGGGCGATGGAGCACGCGACCGAGCGTGTGGGCGAACTCGCGATTGCGGACCGGCTGTGGCGCGACGACATTCACGGGACCGGCAAGGTGCTCATCGTGCAGCGCCCGCCGGATGACCGCCACCGCGTCTTCGATCGCGATCCAGCTCATGTACTGCGCGCCACGGCCAAGGGGGCCGCCGAACCCGGCGCGGAATATGCCCAAAAGACGCGCTAGCAGTCCGCCGGTGGCTGCCAGGACTGCTCCAAACCGCAAGTGCACGACGCGGATTTGGGCGCGGGCGGCACTCGCGGCCGCCGCTTCCCAGGCCACGCACAGATCCGCCAAAAAGCCGGAGCCGGGCGTACTTGTTTCGGTCAGGATCTCGTCGCCACGGTCCCCGTAGATGCCGACCGCGGAGGCGCACAACAGCACGCGCGGCGGCCGGGCAAGCCGCGTCAAAGAATCAGCCAGCGCGCGCGTTGCGTTTACCCGGCTCGTCCACAGCAGTTCGCGCCGTCGCCGGGTCCACCGCCCGTCCGCGATGTTCGCGCCAGCCAGGTGGACGAGCGCGTCGATCTCCTCAATGGCCTGCGGTCGCGTTACGCCCCGCCGCGGATCCCATTCGATTTCGTTTTCGTTCTGCGGCTGGCCGCGCACCAGGCGGAGGACGCGGTGCCCGTCGGCGCTGAGGCGGGTGCTGCACGCGCTGCCGACCAGGCCGTGGGAGCCGCTGACGGCGACAGTCATCGTTGCCGGGGCCATCGCCGTAATTCTACCCGCCTGCGTTGCTTCGCGCTGGCACCCTGGGGCAGCGCCACGGCACGAAAACGGCGGCAGGCCGGTGAGAATCTCACCGACCTGCCGCACGTCATTTCGCAGCTTGCGGCGGCTCGGACCGGATCAGTTCGAGCCGACCACACCCAGCACGTGGCTTATTACGGACACGACGTCCCGATCAGCGACACGAACGCGTCGATGTCGGCGAACGTCACGTCCCCGTCGCCGTTGCAGTCCGCATTCAGCCACGGGCACGGATCGTGCGTCCAGTTCTCCTGGCCGCCCAGGGCTTCCACGAAGTAGTCGATGTCGGCGAAGGTAATCTCGCCGTCGCAGTTCGTGTCGCCCGGGCACAGCACGACGCCGCACGGGTTCGGATCGCAGCTCGCCGCGCCGTCCCACGTGCCACCGACCAGCGTGCAGATGTCCTCGTAGGTCATCACGCACTCGGCGTCGAAGCAGCAGGCGCCCGGCAGACCGGAAGCCACGATCAGCTCGTACTTCGTCTGATTCGCGCAGTCGATGAACCAGACCCAGTCAGGCAGCACGACGATCACATAGCGACCGGCGGCCGCCGTGTCGTCGTAGTAGCCCACGAAGTCGCAGTTCGTGACCGGGAAGTACCAGCCGCCGAGGTTCGGGTCGCACTCGTTGCCCGGCGTCGTCGGACCGAGCACGAACACCAGCGCCTCGAACTGGGCACCTGCGAACACCACGAGGTGATCACCCGGGTGGTCGTAGATGTACCAGTCGGTATCACGCCGCAGGTACTGCCCGTCATCGATCAGCGCCGTGGTGCCGCACACGGCCGAGCCGGAGCCCGGCAGCGTGCTGAAGATGGCCGGCGTCACGTTGCAGCCGCCGTTGACGGTGTCATTGGGCAGGCCGCAGTTCGCCTCGCCCTCGTCCGCCGCGAAGTCATCGCAGTACGGCTCGGGGCAGCACGGGTTCGGATCGCAGCTGCCACCCGGCGTGAACGTCCCCGGACCGTTCGGATCCGTGCACTCGCTCTCGAGCACGATGTCGCAGTGCCCGTCGGAGAAGCAGCAGGACCCGATTTCGTCCGCGGCCAGCGAGATCTGGTACTTGCGGCCGCACGGCACGTTGCCGCCGAAGTTCCGATCCACGGCGATGTAGATGTAGTACTGACCCGCCGGCAGACCCGTGATGTACGAGCTATCCGGCAGGCAGTTCGCCACGGCCGGCGGAACCGGCCAGCCGTACATGGTGTCGCCGCACGGCAACTGGAACACCCACACCTCGACCGGCACTTCCGCCGCCACAGACACCTTCAGGGCCACGACGTTGGGATCCGGGAACGACGGATGGTTGTAGACATACCAATCCATGTCGCCGCTGCTCAGCCGGCCGCACACGGAGCCGCCCGGGCTGGCTAGGTGCGTCGTGTCGAACCGCGGGAAGCCCGCGTAGTTCGGGTCGCCCCAGCAGCCGTCGTTCTGATCCGGCGGCGGCGTGCCGCACGTCGGATCGATGTCATTGGCGGTGCAGGTCAGCGGGCACGGCGGGCAGTTGATGCTGCCGCAATCGGTGCCGGCGCCCTGCCACGTGCCGCCCTGAGCAACGCAGTCGTCCGCCGAATCCGCTTGGACACACCCGCCGCCATCGTTCGGATCCAGGCAGCAGGCGCCGCTCTGACCGGTGTAGACGCGGGCCATGTAGTAGGTCGGGCACGGGAAGCTCTCGTTCGGATCGATCTGATCCCACCGCGGGCCGGCCCACAGGATGTACTGCCCAGCCGGCTGGTTCAACGCGTGCAGGCAGAACTCCTCGCAGCGCGTCGGGCTGATACCCCACGTCACGACCGGCGGACCACCGTCGCACAGACCCGGCGTGCCAGCCCGGAACAGAATCGGCTGGTTCGGGAACGGCGACGTCATGCAGTAGTGGATGTCTCCACCGGGGTGGTTGTAGATGTACCAGTCGGTATCACCAACATCGTCGGTCGAGCCCCACACCATGCTGCCCGGGTTCGCCAGGCACACGGTATCGAACACGTTCGGCGTGACGTTGCAGCCGTCGTTCACGGCTTCCGTGCACGTCGGCTCACCGGCCTCGATGCACGCGCCCAGATGCGCGATGCAGCACTGGCCGGCGCAGGTCGTGCCTTCGCCGAACCACTGGCCACCACCTTGCGCGCACTGCGCGTAGGTCTTGCTTTCCTGGCAGCCATCCGCATAGCAGCAGGCTCCGACGCCGCAATCGGTGCAGTTCACCTGAATGTAGTAGTGTCCGCCGCACGGAATCTCGAGCGGGGCGCCGAAGTACGCTGGCCGCACGACCACGAAGAGGTCGCCGTAGAGGTGGGCCGGGGCAGCGATCTTGGTCTTGCAGAAGCTGATCTCGTCGAGCAGCTCACCCGGATCGCCGTACGCGAAGACCGGCGTGTCAAAGGTGACGCACGGGTTCGCGGGATCCAGAATGTCCCAGAACATGACCTGCACCGGGAAGTCCGCGCGGACCGTCACGCTGACCTTCTTGGCCTCGTAGACGTTCGGGTCGCTCGGAGCTGTCCAGGGCAGGTTGATCTTGTACCAGTCGTTGTCCCTGCGGTTCTCCGGGGTGGTGCCGGTGATGTACGTGCCACTGCGGCCGCAATAGACCTGGCCACACTGGATTTCGACGACCGGCGGCTCCGTCTGGCTGGCACCGCAACCGGCGTTGTAGTTGTCGGTGTAGCCGTTGTAGCACAGTGTTTCATCTTCGTTGTTGCAGCCGGGGAACGGGGTCAAGCAGCCACCGCCAGGCAGGGTGCTGCACGACGTGCCGTCACCCCAGTACCAGGCGGTCGTGGGATGCCCCTGTGCGACGCAGTCCGCGTACGTGCGGTCGCGGCACTCGATCAAGTTGCCACTGCCGTCGTACTTGCAGCAGGCGCCCGTCGGCTGGTTGCACGGCGTGGACGTAATCCGTGCCTCGTAGATCTTGTCCGCCGCCACCGGCTGGAAGCCTGCACCGGTAGCCGGTGCGACATACAGCCAGTACTCGCCGGCGGGTGCATTAGTCACCTTCACGTGAGCGCTGACGGCGTTCGGATCGCTGTTGCAGGGAACGAAGGCGTTGGGATCGTTCTGCGCCAGGACGGTGTACCCGACGCACGGATCGGGGCCGGTGCCCGGCCGGATGATCTTGAACGAGGCCTTGTATTGGGCCTTGACGTACCAGTCGAGGTTGGCCGTGCTGGGCAGCACGATCCGGTACCAGTCCTCATCCGCGACCAGGCCGTCGCTCCACGAGCTGCCGCAGACGTACTCGTTGCAGCGCAGGGCGGCGAAGGCCGGCCCCGGCGGATTCGGCATGCTGCATCCGTTGTTGATCCAGTTGTTCGGGCTGCCCGGAGCGACCTCGTTCTCCGCATGGTGGAGGGCCGAGTTCGGGTCGCAGGACATCACGCAGCTCGTCAGACACTGGAGGTTGACGGTGTACGTGCCGGTGCAGATCGGCTGTCCGCCCGCCGTCCAGCCCAGAATGCTGACGCGGATGTAGTAGGTCTGTCCGGCGACCAGGTTGCTGAGGACGACCTTGGAGGCGCCGCCGCTGCAATCCCCGCCCGTCGGCGGATTGTAATAGGTGTCGCAGCCGGTGTACGACGACGTCCCGCAGCACACCCCCAGCGGGCAGCCGGCCCGCAGGTTGCAGGCGACCTGGGTCAGCGTGCGGCAGTTGGACGGGTTGCCGGTGTAGACGCCCATGCAGGTGGCCGGCAGCGGGGCCGTGCTGTTGCAGACGTCGATGACGGCGTCGGTCTGGCCCGAGGCGGGCACGAACTTCAGCCACACCGAGTTGAAGGTGTAGTAGCAGTACTGGTTGTCACAGTTGCAAAAGTTCGCCCAGTTCGGGTCGGTGCTCGAGGTGTCATTGATCAGCGAGCCGGTGAAGACGATGTTGCGCGTGGAGTTGCACGCCATCGAGATGGCGGTCGCGCACGTGTTGTCGTCGCCCGCCCGCGGGGCGTCCGGAGCCGAGGGTTCGGGTTCATAGACGTTCCCGATCCCGTTTTCCGTCAGCGGGATCGCCGCGATCCGCAGGTCGCTGGCTTGCAGCGACGTGACAGCCTCGTTCTTCACAGCCGTACTGAATTGGGGCTCCTTCAGCGCTGTCGACTCATCGGTCTGTTTCTCGGGCAGCGCCTGAACCTGCGATTCGGCAGGCTTGGGAGGCACCGCCTTTTTCGCCTGGACCTGGGCCCAGGCGACGCTACACAGCACCGCAGCAGTCAGTCCTACAGCTACTTTCCATTTTTGCATGTTTTCTTCCTTCCTTTCAGAATGGGACGAGATGGAAGATCACTCCAGTTTGCGCGTCGGCGCGTCCCGTTCACGCCAGACGCTCCAACTCCTCACATACGCATCGTGCCTCTTGTCTGTCTCTCTTCTTCGCCTCCGGTTAAAAGAGCCCACGAAACCAGCCGCTCTGACGGCACACCTTCGCCCGCGCTGGCGCACGGGCCACCTGCGAGTTATAGCGACTCATCGACATGCAATACGGATGGGAGTGCGTGTCCCGTCCTGTCGCATCCCAAGCGCTTGCCTTGGGGACATTTACGCTGTCCCCTGCCTCTGTCCCATACCAGCACCATACCATATCGGCACATGTAGCCGCATGTCAAGCAGAATCCGGTGAGCACGGCTGCTCCGTGGTGGTGACCGCGCTTATCGGGCGTGGCCGCCGCGTGGCGTGCACTCCAACGCCGTCCGAGCGCGCCATCGTACGGAATACGTATTCGGACGTTCCAGGACGGAACCGCAGGTCCCATAACGAAAATAAATGCAACGACGAGCGCGCCGCCCGCACGCGCTCGGGCCGCACGCTGCGGAGGTGCCTGCACGCGTCGCGTTCATTGAGTTCCCCAAACACCGCGCGCCCGCACACGCGCCGCGCGGTCGACCGGATTGACGGCGCTTGCCGGTCCCGGATACAGAACGCACGCGACCGCTGGCCGGTGCGTTGGCCGGTGCACGTGGCTTGGATCCGGAGCTTTGCCATGACCGACTTTCCTGCGGGCGCAATCGTTGCGCTGGTCCTCTCCACGACTGTACTCGCCGCTGACGGCCGGCCAGACGCCGGGCCGGATGCGCTCGACGAAACGCTGGCGCTGGTGGGTATGAAGCGCGGCGACCTGGGTTGGCGGCCGAAGGCGTGGTGGCCGCGGTTTCCGGACGTGCCCTACAAGTTGCGTGCGTTCGATGCGTTGTTTGCCGAGCCGCTGGACTCGGTCGCCTTTGCACGCATGCTTGCCGATACCGCGTGGGAGCGGCTCGACCCGCAGCGCCTGGACACGCGGGAGGAGCGCTTCGACGGCAACCTGTTCCAGGCTGTCCAGCGCCTGGGGATCGATCCGAAATTCGGGGGATTCCGGGGGTACAGCGCAAACCTCACCGCGGCGCCGACGCCGCTGGACGAAGCAATCGTACAGCTCACGCTGGCAGCCGGTCGGGCCACGCGGGCGTACTCATTCGGCCGCGACCTGCCATACCCACGACTGCGCGCGGAACTGGCTGAGAAGATGGCTGTGGTGCCCCCGGAAGTCAGCCCGGTCCTGGGGCAACTCGTTCTGAACATCGCCGACGCGCACCGGTGGGCCGAGCTGGCGTTTCGCAAAGTGGATCCGGCCGATCGGCTGGTGGTGTCAACCCGTTACGACCTGGGCGAAGAGACGGTCGATGCGTTCGATTATTGCCCGCAGATCGACGACGTGGCGCGCGTGTGGGACGAAGCCAGCCTGTGGTACGCCGCGCAGAAGTGCGTCGAGGCGCTTGATGCGGCGCGCATTCGTCTCCAGGCGGTGAGCGCCGGCAACACGCCGCCCTTCGCGTTCGACTGGGAGACACCTTGGGGCTGGATTCGCATACGCGGCGCTGGTGCCGATGCGCTTCCCGGCGACGGAGCGCTGCTCATCGTTGACCTGGGCGGCGACGACACGTACAGCGGGCCGGTCGCGGCTTCGTCGGTCGCGCGGCCGATCAGCCTGCTGCTCGACCTGAGCGGCGACGACCGGTACACCGCGGACGGCCCGGCGCAGGGGGCGGGCTTGTGCGGGGTGGGCGTCCTGTTGGACGTGGCGGGCAATGACCGCTACGAGGCACGTCGTTACGGGCAAGGCGTCGGACAGTTCGGGCTCGGCCTGCTGGCCGATCTGGGCGGCGACGACGTTTACTCCCTTCGCTACGCAGGGCAGGGCTGCGGTTACTTCGGCATCGGCCTGCTGTTCGACGTCGCGGGCCACGACCGGTACCAAATCTATGCCGACGGCCAGGGGCTCGGCGCGCCCGCGGGCGTGGGTGTGCTCGCCGATCGCAGCGGCGACGATCGTTATCTCGCGGTCCGGGAGCATTCCGTGACCGGACGGCCGTCCTATCATTCGCCGCAGCACGACGTCGGAGTGTCCAATGTGCAGGGCTGCGGACTCGGTCGGCGGGCGGATGGCAGCGATGGCCACGCCTGGGCCGGCGGACTCGGCGCGCTGCTCGACGGCGACGGAAACGACGTCTATTCTGCCGGCAACTGGTGCATGGGGACCGGCTACTGGTTCGGGATCGGCATCCTGCATGACCAGGGCGGCAGCGACGAGTATCACGGGGTGGCGTACTCGCAGGCGACGGGGGCGCATTTCTGCATCGGCGTACTGATCGACGAGGCCGGCGACGACCGGCATCTGTCGGAGGTCGACCCGCATATCGCGCTGGCATGGGCGCACGATTTCACGATCGCGATTCTGCTGGACGCCGCGGGTAACGATGTGTACGACGTGGCCAGCAGCGGGCTGGGGTTTTCGATCAATCGTAGCATCGCGATGCTGATCGACACCGGCGGCGACGACGTGTACCGCACGGACGTGGCCCAACGGCGCGAAGCACGGCAGGGCGACCGGCTGGGGATTGCGCTGTACGACGAGCGGTTCGCGGCGCGCGGCGGCGTGGCGACGTACTTCGCGGACACGACCTCGCTGGGGTTGTTTCTCGACGTGGGCGGTCATGACACCTACCCGGAGGGGATGCAGAACGACGCGCACTGGCTGGACCCGCCCGATTCGCCGAACTGGGAGACGCGCAACTTCAGTGTCGGGGTGGACCGCGCCGCGGGCCGTGTGAGCTTCACACCGATCCCGGTTCGACTGCCGTCCCTGATCCCGGCAGTGCGACCCTAGGACGTGGACGCTCGGCTCAGAAGACAGTCGGCAACGTTGCAGATTGGGCGTTGTGGGCCTGACCGTGCTGCGGCGTGTAGCGCGGGGACTCTGCGGCCCGCACGGGGGCTCTGCGGCCCGCACGGGGGTGCGGGGTTTTGTGGGCGCTGCGCGGTGCCAGGGGGTGCTTCAGGGCTGCGTTGTCTGCTCGGCAAGCCACGTGCGCAGGTATTCGAACGGGTCCTGCGGTGCGCTGGCCGCGGCGCGGAAGACCTCGAGCGTGGCCGCCCAGTTGCGGCCCGTGGTTTCGTGGACCTGCGCGAAAACGTCGAGATCGAGGTTGTATCGTTGGTTTGCCAGCACCCAGGCGTTGTTCGTCGGCAGCGAGGTGTAGCCCGCGAAGGACGCGCCGTAGTTCAGTGTCGGTAGCACCTCCGTCGTGAAGCGGTCCCGGGCGGCCTGGTACACCGATTCCCGACCGGCGATTTTCTGAGCCCGGCTCAGGGGCTGGGCGTAGTATGCTTCCAGGTCCTCGTAGAGCTGCGCCAGGAACGCATTCACGCGGTCGACGTCGGCGTAATAGCGGCTGGCGAACTGGGGCCAGCCGGACTCTTCGCCAAACGTGTCCCGCAGGAACTCGATCGTTCCCTGTCGCCCCACGAACGTGGCCAGCGACTCGTTGAACGTCGCCGCGTTGGGTCGCCAGATCGTGTTGTGCAATAGCTCGTGGATGATGGTGTCGACCAGCGAAAGCGGGCTGCGGCGTAGCATGGGCGAGCGCACCGGGTCTTCGAAGATGCCCAGGGTGCTGTAGGCGTCGAGCTCGTAGGTCAGGGTGTCGTACCCGGCCTGCTGAAGCGCCCGCTCCACTTCGTGCAGGTATTCCTCGTCGAAGAAGGTCAGATACGGGAACTCGCCGACCAGCGGGAAGCGCCAGGTCCTGGCAACCAGCGCGTCCTGTCGTGCGGCCGACAGGTTCCACGCCAGTGGGTCGCCGTTCGTGTCGTAGAACGTCGTGTAGGCGTTGCCCGCGTTCAGGCCGATCACGTTTGCCGCATACTCGCGCGCCCGGACGATCAGTCGCAGCTTATCCGCCTCCTCCTGCGATAGCCGCCCGGATGCCAGCACATCCTCGATCGGTTCCACGCGTCCGTTGATCTGGAACTGGCCGGCCGCGAGCTGCGCCACGTAC
>Ga0209162_1001599_pt1 | contig 21684 bp, 18 predicted proteins | sample YNPNPMetaG_FD_187121 | JGI IMG/M metagenome (GOLD analysis project Ga0209162, IMG submission 187121) | Anoxygenic and chlorotrophic microbial mat microbial communities from Yellowstone National Park, USA - YNP NP MetaG (SPAdes) (version 2) ...
ATAAATTGGTAGACCAGGCAAGACTCAGAGAGATCGCAAAAGAGGTGATATCCCGCGAGGACGTGCGCCTGCTCATCGGCTACCGGCCCGGCACCTACGGCTTCCGCGCCCGCCCGGCTTTCGTGGAATCAGCCGAGCAGGCCGAGGAGCTTATCTTCACCCCGGCCTGCGTCAGCAACCTCGCCAGCTACCTGGTGCTGGAGGAGAAGCCGCCCCTGCCGCGGGGGGCGGAGCCGGACGCGCGCAAGGTGGCGGTGATGGTCAAAGGCTGCGATTCCCGGGCGCTGGTGCAGCAGATGGTGGAGAAGGCCTATGAGCGGGATCACCTGGTGGTGCTGGGCATCCCCTGCACCGGGGTGGTGGATATGTCCAAGGTGGAGGAGAGGTTTCCCGGGGTGCTCTCCACGGGAAGCATCTCCCGGGAAGGGGACGATTTCATCCTCTCCTTCGACGGGAAGACCGAGAAGGTGCCCGCCGCCGAACTGATGGCCGACAAGTGTAAGCGCTGCCGCTATCCGACCCCCCTCCTCAGCGACATCATGCTGGACGAGGAGGTGGCGCGCTTCGCCGAGGACGACTTCTCCGACGTGGCCGGGCTGGAGGGAAAGAGCGTCGAGGAGAAGTGGGCGTACTGGGAGGAGAAGTTCTCCCGCTGTATCCGCTGCTATTCCTGCCGCAACGTCTGCCCCATGTGCTACTGCGAAGACTGCATCCTCGACCGCCTCAAGCCGGTGTGGATGCGGCGCTCCGTTAATATCAGCGAGAACACCGCCTTTCATATCTCCCGCGCCTACCACCTGGCCGGCCGCTGCATCCAGTGCGGGGAATGCGCCCGCGTGTGCCCGGTGAACATCCCCCTCATGGAGCTGAACCGCAAGTTCTACAAGGACGTGGAGGAGCTCTACGACTACGAACCGGGGCTCTCCACCGAGGCCACGCCCCTGCTCTCCACCTTCAGCGTGGACGACAGGGAAGACTTCATATTGTGAGGTGGGAGCCATGGCGGATAAGATCCTGAAGAAAGAGAAGACGGCCGAGGCCCTCAAGGAGTTGGCCAAGTTTCGCCTGTTCGCCCCGGCCCGCTCCGACGACGTGGTCCTCTTCCGGCAGATCGAGGACCCCTCCGAGGCCTTTCTCGAATACGGCAATTCCACCGTCCCCCCCAAGAAGGTGGTCTTCCCCCAGACGGAGACGCTCTTCCGCTTCCGGCTGGGCGATCCCGAGCTCAAGGAAAAGAGCGTGGAGGAGGAAGGCACCACAGTAATCTTCGGGCTGCGCCCCTGCGACGCCCGGGCCATGGCCATCGTGGACAACCTCTTCGGGTGGGACTACGATGACCCCTACTACCTGAAGAGGCGCGAGCTCACCACCCTGGTGGGGATGGGCTGCGTGAATCCCCCCAGCGTGAACTGCTTCTGCACCTCGGTGGGAGGGGAACCCTGCGGCACCGAGAACCTGGACCTGCTCCTCACCGACTTGGGGGAGGAGTACCTGGTGAAGGCGCTCACCGACAAGGGCGAAAAGCTGGCGGAGACCATCGGCTCCTTCCTTGAGGACGCCCCTGAAGGCGCGACGGCCCGGGCCGAGGAGCTGGCCATTGCGGCCCGGGAGGCCGTGAGCCGGTCCATCGACACCGCGGGCATCCAGGAGAAACTGCCCACCCTGTGGGAGAGCCCACTGTGGAAGGAGGTGTCCGCGGCCTGTCTGGGCTGCGGCATCTGCACCTACCTCTGCCCCACCTGCCACTGCTTCGACATCCAGGATGAGGTGGAGGATGTCGAGGGTCGGCGCTGCCGCATGTGGGATTCCTGCATGTTCAGGGAATACACCCTGCACGCCTCCGGGCATAACCCCCGGCCCACCCGCCGGGAGCGCACCCGCAACCGCATCAGCCACAAGTATTCCTACTTCCCGGGGAAGTTCGGGGTGATCGCCTGCGTGGGCTGCGGCCGCTGCATCAACCTCTGCCCGGTGAACATCGACATACTGGAGATCCTGGGGAAGGTGGTGGAAGCCTGATGAAGAACCCGTACATCCCCTACCTGGTCAACATCCTGGATACCTGGTACGAGGCGCCGGGCGACCGCTGCATCAAGACCTTCAAGGTAACCTTCGCCGACCCCGCGGTGTGGGACGTCTGGTCACACCGCCCCGGGCAGTGCGCCATGGTGGGGATCCCCGGCGTGGGGGAGAGCATGTTCTGCGTGTCCTCCAGCCCCACCGAGAAGGGTTACCTGCGCTTCAGCATCATGAAGACGGGAAAGAACACCACCGCTCTGCACGAGCTGGAGGCGGGCGACCAGTTCTACGTGCGCGGCCCCTATGGCAACACCTTCCCCCTGGACGAGTGGAAGGGCAAGAACATCATCACCATCGGGGGAGGCATCGGGCAGGCGCCGCTGCGCCCGGTAATCCAGTATATCCGGGACAACCGGGATGATTACGGCGAACTCACGGTCATCTACGGGGCCCGCACCAGCGCCGACCACTGCTTCAAGGACGAGTTCGAGGAGATGAACGCCTGCGGGGATGTCTGCTGCCACCTCTCCGTGGATGTGGAAGAGGAGAACTGGCCGCACTTCGTGGGTTTTGTGCCCCAGCTGCTCATGGAGGTGGAGCCCAAGCCGGATAATGCCATCGCGGTGACCTGCGGTCCGCCCATCATGATCAAGTTCGTCCTTCAGAACCTGGAGAAGCTGGGCTTCCAACCGGAGCAGGTCTATACCACCCTGGAGAACCGCATGAAATGCGGCATCGGCAAGTGCGGGCGCTGCAACGCCGGCCCCCTCTATGTGTGCAAAGACGGCCCAGTATTCTCCTACGCTCAGCTCAAGGAGGTCCCGGAGGCTTTCGCCTGAGAGACCGCATGAGTCAACGGGGGCGGGGCTGAGGCCTCGCCCTTTTCCCTTAAAACCCGCGGGTCATTGGTTCAGGACGGCCACGGGGTCTTCCCAGGGGAGCCGAGCTCTGCCAAGGCCATTGCCAAAAACCGACCCTGCTCCTACAATACAAAAGCGGAAAGCGGGTATTGCTTGGCCGATTCGTCTCATGAGGAGAAGGGGTAGGCGAGGGTGATAGCGCGCATAAGCTTCTTCAGGATAGTGCGCCCCATTTTGGCGGTGGCCTTCCTCTCGCTCGTCCTGGTCCTTTTGGCCTTCTCCGGGACCCTCTTCGGACTGGACCTTGCCTACCGCGACCACGTCTTCAAGGGAGTGAGTGTGGCCGGCATCGACCTCGGCGGCCTGAGCCGGCAGGAGGCGGCGGAGAAGCTGCGGAGCGAGCTGGACCTGGAGGCCCTCAACGGCGACCTCACCCTGCGATTTGGGGAGCGCAGCTGGGACCTGCCCCTCTACCGCATCGGAGCCTATATCGATATCGAGGGCACGGTTGACCGGGCGGTGAAGGCATCCCGGGGCATGCCCTTCTATGACCGATGGCTGAAACGGGTCACCTTCGGGAGCGTGCGGGAGGAGAGCGGGCTGCTGGTCCGCTACGACCCCGCGGGGCTGGAGAGTTTCCTCAAGGAGCTGCAGGAATCCATCGATTGCGAGCCGGTGAGCGCCTCCATCCGCCTGGAGGGGGGCAAGCTGGCCTTCACCCACTCGCGTGAAGGGTGGAAATTGGACGTGGAAGCTGCGCGGCGGGCCGTCCTGGAGAGGCTGGCCTCGCCGGAGCGGACGGTTCCACTGGAGATAGCGGTCACCCCGCCGGAGGTGCGGGACGACCAGGTGGGGAAGGTCATCGCGGTGGACCTGTCCCGGCACCTGCTGACCCTCTACAACAACATGGAGGTGGAGAAGCAGTACCCCATCGCCTGCGGGATGCCCGCCTGGCCCACCCCCAAGGGCACCTGGAAGGTCACCGCCAAGCTGGCCAACCCCACCTGGGTCAACCCCGGCACCTCCTGGGCCGCTTCCATGCCCCCCTTCATCCCCCCCGGCCCGGGCAACCCCCTGGGGACGAGGGCCCTGGCCACCAGCGCCCCGGGGGTGCTCATCCACGGCACCTATTCCAGCTGGTCCATCGGCACCTCGGCCTCCCACGGCTGCATCCGCATGTACATCAAGGACAGCGAGGACATCTTCAAGCGGGTGGAGGTGGGCACCCCGGTCCTCATCTATTGAGGCGGAGCTTCGGCGAGACCGGCCGACGGGGACCTGAGGGCTCGAAATCAGGCGGGTTTCCGTTCAGCCTGAGGCGACGAGGCATCCCGGCTGCGGCGGAACCCGATCAGAGCTGGTCAAGTTCCCCCGCGACCACGTGGCTGAGGTTGTTGGCCAGGTCCCCCACCCTCTCCAGGTTGGAGAGGGTGTCTAAGAAGATAACCCCGGCCTGCCCGTCGCATTCCCCCCGGTTGAGGCGGGCCAGGTGGTTGCGGCGGAAGCGGCTGGCCATCTCGTCCACCTCGCCTTCAAGCCGTTTGTAGGCATGGGCTTTCTCCTTATCCTCCGCATCGAAGGCCTCAATCATCCCCTCGTACATGCGCAGCACCGTTTCCGAGATATCCCTCAGCTCCTCCTCGCCCGCCTTGGTGAACTTCAGGCCGTTGTCGTTCTTGCTCTCCGCCAGGTACATGATGTTCTCGGCGTGGTCCCCGATGCGCTCGATGTCGTTGACGGCGTGCATCATCCCGGTGAGGGTTTCGGACTGTTCGTCCGTAAGGGGTTCCTGGGAGAGCTTGGAGAGGTACTCGGTGATGCTGTGGGCCAGGCCGTCAACGATGCTCTCCTCCTCCATGAGGGCGCGCTTCCCCTGGCGGTCCATCCTCTCCATGAAAGTGAGGCTTTGCCTGATCATGTCCAGGGTGATGCTGGCCATGCGCACTATCTCCTTACGGGCCATCTCCAGGGCCATGGCTGGGCTGTGGAAGATGCGGGGGTCGAGGAAGAGGGGGTCACGCTGGGGCATCTTCTCGTCGCCCTTGCGGATCCACTTGACGATGCGCACGAACTGATTGAGGAAGGGCAGCCAGACCAGGGTCATGATCACGTTGAAAACGGTATGGGAGAAGGCGATCTGGCGGGCCACGTCCTCTGGACCTGCTCCGAAGATCCCGGAAACCCACCGCGTCAGCTGGGGTATCCACCGCGTGAAGGGGAGGAAGAGGATGGTCCCAGTTATGTTGAAGAGATAGTGGGCCACCGCCACCCGCTGAGCCGGCAGGCTGGTCCCCAGGGAGGCGATGAAGGCGGTGATGCAGGTGCCGATGTTGCATCCCAGGATGAAGGGGAAGGCAAGCCGGACCGCGTAATAGGCGGGGTCGGTCCCCTCGGGCACGTGGGCGGTGAGCACGCCGGATAGGGCCATGGCGATTATCAGGCTGGTGGTGGCCGAGGAGCTCTGGATGATGCTGGTGATGACCAGGCCCAGGGCCAGCCCTATCAGCCAGTTGGTCCCGTATGAGGCGATCCAGTCCTTGAACAACTGCGAGTCCTTCAGCGGCGACATTGCCCCGGTCATCAGGGACATACCCAGGAAGAGGACGCCGAAGCCCAGGAGCACTTCACCGGAGTACTTCACCGATTTGCGGTTACCCGCGAGGTAGAGCAGCAGTCCCAGGGCTATGAAGGGGAAGGAGAGTGTCTTTACGTTGAAGGCGACTATCTGGGCGGTCACCGTGGTCCCGATGTTGGCCCCGAAGATGACCGCCACCGACTGGGTGAAGGTCATCAGCCCAGCATTGACGAAGCCCACCAGCATCACTGTGGTGGCCGAGGAGCTCTGGATCAGCGAGGTCACCAGCGCCCCCACCGCCACCCCGCGGAGTCGCTTGCGGGTCAGGGTTTCCAGCACCCTGCGCAGCCGCTCCCCCGCGGCCAGCTGCAGGCCTTCTCCCATGAGGATCATCCCATAAAGGAAAAGGCCCAGGCCGCCCGCCAGCATGACCAGGCCGTACCAGATGTTGTCAGCTTTGAGCGTCATAGGTCTCCCTTCCCTCCACGACCGATCGATCCTCGCGTCGGCCCCAAGTGCAAATGATAACCGCAAGGAGCGCTTCACACAGCGCTTCTGGGCTCCTATTTTCCGGGTCTGATCTCTTGCAGAAAATGGAGAAAGGTCAAGAGACGGATGGGTTCGAGAAGGCGGCGCGGGAAAATGGATGGCGCGGGGTCATCACAGGTAAATATCTTGCCTGATAGGGGTTCGATTGACCGTATGGCATGAGAACAGGAGGGAACTGAGCTTCGGCTCGCTTTTTATCCCTATCGCTCGTTCGCTGACTGAATAGGGATATCTCATCGACCAAGAGCCACGCGCCTCAGAGCATCTTATTACCACTGCGGGTTTATTGACTGCATGGGACCCCGGTGATAATCTTTTAACGCGTTGCGGCCGAGGATGAAGGAGCGCTTTTTCCAGAAACGGGACCGGGGCATAAAAGCAGAGGAGGGAAGAATGGCCTACGACTATGAACTGGTCAAAGTGGAGATCACCGACGGAGTAGCTCTTTTCCAGCTCAACCGCCCTCCGCTCAACCCCCTCAACACCCAGCTCTTCCGGGAGATCGGGCTATGCGCGCTGGAGCTGACCTACGATGATTCCGTGCGCGCGGTGGTGCTCACCGGGGGGGAGAAGAACTTCGCGGCGGGAGCCGACATCAAGGAGATGGTGGACATGACCCCGGTGATGGTCTCCCGCTTCATCCGGGGAGCCCAGGACGCTTTCAGCGCGGTGGAGAACATCCCCAAGCCGGTCATCGCGGCCATCAACGGCTTCGCTCTGGGGGGAGGATGCGAGCTGGCCATCTGCGCCGATTTCCGCTTCGCCCACGAGAACGCCCAGATCGGTCAGCCGGAGATACTGCTTGGCATCATCCCCGGAGCGGGGGGGACCCAGCGGCTGCCCCGCCTCATCGGGCCGGCCAAGGCCAAGGAGATGATCTACTCCGGCAAGTTCTATTCCGCCCAGGATTGCTACGAGATGGGGCTGGTCCAGAAGGTGGTGAAGGGGGATGACTCCGTCATCGAGCTGGCCATGAAGATAGCGGGCCGCTACGCCAAGGGCCCGGCGGTGGCCCTGGCCGCGGCCAAGTGGGCGGTGAACAAGGGCATGGAATGCTCCATCGAGGAGGGGCTGCTCATCGAGGCCCAGGGCATCTCCCTGTGCTTCGCCAGCGAGGACCGCACCATCGGGATGAAGACCTTCATCGAAAAAGGGCCGGGCAAGGCGGAGTTCATCGGCAGGTAAGAGGACGGAAGAGGAAGAGTACAGTCAGGTTGGTTTGAGAAAAGGAGGTTGCGCATGGTCGACTTTGAACCAACCGAGGAACAGAAGGCGATATGCAAGATGGCGCACGAGTTCGCCCTGAACGAGATGCGCCCCATCGCCCTGGAGTGCGACAAGGAAGGGAAGATCCCCGACGACCTGGTCAAGAAGGCCGCCGCGGCGGGCCTCACCGCCATGGCCATCCCCGAGGAATACGGCGGAGGCGGCCTGGACCAGCTCACCGCGGCCATGGTCAGCGAGGAGCTGTTCTGGGGTTGTGCCGGCATCGCCACCACCCTGGGCGCCAACAGCCTGGCCACCACCCCCATGCTCATCGCCGCCAACGAGGAACAGCGCAAGGAGTACTTCCCGCGGCTATGCGACCCCGAGGACCCCAAGTTCGCGGCCTTCTGCCTGACCGAGCCCGGTGCCGGCTCCGACGCCGCCTCCATCTCCACCACCATCGAGGACAAGGGTGACCACTTCGTGGTCAACGGCACCAAGTGCTTCATCACCAACGGCGGGCTGGCCAACTTCTACACCGTCTTCGGCACCTTCGACAAGTCCAAGAAGTACGGCGGCATCGGCGCGGTCATCGTGGAGCGCTCATATGAGGGCGTGTCCATCGGCAAGAAGGAAGACAAGATGGGCATCCGCGCCTCCAACACCACCGAGGTCATCTTCGACAACGTCAAGGTCCCCAAGGAGAACCTGCTGGTGCCCATGGGCCAGGGTTTCTACAACGTGATGACCACCCTGGACCTCACCCGGGCCAGCGTGGCCGCCGCCGGCGTGGGGGTGGCCCGCGCCGCCTTCGAGGAGGCCCTCCGTTACGCCAAGGAGAGGGTGCAGTTCGGCAAGCCCATCATGGCCCAGCAGTCTATCAACTTCATGCTGGCGGAGATGGCCATGAAGATCGAGGCGGGCAGGCGGCTCTACCAGCTGGCGGCCTGGAAGGCCTCCAAGGGACTGCCCTGCTCCCTGGAATCCTCATACGCCAAGGCCTTCGGCGGCGATCTGGCCATGGAGGTCACCACCAACGCGGTGCAGATCCACGGCGGCTACGGCTACATGAAGGAGTATCTGGTGGAGAAGCTGATGCGCGACGCCAAGATCATGCAGATCTACGAGGGCACCGCGCAGATCCAGCGTCTGGTCATCGGGGCCAACCTCATGGGCGTGACCGACGCCTACCCTTGGAATTAAAGGTACGTCCGGGGATCTCCCCGGCAGGCGTGTTTCATCGGGGCCCCGGCTCCCGCCGGGGCCCCTTTTGTAGCCTTCAAAATGGGGTCAGGCACCAAAACTTCAATCTGCCTTCTTCAAAAAGGAAAGCATTCTGTGGTTAATGCCGCTCCTTCAAAATGGGGTCAGGCACCAAAACTTCAATTTTCTCAAAGAGAAAAATGTTATGTCGTCATCCCGCGCAGGCGCAGCACCAAGGGAGGATAAGAACAAGGCATCTTCAGAACAGCCTTGATATCTCACAAGGTCGACTGAGGATCAAAGGGCCCGATACTCCCCTTTTGTGCCAGCCGCTGATCAGGGCTGCGGGACTATAATGGGGGCATGAGGATAGGCATCACTACCACCGTTCCCATCGAGATAATCTACGCGGCGGGGCACGTCCCGGTTGACCTCAACAACGTCTTCGTCGCGCATCCCCAGCCGCCGCTCTTGTTGGAGGAGGCGGAGCTGGCGGGGTTCCCTCGCAACTTCTGCGCCTGGGTGAAGGGCATCTACGGTGCGGTGCGCCTCTGCGGGGGCGTTGATGCGGTGTTGGCGGTGGTCCAGGGTGATTGCTCCAACACCCGGGCGCTGATGGAGGTGCTGGAGGCAGAGGAAGTGGAGGTCATCCCCTTCGCCTACCCTTGCCGGCCGGATCGCCCTTCCCTGCAGGCGGAGATGGAGAGACTGATGGAGCGGTTGGGCGTCGGCTGGGAGGAAGTGGAGGGGGCGGAGAGGCGGCTGGATGAAGCGAGGCGCCGGGTGTGGGATCTGGACCGCCTCTGCTGGGAAGAGGGACGGGTGAGCGGCTTGGAAGCCCACCTCCTCCAGGTCTCCTGCAGCGACATGGAGGGGGACCCCGAGGCCTTCGCCTCCCGAGCGGAAGAGGCGGTGGGGCGCGCCCTCCGTGCCCGCCCGTGGGTGGCAGAGGGGGGGAAGCCCATCACCGTGCGGCTGGGCTACGTGGGGGTGCCTCCCATCGCCCCGGAGCTCTTCCGATTCCTGGAGGAGCTGGGGGCCAGGGTGGTCTACCACGAGGTACAGCGCCAGTTCACCCTACCCCATACCTGGGGCGACCTGATAGACCGTTACCTCGCTTTCACTTACCCCTATACGCTGTCCGGACGCCTGCGGGACATCGAGGCGGAGATTGCCCGCCGCCGCCTCCAGGGCATCATCCATTACGTGCAGAGCTTCTGCTTCCGGCAGGTGGAGGACATCCTCCTGCGCCGCTGCCTCCCTCTCCCCGTTCTCACCCTGGAGATGGACCGGTCCGGGAGCTTGGATTCCCGCACCCGCATGCGCCTGGAGAGCTTCGTGGAGATGCTGACTTGAGGGTTTCTGGGTGATGGCTGGGGCAACCGATGACGATCGGGCGGCGGCCTCGGAAAGGTAGCCCCGTGTCGCACCCGCCTCTCGCCCTTCCCCCCGCACTCCTGCGGCCTTTGGGTCGTTCCCCAGGGGTATCATGGGGCCATGGATTTGGACGCGCTGCTGCGGGAGTTGAGAAACAGGGAGGAGTACCGGGAGTGCTTGGCTCACGTGGAGGACATCCCTCCACGCGAACCAGGGATGGTGCCTCTCCCCGAGGACATCCACCCACGACTGCGCGAAGCCCTGGCCGGGCAGGGGATCAACTCCCTCTATCCCCATCAGGCGCGGGCGCTGGAGGCGCTCAGTCAGGGGCAAGACGTCATCGTGGCGGCGGGGACGGCCGCCGGGAAGAGCCTCTGTTACCACCTCCCGGTGCTGGACGCGCTGCTGCGGGATGCGCGCTCCCGGGCCCTCTACATCTTCCCCACCAAGGCCCTGGCCCAAGACCAGCTCCGCTCCCTCAATTCCTTCGGCCTGAAGGGGCTGGCCTGCGGTACCTACGACGGCGACACCCCCCAGGAGATCAGGAGGTGGCTGAGGCGCAACGCCAGGATAATCCTCACCAACCCGGACATGCTCCACCTGGGCATCCTTCCCAACCACGCCATCTGGGGCGATTTCCTCGCCCAACTGCGCTTCGTGGTGGTGGACGAGGCCCATGTGGCCCGGGGCATCTTCGGTTCCCACGTGGCCATGGTGCTGCGGCGCCTGCGCCGCCTCTGCCGCCATTACCGCTCTGACCCTCGCTTCATCCTGACCACCGCCACCATCGGAAACCCCCGCGAGCACGCCCGCGCCCTCACCGGCACGGAGGTGGAAGCCGTGCTGGAGGACGCCTCGCCCCGCGGGCGCAAGGCCTTCCTGCTGTGGAACCCGCCCCTGGAAGAGGGCGGCATCGAGTTGGCGGAGCGGCGCAATTCCAGCGCGGAGACCGCGCGATTGCTCCTGTACCTCCTCCTCAAAGAGGTGCGCACCATCGCCTTCTCCCGCTCCCGCGGCGCCGCCGAGAGGGTCTATGCGTCGGTCCGCCGGGGCCTCAAGAGAAGGGGACGGGATGAACTGGCGCAGCGGGTCGCCTCCTATCGGGGCGGCTACCTGGCGGAGGAACGCCGGGAGATCGAGGGGCGCCTCTTCCGCGGGGAACTGCTCGGGGTGAGCTGCACCAATGCCTTGGAGCTGGGCATAGACATCGGCGAGCTGGAGGCCTGCATCATCAACGGCTATCCCGGCACCCTGGCCAGCCTGTGGCAGCAGGCGGGGCGGGCCGGCCGGCGGCGGGGGGAGTCGCTAGCGGTCCTGGTGGCCAGGGACGACCCCCTGGACCAGTACCTGGTACGCGACCCGGAGGCGGTGTTCCGGCGTCCGGTGGAGGAGGCGGTCATCGACCTGGAGAATCCGGGCATACTCGATGCCCACCTGCTCTGCGCCGCCTACGAGCTGCCGTTGGGCGAGGAGGATATCGCCTGCTTCGGGGAGGCCATGCGGGAACGCCTGGGGCAGTTGGCCGGGCAGGGGCGGCTGCGCGGCATCGGGAAGCTCTACGCCTGCGGTGGGAGCAACCCGGCCGCGGGGGTCAACCTGCGTTCCGCCTCCGGCCGCGCCTATGCTATCATCGAGGCCTCCACCGGTTCCCTGCTGGGGACGGTCGATGAGAACCGCGCCTTCTTCGAAGTGCATCCCGGGGCGGTCTACCTACACCGCGGGGAGCCCTACGAGGTGCGGGAGCTGGACCTGCAGAGGAGGACGGCCCTGGTGGAGAGGGCCGACGAGGAGATCTTCACCCAGCCGCGCGACCACACCGAGATCAGGGTGCTGGATAGGCAGGAAGTGATGCGGTCCCGCCGCCGCGGCGTCTGCAGCCTGCATTACGGCAGAGTGGAGGTGGTCACGGAGGTCTATGCTTATCAGCGGCGCAGCCTGCGTTCACCCTCGCTGGTGGAAACGGTGGAACTGGAGCTCCCCCCGGTGAGTCTGACCACCACCTCCATCTGGCTGGAGATGCCCCGCGATCGGCTCGCCCCGCTGGAGCTGGACGAATACCGTCTGGCCGGAGGCCTGCACGCCCTGGAGCATGCCTGCATCGCCATGCTCCCCCTCTTCGCCATGTGCGATCGTTGGGATGTGGGCGGCGTCTCCACCATCCGCCACGCCGATACCGGTCAGGCCACCGTTTTCATCTACGATGCCTTCGAGGGTGGGGCGGGGATAGCCCGCAAGGGTTTCGAGCGGGCACGCCCACACCTGGAGCGGACCGCCGCCCTGCTGCGGGAATGTCCCTGCGCCCGGGGCTGCCCCGCTTGCATCCATTCGCCCAAGTGCGGTAACGGCAACGAGCCTCTGGACAAGGAGGCGGCGGTGAGGCTGCTGGAAATGCTGCTGGGCGACCTCCCCGGGGAAACGGGCGGGGGGAAGAAGGGAAAAAATAAAGGGGCGAGCCGGGCGGCGCAGCGACGCGGTGCGCGGGCAGAGGCGGCGGGGCCTGTCGTACCCGGACGGTAACATTTATCCCATGGACGCCATGGAGAAACTGAGGATATTGGGGGCGGCGGCCCGCTACGACGCTTCCTGCGCCTCGGGGGCCTCAGGGCATCCCCGCGCAAGAAGGGGCAGCGGCGCCCTACCCGGCATTTATATTTCCTGGTCGGATGACGGGAGATGCGTCCCCCTGCTGAAGGTGCTCTATACCAACCGCTGCGCTTACGACTGCGCCTACTGCGCCAACCGCGCCTCCGCCGAGGTGCCCCGGCTATCCTTCACTCCCCGGGAGCTGGCAGACCTCACCGCGGATCTCCACCGGCGCGGGCAGGTGAAAGGACTCTTCCTCTCCTCGGCGGTACACCGCAGTCCCGATCACACCATGGGCGAGCTGGTGGAGGTGCTCAGGATCCTGCGGAGGGAGAAGGGTTTTCGGGGATATATCCACGCCAAAGCCATCCCCGGGTCCGACCCTGCCCTAGTGCGCGCGGCCGCTCTCCTCGCCGACCGCATCAGCGTCAACATCGAGCTGCCCAGCGAGGAGAGCCTGCGCCGCCTGGCCCCCCAGAAGGACCGAGACTCCGTCCTGGGGCCCATGGAGGAGCTAGCCGGGGCCATCTCCTCCCGGCGGGAGAGGGTGCGCAAAGGACGGTGGGAGGCCACCGCCGCACCCTTCGCCCCGGCGGGTCAGAGTACCCAGATAATCGTGGGCGCCTCACCGGAGAGCGACCTCCACATCATCCGCCTGGCCCAAGGCCTTTACCGGCGCTACGGCCTGAGGAGGGTCTATTACTCGGCCTACGTCCGGGTGAACGACGACCCCCGCCTGCCCACCCTCCCCTCTCCGCCCTTGCTGCGGGAGCACCGTCTCTACCAGGCCGACTGGCTGCTGCGCCACTACGGGTTCCGGGCGGAGGAGCTCCTGGACCAGGACCGTCCCTTCCTGGAGGAGGAGCTCGACCCCAAGTCCGCCTGGGCCTTGCGCAACCTCCAACTCTTCCCGGTGGAAGTGAACACGGCGGATTACTTCCTGCTGCTGCGGGTGCCGGGCATGGGGGCGAGGTCGGTGCGGCGCATCCTGGAGGCGCGCCGCAGTCATTCCCTCGATTTCGAGGACCTGCGCCGGATGGGGGTGGCGGTGAAGAGGGCGGGTCCCTTCATCACCTGCCGGGGGCGCCGCTTTCCCGGTGGGGAGCGATCCCCCGAGGCCTTGAGGCGCCTCCTCCGCACCGCCTGGGCTGATCCCGAGGAGAGGGCGGCAAGCCAGCTCGCCCTGTGGGGCGGGGAGGGGTCGCCCCCGGTGGCCCTGGACAGCGCCTCCTGCCTGTCCGGGGAGATCTGAGCCCTTCAGGGGATGACCCGGAAGGGAGGGGCTCCGGAGCCGAAGGTCCCCAGGCGTTCTCCCATGCCCCAGTATTCCCGGTAGTTGAGAACGAAAGGGCGCATCCTCTCCACCAGCGGGTGCCCGGCTTCGTCGGTGTGCCGGTCGTCCAGCCACACTACCATGACCTCGCCGATGAAGAGGGTGTGGGAACCCAACTCCAGGGAGTGGCGCACCTCGCACTCGATGCTCAGCGGGCATTCCGCCACCAGGGGGGCTTCCACCTTTAGGGCTTTCTGCCGGGTCAGACCGGCCAGCTGGAACTTGTCCCCATCGCGGCCGGATACGTTGCCGCAGAGCTCCACCGCCTCCAGAAGCTCCTCTCCCGGCATGTTCACGACGAACTGACCGCTTTGCTGGATGAGGCCATGGGTGAAACGGGAGGACCTGACCGATACGCAGAGCATGGGGGGATCCATGCAGGCCACGTTGACCCAGGCGGCGGTCATGACGTTGTCCCTTCCCCCGGCGGCCGCCGTCACCAGGGCCACCGGCTTGGGGAAGAAAAGGGTGGAAGGGCGCCTCTTATCCTTCAACTCCATCACCTCCCTGCTGCCCCGCCCGCCGGGCTCGATCCTTCCCTTCCATCACCCTCCGCTCGAAGATGACCAGGGAGTATCCGGCCTTCAAGGCGTATTCCAGGTTCAGCTTGACCAGGTCCCGCTCCTCCAGGCGCAGCAGCAGCGGATCCCTGGTGATCTCCAGGATGATGTGCCTGGCCACCGATTCCACCTCGGGCCTCTCCTCCAAGACGGGCGCAGATCCCAACTCGGCCCGCTCGTACATTGAGGTGAGGAGGATCAGGTTGCCTTCCACCGAACCGGTGACCTCCGGGCGGGAGAAGAGGATGGGCTCGGTCCCGGTGCGGTGGGCTGCCCGGCCCAGGATGTAACCCTCGAGAAAGGCCTGGTTGATGAGGGCGGCCAGGTCCTTACGCAGGCTGGGGGCGCGGACCTGGGGGAAGCAGGTGCGGAACACGCGGCCCTCGAACTTCTCCAGCCACAGGAGGGCGATGCTGCGCGAGGCCAGGTCCAGGTCGCTGAACCTTATCCTGGCGCGGTATTCCTCGTAGAGGTCTCGCAGGCTCATCTCCCCGCTCCGGTGGATTGGGGCCTCACCGCGTTTTCCCTCGGCGAGTCGGATCTCCCGCCGCGACAACGGCTCAGGCTAACCCCGCTATCCTTGCAATTCCCTGGCGGAGGAGGCGTGCCGGATCACTTCGACAAGTCCACCAGGTTATCGGCGTAGGCATCGTACTGGTCTCCGCAGGTGAAGAGGAGTATCTGATGCTGCCGAGAGTACTCTCTCAGCAGGTCGAGGGCGCGAACGGCCCGGTCAGCGTCGAAGGTGACGAAGGGGTCGTCAAGCAGCAGGGGCGGACGGCGCTCGCCGCAGATGCTCTCCAGCAGGGCCAGGCGGGCTCCCAGGTAGACCTGATCCATGGTCCCGCGGCTGAGCCTCTCCACCGGCACCTCCTCCCCCTTCTCCGGCGAGTGGGCGAACAGCCGGAACTCCCCGTCCATGCGCACGCTCTGGTACCTTCCGCCGGTCACCACGGACACCAGTTCGCCAACCCTCTCCTGCACCCTCTCCTTCACCCGGCCCACCACCTCGGCGAGGGCCCTTTCCATCCACTCCTCCGCCAGGCGGTAGGCTTGGGCCCGGCGCTCCAGCGCCTCCAGTTCCTCGGCGAGGGCCGACGCCTCTTCCTCCACCTCCAGGAGGCGGTCCTCGCTACCGGAGCCCTCCTCCAGCCTGACCTGCAGGCGCACCAGCTCACGCCGGACCTCCTCCAGGCGGGACTGCAGTTTCTCCCGCCTCACCCGCGCCTGCTGGTCGTGGACCGGCTCGATGCCCTCACCCCTCCGCTCTTCCAGCACTCTCTCCTTCACTCCTATGGAGGTGGCCAGCTCCCGCAGCTCCCCCTCCACTTCCTCGCGGGTGCGGCCCCGGGCCAACTCCTCCAGGCGGCTCTCCAGGTCGCGCTGCTCCTCCAGCAGGGTGCTCAGGGAGCCATGGGCCTTCTGAAGGTCGCTCCCCGGCTCCACTCCTCCCTGCTCCAATAACTCTCTTTCACTGCGTTCCAGGGAAGCGAGCTCAATCTGCATGTCTCTTATCCGGGCGTCCAGGGAAACCACGGCCAACTTCCGGGCCTCCCTCTCCCTCGCCTTCCTCTCGCGGAACCCCGCCACCAGCAGCACCACGCCCGCTCCGATGAGGACGGCCATCCAGGGGCGGATGAAGGTCCCCGCGATGCCCGCCACCATCAGCACCGCCCCCAGGACCATCAGCCAGGTGCGCACCCCCGGGACCGGGACCGGCGAGCTATCCAGCTTGGATCGCTCCTCCTGCAGGCGCTCGATGCTCTCCTGGAGGCTGCGCCGCCGGGAAGCGGCCCTCTCCAGCCAGTCTCCCCTGTCCCCCAGGGCATCCTCCTCCCCGAAACGGCGGCTCTTCTCCTCCAGCAGCTGGTCCCGCCGTTTCCACATCTCCTCCATCCGGCTCAGCTCGGCGTAACGCTCGCGCAGCTCCTGGAGCTCTCTTTCCAAGGCCAGCCGCTCCTGGAAGCTCCCCTGCAGCCTCTGCAGGGAGGCCAGTTCCTCCTCGAGACTGTCCCGTTCCCTCCGCAGCTCGGTCTCCCTGTAGCGGTCCTGACGCAACCGCTCCACCTTCTCACGGAGTTCCTTCCTCTCCTTATTAAGCCGGTCCAACCGCTCCTGGGTGGCGGCGATGGGACCGGGCCGACGGGCTGGACGGTCGGTGCCTCGCTCCAGGTCCTGGCGATCCCGCCTCAGTTCGCCGATGACCCTACGGGCGCTCTTGCCCGAGGCGCCCCCGGTTACCGAGGCCTGTAGCCCCTCCTCCAGCTCTCCCCTGCCCCTTTCCAGCAGGGCCATCTGGTCGTGCCCGATGCAGGCCGTGGAGCGGTAAAGCCCCTCCCCGGGAAGGCCGGTCTCCCCGGCCACCCACTCCTCGATCCTCTCCAGGTCACGCACCTTCTCGTCTCCCCGTTCGAGCAGGGCGGTGTGGCGGGAGAAGTCCTTGGTCAGCGTCCAGGTGCCCCCGGGGGATTCGAAGACCCCGGACAGGCGGAAGCCGTTCCCCACTCCCCAGGCGCTGCAGGAGAGCACCTCTTGGCTGCGGGTGCCGGGCTTCCAGTAGAGCAGGGCCAGGATGGCCTGGATTAGGGTGGTCTTGCCGGACTCGTTGGGCCCCTTGATGACGTTGAGTCCCTCCTTCAGCTCCAGGTTACGCTGGTGGAAGCGCTTGAAGTTCTCCAGGCGGATGAGGTGGACGATCACCGCACTTCACCCCCTCCGCGGCTTCGTCCGGGGGCGGAAAGGATTGGGGAAAGGCGCCGATCCCTCAACTTTTCCTCCCCTCCAGGTAGGCCAGCCCCAGGCGCAGGGCCTCCTCGCAGATCCGCCTGCGCTCGCCCTCCGCCCCGGCCATCTCCTCGCTGGCAATCCTGAAGAACTCTCCGGTCACGATGCCCCCGGCGATACGGGGCGAGGGCCCCGTCGATGCCGGCAGGCTCTCGTCCCGCACCCTTATCCCCAGGAAGAGGTGGGCCATCTCCTCCTCCAAGCCGCGGGGATCGGGGGGGAGCTCCCAGGCGCACACTCCCTTGAGGACCACCTCCAGATACTTCTCCATGTCGGCCTGCTCCCGGATCAGGCGGCGCAGCGCCCCTTCATCCGCCACCCCCTGCAGGTCCACCTCCAGGCGAGAGAAACTGCGTTTTCCCATGCTGATGGGCTTGATCTCCCTGCCCTGGGGGCCCAGGGTGACCACCACCACCTTTCCGCTCTCCTGGCCGGGGTAAAGGGCCTCGGGAGAGCCGCAGTAGGCGCAGCCCACCTCATCTGTGGAGAGGTCCCGGAAGGAGTGCCAGTGCCCCAGGGCCAGGTAATCGAGCCCGCTGGTAACAAGGGATGGACGGGAGAAGGTGACCTCGTCTTCGACGGGAAAGCCGGGATCCGAAAAGGTGCCGTGCAGCAAGGCAACCCTCCGCAGTCCTTCCGTCTCCCTGGAGGGTCGCAGCTCTTCCAGGACGTCGCCCTGGTGCTTGCCGCGGTAACCCCAACCGTGGAAGACGATGCGGTCGGCGGGAAAAAACACCTCGCCCCAACCCTCCTCCCGGAAGATATGGACGCGGTTGAGGCCGCCCCAGATCTCGTCCTCGTACACGCAGCCCTTGCCCAGGCGGTCGTGGGTTCCCGGCACCAGCAGCACTTCCGTTCCCGCTGCGCCCAGCCTCTCCAGCTCCTCGACCGCCCCCTCCAAACTGGATCGGGGCGGTTGGTTGGAATCGAAGAGGTCGCCGCAGATCAAGAAGTAGTCCACCTGCTGGGCGAGGGCCAGGTCCACCGTTCGGGAGAAGGTGGACAGGAGCTGCCTGCGGTGCCCCCCGCCTTTTTCGCCCAGGAAGGTGAACCTCGCTCCCAGGTGCACATCCCCGGTGTGCAGGATCCTGATGGTGCGCATGCGCCTCCCCGCCCCCACTACCAAGCTCGTATCAAGCTCGAGACCATACGCGCGACGGGATAATTCTACCACAGGGCGGATCCCTCTCCCTGACTACCCCGGACGACCCCTGAGCGGTGCGGACGAAGAGGGATCACAAAACGTGAACCCATGTTTCCTGGGGAGCGCTGGAGGGAACGGTTAGCGCAGAAGGGGCTCACCCGCCTGGGCGCGATGCCAGGATCCCGGCCTCCGGGACATCTTCCCAGCTGACGCCGGCCCAGGCGCCCAGACTCGGGTCTTCTGCCACCACGGCCCCCGACCCTCGCTGCAGTGGGGGTTTCAAGGATCCTGCTGTGGGGGATATAAGGTCAGGAACGGGAGCCGCCTCGAGAAGACGCGGGGTTTCAAATGGGTCGGAGGTGGAAAAGTATATAATGGCGGGCGGTGGTTAGCTAAGGGAGCAAACGGCCCCCCGCGAGTGGCGGATAAGGTGTGCGGACGGAGTAGGGAAGATTACAGGTATGGACGGCAGAAGCCGAGAAGTATAGGACGGAAGGGCAAGAAGTCGAGGCAGGAGGTGTGAACATGCCGTTGGGCCCGCACGGACACGAGAGGTACGGAGTCGAGGTCTTACGCATTCTCTGCCCCAAATGCGGCAACCGCGTGAGCCTGGAGCCCGGGGAGGAGCAGGCCAAGTGTCCCAAGTGCGGCACCACGGTGCGGCGCCCCAGGGTGGAGAAACCCAAGGAGGCCGAGTAGCCGGGGGGATGCCGCCCTGCCATGCTTTTCAGGGGAGGTTCCGGCAGCATGGTCGATCCGAACAGCCAGCAGACCGTCCTCAACGTCGACTATTCCAGGGTAGGTGACTACCTGGTCATCGAGCTGGAGGGGGAGGTCGACGTGTACACGGCGGGTAAACTGCGCGACGCAATCAAGGAGAAGGTGGAAGAGGGCGAATACCGCATCGCCGTCAACCTGAGTAAGGTGGCCTTCCTGGACAGCACCGGCCTGGGTGTTTTAGTGGGTGGTCTGAAGCGGGTCAACCCCTATGAAGGCGAGCTCACCATCATCTGCGACAACGAGAAGATCCTGCGCATCTTCAGGATAACCGGGCTGGAGAAGATCTTCACCATATACCCCGACGCGCGGGATCTTGCCGGCACTCAGGCAGGTGATTGAAGGTTGGTTAGCTCGGCAGGCGGGGCTATCCAGCTGGACATGCCCTCTTCCCCCCGTTACGTAAGCCTGGCGCGGTTGGTGGTCAGCGCGGTGGCGCGGGGCCTGGATTTCAGCGAGGAGAGCATCGACGACCTCAAGGTGGTCGTTTCTGAGATGTGCACCAACGCCATCATCCATTGCGAGCCGCGTCGAGAGGATCAGCGCATCCAGCTGATCTGCCGGCCCCGCCCGGGAGCCCTCACCGTGGAGGTGAAAGACAGCGGCCAGGGATTCGACCCCAGCTGCGTGGGCACCTTCGAGGATGGACTGGCCGCCGGCAAGGGCTTCGGCATCCCCCTGATCAGGAGCTTGGTGGATGAGTTCGAGCTGGAGACCGACGAGGGGAAGGGCACGGTGGTCCGCATCACCAAGTATGACCGCGGGACGCATCTCCCTGCCTGAGCCGGATGATGTTATTGAGCTGGTGGCTCCGCGATGACCTCCTGGGGTGCGAGGAGGAGAACAGGGTCAGAAAAGCCGGGGTCCGAGTGTCTGTTCGATCACGGGTGGAGGTCTGGATAGATGCCTGGGAACGGGCGCGGGCCGTCGAAGCCGCGGTCCGGGGAGGCCTTCGACCTCGAGGAGGAGATGCGGAAGCTGCGGCTCCGCATGGTGCGTGAGCAGATCGAGAGCAGGGGCATCCGAGACCCCCGGGTCCTGGAGGCCATGCGCAGCATCCCCCGCCACCTCTTCGTCCCCCCGGAACTGGCCTGGGAGGCCTACGACGATAACCCCTTGCCCATAGGAGAGGGGCAGACCATCAGCCAGCCCTACATGGTCGCTTGGATGACCGAGCTGCTGAGCCTGAGGGGAGAGGAGAGGGTGCTGGAGGTGGGCACCGGGTCCGGTTACCAGGCGGCTATACTGGGCCGGCTGGCCCAGGAGGTCTGGAGCGTGGAGAAGCAGGAGGGCCTGGCCCGGGAGGCCGAGGAGAGGCTGCGCCGCCTCGGCTTCGACAACGTCCGGGTGGTGGTGGGGGACGGCAGCCGGGGGCTTTCCGAGCACGCTCCCTACGATGCCGTGGTGGTAACCGCGGGCTCTCCCTCCATCCCCCAGCCCCTGCTGGAGCAGCTGGCCGACGGCGGGCGGCTGGTGATCCCCGTGGGCCCTTCCAGCCTGCAGATGCTCAACCTGGTGGTGAGGGAGGGAGACGGGTACCGGCGGGAGGAGAAGGGGGGCTGCGTCTTCGTCCCCCTGGTGGGCAAGTACGGCTGGAAGTGGGGAAGGCGCTTCGCCTGAGGGCGGTCACCCGGGAGCGCTGACAGGGTGAGCTGAGGACGCTAGCCGACTCCGCGCTCGGCGGCACCGGGAAAGCCCCCCTGCCTCGCGGTCCGGGCGGCTGGACACCGGGTCCTTGAGCCGGGAAAATCTGTTCTACGGATGTCTTGCGGTGGACGTATGGTTGCCCGCGTAGAGCGAAGGGGAAGGACTTGCAGAGGCTGGAGCTCCAACTGAAGGAAAGGGAGCCGCGTTTGCAGGGTTGGGCCCTGCTGCCCCCGGAAAGGGAGGGCTACCCCCTGGTGGTGCTCTGCCACGGCATCCCCGGCGGGGAGGCGGTGGAGGGAGACCCCGGATACGAGGGTCTGGCGCGGGAGCTGGCCCGCCGCGGCTTCGCCTCCCTCTTCTTCAACCTGCGGGGGACGGGCTTCTCGGGTGGGGATTTCTCTTTGGGGGGATGGGTGGAGGACCTCGGCCGGGTGCTGGACCTGGCCTTCGAGGGGGAGCCCTTCCAGGGGGCGGACCGGGACCGGGTGGTGCTCTGGGGTTACAGCGGGGGAGGGGCGGCCGCCATCCTGCGCGCCTCCTTCGATGGGCGGCCGGCCGCGGTGGTGAGCATGGCCGCTCCGGACGGGCTGGATGTTCTGGTGCCCCGGGAGGGGGTGGGCGAGTTCATCCGGCACTGCCGCACCGTGGGCATCATCCGAGGCCGCGACCGTCCCGGCCTGGAGGAGGAGGTCTGGCGGGACATCGTGGAGAACCGCCCGGTGGAGAGGGTCCACGCGGTCTCCCCCACCCCCCTGCTCATCGTGCACGGGACCGAGGACGAGACCGTCCCGGTGGAATGCGCCTGGCGCCTCTACGAGGCGGCGGGTGAGCCCCGCGAGCTGGTGCTGCTGGAGCGGGGCCGCCACCGCTTGCGCCTCAACCCCGCGGCCACCGCGGCCGCCCTATCCTGGCTGCAAACGGTCTTGCCTTGAAGCCCGCCCTTCAATCGGGGTCACCTTTTAATGCCCGAGTCAAGACAATAATCCCCCTAACCCTCTGTGAGGGTTCGCAGGTCCGTCTTGCTCGGGAGGACGCCCCGCTGCAACACAAACCCCAACCTGCCTTCA
>Ga0209162_1001600_pt1 | contig 21682 bp, 18 predicted proteins | sample YNPNPMetaG_FD_187121 | JGI IMG/M metagenome (GOLD analysis project Ga0209162, IMG submission 187121) | Anoxygenic and chlorotrophic microbial mat microbial communities from Yellowstone National Park, USA - YNP NP MetaG (SPAdes) (version 2) ...
GACAAAGCGGCATAAAGCTCGCATTGACCCCTTGCTGTGTACCGGCTGCACGGTGTGCCTGCAGGTATGTCCACGTAAGGCGATTGTCGCAGGTTAAGACGGGATGGTTCATTCGGAGTGAACTATCTAGGCGGGGCGGCATTGTGCATATTTTGCAGGAGGCGGTTAAGACGGGATGGTTCATTCGGAGTGAACTATCCCAGCCCGAAAGCTACAACTTAAGGAGGCGAGCAGACAAAGATGAGCATTCTGGTTACCGGCGGGGCCGGTTACATTGGCAGCATCGTGACCGAGGAGTTGGTTAAGGAGGGCGAGCACGTTATAGTTTTCGACAATCTGTACTGTGGTCACCGCAGCGCAGTCCATCACCAGGCCGTTTTTATCCAGGGTGACCTCGCCGACAGGCAGGCAGTACGTGCTGTGTTTGAGGCCCATCCAACGATAGACGCAGTGATGCACTTCGCCTCTTACACCCTGGTGGGCGAATCTATGGAGCAGCCTTTCAAGTATCTAGACTGCAATGTGACCAACGGTCTGAATCTGTTGCAGGAGGCTGTGGCCCACGGCGTCCGCCGCTTCATCCTCTCTTCCACCGCCAATCTGTTCGATCGGCCTGAGCGCATGCCGATTGATGAGGATGAACGCATTGTGCCAGGCAGCCCTTACGGCGAGTCCAAGCACATCCTGGAACGGATACTCCACTGGCTGGACCGCATTTATGGATTTCGCTATGCCACCTTACGCTACTTCAACGCCGCTGGCGCGTCGCCCACCGGAGAGCGAGGGGAGGACCATAACCCCGAGACCCATCTGATCCCGCTGACCCTTCAGGTAGCACTGGGCCTGCGCGACAGGATCACCATCTTCGGCGATGACTACCCCACCCACGACGGCACCTGCGTGCGCGACTATATCCACGTGACCGACCTGGCACAGGCTCACATCCTGGCTCTGCGAGCGCTGGATGGGGGTAGCCGTATCTACAACCTGGGCAACGGGCAGGGTTTCACCGTCAAAGAGGTGATCGAGACCTGCCGGGAAGTCACCGGCCATCCCATTCCGGCCGAGGTCGGCCCACGGCGACCGGGCGATCCGGCCGTGCTTGTCGCCAGCAGTGATAAGATAAAGCGCGAGCTGGGGTGGCGACCGCGTTATCCTGAATTGCGCACCATCATAGAGCACGCCTGGGAATGGCATCGGACTCACCCGCACGGATACGGGGACTGATGCGTATCGTCATCAATGCCTGGTTCTGGGATAGCCCGATCACCGGCAGTGGGCAATATGTGCGGCGGCTGGTCGAGCAGCTCTCTGCAATGGAAGGGGTGGAGGTTACCCTGGTCCGAGCAGAGCGCAGATCGCAGAAGGTGGGTTCCGGTCTGTGCTCCCAATTCTACAAGCTCTGGTTCGAACAGGTTCGCTTTCCCCTCATCAGCGCCCGCCTGGGCGCGGACATCGCTCACGTGCCCTACTGGGCGTCTCCGCTGGTAACGCCCGCCCCGACTGTCGTCACCATTCACGATCTGATACCGCTGCTGCTGCGAGAGTACCGCGGTAGCCTGCCGGTGCGGCTGTACACCGCCCTGGTCAGTCTCACTGCCCGCCGGGCAGCGCTGATACTCACCGATTCGCAGGCTTCCAGGAAGGACATTATCACACGACTCAGACTGCCGCCAGAACGGGTACGCACCATCTATCTGGGCGTTGGCGAGCAATATACCCCGGTACCGTTTCCCGACGATCAGGCCATCCGGGCGCATTACGGGTTGCCGGAGCGGTATGTGCTTTACCTGGGCGGCTTCGATGTGCGTAAAAATGTCACCACATTGCTCAGAGCATACCATCTGGCCGCACCGGTTGTGGGTAGAAGCTGCCCGCTCGTCATCGTCGGGCGGCTGCCGGCGCGGGATACCCCTTTCGCACCTGACCCGCGCCGGCTGGCACAAGAGGAGGGAGTGGATACCCGGCTCGTGTGCTTTGTTGACTTCGCCGATGAACTGGCCAAACCGGCTCTCTATCGGGGAGCAGTCGCTTTCGCTTTCCCAAGCAGATATGAGGGTTTTGGTCTGCCGCCACTTGAGGCTTTGGCCTGTGGTGTGCCGGTCGTGGGTAGCAATACAAGCTCCATCCCGGAAATCGTGGGTGATGCCGGGGTGCTCCTTTCTCCAGATGATGCTGAGGGCATGGCAAGGGCGATGATTCAGATGGTCACAGATGCCGATCTCCGTGCTGAACTGAGCCGCCGCGCCCTGGTTCAGGCAGCTCGCTTCTCCTGGGCACGCACTGCCCGGGAGACACTGGCAGCATATCAGGAGGTCTGCGCCTGACTTCCGCTCTGGCCGTAATGTGCTAAAATCGTAAAACGTAACTATTCAGCCGATTGAAATCACCCTCTTCAGGCGCTTCGCGCCAGGTGTCGGCCTGCGCCGACACTGCCTCTGATGGTGCAGCAAGGCAGGGGCGATTGATTAATCGCCCGTACCTGGCGAAGGCCGACCAATGGCCGCAGGCCCAAAAGGGTGTACGGGCGAGGCGCGCCTCGCTCCCTACAGTCACCGCCTGAATAGTTACCGTAAAACGATGGTGACTACTCAGGCGCTGACCGTTCCAATCGGCCTGAAAGAGGGTACTTAAAAATCCCCTCCCACCGCAAACCAGGCGCAGAGAAATCACAAAAAGATCAGCGGCATCTGCGGTGCTAACTGAGACTTTTTCAGCAGCCTCTGTAGCAGGAGCCTCAGACAGGTTGCTGTGAGTGACAGGAGGGTATACCATGCCCAACATTATAGTAGAACAACTCAAGAAAATTCCCCTGTTTGCGGGGTTAAGGAAAGAAGAACTCAGGGATATTGCCAGGCTTGTTAAGAGAAAGACTTACCGCGCCGGCGATCCGGTGTGCCGCCAGGGAGATGAGGGGCACTCGCTTTACTTCATAGAGAGTGGGGAACTGCGCGTATTACACGTAGATTCCCAGGGGATCGAGCGCGAAATTAAAAGACTGGGGCCGGATAGCTATTTTGGAGAAACATCGCTGCTGCTGGGCGAGCCACGGGATGCTACTGTAGTGGCCGCCCAGGATACAACCGTGCTCTCCATCCACCGGGACGATCTTGAGCCATTTTTGAGACAAAACCCCGGGATCATCAAAAAGCTGAGGATGAGCCGGGTGGTAGCGCACAAGTACCACGCCAGGAGCGCCAATTTCAAGTGGCTCGATCCAGACGAGAGGGTACTTGTGAGCAGCCACAGGCATAATGTGTTGCTGTACCGCACCATCCTCGCTCCCAGCCTGATCTTCGTAGCCCTGATGGCAGGGTGCCTGTACTGGCTGTTCGCGACGGGAGAGGCACTCCCGCTGATTATCGGCGGGACGATTGACCTGGTGTTACTGCTGCTGATACTTTACCTGGTGTCGGATCACCGGGATGAGATTTATATTGTGACGACCAAACGGGTGGCACGTCGTATGCACACGCCACTGGGAAAAGAGAGTCGTATTGACGCACCTCTCCACACCATCCAGGACATTCAGGAGTCACAGGTTGGTCTGCTGGCTCAGTTGTACGACTTCGGCGACCTGATTATCGAGACCGCAGGCGAGCGGGGCCATATCGCTTTCCGTGAGATTCCGGACCCGTCCGGGGTGCGAAAGATTATCTTCGAACAGATCACCCGCCTGCAGGCTGGAGCCAAGGTCAGAGAGCGGAATATGATCCGCGAAGACCTGCGGCGCTATATTGAGACTCAGACATCACCTCTGCCCATGGCACAGCCTGAGCCGACGGCAATGGAGGAACCGGCAAGACAGAGTGTGCTTTCAGCCTGGTTACGCAGGCCTCTGAGGTTCCTGATACCACCACTATGGCATGTCCAGGGTGATACCATCACCTGGCGCAAACACTGGATTGCCCTGCTCAGACCCATCGCCATACCAACCCTGCTGGGCCTGGCAGCGACCGTCCTGACCTTATTCGTGATCGCTCGTTATCCGCAGTTCACACTCCAGGTATTGATCGGCTACGGTGTCGTGGCAGCGGCTCTTTTATTCTGGTGGCTCTGGGTGTTTGACGACTGGCAGAATGACATCTATCAGGTCACCTCGTCACGCATCATTGATGTCGAACGCCTGCCCCTGTTCCTGCGCGAGGACCGCCGTGAGGCCAGCCTGGGAGCGATTCAGAATATCAAGTTTGAGGTGCCCAATGCGCTGGCCAAACTTTTGAACTATGGCTCGGTGACGATTGAAACAGCAGGGGCAGGTGCCTTCACCTTCGATCATGTCAAAAACCCGAGCGCGGTACAGGCCGAGATCTTCCGACGCATAGAAGCCTTCCGGAAGCGCCAGCAACAGATCGCGGCCGAACGCCATCGTACCGAACTGCTCGACTGGTTCACGGTTTATGACCAGCTCCGCAAGGAGACTCCTCCGCGTTCTTCCTGAGGTGAACATCCTATGTCGGTCCGTCAGATTGTGTTCTCGGATAATCCGCTTTTGCGTCAGAAATCACGCCACGTAAGGGAAGTAAATGCGCGCATTCAGCAGCTCATTGACGATATGATCGAGACAATGCATGCTGCCAACGGAATAGGCCTGGCAGCCATCCAGGTCGGGGTACCGGAGAGGGTTATTGTGGTGCAGCTTCCCGCAGAACCCGAGGATGAGAGCGAAGAGCCAGAGAGGGGCGAGCTTTACGTGGTCATCAACCCGGAGATCATACGTAGCTCCAGGGAAACGGTGACAGATGTCGAAGGCTGCCTATCAGTTCCCGGCCTGGCGGGAGAGGTGGCGAGACCCAACGCGGTAACCATCAGCGGAATGGACCGGCGAGGAAAGCCGGTGCGGATCAAGGCCAGGGATATGCTGGCCCGGGTCTTCCAACATGAGATTGATCACTGCGACGGTATCCTTTTCATAGATCGCATCACCGACGGCAAATTATGGCGTCTGGAGGAAGAGGAAAAAGAGGAAGACCTGTAGAAAGCCTACCGGTATGCGCTTCACCTGCGCCGCGAAGCGCAGCGGAGCGGCGTCAGGTAGTTAAGGTCGGTGGGGCGGTCACCCGCCCCACCGCTGCTCCCGAACCGGACGTGAAGGGGCACAGCAGCACTGTGCCCGTACTCCCCTCATCCGGCTCCTCAGTACACGAGCCTCTGTTACAGGCACGCCATTGGAGGCAATTACTCGCCCCCGACGCCTGGCAACTGCACGTTTGGAGGTGGACATTCCGTCCGGTCTTCAGTCCGGAGTGGGCCCAAGCTCCCGTCTGCCTGAGACCCTCCCTCCTCCTGCACCGATGCCTTCTCGTGTATCGGCCCCACGTCAGCATATCCCTCGCATTACCAGGGGCCTTCGCTTCTTGGGGCATCCTGCTCCGTCTGGGCTTACGGCCTGGTCGCCTGCTCCCGTATCCGGGAGAGCACCGGACGGTTTTCCCCGTTCCGGATGTCCATTTTACGTGGCTTTAGGGCGGTACTTTACGCCGTGTCCCTCGCATCGGGCAGACACCCTGGGTGCGCTAAACCAGGGCCGAATGGGGACAGTTTCCTTTTGGGCCTGCCTGTCAGCCGCTTTGGCAGGTTCTGTACGGGCGCAGCGCCGCTGCGCCCCTAAGACTTCCTCCACACCTTCGCTTACGCTGTCCATCGTTGTCTGCTCGGGGTGTCGCCGCCTGCGGCTGGCCGCTTATCCCCTTTTCACCCTTGCACTCCGCCGTGTGTTTACCACGCACACAACGCAGGGTGATGCGGTCACTCCTCTGCCTGGAGGTCAGGAGTTGGTGAGTCTTCTCACCGCACCTGAATGGACATCCAGTTGTCAAAGTTCAGGATTCGCCGGTATCCTTCCCTTCGCTACCCATCCCCCGCTCTTGCGGTTTCGGATAAACGGGTCGCACCAGCGCAGGTTGGGCGGCCTGGCTAGAGAAACGGATTGAGTATCTGAAGTTTTTCCTCAATCGTCAATCCGTGTTGCATATCTTCAGAATACAAAACAGGCACACCAGCGTTCAAGGCCGTTGCCACGATTGTACTGTCCCAAAAAGATAACGAGTACCGCTGGCGCAGTTGAGACGCTATCAGCAAGCCTGACTCGGTCAACTCGACCACTCGGCACTTTTCATAAAACGATTCGATCAGTTGGCTGATTTGGTCTTCAGTAAAGTTCGCGCGTCGCAACAAATTGATGCACACTTCGTTGATAACCTGAATACTGATGACAGGCTCACTATCCTGAATCAGGGCACGTGCTATTCCAGACTTGGTCGTATCATCTGCTTCGATAAAGGCGTACAGCCAGATGTTTGTGTCAATGAAGCAGTTGTTGATGGCTTGATTATCTGGCATAGATTTCTTCTCGGGTTAAGGGGCGGAAACCTTGCACACGCACAGGATGAGCAAGGAGTTGGTCAATGAAATTTACAGTGGTTTTTGGCGTCTGTTCGACCAGCAAGATTACACGTACACGGTTAGAGAGATTACTCAGATATTGACGAGGAATCTCGATGACACCGTTCTTGATTATGGCTTGGAATTCTATGGCTTGCATAATTCACCTCTGCTTTCTGAACAAGGCTCTGGGTCAATCGCCGCCCAACGGCTTGCGCTTCACCTGCGCCGCGAAGCGCAGCGGAGCGGCGTCAGGTAGTTAAGGTCGGTGGGGCGGTCACCCACCCCACCGCTGCTCCCGAACCGGACGTGAAGGGGCACAGCAGCACTGTGCCCGTACTCCCCTCATCCGGCTCCTCAGTACACGAGCCTCTGTTACAGGCACGCCATTGGAGGCAATTACTCGCCCCCGACGCCTGGCAACTGCACGTTTGGAGGTGGACATTCCGTCCGGTCTTCAGTCCGGAGTGGGCCCAAGCTCCCGTCTGCCTGAGACCCTCCCTCCTCCTGCACCGATGCCTTCTCGTGTACCGGCCCCACGTCAGCATATCCCTCGCATTACCAGGGGCCTTCGCTTCTTGGGGCATCCTGCTCCGTCCGGGCTTCCGGCCTGGTCGCCTGCTCCCGTATCCGGGAGAGCACCGGACGGTTTTCCCCGTTCCGGATGTCCATTTTACGTGGCTTTAGGGCGGTACTTTTACATCAAACGACGCAAGCAGATAAGCGAGCAAGAGCATATACAGCCCGCCAGGTACAGCATACCCGAAGAAATCATAGATGCCAAGTTGAATTGACATTGCCTAAACCCACGGTTTTGCTGGTAGAAACTGCCTACCTCAGTATTGACGGTGGGCTGACGCCGTACTCATACCCGATAGTGCAGAGTTGAGAGTATGTCTGTTCCAGGAGGGGAATCCCCAGCCGCCGACATTCTGCTTCCTGCTCGAACTCCTTCAATCCTGCAAAATAGACCCTGGTTGCTCCTTCTGCCGGCGGGCAGTTTCTGAGCGCCTTCAGCATACGGTCCATGTCCTGGCGGAAAGCACGCGGATCGCGGAAGGCATCAATCCGGAGCGCGCCGAAGAAATGGCTCACCCGTCCGGAGGACTCCGCGGTATCGGACAGGGCTGGCCCGAAAGGGGCGCCGCTCAATACCGCACACAGGATGTCCACCATCACCGCCAGCCCGTACCCTTTGTGCCCGCCGAAATCCTCGCCCGCGCCTCCCAGCGGAAGGATGCCACCGCCCACTCTATAAAGCATGTCCTCAAGCAGTGAATGGGCATCCCTGGCCGGCCGGCCATAACGGTCAATGGCCCATCCCTCCGGCAATTCCTTGCCGAGCCGTTCATATACCTCGATCCTGCCCCGTGTGACAACCGTCGTGGACATGTCCAGCACAAAAGCCCCTTCCTCATCGGCCGGTGCGGCAAAGGCGATGGGATTGGTACCGTACATTGCCAGCCTGCCGAACGTAGGGACGCCCAGTGCCGCCGTATTGGTCATGGCGATCCCCAGCATGTCCTCGGGCAGCGCCATCATGGCGTAGTAGCCCGCGATGCCAAAGTGATTGGAGTCGCGCACACAGCAGAAAGCCGCCCCACTAACCCTGGCTTTACGGATCACACTCTCCATCGCCCGCACGCTGACAGGCGCCCCCATCGCGCCATGAGCATCGTAGACGATCGAGACAGGTGTCTCCGTAAGCACCTCGACGGGGGCCCGGGGAAGCATTTGCCCTGTCTCGATTCCCCTGATATACCTCCTCAAGCGGGCCACACCGTGAGAAGGTATGCCACGGGCATCGGCTGCCACCAACACCGAGGCCGCTATCCGGGCATCTTCGTCAGGCAGCTCCAGCCTCTGGAAAACCCCCTGACAGAACAGGACAAGCTCTTCCCATCCGACCCTGACTTTTTCCATCATTCCCCCGGTGCATCAACCGCTATAGTCGGGGCGCCGGCCGCCCAAACTGCTCCCTGCCTCCTGCTATCCCACACCCTCGGTCAATGCTTTGATGATCTCCTGACAGAATTCCGGCAGATCGTCTGGGACCCGTCCGGTGATGATGTTGCCGTCACGGACAGCGGGCACATCAATGAACTCGGCCCCGGCGTTGATCAGGTCATCTCTGACGGCAGCATAGCCTGTCGCTTTCTTGCCCCTGATGATCCCTGCCGAGATCAAAACCCACGGTCCATGACAGATTGCCGCGATGAACTTGCCCAGCCGGTGACAGTCACGTACAAGCTGGAGCGTCCCCTCGTGTAGCCTCAGAATGTCCGGGCCATATCCACCGGGGAAATAAAGGCAGTCAATCTCCTCAGCTTTGATCGCCTCTATGGGCACCGTTCTATATCTGTTGCCGTCCCGCATTACAGGGATGGGTACGGGGTGGCCGAACATTCCCTTTACATCGTTTCCGACGGCTGAGACAGTTATTTCAGCCCCTTCTTCGCTGAGCCTGAGGATCGGAAATAGAAGCTCAATGTCCTCGTACCTGTTGGCTACAATCATTGCTATCCGCCTGCCAGACAATTTTCCGCCCATTGCGACCTCCTTCTTGAAACGACCGGCGCCCCCGGCAACATTTCGACTGAAGCGCGCCCTGCGTGCGGGACATACCGGAAATCCCTCCGACACGATAAGCTATATCAGGGCCCGTGCGTTAACCAACTATACCACATGGAGACTCGATTGACAACCGTGGGATCACGTGAGTCAGAATCCCGGATTCTGAAGCTCAAAAGAGGATAAAAGCACCCGCTCCCACTCAGGCAAGGTATCGTCTGGCACAAGCTTTCCAAAAGTGGTAACGCTGAGCGTAGTGGTTTGTCAGGCTTGTTTTTGTGGGCGGGTAACTATTCAGCGCTGACTGAAGTCACCCTTCCTGGGCCGCAGGCCTTTGGTCGGCCTTCGCCGACCTGCTCTGGCTGCACCAGCAGGAGTGCCGGCGGAGGGGCGATCCGCCGGATCGCCCCAACCAGCGCGAAGCGTCCAAAGATGATGATTTCAATCGGGGATTGGTTCATTTTCTCCATGAAAAAAAGGGGCCGGCTTCGATGACCCGCTTCGGCCACCCCACCCCAACCGATGTATGCGCCTCAGCATCATACATCAGGCTTGCTTTCAAACCTGATGCTGGCACAGTGCCAGGATCAGGAAGAATGTCATCGCCAGATCGGGGAAGAAAAGGCTGTTATCCACCAACCCATGGGCCAGCAAAGCCACCATACTCCCCGTCAGAGCGATGGAGAGGCCCCTGTCCGTATCCCCTGACCGTCTGAGCTGCTGTCTGAAGAACGCTACCTGCACCGCCACCCCGGCCAATATTCCCAAAATTCCCAGCCTGGTCCAGTGATCCAGATACAGATTATGTGGATGCTCCAGATTAAACTCCTCCCAGGCCGAGGGAAGCACGTAACGGGTGCGGTATGCTTCAAGGAAGTTGCCAGGTCCGATGCCCGTCCACAGGTGTTCGCGGATCAGGCTCAGGCTGCTGCGCCATACTCCCAGGCGGAAAAATGTACTCCCCTGGTCTGGTTCCAGCAGCGAAGCAAAGCGAGGGAAGCGCAGCAGTGGTAGCAGAGTCAGCAGACAGATCAGAGTAAATATCACGGTTAGCCAGCGATAACGCCCCCCTGCCTGCCAGCCCATTGCTAACAGTGCCATCGGAAGCCCCAGCAGCAACGCTCCTCGTGAGAAGCTCAGTGCCACAGCCAGGGTCACGGGCAACAGAAGCAGCCCATACGTCACCCGCCGCGCGCGTGTTGTAGTGGACCAAAGGGGCACGGCCACCAGAAAGGGCCACACTCTGCCCAGGTAGAGGCCTGCATTGTTTGGGGAATGATAGACGCTCTGCAGACGGGGCCATCCTCCTTCAGCCAGTGCAAGGTTCTTCCCCAGTGCGTACTGAACCAGTCCCACGAGCGCAACAGCACAGCCTCCCATGACAAAGGCGTCCACCACCCGCCACTTTTGTGCTCCGCTCAGGCCTGCCGCCCTCAGCAAAATATAGTAGAGGGCGGGGAGCAGGAATACAGCTCGCAGTTCAAAGAGTGCAGCGAGCCGGTTTGCTGCAGCGACACCGGACACCACAGCAGCCAGCAGCAGCAGCCCCACAGATTTATCAAGCGCTGAGAGAGCAAAACCCCTGCGCCGTAACAGCACTCCAGGGATCGCAGGACTCGCCAGCAGCACAAGCGCCTCAGGTATACTGATGGCCCGGTAGATCATACCATCAGGGAAAAGATAGAATGGGGCCGCCAGCGCGATCAACGCAAGCGCCACATCTACACGCCAGCTCAACAGCAGGGCCAACAACAACAGCGTCAATAAGCCAATGCTCACCCAGACGCTGCCCCAGCCCTGGCGCAGAACGGCAGCAGCGGCAAGCCACAGCAGCACTGTAAGTCCTGCGCTCGCAGCCGCCTGGGCCCATTCCGGCAGTGCCAGAAAACGCCGGCGCAGCCCGTCCCAGGGCATAAGCCACGCGTCGTGTACTGAGAGGATGATCAGTGCAAGACCAGCCAGCACCAGGCCGGTCAGCCTGACATAGGCACCCTCGCACGACAGCCGTATGCCCACACGCCAGTCCACTATGATCCATTGCCCCTCTCCCCCGTCTGTCACTACCTCGACGGTGTGCACTCCCGGAGACAATCCGGTCGCCAGCGGCACAGTGACAAGACTCGTTTCCTTATCGTAGAGGACGACGTATGCCCGTCCCTGTTCATCGCGGGGCAGGCTGCCGGCAGGCATGCCATCTACCGTTACATACAGGAAAGCTCTGTAAGGTCCCCGACGTACCGTCAGCGCGACAGATGTGCCTTCGAACCGGAACAGGGCACGGCCACCACCGCTTCCGACATCCGCACCCGGCAGTCCGACCCGCCAGTCCCCTTCGTAAGTAACCCACGGGTTGCCGGCGGGATAGCCGCCGGGAGAAGCGGCGTCGGGGAGCGCGGCGATCCAGGCCGCTACCGCGTTGTAGACCGGCCGGGGGGTGTGGTCAGGGCCGAGAAGGGCGAAACCCCAGTGTGGATCATCGGTGGCCACGGGGGGCTGAAAATGCTCCAGTATCATCGCTCCAAGCCATGGCCACTCCCTGCGCGCCCGCTCGAACGCAGCCACGGTGTGGGCTGCCTGGGTCTCCTCATCGGTCTGCCCCCAGATGGAAGGGGCACCATTCCATCCCGCTGGCAGTGCGTTCCACCCCCACTGAGTGGCCCAGATGGCTTTACCACTGTCACCGTGTTTCACCATCACTTCCCGCAGCATGATTAACCGTGAGAAGTTGAGCACAGTTTCGTCTACACGCCGGTCATCCGGGCCGGTATCGAAGCCGTAAGGCTTGCCGGCCACAATGTCGAAGTAGGGGGCGGCACCGGCCTGGTACAACTGTTCCAGGTAGCGTACTTCGCTCAGATTGAGGGGACCGCTCTCAGTTGTGGGAGCCAGCCCGGCCAGAAGGATGAGTGCGTCGGGGTCGGCGGAGCGGATGGCACGCGCAGTCCGGGCCAGCAGATCGGCATAAGCGGGCGGGCTTACAGGTCCGCCACCCCAGTGAGCTGCCAGATTAGGCTCGTCCCATATTTGATACGCCGCCACCCGATGGCCGTAACGGGAGGCGAAAGCACGGGCAAAATCGGCGAACTGTTCCGAATCGGCCGGTGGCACGGGGGGAGCATCATCGAGCACAGCTATCAGCCGCAGTTGAGGGTAGCGGGATAGCGCCGCAAAGATGCGGTCGGATATGCTCCAGTCGTAATAGCCCTCACTATACACCGTTTTGCTCCGGTAGAAAGACTGGCGTATCCAGACAAAGCCGCCTGCTGCGATGCGGCGTAACGCGTTCTCCAGTTCCTCATCCCCGTACTGCTCCAACGCCACGTTCACGCCTGGCAGGGGGACATCGGCTCCGCGCACCGGCGCAGGGAATTCCTCAGAAACTCCGCGCGAGCACAGCCTGTGCGTATCAAACGCATGGCTTGCAGCAATGGGCAGCACAGACAGCAGAAGCAACCAGAGGGGCAAAAGGGAGATACGTGGTCTGGATGAACCGGGCACGGGACTCAAATGGCCTCGAGGTGAGTATAATGCAGGAGGCTTACCGCAGCCGCCCTTCCCTGATCTTACGTGCGGCTTCGAAGCCAGCCTCCAGAGCTTTGAGATTAAGCTCAGTGGTGCCGGCTGGGGCACGCTCTTTTACTGCTGTTTCCAGCGCCTGCCGCGAGACAATGCCGGTCAGACCGACCAGCAAACCCAGACCGACCACATTGGCAACGATTTCCTTGCCGGTAGCCTGGCGTGCCAGCGAGGTCAGCGGTACGCGTATTGCACGTGTTGTTGATGCGCGGGCGACGTGGTCCGCGTCCAGGATCAGCAGCCCACCTTCGCGGATGTGGCGACCATAGCGATCACAGGCTTCCTGGCTCATACACAAGGTGATGTCTGGCTGGAGTACCTTGGGGTAGTGAATCTCATTGTCGGAGATCACGACCTCTGAACGGCTGGCTCCACCCCGGGCCTCCGGACCATAGGACTGGGTCTGCACCACATTTTTGCCATCGCGGGCGGCAGCGTCGGCCAGGATGATGCCAGCGAGGATGGCCCCCTGTCCACCGGTGCCGGCCAGCCGTATCTCATATCGCCTGGCCATCGGCTCCCCCTGCTGCCAGCCGCTGTGCCTGCTCTACGATGCGCCGGTAGAGCCGGGTATACTCCGGAATATCGCGGTTCACGAATATACCGCGCACGATCTTGCCCTGCCGCTCCTCTTCGCTCAAACGTTCGGCCTGTGTAATAGTTATGCTCTGTTCTTTGAGGCGACGCATCATCTCGGGCGCGGTGCCCCACTGATTGAGCCGCCCCAGCGTGGTGTGGCAATAGCTGACGGCCTCAACGACCGCAAAGCCCTCCTTCATTATGGCCTGGGCGATAAATTTCTCCAGCTCCTGTACGTGGTAGACCGTGCTGCGGGCAACGAAGGCAGCACCGGCGGCGATGGAGAGATCGGTGATGGGGAATGGCTGCTCGATGTTGCCGTATGGAGCGGTGGGAGAGCGCACGCCGGTCGGCGTTGTCGGTGAGTACTGGCCGCCTGTCATGCCATAAGTCGCATTGTTGACCACAATAGCGGTGAGGCCGATATTGCGACGGGCAGCATGGATGAAGTGGTTTCCGCCAATGGCCAGAGCATCCCCATCACCCATCACCACGATGACTTTCATCTCGGGCCGCACCAGCTTCAGCCCGGTGGCGAAAGCAAGTGCCCGCCCGTGAGTTGTGTGCATGGTGTTAAAATCAACATACACCGGCATGCGCCCGGTACAGCCTATCCCGGAAAGGAGGGCCACATCGTTCTTGTCCAACTGGAGCTGGTCAACCGCCCGTATGATGGCGCCCAGGACGATGCCGATCCCACAACCAGCGCACCAGACGTTGGGGAACTTTTTGTGATGGCGCAGGTAACGCTCGTGGACCCGCGACTCACGTTGTTCTCGCTTCATATCGTCCACTCCTCGATGACGGCCAGTATCTCGGACGGCTGAAATATCTCGCCATCGGCGCGGTTGACACGGTGCACTTTATTCCTGCCTGCCACCCGCTCCACCTCCCGCGCCAGTTGTCCCATATTCAATTCGGGCACGACAATACGATGGAGGCGCGCTGCGGCATGCTCCACCACTTCTTCCGGAAAAGGCCACAGCGTCTGCAGTTTAAGGAAGCCGACCTTGCGTCCGCGTCCGCGCGATACCTCGACGGCGTGACGGGCCACCCGCGCCGTTATGCCGTACGCGATGACCAAAGTGTCGGCGTCCTCAACACCGTCCTCCTCGTAGAGCAGGATGTCGGAGAGATTGCGTTCTATCTTGCGAAAAATGCGGTCCAGCCAGGGCTGAATTTCATTAACCTGTTCAGTGGGGTAGCCGCGCTCATCATGGTGGAGGCCGGTAACGTGGTAGCGATACCCTTCGCCAAAGGGAAGCAGCGGCGGCACATCGGCAGGGAAGTTCTCATAAGGCTTGTACCACTCCGGTGGCACAGTTGTGACGGCTCGCTCCACCCGCTCGATGCTCTCCGGAGAGGGGAGAGTGACCCTTTCTCGCATATGGCCGATCACTTCGTCCATCAGCAGGACCACCGGAGTACGGTACTGTTCGGAGAAGTTGAAGGCCCGCACCGTCAGATCGAATACCTCGCGGACTGAGGATGGTGAGATAACGATAATAGGGTAATCACCGTGAGAACCCCAACGGGCAGCCATCACGTCCCCCTGGGCCGGGCTGGTAGGTCGGCCGGTGGAGGGCCCCAGCCGCTGGACGTCCACGATCACACAGGGGATTTCCGCCATAGCCGCGTACCCGATGTGCTCCTGCATCAGGCTGAGGCCCGGACCTGAGGTTGCGGTCATCGCCTTGGCCCCCCCAACCGCGGCCCCGATGACCGCAGCCAGGGAAGCGATCTCATCTTCCATCTGGATGAAGACGCCGCCGACTTGAGGGAGGCGTTTCGCCAGCAACTCGGCGATCTCGGTGGCCGGTGTGATGGGATAGCCCGCGAAGAAACGACAGCCGGCGGCGATAGCGCCTTCGGCGCAGGCCTCATCCCCCTGCATCAGTCTGGGGCGGGTGTGAGCATTCACTCTTCCTCCTCGGGCCCGACTTCTGTGACGAAAATAGCGAAATCCGGGCAGTGGAGTTCGCACCAGCGGCAGGCAGTGCATTTTTCCGGGTGCGCTACGATGACCCGGCCATCGTTGCTATGTGTGAAAACGCCGGTCGGGCAGAATTCCACACACAGATCGCAGCCCTTACACCAGTTGGGAAAGAGCGTCACACGGCCGCGCCGAAGCTTCGCGTGACGTTTTTCCCCCACCTCAGAAGCCACAGGTTCGCTCATAGCGTGTTGCGTGGTGCGTGTTGCGTGTTACGTCACGCCTCTTGTCCGATTTCAAACAATCCGTACCTGGCATAACGCAGGTAGCGATTGGCGACAAAGGTCAGTGGTTTCTCAGCCAGTATGAAATTCTCTGCGAGAGTGGTCAGCACCTCGTCAAGCCCCTCCAGCCTGGCCTGCTCGTGCTCAGCAGCCAGCCGGTAGAACGCCTGCCCGTATGCCTCGTAGTCCTCCAGGCTTCTGCACAGGCGGCTCTTCATCCGCGGACGGAGTTGCTGACTCAATGGATAGCGGTACTGTGTCTCGATATAGTCCGGGAACATGCCGGCCAGGAAGAGGCAAATATCGGCAATCCGTTTGTAAGGCTCGAAGCGGAACGGCCTGTCCACAGCCTGGCAATAATGTATCATGCTCTCCACGTCCAGCTCGCTGAGGCGGTATTTGCGCCAGATCCCCTTCCTCACTCTGACAGGCACGGTCGTGCTTTCGACGCGGGTGAACGAGGCCAGCATTGCTGCCAGGTAGTTCCTCAGTGGTTCCTGCTCCAGAAGCCGGATCACCCGATCGGTATCGAAGACGACGACCTTTTGCAGGCTGCGCCGTTCCACGGTGAACATTTCCTGCTCGAGGTCACGCTGTGCCCGCCTCAAAAGCACGATGAATAACAGCCTGGGCGACACAGAGAGCAGGAGTTCCTCCTCTCCCATCAACCGCCGGAAGACCCGCTCGTCATCAAGCATCGCGTTGATAAACGCTGCGTCATCCTTTATCGCACCGGCAACACGCTCCTTGTTGGCTACTTCCGGCATCAAAGTATCAATCAAGAACAACAGGTCCCTGTGTTCCAGATGCCACTCCATCGCACTCTCCTTCTGGTATATATTATACCAGTATCCGGCTGGTCAAGGCAAGATATTGTGCGGGCAAGAATGTACAGGTCTATAATTATGCCGGGAACCTGGACCCGACAATTCTCATCTGAACCAGCAGCAACACCGCGCCCCCAAGGCTGATCCCCAGCCCGACAAACAGGCTCATCGGCCTGAAGGTAAATTCGACGGTGTGGACACCGGCATCCACGGCCACAGCCCGGAAGAGCAGATCGGCGCGCCTGACGGGTGCGGGCGCGCCATCGACATGTGCTCTCCAGCCAGGATACCAGGCATCACTCAGCACCAGATACCCCGGCGCCACTGCCCTGACCTCGATCTCGATCCGCTCCGGTGCGTAGTGCCTGATCACGACGGACTCCTTGCCCTCGGGCGGGGGAAAATCCAGCTCTGTCCCGTCCGCCAGCAATACCCCGGCCGCCGGATCGAAGCCCTTCTCCAGACTCACTAAGGAAGCCGCATCACCATCTCCCACGACCTTCGCTTTGTGCACGAGAAAAGCGCGCGGCAACACGTCCAGATTTTCATAGACTTTGACGTCGCCGGAGTGCACCAATCTGAAACGGCCTCGGTCGGAGAGCACCAGCGCCTGGAAGCTGCCGGTGCGCTCGTCCACCAGACTTACGCCACGCACCACCAGCCTGCCCTCTGGCAAAGTCGCCCGCACAGATATTGTGAGCGGCGCCGAGGGAGGCTGCCAGCGCAGCCGGGTTACGTAATCATTTCCTTGAGGCTCTCCCGGCCAGAAATTGCCGCCGACCGTCGCTCTGGTATGCCTCACATATGGGCCATACAGCCCTTCAGCAGTGTGCTCCCCGGCCCGCAGCTCAAAGGTGTGTGTGATATTGTTACCGAAGCCGATCTCCACCACCCCGACAGGCGTGCCCTGAGCAAGTGACGCGCCACCCTCCAGATAGGATACCAGCCCTAGCGCTGTGGCCTCGAAGGGGGGCACAAAGGCAACCCGGGCGACCTGTCCGTGCTCCAACCTGGCCCCGAACTGAAGGTCGTAGAACACCCCGTCCAGCCAGGCATCGCGGAGTTTATCCGTAATGATATACCGTACGCTGCACAGGTTCAGCCAGCGACCATCAGGGATGGTGGTGAGGTTTTCACGCAGGCGGCCATCAATAGACCCCTCGCCTCCGACCAGCAGCCGCTGGAAGGCCAGGTAGTGTGTCATAGGCAGTATCCCGCCATCGTAGCCGTCTACCGCGGGGATGCCGAAAACTAGTGGCAGGTTGGGACTGAGCACCTCCTTGTGCTTGGTCGCCACGATGTAATCGTAAAGCGCTGAGGGTGATAACTGAGGGCCGTAGAGCACGTTTATCTCGGGCAGATCGCCGGGATCGAAGGTCAGGTCCGACATACTGATGAAGCGGTAGGGTGGCTGCCCCTCACTCCCGGCAGCGAGCAGATGAGCGACAGCAGGGCGCAGTCCGGTGAATGCCTGCGGCGCGGTGGCGCGGGCATGCGGCAAGACAGTGGCACCCCCCAATAACTCCATGACCATGAGCACGGTCATGCCGCCCGCTGCCAGGCCAGGCGAACGGCGAGCCAGCGCCAGCAGCGTAGATGTCGCCGCGATAGCCACCACCCAACCGATGGCGGTCACCTGCCCGATCTGCCACTCACCACCAATATGCGTGCCGGCTACCGCCCAAGCGATCAGCAAACACAGCACCGTCGCCCAGAGCATAAGCTTACGCCGGCCAATGGAGGCGTGGCGGTTAAACAACGTTTCCACCCCCAATCCTGCCAGTGCCGCCACTCCGGATGCATAGAGTGCAAGCCAGCGTGCCGGTACACGGAAGTCAGCAAAACCAGGGGCAAAAGAGGCCAGCAGTACGTACAGGGGATTGTAAAGGCCGGGCGAGAGGAAAAGGCCGGTCAGGATAAGAGCGAGCACCCCATGCCAGCTCCGCGATCGCCGCTCGATTGCCAGGCCCCAAAGTCCGACCAGCGCCAGCGTCAACCCGCTGATACCGATGTAAGCCACATGCTCAATATGCTGGGGCGGCACATTCCCAGAGAAACCGGGCAACAGAGCACGACCCAGGTACAGCGGCGACAGCGAGAAGGAGAGACGCTCATTGAAGGGAAGCCCGCCGGCACGTATGGAAAGGCGAGCCAGCTCCCAGGCAGGTATCAACTGTACTGCAGCCAGCGCTCCCCCCACCGTTCCGGCGATCGCCAGTCTCAACATCGGGCTCCCGATCCGGCGCATCCAGCAGTACACCGGGCGTTGCCTCTGGCCGTCCCCAGAGATTGTGCTCAGGCCGTAGATTCCCGTGCCTGTGAATAAGATGAAGGCCGTCTGCGTATGACCTGCCAGCAGGATCAGCCCAAACAGCAGCACCAGGCCTGCCAGAGCACGCCATCCTCTATCCCATAAGAGCAATACCAGAGGAAGCCAGGCCAGCGCCTGTAACTGGTTGACGTGTTCCACCTGTGCCCCCAGATACCCGCCCAGGGCAAAGGCGGCTCCCAGCACCCAGGCCCCCAATTGCCCCAGGCGCAGTGAGCAACGCCCCCAGGCGTAGCCGTTGCATGCAGCCAGGACCAGGTGCATCACTATGCTCAGGTGAACAGAGCGATGCGGTGGCAAAAGCAACCACAGAGGCCAGTTGAGGGGATAGCAGAAACCGACCTGACTGTTGGCCAGGAAGGGCGCTCCCATAAACAGATAGGGATTCCAAAGCGGTATGCGCCACGCGCGCAGCGCCCTGGTCGCTTCGGTCCAATAGGGATAAAAATAGGTGAAAACGTCACCTCCTGCCAGCACGCGGCCAGCCAGCGCGATCCTCCAAAAGCAAACGATAACCGCTGTCGAAAGCAGGAAAAGTGCCCATAGATCGCGTGTATAACGTCTGCTCATCGTATTCCGCGTTCAGACAGGGGCTGTACTCTGTAGAGCGTGAATGAGCGCGTGCCATCGCGGCGGGTTGTCACCAGCACAGGGGCCAGCTCATATCCAGCCTGTGCAAGCGCACGCTCCACCCGGGCCGATGATTCCCATGATGGGAAGGCAATGAAGCGGCCGCCTTGGGCTCCAAATGCACGCACGTCCTGGGCCAGCCAGGCCGGGGTGGGCCAATAAGCCAGATAGAGCGGAGCACCGAACAAGTAGAAGCTGTAATGCCAGCCCAGCCAGTGATGGTAGACCACCGTGCCCTCAGGCTGGCTGCGCAAAAAGGCTGCTATCAGCTCAATGCCGTCATAAGCGCCGTGGTCACCTCCGACCGGATAGAGGCTGTGCGCCGCGTTCCAGGCGGGCGGGGACATCAGTACGAGCACCAAAATGATGATGAGCAGCGGGATGCGGCCGGCGGTGAACATGCTCAGAACGCGCCCCAACAGTATCGCCAGGAGCGGCGTCAGCGGCAGGATGTAGCGATCCCAGATCTGAAATGCCCGCAGCCACAGGAACAGAAAATACAGCAGCACAAAGCAGGTAAGGGACACGTCGGCAAGCGCTTCCCTCGTATGGAGGCCAGCTTCTGAGGAACGCGGGGCGCAAAGGGCCTGCCATATCAATACCGGAAGGCCTGCCAGGAGGAGAATGTCTACAACGGGTGAGGCAAATATATAGCGCATCAGCTCAAGCCAGCAGCATAAGCGGGTACTCAACTCTTGCGGCCAGATCAGGCGCAGACCACCATATCCCCGGATACCCGCCTGCCAGAAACTTACAGCGCCCCGGGCAATACGGGCAGCGTCCCAGGCCACGATTATCCCTGTCACCACGGCCCATGCTATAAGCATACGGCCGAATCTCCTCCATGTGAGGCTGCGCTTTTCTCGCACCACCCATATCAGTGCTGCCAGGGGCAGCCACAGAACGCCGCTTTGCTTTGCAGCACATGCCAGCCCGCCCCACAACCCCGCCCATCCGGGTCTTCCTCGCGCTGCGGCCACGCATGCGGCCAGCCCAGACGCTACCATCGGGAGATCGGTGAAAGCAGTGGCGGAGAAAAGTATCGCCAGGGGAGAAAGAGCAATACCTGAAGCAGCCAACAGGGCCACCCTGGAGTTGCGATACAGTGAATAGGCCAGAGCAGCGGTCAAAGGAATACTGAGGAGTCCCGTTACCAGTCCGGGGAACCTGACGGCAAGCCCGTCGCCGGGCCAACCTCCTGCCTTCCCGGCGAGCCACTCACTGAGCGCCAGCAGGTAGGGGAGCAGAGGTGGCTTATCCAGAGGGACATGTGCCAGCCACGGGTCCACTCCTCGCCCTATCAGAAGGCCCCAATAACCGTACCATGCCTCGTCAGCATGAAGGCGGTTATCAGAGAGCGGGCAGACACGGAGCCACCATCCTGCGATTAGCAGGAGCACTAAAGCCCAGCGTTCCCATCCCCATCGCCGACCCGTCGGCAGGTGAAGCGACACCGCAGCAGGGTCCAAAGTACGGTCAGCCCGTCGCGCCAATTGATCTTTTTCCCCTCCCTGAATTCCCGGCCGGTATAGGAGATTGGCACCTCATAGATACGGTAGCCGAGCCTGAGGATCTGCGCCGTGATCTCGGGATCAAAACCCCAGCCGGGAGCTTTGAGATCAAGCCGTTGGGCCACCTGGCGGGTAAAGACTTTGTAGCAGGTCTCCATGTCGCTGAGGATGGTGTTAAATAACAGGTTTGTCACCAGCGTGAGCAAACGGTTCCCGACCATGTGCCAGAAAAACATGGCCTTGGTTGGCCCGCCCCGGAATCGTGACCCATAAACGACCTGAGTGCGCCCTTCAAGAATAGGTTGCAGCAGGTCAGGATACTCGCGGGGGTCGTACTCCAGGTCGGCATCCTGGATCAACATAATGTCGCCTGTAGCGTTCTGAAGTCCGGTGCGTACCGCTGCGCCCTTACCCTGATTATGTTCGTGGAATATCACCCTCAGGTCCGGAGCCTCTTCGAGTGTGCGCAGGTACTCACGGGTGCCGTCAGTAGAGCCATCATCAACCACAATCACTTCACGTTCAAGCTCGACGAGCCTCCCGTTTTCCGGGCCGTATCCAACCTGGACTGTCAGAGGTACTGCTCTGACGCGCCTCAGTATCTCGGCAATTGTGACAATCTCGTTGTAGACCGGGATGATGATCGAAAGTTTCACACCACCTCCTCTGTGCCTGGATAACAAAACAAGGCGTATTATAGCAAAGGATATGCGTATAGCAAGGCACAGTGTTGCAGGACAACTGCTCGCAGTTGTCCTGCAGACATACCTGTGCTGTTGGCCGCCACGTCCGGCTTCCCATTGTCTCTATGACCATCATCAGTGCTGCTCTGTCTAAAAACCCGCCTGAAAAAGTCGGGACAGCCCTTTCAGGCTGTCCCGATCTTCTCAGACAGGCTCACATTTAGACAGGCTCCTGATGCCCCTGCACTTCGCCGCACTCGCCGGGCAGCACGATCAGTGGCAGCCCCAAACGCCTCCGGCACTCGTCCAGAATATCCGCTGTGCGGGAAGCACCGCAGCGGGTCACACCCAGCGCACGCACCGCGAGTAACTGGT
>Ga0209162_1001601_pt1 | contig 21675 bp, 21 predicted proteins | sample YNPNPMetaG_FD_187121 | JGI IMG/M metagenome (GOLD analysis project Ga0209162, IMG submission 187121) | Anoxygenic and chlorotrophic microbial mat microbial communities from Yellowstone National Park, USA - YNP NP MetaG (SPAdes) (version 2) ...
CAGTAATTCGACAGCAGGGGTGAGTCAGAGCGCAGTGTAGCTGCACTCTGACGGTCCCTACCTCTTGGGCCTGTGGCCGATGGTCGGCTTCTGTAGCTCTACCTGCCGATGCTACCCGAATTGTGAGATATAAGGAAGGCTCGATGTTTGTGCCGCCTGTACCGACGCACAGGGATGCGTCGGTTACGGGATAGGCTTATTACCCGGACCCGACGACAGGCAGATCAGCGAAGACGGTTATCGGCATCATTGCGAGCTGCGGGAGCTTGTATACTGGACTTCTCTTTAGCCGGTCTCCGACCGGGCCATCGGGCGTGGTCCGGAGCCGCGCCCAGGCCGGGGAAGGGCGGTCGTGTCCATTCAGGTGGTGACTGGAGCCAGATATGCCCACAGGGGCACCGTTTTTCAGCCTGCGGCCTTTGAGCGGCCTGCGCCACCCCTGCATACTGCGCCTGCAAGACCGACACCTGGCGCGAAGCCCCCACAGCGGGCAATTTTGATCGGCCTGAGTGGTTGTGAGCTCCGCTTGATCGAGCTGCTGGCCAGGGAATTATCAGGGAGGAACACCGATGAAATACGGATTCATTGTTCTGAGCATCGCAATGGCTGTGGCTTTGTCGATGCTCCCGGCTGCTCTCGCTGCCCCATCCGCTCCTCAACAGTATGTTTTCTTCAACAAAACGACCAGCAATCCGTTGCCGCAACCAGGTGAGACCTTCACCTTCAGGCTGATGTTTGGCCTTGCCCAGACGGCGACGCAGTCCATAGATGTAAGAGTAATTGATCGCAACCCGGCTCCCGATTATTTGAAAATCCTCACAGGTACTATCACAGGTGGAGCGTTCTACAGCTCCACCATTGACGGCGTCGTTTGGGAGGGCAGGTTGGCCGTCGGTACACTGGGTTATGGGTTTGAGTTCCAGGCACAGGTGACCGGCATCCCAACCACTGCCCTGGCAGACGGTTATACGGTCACCAATCGGGCCGAAATGTTCAACCTCACCACTCCGGGTTCCCTGCCGGAGGCTACTGCGCAGGTTCAGTTCCGCATTATGCCCCGGCGCATCTGGCTGCCTGTCACATTAAGGGGTTAAGGGGCATAATGTGAGTCTGGTGCAAAGGCATTGTGGCAAAAACCGCATGTGGGGCAGCCTTTACAGGCGGCTGGCAGGCGTGTCACTTTTGCCCTCATGCGTGCAAAGGTTTTCACCGCCGAGACGCGGAGCACACAGAGGTTAGTTTTGTGGAACTCTGCGGTGATTTTTTGCAGGGTAGCCACAATCTGTGTAACTATCAGGCGGTGAGGATTCAGGCCCGTGGCTGGAGCTGAATCCCACAATTGAATCATGGAACAATGTTGTCCATCAGGCATACTGTCGCTATGGTCATTACCGTCGCCTTTGTCTCTTTGGGAGTAGCGCTTTCCAACGTCGGTGCTGTAACTCCGATATCCGCCCAGCGGCCCACGGCCGCTCAGCAGAAGGCTGCCATCAATACACCATCTGCCGTCAGGCTGTTGTTTGACCAGACAACTGACGCCGGCCAGACACAGGTCTTTATGCCATTCGTCGCTGTCGGCTTCTGCTCTGCTTCTGAGACGTTGCCCTCCCCTTTTGCGCTTCAGATCGCGGCCCTTCATCAGGTGACGGCCACAAAGGTGACCGGAGGCTATGCGATGCGGCCAATGAGCGAAGCCGAATGGCTGGCGACGGTGGATGGAGCCTTTCCAACTCTGCTGGAAGCGCTAAAGGAGAGCGGCGCCGGCTGGGCGCGGGTGCGCATCAGTTGGAGATGGATCCAGCCCGAGCCGCCACCGGCACCCTACGTGTGGGGCCCTTATCACGATGAGAAACTGCGCCTGGTGGCCGAAACCGGTGTAAAACTGATCGCCACAGTGGCCGATGCACCCGATTGGGCGGCCGAATCGCCCTGTGCTCCCATCTACTCCGACCGGCTGGACGAGTTCGCTCAATTTATGACCGACCTGGTCAACCGCTACAAAGAACCGCCCTGGAACATCCACCACTGGGAGCTGTTTAATGAGCCGGATGGCACCTGGCCTAACGGCTGGGCCGGCGGGCTGGGCTGTATGGGCTATTATGGTGACCGGTATGCCGCTATGCTTGCTGCCGCCTACCCGGCGATTAAGAGGGCCGATCTGGACGCGACGGTACTGATGGGCGGCGTGGCTCACGACTGGTTCGTCGAGTATGGCGGGCCGTTCTATCGCTACTTTCCCGATCGCGTGATGGAATCCGGCGGCGGCAATTATTTCGACGTGCTCAATTTCCACTACTTCCCCGACTGGCACGCCGAGTGGGAACGATGGGATCCCGGGAGCCCAGACCGCCGCTATGGCTGGATCCCCGCTCCCACCTGCGGCGATCTGTTCGACGGGCAGGGCACGGCCTATGAGGCGTGGGGGGTTGACCTGATCGCCAAGACCACCCATTTTCGCAACCGTATGGCGACCTGCTTTGGGCTGAATAAGCCGGTTTGGGTGACCGAACTGGCCGAGCACGGCTATCCCAACAATCCCGACTCGCTGGCGCAGCAGGCGCGCTATGTGATCCGGGGGTACGCCCGGGGGCTGGCCGCGGGTGTGGAGAACATCACCTGGTATGCGCTGGTCACGCCCAACGACAGTTACCATCAGGGGTTGCTGTTCGATGACCTCACGCCCAAGCCGGCCTTCTACGCTTATAAAACGATGACGGCAGAGTTGGGAGGCTACGCCTACGCGCGCACTTTGAACGTGCCCAACGTGGAGGGATACGTCTTTGCCACCCCCTGCGGGCACGAAAAGACGGTGGCCTGGGGGAGTGGCCGGTTGACCTTTCCGGGCGGGCGGCTGCGCGTGGTGGACCGATGGGGGAACAAGACTTTCATCGCGGATGGTGGCGCGGGGGATGCGGACGGAGCGCAGAACGGGATCGTGACGCTGCAGCTCTCTGCCGATCCGGTCTTCGCGCAGCAGTAGAGGATTCTTTAAGGGGGCATTTTATGAGCCAGGGTGAACTTTTCCAGCCTACTGAGGATACAGGTGAGCGTTCCAGAGCACAGTCAGACCAGGGGGAGATGGCCGGGCTTGTGGTGAGCCAGGCCGCGCCGGGCGAGGTGGCTGAAGCTGTTGCCACCACCGAAGAGGTGCCGGTTGCCATGGCAGAAGGCGAGGAGGCCGCGCTCGAGCCGGAGGTCGGGGAAGCGGCTCCGCCGCCGGCTGAAGCAGAGGCTCCGCTCGAGGAAGTAGCGGTGGCGCCTGCGGCCGGGGAAGCGGCTCCGCCGCCGGCAGAAGTGGAAGCACCGGAAGAGGCCCCCGCAGCGCCGGTTAAAGTGCCGTGGTGGAAGCGGCTCTTCCGCCGCCCGCGGAAGGAGGCCGCGCGCGAAGTAGCCCCCACTGAGGTCGCGCCAGAAGCGGTTGCGCCGGAAATGGCCCTGCCAGAGGTGGCGGTGCCGGAAGCGGTCGCGCTCGAAGAACTGTTCCCGCCCGCGGCGGTGACGCCGGAGGTGCCCCCTGCCGTCCAGCCCGTTCCTGAGGTGGAGGTTCCCGCCGCGCCGGCCTTTACGCTGGACGATGTGCGCGAACTGGTGCGGGGGGAACTGGCCCGCGCGCAGGAGGACATGACCCGGCTGGTACAGGCCGAACTGGCCCGCCAGCAGCAGGACCGCCGCCGCGCTTCGCTGACCGCCGTGCAGGAAGTGGCGGATGGCATTTATGAAGTCAAGACCGAATCCATCCGCGTAGAGCTGGAGGCGCTTAGGGAAGAGGAGCGGCGTACACTCCAGGATCAATCCAGGCCGCTGCGCGAGCGGATGGAGGAGGTGGATTTTATCCGCGCGCGTATTGCCAAGGCCGAGCAGGAGATCACCGAAGTCGAGGCGACGGCAGCGCGGCGCGTGGCCGAGGCGGCGCACATGCTGGCGGAACTGGAGGGGCGCGGCATTGTGGCCGACCTGCGCCAGGAGCTGGAGCGGCAGAAGCAGGCGGTGGCGGCGTTGCCGGCGCTGGTGCAACAACAGGTGGCGGCCATCCGGCCGAGGGGCGGTGGATTGGGCCTGTGGCCCACAGTGCTGGCGCTGATACTGGTGGCGGCGGTGGGCGTGGCGGGCGTGTTGCTGCCGCGCGAGGCCAGTCCCGGCGCCCAATTCCTGATCGAGATGGCCACGATGTACCAGGCTGCCGGCAACACCGAGGAGGCCGTCCGTGTGCTGGATGAGGCGGTGGAAAAAGGCATCCGCGACGCCGCGACGCTGGGGCGGGTGGGCGAAACGTACCGCGCGCTCAAACAGTACGACAAGGCCATCGCGGTGCTGGAGCGCGCAGTGCGGCAGGAGCCGCAAAATGAAAACTACCGCCTGAGTCTGGCGCGTAGTTACGGCAGCGCCGGCAGGCATCAGGAGGCCATCGCGCAGTACGAGGCGCTGATCCGGATCAGCCCGGCTAACGTGACGTATTATACCGAGATGGGCCACCGCTACCGCAGCCTGAAGAATTACGATGCGGCGCTGGCCCAGTATCAAAAGACGCTGGAGATCAATCCCAGTTATTGGCAGGGCTACCACTACCAGGGCGAGGCGTACCGCGAGCAGCAGCGCTATGACGAGGCCATCGTGCAGTATCAGAAAGCGTTGGAGGTCAATCCCAATTACTACTGGGCACGGTTGTGGTGTGGGGTGAGTTATGCAGGCAAGGGCGACATGGCCCACGCGATGGAGCAGTATCAGGCGGCAATCGCTGTTGACCCCCAGCGGGCGGAGGCTTATTACTATATGGGCGAGGCCTACCTGGCCCAGGGGCGGTTCGAGCAGGCGCTGGAACCTTATCAACAGGCCATTCAGATAAACAACAGGTACACGGCGGCCTACGTTGGCCTGGGCAAGGCCTATGTTGCGCTCAAAGACTGCGCCAATGCGATTCTCCAGTTCTCGGCAGCGTTGCGGCTGAACCCCAACGACGCTGGAGCCAAAGAAGGGCTGATGGCATGCGCGGAACAGTGAGTTGTCACCCGCCTTTCGTTTTTGCGCTACTCATGTCTTGCCGACACTTCGCACCCTGTGTGCCTTGTTTGTCTTCCGTGAAGATGATCGAGCTGAGTGTTGCCGGGCAGGGAAGAGAGGGTAAAACATGCAAGGTGGGTTGCTTGCACGGTTGAGGACAGGTAAGGGTCAAATCGGCCTGGGCAGGCTGACTCTGCGCCTGGAGACACTGTGGCAGGGTGGGTGGATGCTGGTTGCCACGGTGGTCACAGGTGTTCTGAACTACCTGTCCAACGTGTTCGTGGGACGGATGCTGGGGCCGGCCGACTATAGCATCTTTGCCTCGATGGTTTCTCTCTCAATAATCTTTATGGTGGTATCTGGAATACTCCAGACGGTGGTCACGAATTATGTGGCACGCCTGCGAGGCCTGGGGCTGACGAGTGAAGTTGGCGCTCTGTTCGTATACGTGCTCAAACGGCTGTTGCCATGGAGTCTCGGTGGAGCAGCCGCATTGTTTCTGCTTGCGCGGCCTTTGGCGGCTTTCCTGCAGTTGCCTTCGGCTGTGCCAGTTGTTGTGATGACCTTGTTCATGATCCCCACGATGTTCCTGCCGGTGGTCTATGGCGTGCAGCGTGGTCTGCAGCGCTTTAGCGCACTGGGCTGGACGCAGATCAGTACGGCTGTCTTACGCCTGGCAGCGGCGATAGGATTCATTGCTATGGGCTTGGGTGCCAACGGAGCAGTGGCCTCGTTACCTATCTCTGGCCTGGGGGCTCTTGTAGTAGGGATGATGCTACTGGTTGATGTGTTTCGCCACCAGGAAGGTAAAACAACGCCCAGGCTGGAGGGACTGTTCTCCTACTCCATCAATGCCACAATTGCCCTGGTGTGCTTTGCTGTCCTGACTAATGGCGATGTGATGCTGGTCAAGAGCCGCTTTGCCCCCACCGAGGCCGGCCTATACTCTGCCATCGCAGTTCTGGGTAAAACGACCCTCTGGATATCGGGGGCCGTGGTGGCATTGCTCCTGCCAAAAGCAACGGAACGGCATGCGCGCGGGCAATCGGTCATAGGGCTGCTGCGTAAGAGTATGCTGGCAGTAGGGGTGTTGTGTGGGAGCATCACGGTGGTTTTCTCCCTATTCCCCTCACTGATTGTGGGTACATTCTTTGGCAAGCAATATCTGGGTAACGCGGCGCTCCTCGGGCTTTACGGGCTGGGTATGACATTATATTCGTTGGTCAATATCTGGTTAATCTACTATCTCGCCCTTCAAGAGAAGCGCTATACCTATATTCTCTTAGCCAGTGTGGTGCTCCTGGCGACTTTTCTGGCTCTATGTGTATCCAACCTGACCCAGGTAGTGGTTAATCTGGCCACAGGCGGCTTTGTCTTGTGTCTGAGTGGAGAGTTCCTGTTCCTTGCAAATGGTGGGCGTCTGGTGAAAGGAGGTTGAGATGTTGCCGTCTGTCAGCGTGATCATTCCGGTGAGGCCTGGCTGGGTAGCGCAAGGGGTGCTGGAATCCCTTGCGGCGGTTGATTATCCCAAGGACCTTATTGAGGTCCTGGTTGCTGAGGGTACTCAGCCCTCCAAGCAGCGGAATGAAGCAGCTCAGCGTGCCCAGGGAGACATTCTGTACTTCCTGGACGATGATTCGGTGATTTACCCCGGCCTGTTTCGTGATGTGGTCAAATGGTTTTGCGACGAACGCATCGTGGCTGTAGGAGGCCCGGCAGTCACCAGGCAGACAGACCCTTTTCTGCAAAAGTGCTTTGGGTATGCACTGGGAGCCTACTTTGGCTCACTGGGCATGAGCTACAAGTTCAAGGCGTATGGCTGGGTAAAGGAAGCGACCGAACGAGACTTGATCCTGGCCAATCTGGCTATGCGGCGTGAGGCTTTTCTGGCTGCTGGAGGGTTTGATGAAAGATTATACCCTAATGAGGAAAATGAATTGCTCAACCGCCTTAAGGCACAGGGCTATCACTTTATATACAACGCCGAGGCCCTTGTGTATCGTGGCCAGAGGGAAAACCTGCTCAAGTTTATGCAGCAATTGTTCAGTTACGGACGGGGAAGGATGGAGCATTTCTTCGTCAGCCCGAGCTTTTTCTCTCCGATATTCTTGATGCCATTGGCTTTTGTTGTATATTTAATTAATTTGCCGCTCGCGATGTTGAGCCCTTGGTACCTCGTTCCTCTGGGCATATACGTGTGTCTGGACCTGGCCCAAACGATCCAGATTGCCCTGGATCAGCGGAATAGCCGCGTGTTGTTGGTCGTGCCATGGTTGTTTCCCTTAATGCACATCTCCTACGGATGTGGTCTGGCATGGCCAATTATACGCAGGCTTTTGCGTCGCCCTCTGGTGGCGTCCAGAGGCGATGTTATGCGGGTTACTCGAGTCGAACTGCCCTGTGAATCAGGTTGGACCGGGGGAAGCAAATGAGAGTTGCGATTATTTATCCTCCTCTGGGGAATCCGAAGCTGCACCCTCACCTGGGGCAAAACCGCCAGTTCCGCTACACCCACTCACGAGCGGTCAAGATTTACCCGATCGTTCCGGCCACAGCGGCGACTTTGTTAAAGCAGAACGGGGCAGAGGTTTTATTCCTGGACGGAATCAACCAGGAACTTTCCCTCCCGGATTTTGAACAGCGGTTAGACCAGTTTACCCCGGATGTCGTGGTATTGGAGACCAAAACACCGGTCGTCAAGCGACACTGGCAATACATTGGCGAGTACAAGGTCCGGCATCCTGAGGTGATAATGGTCCTGGTGGGCGATCATGTCACGGTACTGCCCGAGGAGTCGCTGCGACGTTCTCAAGTGGATTACGTCCTGACCGGTGGAGATTACGATGTCAGCCTGCTGGGATTAGTTCGTCATCTAGAGTGCGGGGAGCCATTACCCCCAGGGGTGTATTACCGCGAGAACGGTACAGTAGCACATACTGGCCTGTTTGAGTTGACCGACGACCTGGATCAGTTGCCGTTCATCGATCGCGAGTTGACCGAATGGCAGACCTACGGGGAGGCGTACCTGTACAAGCCTTGCACGTATATAATGAGTGGCCGGGGATGTGGCCGGGCCAGTGGTGGCGGGGGGGTATGCACGTTCTGTGTCTGGCAGCAGACCCTGTGGCGATGCACGCCGCGCCTGCGCTCTCCCCAGAATGTTGCGGCTGAGGTCGAGCAACTGGTGAACGTGTACAAGGTAGCCGAGATCTTTGATGATAATGACGGCGGTGCTGTCTGGAACGTGGACTGGCTGCGGGAGTTTCATCGAGAGATGAAGTGCCGGGGTTTGATCGGCCGTGTGCGCTTTTCCTGCAATGCGCGCGCCGACTCGTTGACGCCGGAAGCATGCGATCTGATGAAAAAGACCGGCTTTCGCCTCTTGAAGGTGGGGCTGGAATCGGGCAGCGACGAGACTTTGAAACGCTTAAATAAACGAGAAACGGTGGCCGATATTAAGCGCGGCATCAAGATGGCCAAGGATTTTGGCCTGAGAGTGTTGATCACCACTATGGTAGGTTATCCCTGGGAGACGGAGGAAGAAGCCCGCCAGACTTACCTGGTTGCAAAGGAGTTAATGACCTACAAGGCTCATGCTGGGGATTCCCTGCAATCCAGCGTCATCGTGCCATATCCTGGAACCCCCCTCTATCGAGAAGCCCTGGATAAGGGGTGGCTACTCTACGGCCCCGAGGAATATGAGAAGTATGACATGTCCGGGCCGGTGTTAAGGACCCAGGTGGATACAGACAGATGGTGCGCCCAAATGTGGCGTGTTCACTATGAACCGATGTTCTTGCTCGGCTCACTCTTTTCTATTCGCTCGTGGGACGATGTCCGGCTCCTGTTAGGAGGCGTCCGGTCTCTATGGGGGCACCTGCGCGACTATGAAGACCCATCCAATAGGGATGGTGCAGTATGAAACCGATCTACCATATACTTAGTTCGGCGGGTGTGGCTGCGGCAGTATATGGACTTTCCGGCTCAGGTGTGGCAGCCGGGGCGAGTTTCGCGGCTGGTGTGCTCGTAGACGCTGATCATCTGGTGGATTATTTCCTGGCACGGGGGCTTTCTTTTGATTGGAATGATCTCAAGGGAACGGAATATTTTACCGATGCAGGGCGGATTATCGTTCCTCTACACTCTATCGAGCTCCTGGCTGCGTTGTGGCTGTTGACACCATGGTTGGGTTGGGTCACCGTGCTGGGGGTGACGGTCAGTTTTTGTCTGCATTTGTTGCTGGATATGCTGGCCTATCCCCTGCATCCACTGACCTACTCGCTTATCTTTCGCTGGCTGCACTGTTTTGACCGGGCTGTGTTGGTGTTGGAAGAAGAGGAAAGGTGATGTGTGAGTCACTTTATTACGTGCCTGACTACAGAGATAGAAATGTCTTATTTGACCTGTTTTTGAGGATCTGGGGATATCCGATTTACATTCGCCGGCTTGAGGCCCGTTCGATTTTCAGGATGCTCGGCGATATTAAGGGCAAGACGGTACTTGATCTGGGATGTGGGGATGGGTTTTTGAGCATCCCGATGAGCAAGAGGAATGCTAGAGTCATTGGAATAGATATTGACGCACAGAAGTTCACACTGGCGAAGGAGCGGTTTGCCAGAGTCAGCCTGCCAATCGAGCCAGCGTTGGTAGTGGCCGACGCGCGGCGTTTGCCGTTCAAGGACGGTGTTTTTGATGCCGTGGAAAGCAACTGTGTAATTGAGCATATTCCCAACGACGATGCCGTATTCCGAGAAGTCAGTCGCGTTATGAGGGATGATGGGCTGTTTGTGGCGACGATGCCGAGTGAGGAAGGAAAAAGCATTATTCCTTTGATGGCGTTATGGATTCGCAGTCCCAGGTGGCTGCGCAAGTTGTTCGCGCCCGGGTACCTTGTGGAGAACGAGTTCGGCTCGGTTAAAGAGGCTCGCGCGTATCTCAAGCGGCAGGTCCTGGCCGAAAGTCAAAATTATACAAGGCAGGGACTGTATGATCAATTGGCCGCTGCTGGATTTGAGGTCAAAGAGTTTGAGTACTTGATCCAGTTTTTCGGAGCAGTAGTGCAAGATTTTGTGTTTGGACTGCGGGCTATTTTTCTGAATGTTGGGACAGCCTTGTTGTTTCCGATTGTCTATCCAATCGCTTTGCTGGACAAGTTGTTTATTTCCAAGGACGTGGTAGGCGAGGAATTTGCGTTTTTGGCCTGGAAGCAGAAAGAGGCCCGGGTCCCTCCTGGGTTTGATCGGGAAACGCTCACATTGGACTCGCCCTGATTGCTCAGCCGTTGTCACAGGTCGTTGGATTGACGATAGAATAGGAAGGGATTTCCCCATAAGGCCAGGAGTAGGATCAGATTAAGGGGGGTTATTTATGAGCAGGCGTGTCAATATTGGCATAGTAGGTTGTGGGGATATTGCGGAAAGGGTGCATATTCCGAATGTTCTAAGTATTGCAGAGGCCCGGTTAGCCGCGCTGTGTGATACGAACGAGGAAAGGCTGTGGCGCGTGGGAGGCAAGTTCAATGTCGCACCCGAGCATCTTTATTCGCATTTTCAGGATATCCTGCAGCGTCAGGACGTGGACGCGGTGGTGGTATGCACGAACAACGAGTCTCACGCGCCGATTTCTATTGCGGCTGCACAGGCCGGCAAACATGTTTTTGTTGAAAAGCCGATGGCGCTAAACTCATCAGAGGCGATGGCGATGATCCAGGCCGCCAAGCGGCATAAGGTTAAATTGATGGTGGGACACTATTTCAGCTTCTTGCCCAATCACCTGGAAGTCAAGCGTCTCATCCAAAAGGGAACCATCGGCCAGGTATTTTTTGCCCAGATTCATGGCGAGACGCTGGTTATGAAGCCGGAAGAGGGGATGCTTCTGGATTACGCGTGTCACTGTGTAGACCTGCTCCGGTGGTATTTCGATAACGCTCGCATCAAGCAAGTGGCTGCCATACTTCAGCCTGCATTCGAGGGCGGCGAAGATCAAAAGGAAGCCCATGTGACCTTGATCGTGCGGTTCAGTAACGGAATCGTCGGACAGGTCGGAAACTATTGGGTGCCAGGTTACAAGAATTTGGACGTGACTGACCGATGTGTACGTATCCTCGGAACAAAAGGCAAAATACTTACCGGGTTCACCACCCCGGGGATCACCGTGTACTCGGCCGGGACATTGATAGGCCGGGTGCGTGGGTTGTATCAGAGGATGCCGCGCTTTGCCATGCATCCTGATATGCCGGTGACCCAGACGTCCTACAGGAGAGAACTGGAAGACTTTGTTAACAGTATCCGACAAGACAGGGAGCCATCGGTGACGGGTTACGCTGGCCTGACAGTCTTGAGGGTTCTGGAAGCAGCCCGGCAATCCTGGGAAACGGGGATGTTTGTCGAGGTGGAAGAATGACGCGCTATCGTGTAGCGGTGACCGATGTCAGGCGGCAGGAGAGTGTAGCCAGAGCCGTTGGGGAAGCGATTGACCTGGCAGGAGGGTTTCAGCCTGGCGAAGAAGCTGTCATAGCGATCAAGCCTAACCTGACCACAGATAAAAACCCTCCCGAGAGCGGGGTGACGACTCATCTTCAGGTGGTTGAAGGGGTGATCGAGTATATCAACCGCCAGGTCAATCGCTGCCAGATCCTCATTGTGGAGTCTGACAGCGATGGCACCATTGAGCGCGCTTTTACCAGGATGGGTTATCGCGACTTGACGCACAAGTACGGTAATGTACAGTTGGTCAATCTCAGTAGTGAAAAGATGGTCAAACTGGTCCTGCCGCCGCCGGCCAGGATTCGTTCTATCGAGATCCCCGAAGTTCTTTTCTCGATCACTCACTACGTCGCCGTTGCCAACCTGAAGCGGCATGTCCACGAGAGGATGACCGGTATATGGAAAGGAAATTGGGGACTTCCCTCCAATCATCTCGTTCGTATGCACTATCATCCCTTCCTTTCGGAAGCGCTGTTTGACCTCAATTCGGTCTTCTGGCCGGACCTGAGCCTTATTGACGGGATCATTGGCCTGGAGGGAGCAGGGCCGTTTGAGGGATATCCGAAGTACATGGGCAGGATCATTTGCTCGCACGATCCGTTAGCCGCTGATATTGTTGCGGCGCAATTGATGGGAGAACGCCCCAACCGCGTACCGGCCCTGAAATATGCCTTAAAGAGGCTGCCCCGTAGAGCCGAGGACATCGAATTGTGTGGAGACCCTCTCGAGCCTGTGCCCTTCAAGTTTATCCCGGAGATAGCGTTTTTCCTTTACCGGTTGGGGTTGTGGCTGCGCAAGTTGGGAATATACCTGGATAACCTTGGTTGCTTGTGTGGCATTGTCGGTTTTGGCCTGCGTATAGGACAATTCACCGACTATGTGGGCGGGGGTGTGCAGTCCCTGTCGGCCAGTTTGAGAATAGCACGAGATTTCTTGCTGAGGCCAGATGTGGGAGAGCAGACATACGGATAGTTTACCGGGGGCAGGTATGGATTTGCATCCTTCAGTGTCGGTTGTAGTGCCAGTGTTGAACGGGAGAGACAAGATTCTGCGGTGCCTTGAGTCCCTGACCAAGAGCGAGTATCCGCTTTCCGAGATTATTGTTGTAGATAATGGCTCAACGGATGGAACTATAGAGGCTATCCAACTGCGTTTTCCCGACGTTCGTCTAATCTGTAATGGCAAGAACTTGTTTCTGGCAGAAGCCCGAAACATCGGTATCAGGAATTCGGTAGGTGAGTTCATATTCTTGATTGATTATGACAACATTGTGGTGCCTTCTACTGTCACTTGCCTTGTAGAGGTCATGTCGCAAGATGCGTCCATCGGCATCGTTGGCCCTATTGCCTACTACTTGGCTGATCCCAGCCGAATCTGGAGCGCAGGGGTACGCGTCAATCTGATGACTAGCAAGAACACTGACCTGGCAAGCCGCCAGTTAGATCGAGGACAGTTTCAAGAGGTCATAGAGGTTGACTATTTTCCGAATGCATTTATGGTGCGTAGGAGTATGGTTTCCCAGATAGGTCTGTTTGACGGTATCAGGTATCCTCAGGCTGGTCATGAGCCAGATTTCGGTTTTAGGGCTCAACGCGGTGGCTATAGGGTGGTCTTGGCACCGAAAGCGAAGGTCTACCACGACACGCTGCCCCCCTCAGCCGGACTGTCAGGATGGTTACACGATCTCCACTTTGCGGGTGCTCGGGGCACTGGGAACATCAAAACCTATTGTAATGGGCGAACCAGGGTGCTCTTTATGCAGCAGTATGCACGACGCAAGTTCTGGATATTCCTTCTCTTCTTCTATCCTGCATTTGTGGTGTTTTACGTTGCACTCACACTGCTGAATCGTAGACCAGATTTGACCCTGATCTATCTGAGAGGTAGTTGGGACGGAATTGCCACAGTTATCACTGGTAAATCAGTACCGCAACTGCCTGATTGGCTTTTTGAGCAATCCGATCAGCGATAACCCAGTACAAAAATGTCGCTGAGAATGATGACAGATACCTCTGGTTTGCGTTCTTCCGAGGCGTGCCAGTCTATACCCTCGTATTTACTGCGCTTGGCGCAAAGTACATGGTATATCTGGACAATTGCTATTTTGCTCTTCGCCCGGTTGCTCGTAATGCCGTTGTCATCTCACACTTTTGATATTGTGGGTTTGTCAGCAAGCGCGCGCCGGGTGTTCGAATATGACTTGCCGGTTCTGGATAGATGGACTAAAGGCTGCCTCATACTCTTACCGTATTTGGCACAATACGCATTGTATTTAAAGGTCCTTGACTGGTTTCAAATAGCACACAATTCTGTCTTGTTTCACTTGATTTGGAAATTCCCGTTGCTCTCTTCGGAGATGTTGATTGCGCTTGTTTTGTATGAGACAGTTGTTCTGGTGAGGAGAGACCCAATACTTGGCCGGTTGGTTGTTCTGCTTTGGCTGATCAATCCCTTCGCCTTCTGGTGGGGAGCCGTGACCGGGCATCACGCGATTTATACGGCTTGTTCGCTGGCATTGGCGTTTTATCTGGCGGTTCGCAAACGTCCCTTGCTTTCCACCCTGTTTCTGTCTTTCGCTTCTGCAACATACTACTATCCGGTGTTGTTATTTCCCCTGTTTTTCCTCTACTTCTGGAATACTTCAGCAGCACAAGGACTGAAAGGTCTGTTGAAGCTATTCGTGAAATTGGGTGGATTGTTCGGCGTGTCCTTCATAGTGCAATTTTCACCGTTCTTATTCCTTGAGAGTGGGTGGTATGTGAAGCAATTATTTATACAGATGGTCTATCACGCTGGAGCGGCAGCTATGTCACCTTGGGAAGCTGTTGTGCCATTGCCTTACTTCTCTTGGTTTAGATGGCCCTATACAGTTATTACAGGAACGACTCCCACCGCTCAAAATGCGCCATGGCTGGTAACGCTCACATGGCGATTGACATTTATAGGCCCGGTGGCTGCGATTTTACTACTAGCGTGCGTGATGTGGAGATACCTGATCATCCCGATGGTGAAACGACAATTAGGGGAGTACCGCTTTGACACCTTTGCTCGTCATAGTATACTAGTACTTACTATAGCGTTAATGGCCTCAGGCAATCTGCACGAATGCCTCTTCTTATTTCTGATTGTGCTTTTTCTAGTATACTCATTTGTATCAAGGGACTATCGTTTGATTTCTGTGAGCCTGGTTTTGGGTTGTCTCACATACTACCGTTTGATTTTTCATCCTCTTGTCTGGAGTAACACAATCAATGCCTCCGATCTCATTCGTTTGTTCCCCTGGAGTACTCCTCCGCCATTATTGAACAACTTTGTTAAGGCGTTAATGTTTTTGCCAGGATTAGGAATAGCAGCGGTGCAAACAAAAGGTAACTCCAAGGCCCGGTTTGCTTCTATTGGCATAGGCATAGGGGTTTCTGGATTGTTGATCCTTTCAATGACTCTTCAGGCTGTCGTGATTGATTGGCATGTGCTTTCTGGTGGCGTTGCTGTCAGGACCCGCCTTCAATTGGCGGAAGAAGAGCGTTCAACCCGGTTTCTAATCCGCCCATCCAGCGAGCAGGTTGAGATGATAAATGATCGGCTTGTTCGGGTGTATCTACAGTTCAAGCAGTTATCAAGTGAGGGGGATTATGAGGTGCTGCGGAGGTATGTGTTAAGCAGTATAAGTGTAAAGAGGAAATTCGCCTTCTTTTTGAATCTTGTAATTCCTTTTCGATACATAAGAGGTGTTAGCATAGGTAGATGTGAACCCACCTTCGTGTCTTACAATAGCCTTATTGTTAGTAATAATGACAGGCACGTTTACGCATACCCAGCCAGTGCTCACTATGATTTCTCCGGCTGTGCCGATGAGGCTACCTCTGATGGTTATCCAGTCATTCTGATTCTCGACAAGCAGGCGTTAGCCCGCGATGTTGCGTCTTCCGCTCAGATCTTTATTGTAGGTAAGCCCCAGGATAGGTATTTGCCAGAGAAAGCATCTCTGGTTAATGGATTTGCCATAGGAGGGATTGGATTACTATTGACCTGTGTCGTGCCTTATGTCATGATACTCAGGAGGTTAACATTGTGAGAAGGAGATTTTTTACCTTTGGCATCGAAAGGCCAAGGTGGAGCTTACGATTAGCCCTTGGCAGGCGACTAATTGCTATTGCTAACTTGTTTACGGGGCGTGCTTCTCCTCTAGACTGTATCCCAGCCACACTCGTGGCTTCATTACTGACTTCAAAGTACTACGAAGGTAATGTCTTGCGATACGTGCGTATAGGGCATGACACTTTCGAAATAGATCAAGATTTGGGGCCAAATCTATATAGTGACTTGCGTGATACTATTGCCGAGATATATGTGACCCGCCGCTATGAGCGGTACGGGGTTCGGCTTTTTCCTGGAAGCGTCGTACTAGATTGCGGTGCTCATGTGGGCGTATATACAATGTGGGCGATACACCGGGTTGGTGCGAGCGGAAAGGTGATTGCCTTCGAGCCAGAACTCAAGAACTTTCAGTTATTGCTCCGTAACTTAGAAATCAACAAGGTCTCAAATGTGATGCCTGTCAATATGGGGGTTTCCAATTCTGTGGGCAAGTTGCCTCTGATTGTGGCACCTAACAGCTGGTCGCACTACATTCCAGACCGGGAATCTACGTACCCTGAGGGACGTTGCGTTGAGATTGCTTGTGATACCATCGACAATATTGTCTTTAATCGACTTGGCTTAGGGCGGGTGGACTTGATTAAGATGGACATTGAGGGGCATGAACTACAAGCACTTGAGGGGGCCAGGGAAGTTCTTCAAACGTTTGCTCCGAGCTTAGTAATCTGTGCGTATCACTATAATGGGAGGGACAGAGAGAGTATCATTCGCTTCATATCATCTCTCTTATGCCAATATCATATAGAACTTGATGTCTTTCAAGAAATCGTGTACGCCTGGGCGGATTCAAAAAGTATCGCCCAGCTTGGCTGCAATGTGTGGGGACCGCATAGAGAGGTTTCGTCGTTGTGAGACAAAGAAATCTTGTTACTCTTTTCGGAAGGGTAGGGCTTGCTGGCCTGTTAGTACGAATGGTGTTGATACCATTTACCCTCCACATCGATCCACAATTTGGCAGCGATATATTTGCCATCAACCGTAATGCCTATTATTTCGTGAGAGGAATCCCCCGCGACGTCCAGATGGTGTATCCTCCCCTGTTCCTTTTCTCTATGGCCCTTTTCCAGATCGTAGTGTGGCCCCTGCTTCCTGCCACCTTTCGAGAAGCCCTGCTCATACCGGGTTTCCACTTAGAACTTTTTCAGTCTATCTACATCTCCCGGTTCCTGGCGCTGTCGAAGTCCCTGTATTTATTATTTGACCTGCTGGCTGTATACTGGATGGCGCGACCGTGGCGTAATGATCTGCACAAGCCTAGAGCGTGGTTATGGTTTTGGGCTCTAAATCCCCTAATTCTATATGGTACCTATCTGCATGGCCAGTTCGATGTTATACCGTTGTTGTTTGTCGTGCTTGGGCTTTACGCAGCTTCACAAAAAAAGCTTCTCTGGGCTTCTATATGGCTTGGTCTCGGGGCCTGCTCCAAGGGCTTTCCTCTTATGTTCCTTTTTCCGGCCGCTGTGATTCTGGCGAGGGACTGGTGCGAACGTTTCAAGCTGCTACTAATTGGTACAACACCCTATGTGCTTTTGAGTGTGCTATTTCTCAGGTATTACCAGGCCGGTATTGGCGACTATTCCAATTACTACTTCAAGGTAGGCTATGACCTGGGCTTCGGTGCTCAAGTCTACATCTTTTTCATCTTCTACGCCGCCCTCCTCTGGTATCTACACCACCGCAAGGCCCACACCTTTGAAGACTTCTGGCGCGCCTGCTTTGCCATCCTGCTGGTCTACTACCAGTTCAGTTACTTCGACCTGCACTATTGGGCCTGGATCGTGCCCTTCGCTGCCATCTACTGGGTGGAGTACCCCCAACAGGCCAAGCCTTTCTACCTGGTCATCGGGCTGTGCCTGCTCGTGCTCCTGACGCCCACGCCGTTGGGCCGCTTTCTGGCGCCCATCAGCCCGCGCTTTTTCCTGCGCCTGCCCAGTCTGCTAGAGGTGCTCAACTCTTATCTGCCTATGCTCTTCATCGTCAATGTCGTACGCAGCCTGATGGCCGGCACCTGCTTTTACCTGGCCTGGCGCCTGCTGCGCGATATGCCGGCTTCGCGCAGCGACATGCTTCAGGCAGTCCCCGCCTGAGGACGCCGGCCTGGCAAAGTTGACCCTTCTGTGTCTTCTCTGTGTAACTCTGTGTAACGACTGCTGGGATGAGTAGAGTTGACTGCCAGGATCATCAATGCTTGCCAAGAGACAGTTAGCTGTTAAAATACAGGTTGGGGACATACGGAGGACAAGGAGACGAGCAAGGCAGGCCAGGCAGCCGGGATGATTGAGAAGTGAGAAGAGGCTAGATGAAGATGTGCCTGGTGGCAGGCTGTGAGTTGGCGAACACGCTGGCGCGGCAGTACGCAGCCGGCAGCCACCGGACAGGAGGTGGGAGATGGCGGAGACAAAGATCCAGGTGCGGGATTTTACCACGCTGGCCGAACCCTCGGACTCGGTGGTGTTAGTGCGCTTTGAAGAGATGGATTGTAGCGTCCACGTGTATCGCGATGGCACAGTGGTGTTATCCTCTCCTCTCGGGACCACTGTAACCCGCCTGCAGCATCCAGGGGATCGGTTGTGGCGGAGGGAGACCTTCTTGAGCATGCTGGCCCGGATGGGAGCCTCCGACCAGGAACTGGCGGAAGCAGGGTTAATGGTTGAGGCGCGAGAGGAAGCGCTATCACGGCTGGGGTTTCAGGCCGCAGTGAAACAGGTAGCGGCAGAATCAGTGGCGCATTTCCGGGAGTGGTGTGCTCGTCACGGCCTGGACTATGAGGCCATGAGCGAGGAGCAAATAGACGAATGGTTGACGGCCCGGCTCGCAGAGGTGCGGGGGACGCCGTGATCAAATCGGTCAACGACACCAATGTCTGGATCACCGGGATCAACTGGGACCGAGGAGCCGGCTATCGGATCCGGCTGCACTGGGAAACGGGACGGTTCCAGCACTTTATCTCGGCCGAGATTCTCTACGAGATCATCCGCGTCCTGCGGAAGGTGTTCGAATACTCTGATGAGAGCTTATACGATTGGTACTGGTTGTTGTTGACCGGTTCAGTATTTGTGGTACCCCGTGTGATCATCAACGTCATCCGAGAGGATCCAGATGATAACAAGTTCCTGGCTTGTGCCGTTGAGGGAAATGCGGATTACATTGTGTCTGAGGATCATGATTTCAAACGGCTCGGAGCGTACGATTCCATTGTCATGCTGGGAAAACAAGAGTTTCTGCGCGTGTTGGAGACAGTAGACGAGGAACAATGTCTCAAACAAAAGATACCATGAACGTTACTGCTCAGCCTGACCGGGGCAACCGCTTTTCCCGGGCTTGTAGCCCCCGCCCTCGGAGGTGTCGTAGGCCAGATCGAGATGTCCAAGCAGTGTTCCGCTGCATAGGCCGTCCCCGGGGACGGGGACTTGGCATAGGCTGAGTAGTAACGACTGTAGTTTCAGATCGGGGAGACGGTAGATGAATTCAGCCAAGCAAGAATTTTACGTGATGATCGAGCGGGATGAAGATGGGTACTATATCGGAGAAGTGCCTCGATAGACGAAGAGGATGTGACGCGGGCACGGCGGCGGGCAGAACTGCTCCGGCAGGCCGGCTATCGTGCTGTGCCGGTGGTGGCAGGCGAACGGGTCATCCTCGGCGCGGAGGATGAGGCCCGCCAGCACAAGGTGGTCGTATTGCAGGATGGATGGAGTTTCCTGTGGGACGAGGCACTGGCTGCCTGGGTTGCCTGAGTGTCCACGCCGCGCTCAAAAGACCCTTGAACAAACTTGCCCCTCTCACCGTCGCACTGCTCCTGCTGGCCGGCTGCACCGTCGGCGGTGTGGATGTAGAGCAGGAACAGGCTTCCGGACTGGCCGGCGAACTGCTGGACGGCCATTCCTTCGGGCAGACCTTCACGCTCCAATACAACGGCCTGTACCGCATTGACCTCTACACCGCCACCTACGCCCGCGAGAATACCCACCCGGTCATCTTCTGCATCCTTCCCGTCCCCTCGCAGGGCGAGGGTCAGGGTGGGGGTTTCCCCTCCCTGGCCTGCAGTGAAGGGAGCGGGGAGGAGGCGGGCCTGGTACGCCTGGAACTCCCCGCCGCAGAGATCAGCAACTCTGGCCCCACGGTCATCACCTTCCCGCCGCTGGCCGGGACCGCCGGGCAGACACTTTACTTTTCTATCGAATCTCCGGGCTCCATACCAGGCGATGCCATTACTGTCTACCGCCACGAGAAGGATGTTTACGCCGGCGGCCAGATGTTCGTGGACGGCCAACCCACCGGAGGGGATATTGCCTTTATCGCCTACACTCAAGAGACCTTTACCCCCGCCGACATCTGGAATGACTTTTACTCCCGCGCCAGCCAGGATAAACCTTTTTTCAGGTTCTACTGCTCGCTGCTGGTGTTACTCCTGCTGGCGCTCATCACCACACTGGTGTGGCCCGGGCGCACGGCGGGTGCACGCGATACTCAATGTGATCCGGCTGCCGAGAAAGAAGCATGACCCGCCAACCAACCAATCAACCAACTGGCCAACTAACCAACCAACTAACTGACCGGCCAACCAGCCAACCAACTGCTCGCCGGTCTTTTCTGTTCTTCACCCTACTGGCCCTCGCGCTTCTCACCCAGATCGTCGTGCTGCGCTGGAAGGCGGAGACGGTTTTCTTCGTCACCTGGCTGCTCGTGGCGCTCGTCGTGCACCACGATAGCCGCATCTCGGCGAGCATCGGCCTGGCCTTCCTGGGAACCTGTCCCTTCTTGCTCGTTGCGAAAAAAGAGGCTGTAGCAGAACAGGCGGCCAATTACGCCTATTTTTTCCTGGCTATCGGCGTGTTGGTGCAGTTGGAAGAGATGCTGCTGGAGCACTATGGCTGGTCGGGGCGTAAACTCGACCTCTTGTACCTCTGGCAGCCGGTGGCTCAGGCACTCCGCCGCCGCTGGTCAGAGGCCGTGCAGGCATTGGGTCGGCAACTTGCAGCAGCCGACCGCACAGAACTGATGCGGCTGGTGCAGATTGTGGGGACGGTGGGCCTGGCTGGGGTGTTCCTGTGGACGGCTATGAGCGGTATGGGCCCGGCATTGTTCCTGCCCCTGCTGGGTGGGGTGCTGCTGTTTCCGTTTCTCATCTGGGGGATGCGGCTGGCCATACGCGCATTGGGGCCGGCCAGGCTTTTGCGGGTGCTGCTGGCGTTGGTTGTGTTACCACTGGCAGCAGCCGAGATGGTTTTGGTGCACGACCTGGTTGGCACGGAGCGACTGGTGCGTATGCGGGTAGCCTATGATTTCATTGACCACCTGCCCGAGGCCAGGCGTACCTCCCCCGCCCCGGAGGGGGAGGCCATCGAGGCGCGGGCATGGCTGATCGGGGATACGTCGCGTCGGATTCTGTACCAGCACCCTGCCTTTGCCGGCGCCAGCCGCATCGCCTACACCGTACACGTCGGGCGCGGCGCCGTGCTGGCCTTCGACGTGGCGCTGGCGCCGGAGTGCTGGCTGCTGCCCGGCGACGGCGTCGCCTTCGCCGTCTACGTCGCCTCGGAACGGGGCGCGCAGCAGGTCTTTTCCACCTACATTGACCCGAAACACAACGAAGCCGATCGCCGCTGGCATCCCCACACCGTAGACCTGAGCGCCTACGCCGGGCAGACGGTGACGCTCATCTTCGAGACCTCCACCGGCCCGGCCGGCGATTACCGCTACGACTGGGCCGGCTGGGGACAGCCCAGGCTGCTGGAGCCATAAGGTTGACGGGTGTTCGAAGCAGAACGGCCGGTTAAGAGAGGGAAGAGCAGAAACAGGGGAGGAGGCGGGGTTGATTGACCAAAAGCGACCCGTCTGAAGCGCCGGGAACGAAGCAGAAGCGATACCGGGGTCGGGCGAGGGGGCGTGGGCGGTGGATCAAGGGCTAAAGAGAACGCTCAAAATCGGGCAGCAGGCAAGGGGTAACGCACCTCGCAGCAAAGCTGCCAGGCGTGGGGGCGAGTATGGGGCAGACAGAACTGTATCAGGCGCCGGTGGCAGCCGTCGCTTC
>Ga0209162_1001606_pt1 | contig 21647 bp, 14 predicted proteins | sample YNPNPMetaG_FD_187121 | JGI IMG/M metagenome (GOLD analysis project Ga0209162, IMG submission 187121) | Anoxygenic and chlorotrophic microbial mat microbial communities from Yellowstone National Park, USA - YNP NP MetaG (SPAdes) (version 2) ...
GCCGCTCAAATGTAGTGCATCTGCCGTAGCCGACATCAATCGTCCCGTATTTGGCCTAGGCACCACATCAAACTTCTCCAGCGCGATGTTGCGGCAATGTTTTCCGATAAACCCCATACCGGGCACCGTATAGACGGTTACGTTCTCGACTTTAATATCCGAACATCGCTCGCAGTAGAAAGCTGCGTGCCCATAGACGTAATGCCTAAGCACAACCCAAACCCCGGGCCTGATCGTTGTTTGATGGTTAAGATTGACTCTCAGCACTTGCGGCCCGAGTAATTCTGTCGAGGTCACGCAGTTATACAGGTCCAGCCCGTGTCGTTTGTAGAGTTTAGTTCTCGGGTCGACATCCATCAAAGCGCCAACGCTCATCCCGGCGCTGACCGGATACTCCGGGAACACCTCTACGTCGAAGTGGTTCCCTTCAGCCGCGATCACCTTCCCCTGCGAGAACGGTGGCCGCGCCCAGTCGATCTTCAGGTTTCGTACAATCACTTTCCTGCACGAGCCGAAAGAGAACACGGTGGTGGGTCCATCTATGATGAGCTCCGAGTCGTTTCCGTCGATCGTCAGATCATCGATGCCGTTCAAGGCTATCAACGGGCCCTTGCCTGTATTGGTGAGCTTGTAGCGGCCCCTGGGGAAACGGAGTGTGACCGGCGAGCCTTTTTTGCACTCTTCTAGGGCCGCCTGAACAGCCGCAGTATCGTCCTTGTCGTCATTTGGCATTGCGCCGAACGCAGCTACGTCTACTAACCTACTCGTTTTGGCCGAATCGACTGGCAAAGCCAAGCTCAGTACTGAGATTGCGATCACACCGATTATGGGAGCATACATCATCGTGACATCCTCTTTTGCGTGGACTTATTCATTGTAGTTGTGTTCTTAGCTTTCCGCAATTGCACGATATACAGAAAATATCCAATAATCTACTTGACATTATTGGTGGATGTGCTACAATACAGTCATTATAGTGCTGAGCTGGCTGCAAATGTGTGCTTTTCTACAAGAATCTACACAATGAACCACCGACGCTCAGGTCCTAAGACGCTTATCGCGGAAGAGCGACGCAGGAGAATACACCGCCTCGCGCTCGAGCTGGGTGCCGTGAAGGTGGCTAACCTGGCCGAGGAGCTTTGTGTGGGTATTAATACTATTCGAAACGATTTGGATTGCCTACATCGAGAAGGTAAGCTTCTTCGCGTCCACGGCGGTGCCGTCGTTAATGACACCGCCACTCCTCGCCCGCCTTACGATCAGACCAGGGGGCAAAATCTAGAGGAAAAGGCCAAGATCGCCGCCGCTGCGCTCGATTTTCTCCCAGCTAACGGTTCCGTGTTTATTGGTGATGGCAGCACTACTTATCAATTCGCACTGCGAATTCCTCAGAACTGCGCGCTTCGCGTGGTTACCAACTCACTAGAGACCGCATGTCATCTAGCCGTTAATACCTCTGCTATGGTTGACTTTGTGGGTGGAAGTATACGAACCGACTCACTCGCTTCCGATTGCTCCCTATCCGAAGAAGCGCTCGAAAGGCTCTACTGGGACGTGACATTTATGGGCGCTGCCGCCATCGATACCAAACGCGGTATCACCACGCTTGACCGCGAGGCCGCTCGATGGGAACGCAAGGTAATGGAGCACGGCGGGTTGGTAGTGGTTCTTTGTGATTCCAGCAAGATATCTCGATTCGCCTATGCCCAAGTCGGCCCGCTCAGTCTAATCGATGTATTGATCACCGATGCAGCTCTGCCCCAAGCCGTCGCCAAAGAAATCACTGGTCAAGGGGTGAGGGTCATCAAGGCGGGATCGGAGGAGTCGTGAACCGCTTTGAGATACGCCCACACGACGCAGATATCTATCGTAAGGAACTTACCGCGTGGCTTCCCGATAAAATATTCGACGCACACGTCCACGTTTGTCTTTCAGAGCATATAGGTCCAATCAGTGAGGAACGTTTCAAGGAGAACTGGGCGCTTGAGGTTGGCATAGCGCAGTCTTGGGAACAACTCGCAAGCGTAAATCAAGCTTTGTTTCCGGACCAGGCTGTCTACTCACTTGCTTTCGGCGCGGTTTTTCGTGAGGTAGATATTGCCGCCAACAATGCTTACGTTCTCGCAGGGGCTGCAAAATCTTCTAACAAAGCAGCGGCGCTTTACGTAACCATTCCCGAAGAACCCGCCAGTTTAGTCGCGCAAGCCCTTGACCGCGGCTTCATTGGCATCAAACCATATCCCGAACTTGCGCCTGAAGGTTCCACTGGACCTAGCATTTTTGACTTCCTTCCCCACGAGCACCTAGGCGTGCTAGACGAGCGAGCGGGCTTGTTGATGCTCCACCTGCCCCGTGCCGGCAGGCTTGCCGATCAGGACAATATCCGCGAACTCTTGGAGATCAACGATCGATACCCTCAAATTAAAATCGTTGTTGCTCACGTCGGACGTAGCTTTTGCCTGCCTACGGCCCAGCGAGGTTTGCCTTACTTCGCCGATAGGCCCAGCATATATTTTGATACATCCGCCAACCTGAACGACGAAGTCTTCGAATACACAATTTCCACGGTTGGATCAGATCGAATACTTTACGGGACGGATTTGCCTATCACGCTTATGCGTGGAGTTCGTGAGCACGTGGGGGAGACTTACATTAACTACACTGACGAGCCGTTCTCGTGGAACACTAACCGCAAACCTCCTGAGGTAGAAGCTAACTACACATTCTATCTATACGAGGAACTGCGTGCGCTAATTCGTGCGGCGCAAGCAACCGGGATAGGAAAGGACGGACTGAAGAAAATACTCTGGTCGAATGCTGCGAAGCTAACCGGAGGGGTTGATGCGTCAGAAGCTTAGGATAGCCGTCGTTGGACTCGGCTTTGGCGGACATTTTCCGTGGCACAAGCACCCACATTGTGTGGTTACTGCGTTGTGCGATACCGACAAAGCCGCGCTAGATCGCGGAAGCGCTTTTTACGGGTGTTCGAAGCACTATACCAGTTACCAGGATTTATTGTCGGATCCGAACGTCGATGCGGTTGCCTTGTTTACTCCGGCTCCGTTGCACGCTTCTCAATCAATTGCAGCGCTGCGCGCGGGCAAGCACGTCTGCAGCGCCGTCCCCGCTGGCTTGAACCTGGATGAGTGCGAGGAACTGCTCGGAACAGTCGAGGATACCTGCTTAACCTATATGATGGCCGAGACTAGCTACTGGCGTCAGGGCACGATCTCCGCGCGCAAGTTTTATCAAGAGGGCGAGTTCGGTGAGATCTTCTACTGCGAGGCGGCGTATCATCACGCAGGTCTTGATTCCCTTTTCTGGGACTCCGAGGGCGATCGAACCTGGCGTCACGGATTTCCACCAATGCTCTATCCTACACATTGCACGGCATTTTTGGTTGGCGTTACCGGCGAACGACTTACCGAGGTAGTCTGTGTTGGCTGGGGCGATGACTCTCCTGTGCTGAAAGAGAACGTTTACAACAACCCGTTCTGGAACGAAAGCGCGTTCTTCAAAACCGAACGCGGCCACGGTTTCCGTGTTGCGATCTATTGGCACGGGGCGCATTTAGGTGCCGAGCGAGCCGAGTGGTACGGCGATAAGATGAGCTTCTTTATGGGCCATCCAAACTGGGGCTGGCAACCTGTAATTGTGAGAACCCAAGATCAAACGGGTTCTGCAAACGGCGGTTCTGCCCAAGCCGGACCTTCGTTCGAAATCTACGACCAGCCTCTATGGTGGAAGACAGATATGCTGCCGGAGTCGTTGAGACAGGGCAGCGAACACGACGGATCCCACGCATTCATAGTACACGAGTTTGTGGATTCTATTGTCAACAATCGCAAGCCGGCCATAGATATCTATGAAGCGCTGAACTACACGGTTCCTGGCATAATCGCCCATAAGTCGGCCCTCGAAGGAGGGATACTACTAGAAATTCCCGTGTACGGAAAGGCAAGGTGAGAACAAGCAGATGACACGATGCTACACGAGACGAGAGTTCCTAAGGACAAGCGGCGCTGCTATCGCTGGACTTGCGCTAGTGCCGAATATTGCTGGATCGGAGGAAAAGAGAGTGTTGAAGTCGGCAAAGAAAGTGAGAATTGGCGTAGTTGGAGGCGGTTTCGGCTGTGCGTTTCAGTGGCACCTACATCCAAACTGCGTCGTACAGGCTGTAAGCGACCTGCGAGAAGACAGGCGCAAGGCGCTGCGAGACACCTACAAGTGCGACAACGTCTACAACTCGCTTGAGGAACTCATCAAGGACAAAGATGTCGACGCTGTCGCCGTATTCACCGGTGCTCCCGACCACGTCCGTCACGCCGTAGCTTGCCTGAAGGCCGGTAAGCACGTTATTAGTGCTGTCCCTGCTGCTACAAGTCTGGAAGATGCGGAGCTGCTTTTGGAAACCGTCAAGAAAACCGGTCTCACTTACATGATGGCTGAAACCAGTTACTACAGCCAGTCCTGTATCTCTGCCCGCAAGTTCTTTAAGGAAGGCAAGTTCGGCAATATCTTCTACACCGAGGCCGAATACCACCACGCCGGACTGGAAGTGCTCTTTACCAACCCGGACGGTAGCAAAACTTGGCGTTATGGTTATCCACCGATGCTTTATCCCACGCACTGTACCGCTTTTCTTGTAGGCGTTACAGGTGAACGACTGACGGACGTGATGTGTTTGGGATGGGGCAACGATTCGCAGTTTCTTAAGGACAACCAATACAACAACCCGTTTTGGAACGAGACCGCGCTGTTTAAGACCGATAAGGGCAACGCATTCCGTGTAGCTGTCTACTGGTATGGCGCTCACGGTGGTTGTGAGCGAGCTCAATGGTACGGAGACAAAATGAGTTTCTTTATGCCCACTGCCAATGGCGCTCCAGCTATCATACGTCGGGTAAGCGGTCAAAAGGAAAAAGACCAGGGCGGGTTCGAACGTCAGCTTGCCGAGTTCGAGCAATACCAGATACCCGAGTATTGGAAGACCGACTTGCCTGAGGCTATGAGGGCTTTCATCGGCCACGACGGCGCCGAACCATTTCTGACACACGAGTTCGTCGACGCGCTGGTCCACGATCGCACTCCGGCAATTGACATTTACGAGGCCCTTGCTTACACCGTGCCCGGGATTATTGCTCACGCCTCGGCTCTTGAGGGCGGCAAGCAAATGAAGGTGCCGGTTTATCACAGAAGTGCGTGAGGGACCCAAGGAGGATTACATGAGGCAAATCCTTGCGAAAGCTTTAGGCGCTTTGATTGCTGTTTCTCTTTTGAATGTGTCTTCAGGGACACTGGAGGGGGCCGTTGTTCAAAAGCGTTATTACGCCCGCGAAGCCGTTCACGACAAATACGGCGTGATCGCGCCCTGGTATAAGGGGCCGAACGGCCAGCTCGACTATCGTGTTCGCATCGCCGCGGAGACTCTCAAGCGATATCCGTGGACCAATGCCTCTCGTTCTGCAGCTCCATTGCCGGAGTATATGTATAGCAGTTTCTGGAACGTGGACAAAGAAGGCAACATCACGGTGCCGCCTATGGAAAATTGGCCAAATGGCGATTTGGGCCAGCGTAGCGCGTATGTGCTCTCCGGACTTGTAGACTACTACGCCTATTCTGGCGATCTGGCTGCCATTGCCCACCTAACGCTTCTTGCCAATCACCTGCTCGACCGATGCCAGACTCCGGATACACATCCCTGGCCGAGGTTTCTCATTAGCGTTCCAAATAAGGGCAAGCCTTACTACGATTGCGATCCTAAAGGTTTTATCCAGTTGGACATTACCGCTGAAGTTGGCATCGGATTGCTGCGCGCTTATCAGTTAGTAGGTGAGAAGCGGTGGTTTGAAGCTGCCAAGCATTGGGGCGATCTATTCGCCGAGAAAATCGACCCTACTCCAGGCAAGAGTCCCTGGCCACGTTACGCAAACCCTGCGGATGTCGAATGGGGGGATAAGGGCCAACGGGCCGGAGTGGCATTCGAGCTTTATTTCCTCGACGAGCTAATAAGGCTAGGTTACAAAGGCAAGGATGGCGCTATCGTCAGAGCGCGAGACATTGCCCGCACCTACCTACGCGATACTCTGCTCCCGAAATGGACCATCAACGACACCTTCGGCATTAACTATTGGGATTGGCCCAGCGATGTCCAGCTAGAAAACGTTACCGAGTTTGCTTGCCGATATATGATGGACAACAAGGACTACTTCACGAACTGGAAAAACGACGTCCGCAACGTTATGTCTCTATTCCTAAACCATACCAGCGTCGATCCGGCTTCAAGCAGCGAGGTATTTAGCGGCGCTTGGGCATATCCCGAGTCGAGCAGTTGTTGCGGTCGTTCTCTCTGGTACCCACCTATGGAGGTGTCTTGGCCGTTTGCCCAATACGCCGTTGAAGCCAGGAGCGAGTGGGCACGCGAGATCGCAAGGCGCTCGATGATATTAGCTACCTACGACATACACGAAACAGGCTACTCGGAAGATTGCATCGATGGCGGCCCCATTGTAAACGCCACTTGGTTCAAAATCGCGCATCCGATGGCGCTAAAACATTGCCTGCAGGTAATAGGCTGGTTGCCGGAATTGTTTGCGCCTAGCCGAGAAAACCATATCGTTCGAACCACTTCGGTGGTAAAACACGTTATCTATCGCAAGGGCTTGATCGACTACTCCACTTTTGATGCACCAAGCGATACGACAACGGTCCTCAGGTTATCGTTCATTCCAAAGAGCGTCATCGCAGGTGACAAGCGGCTTGGGCTTCGGTCGAAATTGGATGCGAACGGCTATACCTTGCACAAGCTGGCTAACGGTGACTGCATTGTGATAATTCGCCACGATGGTCATACGAGGGTCAAGATTACCGGAGACGACCCGGCAGAATCAATTGCCAAGCCCGACTTGAAGTTTCACGGCAATTGGGCTAGGTGTAGCTTAAGTGGTATTGCCTGGTCTGGCCATTGTGCCGAAATGGACGGCGCGCGGGTAGTGGGCGCGTTCTTCGGTAATCAGATTCGAGTTATTGGCGCTGTCGGTCCGGACGGTGGTCTGGCTGACGTCAAAATCGACGGCAAAAAGCAGCTTGTTGGAATAGATTGTTGGAATCCTGCTTTCAGAGCAGACGGCATACTTTATTACAAGAACGGCCTATCTCAGGGACTCCACACGATCGAAGTAGTAGTACGTGGCCGAAATAACCCACTTTCTAGCGGGGCCAAAGTCTATTTCAGCAATTTTGACTATTCGGATGCGCTAGGAGACACCGGCTTTGGGGAGGGTGGCGGCCCTAAAACTGCCCAACGTTGGATATTTGGTTATCCAAAGAATCAAGATTACAAAGATTCGGCCGGCAATTTGTGGAGACCCGCAACCGAATTTGTGGTGAGACTTGGTGCGTCGGCGGACTCCGTTGCCCAAGCGTGGCGAACGATCCCTGTTGACACTATCCGTGGTAAGGATGCCAAGCTTTATAGCCACGGAGTCTACGCGCCGGAGATAATTGCAAACTTCACCGTCGGCCCCGGTGAATACCACGTTAGAATTAAGCTCGCAGCTATTCGTGGAGTTGATACCAAATCTGCGCCAATGACTATTGCCATAAACGGAAAATCCGTTGTGCGCAATCTGGATACTGCCGCCACAGCGGGCGGTCCCAACAAGCCCGTGGATCTAGTATTCAACGGAGTTATGCCCCGCAACGGTATTATCGAAGTTCGCTTCATTGGTGCTATTACTGGGCAGGGTGAGTGTCTTACCAGACAGAATGCCTTTGTTCAGGCAATCGAGGTTGCACCGGGCGACGGCGGCAAGGGTGCTGTTCCGCGAACAGTAAAACTAGCGGATGAAACACCTAATCTGCTTCAAAATGGTGGTTTTGAGAACGGACTGGCCGGTGACTACGGAGCGAACGGAAAACGCACTGCCAGTTCGGGCTGGAACTATGAATTCATCAGCCCGCTCACCAGCTACATTTGGCCCGAGTCCGCTTACATCTGGCATCCGGACTGGGGCCTACCCGAGATCCACTGTGGTTTGCAAGCGATCCGCACACATTCGGACGGCAACGGTCACACGCGTATTTGGCAAGACGTAATGGTCAAATTCCAAACTCAATACCAGGCCTCGGTATGGGCGCATCCGGTCGATTTGCGAGGAAAGGGCTTCGGTACAAATCCCAATGATTCGGCTGGTCTTATCATTCAGGAACTCGATGCCGATGACCAGGTCATTGCCGAACGTCCGAAAATCGAAATCAAGAAAGCCGGGCCTTACACCAAGTTGTCTGACACATTCACTACAGGGGCAAAGACAGTCAAAGTTCGGTTCTTACTCGATACCTTGATCGCCTGCCACTACACCGAGGGCCACGTTACCTACGACGATTGCTCACTCACGGAGGTCGGCAACTAGACGATGACGACGAAGGGGATAGCGGCGACAGCACTTCTAGCCATGATGGTGGCGTCGACCGGCGAGGCGGGGGAGCGACTCGTGATTGCCTCCAGCACCGAACCCAAGGCGCGCCTGGGGTTACCTTCCTTGACGAGACCTACTCTTCCAAAGATATCGCCATCGCGCTTCACAGATGGTACGATGCCGACAGGGCAAAGCTCGTGCGGGTTGCGGGACGCGAATGTGATATCTGGGGCTGGTACCTTTCTGACTTCGAGATGGCTCTGGATATGTCTCTGTTCATGCGCAGGCTGGACAAGTATTTTTCGGCGCTTCCTGCTAGGGCCTCTAAGGATATCCGAGCCATTTCCACGGAGATATGCTTCCACGGCTGGCCGCAGATCATTAACGCCTATGTGAGTGCCCAAAAGATGTGGAATCCCTATCGCAAGCTCGACGAAATCGAGCGCGAATTCTGCGCAGGCATGTTCGGCGACTCCAACGCCGACGCCGTGCTCAAGGTCTACCGCGCCTGCGAGGCCTATGTCCATCCCGAGTACTACTACGGCTTCATTCCGCCAACCGACTGCCTACCCGTGGTGTTCGGCACGCCGAATTACAACCGCCAGTGCCGCGAAGCCCTCGTCGCAGGAGCAAAGGTGAAGCTCGATGCGAAGCATCAGCCCAGGCTAACCTCCGCTACCAGCCCTGAGGCTCTTTGGCGTTTCCTTCTAGATGATCTCAAGATGATTGCTATCTTTTCGGAGGCGAGGGAGAAGATTAACTCCGCTATGGCAGCCGGTGCGGACGCGGCGGTTCTCGATGCTATCTGGAGCGAGGCCAAGAAAGCTGCTGCTTCATATGTCAACTACCCGGATTACGAGCTCTTGAGCAGGAGATAGGATGGGCATTTTCACCTCGCAACTCTGTTTAATGCTTATCGTCGGCTTTGCATCGGGCGCCGCATCGGCAGCAATATCGACGCAACTCGGCGACCGAGGCTGTATGATCTGCATCGATGCCCAAGGGCATATCACGGCAGTTGAAAACAGGCGAACGGGCGACGTCTATAAAGTTGTCTCGGATAAGACCTTGATTGAAACCGATTCGGGTGTCATTAGCCTGTGCGGTCCCGGAGTCTCTCGCCGATTCGGCAAGTCGTGTGCAGAGTTCACGCGAAAGACCAGTGGGCTTACGGTTACCTGGCGCTACTCAACCGCGCCGCACGACTACATCGACCGCACACTTATTGCAAGGAACCATTCTCGCCGCTCCGTGCTCATCAAGCGCGTAGTGGATTGTAGTCTGCGGTTCGCGAAATCGTTTGAGTCGTTCTCGTTCCACCGCGACGGCATGGACAGGATGGACGAGGGCGCGCAGTCGCTCTACGAGTCCGACAAACCCGAGACCTACCGTACGGCCCTCAACGTTTTCCTGCGAGGCAAGCGCGGCGGGCTCCTTGCCGGGCTCAAGTATCCCTACTGGACGCCGGAGTTGACCGGCAACTCGGTCACGTGCTCCTACGAAGTGAACTATCGCATCAAACCCGGCGAGACTCTGCAGCTTCCCGCCGCGTTCGTCGGTGTTTATAAAAAGACTGGTTTTACCTGCCGCAAAGAGCTTAGTTGGACGCCTCGCATCATTTCCACCGAGCAAGAGGCCATGGACTGGGGAGAGGTTCGCGCGATGCAGCGGGTCGTCAGAGACTATGTGAAAGAAGAGAACCTACCCTCCAAAGGCTATTTCATCTGGCTCAACGCCTGGTGGGCAAACCGTGACCTGCAGGGCAAGCTAGACGAGAAGTCATCTCGCGCTTACTGCGCTCTAATAGATCAGATCGCGCGCTCAAAATGCGTGAATATGTTGATGATTGCGCCTGTATGGGTGGGTTGGGCCGGGTTCCTGGAGCCCGCGCCGGAGATAGATGCTATCAGCGACAACGCCGTCTTTCCGATGAACCAACACATAGAGGCTGTCGTCGACCACGCGCGCGAGGTGGGTGTGGATTTGTGGGGATTCTGCGAGCCAAACGCCCTTAGCCGGCACTACCGAGCCGATAGGCCCGACTGGAAGCTCCAGACCACCAAAGACTTGTCCAAGACGCTCATCCAGAACTGCCACGCCAACCCTGAGTACGAAGATTGGTTCTATAGGCTCATTTGTAGTGCCATCGACACCTGCGGCCTCAAAGGCTGGGCGTGGGATCACTGCTGGGTGCGCAGGCCGATGGTCTGCTGGGCCACCACCCACGGCCACGAGCCCGGCAACTGCGAGTTCCAGCAGTACAAAAACGTCACCGAACTCATAAGTTGTCTGAGGCAGCGTTATCCCAACTACATATTCGAAGTCTACTGGGGCCTCAAGGAAGCCGGCACGTGGGCGCACCGCGGACTGAACAGCCTCGAAAACCTTTACGAGAACAACTCGCCCGCGCCGCCCGGTATGAGCGCTGCCGACGACCAGCGTTTCCAGCATTGGTATAACCACAACTATCGCTTCTTGCCCACCTATACCAACCTGGCGCAAATCAACTTCGACAAAGAGGCCAATGGCCATCTGTACTCCATTCTATCTGTCCTCAGCGCCAGTACTCACGCCAGCCTCGCCGACTGGAAACCCGTTAAAAGCGACCATGACGCAACTGAAGTCTTTGGCCTGCTGAGATACTGGAAAGCCTGGGCCACCCGCAACATGGCGTATCTCAAAGACAGGGTCGATCTCTTCGGACAGCCTTGCCGCAAAAACGGCGTCGACGGCACTGCCCACATAATCGGCGATCGAGGGTTTATATTCGTCTTTAACCCGTGGCCCGATGCCCACTGGGGAAGTGTGCCATTGGGAGAGATGATCGGGCTTACTCGCGGAACGCGATTCGTCATAGATGAGATCAGCACCGGCAGAAGGAAGCCCGTCGGGGTGCACCGCGTGGGAGACGACTTCGTCTTCGAGATTCCCTCCAGGTCAGCGCTGCTGTTCCAGATCACTCCGAGCATTCGGGATGTGGCGCTTCGCGCACCTGCGGTTCCGGCGGGTATCTCGCCGCAAAAAGCATTTGTGAAGTGATGGAAAGGACTCGCCAATGAAGCTAACCGGCATCGACATCAGTGTGTTCGCCGTCTATATGCTCATCGTGGTCGCTATAGGCGTCATCGCATCGCGGCGCGTGGCGGGCACCAAGCGCGACTATTTCCTCGCGGGCGACAAGCTGCCCTGGTGGATGGTGGGCGGCAGCATCGTTGCCGCGAACGTGAGCAGCCAACACTTCATCGGCGTGATTGGCACGGCTTATTCGACCGGCTTTGTGGCAATGGTAATAGAGTGGGGCGCGATTCTGCTCGGCTTCAACGCTCTCCTTTGGGTATTCCTGCCGTATTATCTCAGGAACGGTTTCTACACTATGCCCGAGTTCCTCGAGAAGCGGTTCGGATCGGCGGCGCGGGCCGCGTTTGCTGGGTTGATTCTGATTACCTACGTGTTTGTCGAGATCAGCGCCGTTCTCTACCTCGGCTCGATCGCCCTTCACTCGCTAATTGGGATCGACGAACGCCTCTGCATCGTCATCATGGCCGTCTTCACGGGAGCCTATACTATCGCCGGTGGGCTTACTGCGGTTGTCTGGACGGAGATGCTTCAGCTTGCCGTGCTGCTGCTGGGCGGGGTGTGCCTGTCTTTTTTCACCATCCGCGCGGTCGGCGGTTGGAGCCAAGTGATAAGCACTTCGAAGAACTGGGGCCTTATCCTTCCCGCCACCAGCCAGAGCTTCCCGTGGACCATGTACCTTGGCGGAGTGACCTGCATCAGCGTTTTCTACTGTGCCGCCAACCAGTTCATCGTGCAGCGCACGCTTGCCGCCAAAGACGAGTGGCACGCGCGGATGGGTGTTGTCTTCACCGACTACCTCAAGTTCCTGATGCCACTGATTATCATCGTGCCCGGCTTGATGGCCCCTATGCTCTTCCACAAGATGGGGATCCGTCTCGCGAAGCCTGACGACACCTTCCCGACGCTCGTGAAGACGCTGCTTCCCACCGGGCTGGTCGGGCTGGTTATGGCCGGGCTGATCGCAGCCGTGATGTCGCACATATCCGGCGCCGTCAACTCCTGCACAACTATCGCTACGTTGGACTTCTACATTCCCTACTTCCGCAAAGATGCTACTGAGAAGCAGGCCGTTGTTTTCGGCAAGATTGTGGGTGTGGTTACAGTCCTTCTCGGCATCTTCTGGGGAACAGTGCTGCTCAGTCACTCAGATAAGCCCATATTCCTTTATTTGCTGGATGCCTACGGCTACGTGACTCCGGGAATTGCGACGATGTTCCTGCTCGGCATATTCTGGCGTCGAACCACCCACGCCGGAGCCCTTGCGGCAGGTGCCGCTACTATCCCGCTGACGGTGGCTATGCAGACTATCGCCCTCCGTCTCCCAGAGGCCGTGTCGGTCTACGTGTCGCCGTTTATGAACCGCACTGGGATTGTCTTTTGGTTGTGCATGCTGATTGGGGTTCTGGTAAGCTTGTGCACAAAGCCGAAGCCCAAAGAGGAGATTGAAAATCTAATCTGGACCAAGGCAAGCCTAGCGTTGCCTAAAGAACAGAAAGCCAAAATGAAAGGCCTTCGCAATCCGGCGCTGTGGTGGGGAGTTGTCACGGCGGCCGTGCTTTTCATGTATGTTCGCTATGCCTTCGACCGCACACTGCCGGTGATCACCGTGACCGCACCCCCTATTGCCGGGGCAGGCAAACCTGTGGCGTTTGAAATTAGATCTAGCGAGCCACTCTCATCACTCGATCCCAATAAGATAGTAGTTACCGGCGGGCAGAAAGCCACTTCATACAGCAAAGAGCTGGGAAAGAGGATAGTTGACCTCAAGGGCGACGGCCACTTCTTCACGCTCAACGTTGTTCCCGACCCTGGCAGAAAGGTTAGCGTCACTGTTCCAATTGGCGCGGCTAAGGACCAGTCGTTCAACGTGAACGCCGCTGCTTCAGAGGCTTCGGTGGTAGCCAGATGAGCCAGTGGAGGATAAAGAGTTCTTCAAGGCTTTCGAGATAAACGATGATGAGTTGTTTAGGATCGTGCCGGTTATTCGCATCGACTCTTCATTCAATACAGAGAGTTGTCCGGCTCTACTTAGCTTTGGACGACGGAGGCTAGACTATGGAACCTGCAACACAGACCGCGCGATTGGCGCTTGACACTATCCTCGGCAAGCCAACCAAAGGCATACCTAGCTGGATGTTAAACATAATGGAATGGAGCCATATCGAGCGCATAGCCGGCGCCGAGCCGGGCAGCTATCGCCAACGCCCGGAGGAAGTCTATCGGCAAATGCAGGTGAACCTGGGCACTTGCCTGATGGACCAATATATCCCCGAGAACCCACTGTCCATGGGAAGCCTTGGTTACGAGTCCACTTGTCATGGAGCGACAACTGGTGCCGAGAAAGTCGTGTTGGATGGCATAACCATAAACTCTCCGGAAGCCGTTGTTGAGCACATGGAAAAATTCGTCTTTCCGCGAATCCAGAAGACTATCGCTGACTACGACGAAGACGAACGAGTCAAAGAGATTATCGAATCCGAGCACTCATTGCAAGAACTGATCGGTCCTACAATGCTCAAAGCGCCCTATGGTGTAATTGGCTTCCCGACCCTTGCCTATACAGAATACGGCTATGTGAACTATTTTTCTGCCTATGCTCTGTATTCCGACGTTATGGAGAAACACTTCTCGCTGCAGGCCGATCTGATGCTTCTGAACAATCGCGCTGCTGCGCGCGCTTACATCGAGGGTGGGCTTCCGCCCTTTCACAGACTCGACCACGATATGGCCGATTCCCGGGGGATGCTCGTCAGGATAGAAACGCTGGACAAAATATGGTTCCCGCACTTCGCCCGCTGCCTCGAACCTGTTCTTAAGGCTGGCATAAAGATGATCTGGCATTGCGACGGCAACCTCAACGACATGCTCCCACGCCTTCTCGACTGTGGAATCGTGGGTTTCCAAGGATTCCAATATGAAGACGGAATGGACTATGAGCAGATATGCAAACTCAAGACGCGTGACGGCGACGATCTTATGATCATCGCCGGCGTCAGCGTCACACGCACCCTGCCGATGGGCAAGCCCGACGACGTGAAGCGCGAAATGGAGTTTCTCGTCGAACACGGTCCAAAGAAAGGCTTGTTCCTTGGTGCCTCCAGCTCAATTGCGCCAGGTGTGCCTTGGGAGAACATCAAAACACTCTGGGATGGTCTGCTCTACTATCAGGAGCACGGAAGGGGCTGAGGGAGTTGATGGTGTGATGGCGCTCTGTGTGGCGACCGATTTGAGACTAAATGTACGCAATGTGGTGATTTCCGAATCGCCACTTCAAGACGAGTGGAATACGACGCACAGCGACAGCGCGAACAATGAAAGGAAAGAACATATGGGACAGTACGATCCTAGACCCTATCAACTGGATTTGAACGAATGGCCGAAAATCATTACTTCCGACGTTCCAGGGCCAACGAGTAAAGCCCTCCACCAACGAGCTGCCAAATACGTGAAAGGCCTTTCGGGTCAAGTGCGGCTATTTCCAGTGGTGTTTGAGAAGGGTTTCGGGTGCACTCTTGAAGATGCTGACGGAAACAAATACATCGACTTTTCCAGCGGCATTTACGTGACTACCCTCGGTCACTGCCACCCCAAGGTCTCCGAGGCTGTTGCCAAATACGCGCATACCCTTATGAACGCGCACGATTTCACCACATCCGTCAAGGTTAAGCTGCTTGAGATGATGGTTGAGGTTCTTCCAGGAGATCTGCGCGGTATCCAGCTCTACGACAGCGGTACGACGGCAGTTGAGGCCGGGCTACGAACTTGCCGTGCCGCTACGGGCAAGTTCGAGTTTATCTCGTGTTATCGCGATTTCCACGGCAAGAGCGGCCACGCTATAAGCCTAGCCAACATGACCAAACTCAGTGGCGCAGGTCGCGCGCAAGGATTCTATATGGTTCCAAGGCCCGATACATATAGGCCGATGTGGACTCGCGAGGATCGCTCACTCGATACTGAAAAGTATCTCGAATTCTACGACGACTTCATCAAAAACGCCACGGCTAATTGCGTCGCAGCGTTTGTCTTAGAGCCTATCCAGGGTTGGGCTGGGTCGATTATGCCGCCAGATGACTTTTTCCCGAAGCTTGCTGCCTTTTGTAAGGAGCGCGATATACTGCTGTTTGCAGACGAGGTCCTCACTAGTTGGGGGCGAACTGGTAAATGGTTGTGTACGGAGCATTGGGGCGTAGTCCCGGACGTAGTGACCATCGGCAAGGGTTTTGGCAATGGTTTTCCGGTTACGGCTATGGTAGTGCGCGAGCCTTATGCTGATGCTGTTGATAAGATCAGCGCCTCCACTAGCTACGGCGGCAACCCAATGGCCTGTGCGGCTGCGCTTGCGTCAACCGAGGTCATCATTGAGGAAGGCCTGCTCGAACACGCTATGGAGCTCGAAGACCTCTTCCGCACGAAAATGGCGGATTGGACCAGTAAATACCGTATCGTCGGCGATACTCGTGTTCGAGGTTGCCTTATGGGCGTGGAGCTCGTGAAAGACAAGACAACCAAGGAACCCTTCGATGAAGCCGGCAAACTCGTCTATCAGACGGCCTTCCGCAAAGGCTTGGCTTGGATCCCAGCAGGCCACATCCTTCGCATGAGCCCGCCGATCGTTATGCCCAACGAGGTCGCCTCAAAGGCGATGGACATCATCGAAGAAAGCATCGCTGAGGTTCAAAGGCTATTGGGCTACTAGTGGAGGGCTGGTCAAGATGAAAACCATTCGTTTCGGCGTTATCGGATGCGGCCTTATGGGCCGCGAGTTTGCCAGTGCTGCTGCAAGATGGTGTTATCTAGCCGATCCGCCAGCGCGGCCTGAGATCGTGGCCGTCTGCGACACGAACGAGGCCGCGATGATATGGTTCACCGACAACCTTCCATCGGTTGCGCAGGCCACGACCGACTATACACAGATGCTGGCAAACGACAAGGTGGAGGCTGTCTATTGCGCCGTACCACACAACCTGCATCAGCACTTATATTGTGACATCATTTCCGCCGGCAAGCACCTAATGGGCGAGAAGCCGTTCGGCATAGACAAGGCCGCCAACGCGGCGATACTGCAAGCCACTGAGAGCAACCCGAAGGTGTTCGCGCGTTGTTCGAGCGAGTACCCATTCACTCCAGCTATGCAGCGTATATGCGATATGATTGACCGCTGCGAGTTCGGCCAAATCATCGAAGTTAACACGGGCTTCCTGCACTCTAGTGATCTCGATCCGAATAAACCTATCAACTGGAAACGCAAGGTCGAGATCAATGGTGAATATGGTGTGTTGGGTGATTTGGGAATGCACGCGCTTCATGTGCCGCTCAGGGCCGGTTGGAGGGCCAAAAACGTTCGAGCGGTATTATCCAACATTATCGCTATGCGCCCTGATGGTCAAGGCAGCACAGCGCCGTGTTCGACCTGGGACAATGCTACCTTGCTCATCGAGGCCGAGGATCCCGCAACCGGATCGGTGTTCCCATGGACGGTTAAGACCCAGCGCATAGCTCCCGGTCATAAGAACACCTGGTATTGCGAGGTAATCGGCACGAAAAAGTGTGCCAGATATTCATCAAAGAACACAAATTCCGTCGAATTACTCGAATACAGCGGCGGCGAACAAGCTTGGCAGCAGATCGATATGGGTCAAGAGACATCGTTTAAAACCGTTGCCGGTGCTATATTCGAGTTCGGCTTCAACGATTGCATGTTGCAAATGTGGGCGGCCTTTATATATGAGCTAGTGAACGGGCGGCCGTTTAAGCGATTTGCGGGTTGTGTGACTCCGGAAGAAACCGCGAAGCAACATGACATACTCACGGCCGCGCTGATGTCTCAGCGTTCGGGTACGACCATCAAGATTGATTGAAACTTACGTCGGAGGAACGCAATGATACAACCAAGGATCGGACTTCTGCCTCTCTACCTGGAGCTTTACGACAAGGCCGTGCCAGAAATACGTCCCAAGATGGAGGAGTTCCGCGATGGCGTTGCATCCGAGCTGGCCAAGCATGGCTTGTCAGTGGTCGTCGCCCCGGTGTGCAGGGTCGAGAACGAGTTCGATGCGGCTGTGAAGTCGTTCGAAGGTGCGTCAGTCGACGCCATTGTTACCCTGCATCTTGCCTATTCGCCGTCGCTAGAGGCAGTCAGTGTTCTAGCAAATACAAAACTACCATTGATAGTGCTCGATACTACGCCGTCATTTTCCTTCTCGCCTGGTGATGAACCCACGGAGTTGATGTACAACCATGGTATACACGGAGTGCAGGACCTGTGTAACCGACTCATCCGCGCAGGAAAGACATTTTACATCGAAGCTGGTCACTGGCAGAACTCTGACGTGCTCGACCGCGTGGCAGGATGGGTTAAGGCTGCTGCCGCCTCGACGAACCTTAGCCGAGCGCGTGTTGGTTTAATTGGTTCTCAGTTCAAGGGAATGGGCGATTTTGCAGTTCCGTTTGAAGTTCTTAAAAGTACGCTTGGGGTCGAGGTGGTAGTTGCGGACTTTGCCGAGTTGGTCAGTTTTATGCCGGGGGCTGATGCTCCTGAAACCCTAGACGAAGTGCGATCAGACCAAATCAGTTTTAATGCACAGGACAACTTTTTGGAAGAGCACAAAGCCACCTCGCGGGTTGGTCTCGCAGTCAGACGCTGGATTGAAAAACACGAGCTCACGGCGTTCACAATGAATTTCAGCGATATCAACTCTTCCACGGGCTTGCCCACGGTCCCATTTCTTGAAGCTAGCAAAGCAATGGCGCGCGGAATTGGTTACGCGGGCGAAGGAGATGTGCTTACGGCTGCTTTTGTGGGAGTTTTGGCCTCTCTGTTCCCCGAGACGAGCTTTACGGAGATGTTTTGTCCGGACTGGAACCACAACGCCATCTTTCTAAGCCATATGGGCGAGATCAACCCAAACTGCGTCTACGGCAAACCTGTGCTAATAAAAAAGTCGCTTTCTTGGATAGACGCCGGTGATCCGGTAATGATAGTCGGACGATTCAAGGCAGGGCTAGCCACTCTGGTGAACCTAGCTCCTATGCCGGACAATGACTACTCACTTATTCTCGTCCCAGTTAAAGTTATCGGACCGGAAGACGGTGACGGTATGACCGATACTATTCGCGGTTGGATAACCTCGGACGTCCCTATAGCTGATCTTCTTGCAGAGTATAGCAATTTGGGTGGCACTCATCACTCAGCGCTGGTTTACGGGGACGCTTTGGATACCCTCATTCGCGTGGGGATGATTCGTGGCTGGGAAACGGCGGTGATCGGCTAAATGGAGTCTGTCTACCTGGGAGTTGATGTCGGCACCTCTTCGGCCAAGTGTCTTGCGGTTGGCGCTGATGGGCACATTCTCGCGCTAGGACAGTATCCGTATTCGCTGTCGTTTCCGCAGGAAGGTTGGGCCGAACAAGATCCGAAGGACTTCTTGACCGGCGTAGAAGAATCAATTCGCCAGTGCGTCAACGATCTCAAAGCTAAGGGTATCGACTCGTTAGATATCAAGGCCTTGGCCATGAGCACCCAGGCGGACACTTTGATCCTTGCCGATGAGGTCGGAAACCCAATTTTGCCCGCTATTAGCTGGATGGACACACGGGCCGCAAACGAATGCGATAGCTTGTTGTCCGAGACCGGTGCCGAGTTTTGGTATAGTCATACTGGCATGCGCTTAACGGTCTATAGCTCTGCGTGCAAGCTTCGCTGGATTAGAGACAACAGACCTGACATTTGGTTGCGCATTCGTCGTTTGTGCTGGGTTCCTGACTGGCTAGCCGCAAGCCTTGCCGGATCATTCGCTGTAGATGTTCCAAGCGCGTCGTGGACGCCGCTGTATTCGCCTTTCAAAAGAGACTATGCCGAGCCGGTTCTAAAGTTGCTCGGGATAGATGTAGAGCAACTGCCTTTACCGCTGGAGTCCGGCGTCGCTATTGGCCAGCTCCTACCCGAAGTGGCCGAAAGATTGGGGCTCAATCGGGAAACCACGGTCATATCTGGCGCCTTCGACCAGACCGCTGCTGCTCACGGTGCGGGCGCGACTGCCAACTGGCGTTGCGTTCTTTCGTGTGGCACTGCGTGGGTGCTCTATCTCGTGACTTCGGAACCCACTACAGATAAGTCTGGGAATTTGCCGATGTGTTGTCACGCCAAGCCAGGCGAGTGGGGAATCGTGCTTCCGTTCACAGGAGGTTCGGCTTACGACTGGCTTATGCGAACCTTTGGTATGGAACGCGAGCAGAAGCCTTCAAATGCGGCACCCTTGATCTTTGTGCCGCACCTCTATGGCGGTTTGTGTCCTGACTGGAAAACCGACTCGCGGGGGAGTCTGATTGGCCTGACACTCTCGCACAACCGCTACGACATCGAGCTTGCTATGATGCGTGGTCTTGCTTTCGAGGCGCGGCGCAACCTCGAGGCAGCCGAGTCCCTTACCGGTAGTGTTGGTTCGGTTCGGATGGTTGGCGGTGCGGGCAAGAGCCTATTGTGGCCTCAGATAATCGCAAACGTTCTAAATAAGCCAATTGAAGTCGCCGATTGCCTGGAGTCGGCGTGCTACGGCGCTGCCAAGCTTGCGGCCGGAGACGCAGCTAGCGAGTGGTCGCAGGTTGAGTACGTCAGAGTGATCGAGCCTGACGTTTCGCAGGCGAAAGAAGAAAACCGGCAGTATGAGCGCTATCTGGAAGTCTACCATTCTCTGCTGCCGTTATATGAATCACAAGCAAGGAGAGTGAAAGATTGACAGGTAAACAGATCAGATTGGATAAGCTGTTCTCCAACGGCGGGAAGGCTGTTGTGGTCGCCATCGACCACGGCGAGTTCGACGGCCCGCTGCCCGGTATGGTCGAATTGCCAGAGGTTGTTAGTCGAATCTACCCGGGAGTTTCCTCGATATTGTTGTCGCCGGGAATGCTTCCTCATTGTGGTCACGCGTTCAACTACAAGGGCGCGCCAATGGCGATGGTGAGGCTAAATTGGAGTTCGCACTTCTGTTTCCACTTAGGTTACAATGAGGCTATCGGTGTTCAGGCAATCAGCGCGGCCGATGCACAGGCTGCCGGGGCTGAGATTGCCCTTGTTTGTCTTACGTTGCAAACCGGTAGTGAGGCGAGGGACGCTGCCAACGTGGAAACATTTTGCAGGCTCGTAAGTGAAGCCAGGCGTCTTGGGATGCCGGTCGTCGGCGAGTACTTTCCCTCTAATTTAGACAAACTTACCAAGGACGAGATGCAGGATCAAGTCTTTAGAGGGTGTCGTATCGCGGCGGAGTTAGGCGTCGATCTTATCAAGACATTCTACACACAGGATTTCAAAGCCGTCACTGCCGCCTGTCCCGTTCCGATCCTCGGCCTCGGCGCTGAGAAGCTGCCGACACAGTTGCAGGCTCTTGAACTTGCTGAAAAAATAGTCCGCGATGGTGGTAAGGGCGTGGTCTTCGGTCGTAATGCCATTCAAGTGCCGGATCCTACTGCTTTCCAAGCTGCGCTGTGTGACGTGGTTCAGCAGGGCGTATCGGCTGGCGAAGCGGCTCTTCGTCACGCTTTGGCCGACTGATTTTGTCGGTGCAACTCGTCTATTAATGGGTAACATAGTCTCGGGCTTTTACGCAGGACAAGGAGGAAGCTATGCCGCACTATGAACACCTGATAATCGGCGGCGGAATGGCAGGGGATGCCGCTGCCAAAGCTATAGTTGATGCTAGTTCGGACGTGACTGTAGCCATTTTGTGTGAAGAGCCTGTCGAGCCCTATCGCCGGCCGCCTCTCTCCAAGGCGCTTTGGAAAGGCAAACCGGAGGAGAGCATCTGGCTAAATACCGCCGCAAAAGGCGTTGTGATCTATTTGGGTCGCAGTGCAGTGAAACTCGAACCCAACGAGAAGGCCGTAACGGATGATCAAGGCACCGTCTACACCTACGATAAGCTCTTACTGGCCACGGGTGGCTCGCCTCGCAGATTGCAGTTTGATGACGGCAATATCATCTACTACCGAACCCACGCCGACTATCGCGCCCTTCGAGAACTTGCCGATAAAGGCCAGTCGTTCGTTGTCTTGGGCGGCGGCTTTATCGGCTCGGAAATAGCTGCTGCGCTTGCGATGAACGGCAAGCGAGTGACCCTCATTTTCCCCGAGAAAGGCATTTCTAGCCGGATATTC
>Ga0209162_1001610_pt1 | contig 21565 bp, 18 predicted proteins | sample YNPNPMetaG_FD_187121 | JGI IMG/M metagenome (GOLD analysis project Ga0209162, IMG submission 187121) | Anoxygenic and chlorotrophic microbial mat microbial communities from Yellowstone National Park, USA - YNP NP MetaG (SPAdes) (version 2) ...
GCAGAGCGGAACAAATACGAATCCAGCAACAACTAAGAGCGGCGCTAATATCAGTTATGCTGGTTCGGCTGTGATACCGTCTTATCTGCAGGCCGCTTATGACCTGACTTGGGTGCCTGCTACATTTGATTGCAGTGTTGTAATGGTTGATAGTGGGAAGGTTCCTATTGCCTTTGATAATTGTACCTATCAGTTGGCTCCTAACAAGGGGTGGTGGTAGAACACGCCGTAATTTCGATAATTAGTATTAACTTTTGTGCACGGCATTGCGCCGTGCACAAAAGATTTTTTAATAATTAGTTTTATCTATTCTTCCTTCTTCGTTTCCCTCTATGGGAGGTTCCTCATGTCTCTTAAAAAGATCTTTTATTTAGCTGCAATAGGCCTTTTGTCCTTTGCGGTCCATGCAGCCGCAGTATCTGTAGGCGATTGGGATTTCTGCTCTAAACAAAAACCATGTAGTGCAGGTCAAGGTGATTGTGATTCCGACGATGAATGTCAACCCGGCCTTAAGTGTACCAAAGATGTCGGGCCTTCATATGGATTTGATAAGGGCGTGGATGTATGTACATCCAGCTCAAGCAGTTCTTCCACCTCTTCTACTAGTTCCACGTCTTCTTCAACAAGCTCCGGGAATTTCGGCGGTGGGGTCAGCTCTTCCTCCTCCAGTTCTACCTCTACATCCTCTACCTCCAGCGGCACTAATCCGCTTGATCCGCTACTGAGTAGCTCTTCTTCATCTACGAGCAGCGGCACTACCAGCAGTTCTTCTGGTGGTGGTTGTCAGTTGAACCCAGGTACATTGACATATTGTGCAGTGTGCGGCCCATGCAGCGAAGGTCAGAGCGTGTGCCATAAGGATAGTGAATGTGCAACTGGTCTTGTGTGTAGCAGCAACGGTTTTTGCGTAAAACCATAAAAGGAGGACAACCATGATTCGCATATGCAATAAATATATTGTGCTCCTTGGCATTTTGATGTCTCTTTTTATTGGTTCCCTTGCCCTTGCTGATCCGCTCAAGATAGATATCAGTCTGCAGAATGCCACCTGTAAGGCCATAGTGCCTGATATGGTGCAGTGCAGCGGCATTACAGCCAATTGGACAGACCCTCAAACCAATAACCCCGCCTCGTTGACAGGGATAGACGCCAATTTTGTTTGGGACCCTTTGAATTATACCTTCAAAATCAAAGATGTTGTCAGCTCTAATTGCAAAAATACTGTAAGGGTGCAGGTGGCGGATATCAAAGGCAATCCCCTTCCCAATGTAACCGTGAGTGTGGCGCCCAAGGGCTCAACCAATACAGACGAAGATGGTATAGCCAGGTTTCAGGGTGTTTCCAAGGGAATGGCGGATATAAATGTTACTGCTGATGGGTATCAGCCTCAGACCTTGACCGTACCTGTTGCATGTGATGGATTAATACCTGTTGCGGTTCGTTTGATGCCAAACTAAAAACCTTTTTTGGAGTGAATAAGACTTTCTCGTTTCTTAGGGGATTTGATCTTCACCAAAACGGATTTTCAATATATAAGGTAAGCTGACTTCTATCCTTTTAATTTCATGGCGCTTCCCCTTATTTTAGAGGGGAAGCGCTTTTTATCTTATGTTATGTATGCCTAAATTCTATGCCCAATTAAATTTCACATGATTATTTAATGGTGACATAACGATCTGTTATGCCCCGATGATGTAAAAATATCCTCCAATATAATAAGCCAAGTTCACGAATGATGTGTTGTAAGTAATTAGTTCCCAGAGCTCACATAACAAAAAGGCTATAACCCCTTTAGAGGTTTGATGTAAATGTTTTTGTAATATCGATGCATTAGGATACAATGGCATCTTAATTATCACATACAGACCTACTTACAGCAATGACTTGACCACTGTCTCCAGCCTGCCCAGCGCTTCTGACAACCTTTCTTTGAGCGGCCCTCCGGCCTGGGCCATATCAGGCCTGCCTCCACCTTTGCCGCCGATCACCGCAGCCAGGTCACGAATGATGTCGCCGGCCTTCAGGCGATTCACCAGGTCCTTGCTCACAAAGACGGTCAAAAAGGCCTTGTCTTCGGCCCTGGCCCCCAGCACAGCCACGCCTGTTCCGATTCTTTCCCTGTATCTGTCCACCAACTCGCGCAGCAATTTGGGATCTGCTCCCTGCACCTCCACTGCCAAGAGGTTTATTCCGTTGATTTTGGGCATATTTTGAAGGGCGTTTTCAATCTCATGCCCGACTTCCTTTCCGGCAGCTGCAGCCTGCCTCTTTTCCAATTCCCGCATGCGATCCTTCAGCCTTTCGATGCGGTCAGGCACCTCAGCGACAGGCGCCTTGAGAGCGGCAGCGGCCTTGTGCAGGACATCCTCCAGGGAGTGTAGCCACTTAAGGGCATGACTGCCTGTGACGGCCTCTATGCGTCTGACACCAGAGGCCACGCTGGATTCAGAAATAATCTTAAAGAAACCAATGTCTCCGGTGCGTTTCACATGAGTGCCGCCGCAGAGCTCCTTGCTGATATCGCCTGCCTGGACTATGCGGACCATTTCCCCATATTTTTCACCGAACAGGGCGGTTGCACCCTGTTGCAAGGCCTCTTTGTAAGGGACGATAATAGTTGTCACCTCCACATTGCGTTGAATCGAGGCATTGACCTCCTTTTCTATTGCACGCAATTCCTCTGTTGAGAGCTGGGAAAAGTGGTTGAAATCAAAACGGAGTCTTGCTGGCGCCACTAGGGAACCAGCCTGTTTTACATGTAGTCCCAATACGTTACGCAAGGCTGCGTGCAACAGATGAGTGGCTGTGTGGTTTCGCGCTGTGTCCTGGCGTTCCGATTCATTTACAATGAGCCAGACCATCTCGTTCAAGTGCAGGCTTCCTTCGGTAACCAGTACATGGTGCAGGGTGTGGTTGTATATGCGAGTGGTATCGGTTACGGATGCCTTGTCGTTCCTGTGGGAGATAATGCCTGTGTCGCCTTGCTGGCCGCCTGATTCCGCATAAAACGGTGTTGCGACCGTGACAATAATACCCTTATCGCCTGCATTCAGCCTGTCGATGCGTTGTCCGTTCTGATCCATCATGGCTATGATCTGGGATTCGATGTTCAGATAGTCATAGCCCAGAAAGACCGTGGCCGGCATATCCTTCAGGAACTGCATGGAAGGGGTTTGGCCCGTCACGGCTGTGAATTTTTGTTCCTTTTTGGAACGCTCCCTCTGTTCCTGCATGGCCTTTTCAAAGCCGGTTGAATCCAGGGCCAGGCCCTCTTCCTTGGCCACATCCTGTAGTATATCTATGGGAAAACCGTAGGTGTCATAGAGTTTAAAGGCAAATTCTCCGGGAATGATGCCATGTTTTCTGAAGTCCTCTAAGCGGTCCTGAAGCAGATTGAGCCCGAAATCCAGGGTTTCCCCGAACCTGAGCTCTTCTCTGGTGACAACCTGGTCCAATCCAGCGCTTTCCTGCACGAGTTCAGGATATACCTGCCCCATGTCCTCGATAACCGCCTGAATCACTCGGGCCATAAAGGGCTGCTGTAATTCCAGCGCCCTGCCGTAACGAATGGCCCTGCGCAGAATGCGGCGCAGGACATAGCCTCTGCCTTCATTGGAAGGGACTATGCCTTCTATGCCCAGAAATGCTGTGGTCCTGGCGTGATCGGCTATGACCCGCATGGCCACATCCACCCTGGAGTCCTTGCCGTATTCCTTGCCGCACAGCTGAGAAACGGCTCGAATGGGGGCTGCAAACAGGTCGGTATCGAAATTACTGTGCTTGCCCTGCACCACTGCTGTAATGCGTTCCAGGCCCATGCCAGTATCAATGGATTGTTTGGGTAAAAGGGTCAAAAATCCCTCTTTGGAGCGGTAAAACTGCATAAAGACCAGGTTCCAGAGCTCCAAAAAGCGGTCGCAATCGCATCCCACACGGCAATCAGGCCTTTTACAGCCCACATCCTCGCCCTGGTCTATGAGTATCTCGGAGCATGGACCGCAGGGACCCGTATCCCCCATGGCCCAGAAGTTGTCCTTTTCGCCCAGCCGCACCACCCGTTCCGCTGGAATGCCGGTGATGGCAGGCCAGAGCCTGGCCGCCTCGTCATCATCCTTAAACACGGTCACCCAGAGCCTTTCTTTGGGCAGGCCTATGACCCCTGTGAGGAACTCCCATGCAAAGGCGATGGCCTCTTTCTTGAAGTAGTCCCCAAAGGAAAAGTTCCCGAGCATCTCAAAAAAGGTATGATGCCTGGCTGTATAACCCACATTTTCCAGGTCATTGTGCTTACCACCTGCCCTTACACACTTCTGGCAGGAGGTGGCCCTGGAATAAGGGCGTTTTTCCTCTCCCTGGAACACCCGCTTAAACTGCACCATGCCTGCATTGGTAAAGAGCAGGGTTGGGTCGTCGATGGGCGTAAGTGCAGAGCTCGGTACGATCTCATGGCCTTTGGATGCAAAATATTCGAGAAAGAGCCTTCTTATCTCAGCGCCGGCAAGATAGTGCATACTGTCAATTTTTTCCTTTCCTGTAACGCAAATGTCTATTCGCTTTGGTTTGTTATTCCTCTTCAGGCAGATTTTCTGCTATGGAAAAGGCTACTGGTTTGGTGCTGCAGGTCTCCCGTATCTGCTGTTCTATCTTGGCCAGGATATCCGGATGGGCCTTGAAGTACTGCCGTACATTTTCCCTGCCCTGGCCTAACCGTTCTCCCTGATAGGAGTACCAGGCCCCGCTTTTGTCAATGATATTCAGCTCAGTGGCCAGGTCCAGAATGGATGTCTCGCGAGAGATGCCCTCGCCAAAGTAGATATCGAAGGCAGCCTCCCTGAAAGGCGGTGCGATCTTGTTCTTGACGATCTTGACCTTGGTGCGGTTACCTATGGTATCCGTTCCTTCTTTCAGAGGAGTGGAGCGCCGAATGTCCATGCGCATGGTGGCATAGAATTTCAGGGATACACCACCTGTGGTGGTCTCAGGATTGGGCCCGTAGGCCCCGATCTTGACACGCACCTGATTGATAAAGATGAGGGCGGTCTTGGTGCGATTGAGATTTCCTGCCAGTTTTCTCAATGCCTTGGACATGAGCCGGGCCTGCAGGCCCACCTGCTGTTCCTCCATATCGCCTTCGATCTCCACCTTTGGCACCAAGGCAGCCACAGAGTCCAGCACAATGACATCCACCGCCCCGCTTCTGACCAATGAGTCCACAATTTCCAGTGCCTGTTCCCCGTAATCGGGCTGGGACACCAGCAATTCATCTATGTTGACCCCCAATTTTCTGGCATAGATGGCATCCAGGGCGTGCTCTGCATCCACAAATGCGGCTATGCCGCCTAATTTTTGGGCCTCTGCTATTATATGCAGGGCCAGGGTGGTTTTACCGGAGGATTCAGGGCCGTATATCTCTGTGATACGGCCTCTTGGAATCCCCCCAACGCCGGTGGCCAGATCAATGGCCATGCAGCCGGTGGGGATGACGGCTATATCCTCCACGCCGCTCTTGTCTCCCAGCTTCATGATGGCGCCCTGGCCAAACTGCTTCTGTATCTGTGCCATGGCTATTTCAACGGCCTTTTTTTTGTCCTTCACCATTGGTTCAGGCATATTCAACTCCTTGAATTGTCTTTTTGAAATAAATAGGCTAATCATAATGTTCAAGCCCTATTCCGTCAAATACATTCTTGAGATGATTTACTATGCCTGATACTCACACAGCCATACCCTCAACCCAACAGTCACTTGTGGCATCCCTTCAACAGGGCAGGTTTTACAGCCTCTATGTGCTGGCGGGTGAAAGGACATTCACAGCCCCAGTGGTGCAGACACTCCTGCAACACCTGCTCACAGAGGAGGAGATGCATACCAACTTGGAGGTCCTGGATTCTGAACACTATTCGCAGGCCCTTCTTTTGGAATTGCTCCAAACCATGCCCCTCTTCGGCGGCAGAAAGGTCGTGCACCTGAAAGACCCGCCTTTTTTGAGCGCCAGGAGGCAGGCATTCCATAACACTCCAAAAAGCGATGAAAAAAACCTGCAGGAAGGGCTTCTTTCCGTCATAAAAAGGCTAAATTCAGCATCCATGGTGCTTTTAATCGAGACCACTGAATTAGACCGCAGGTCTAAGTTTTACAAAGGATTCAGTGAGTTAGGCCCTGTTCTGTTCTTGGGTACGGTGGAAAAGGGGCTGCAAGGCATGCAGGATTTTATCTCCAGCTACCTGGCAGGACATGGCAAACGCATGGACAAACAGGCCATGCAGTCCCTTTTGGAGGCGATTGGCACGGAAGACCTCATTGCAGCCACCAAGGAATTGGATAAACTCATCTCAGCGGCGCACCAAAGGGAGCTCATCACCGCAAATGATGTTGAAAATGTGGTGGTCAGGCACAGGATGGAGCAGGTCTATCAGCTCACCGAGGCCATGGCCATGGGCGATGCAGGAACTGCGCTTAAGAGCCTTCACGCCCTGCTGGAACAGGGGCAATCCGCCATTCTCCTGCTGCACGGCCTTGTAAACTTCTTTAATCAGATGCTGGTGATGAGTGAATTCATTGCGAGCCTTCCGCATGGTATCGCCTCCGGCAACCTGCGATTCGATGCCTTTGAAAGACAGGTCTTGCCCAGGTTCAAGGCCTTTTTTCAGGACAACCCACTGGAATTTCTTCAAAAGGTCCCTCCCTACGGGCTTTATAAGGCATACCTCCATGCCTTTCGCTACGACCGCAATAGATTGCTCTCCATTCTACCGGAACTTTTAGAGGCGGATCTGGCCATCAAGGGTGAATGGAGCACAAAACCTGAAATCCCTCTGGAACGACTGGTGTTGCTGGGCATGGGTAGAGGTCATTGAGTGATGGTAGGTGTCTGTAGCCTTTGCCATTCCATGGAGACCTTCTTTGAATATCCATCTTAAAACCGGACAAATTATGTATTCGTAACAAGTAGCATTTTTTGCTTGACACACCTGGCTCTGCTTGCTATTTATAACTGTCTTTTATGGGCTAACTATAGGCCCTTGCCACAATTATTATGAGGCCAAGGGCCGTTAACTCAGAGGTAGAGTATCTGCCTTTTAAGCAGAGAGTCGCTGGTTCGATCCCAGCACGGCCCACCACAATTTTATACAAGCGTCCCCGTCGTCTAGCCAGGTCCAGGACACAAGCCTTTCACGCTTGCGACACGGGTTCAAATCCCGTCGGGGACGCCAATCCTTTTTATAACTAATCAATTCACATACCTTTTTAATCCAACCCCCTAAGGAATATCTAAGACTAAAAATTTTTATTGACATAATCTGGTTTAAGGGTGATAAAATTTTTAATGAAATCCACAAAGGAGACTGCTATTATGAAGACATTTAAGGCCGCACTGTTATCCATCTTTCTAACATCAATGCCGTTGATCTCCCATGCCACTGACATAAATCTGTCCGTGCCGTGCAAGGATTCAGGTTCCTTAAACATAACCGGCACGTATGACGATAGGGCTGGCACAGTAAATTTCACTCTCACGCCTCAAGATTGTAAAGAAAACGGCTACAGCATAACCGGTACCGGTTCGGTAAAGGGCACATTCAAACCCTCTATGACCGGCTATGGGAAATTCGATACAGACTTGAAGACCACCATGGATGCCATGTTCACGAAGGATTCCGACCACATTCATGCGGTCTATAACCTGACTGCAAAGGGTGCCTATGATCTGGCCACATCCAAGTTCAACAACGATGCCCATCTCACCTATTCCATAGACATGACAGGTCCACTCCCTTGCAATATAATAGATTTGATCACTGTAGACTTGGAGGCCATTACGGGGTAAGATAAAAAGTGGGGAACTGCTATGCCCTGGTACCTGTGCGTCAGGGCAGATAAATATAGTGATATTGGTGTCCTTTGAAGAGGTTCTGGTATACTGACCCCCTATGGATTTTCATCTGGAACATTTGGGAATTTGGCTTAAAATGCGGCCATGTGGCATCAACTCAGAACCATTACATTACGGGGTCATTCTATCTATCGCATCACTGCCCTCATCATTCTGGCGCTCTTTTCGGCCTTGACCGTGCTGAGCGCCGTCAGTACGCACCGCATCTCCCGTGAGGCCTCTCGCAACCTGCTGGAAAAGAGTGCCCTGGGCATAGCCGTAAACGTGGGCATCACCCTGGAAAAACTGGGCGTGGAACCCACTGTACTCAAGCAATTCCTGCAGGAAGCCAAAAATGAAGAGATCGCCTTTCTCGCCTTTTATGACGAAGACGGCACCATCATACTGCATTCCAACGAAACATTGCGAGGCCGCAAAATAGCGGACGACAATATAGAAAAGGTGGTGGAGCGAAAGCAGCCGCTGTATTATTATACGCCCCTGGCCACAGGAGAGATGGTATTTGTGTTGGATTTTCCTGTAAGCATAACGGATACAGTCTACAAGAAGACCGCCATCTCCAAACTGGATTCTGCAGACGAAGAACACCCCATCTCTGAACAGATAGAAACCCGTGAAAGAACCGCTGTGTTGAGAATAGCCATTCACCCCTATGAAGCAGAAAACATAACACGCAGGGCCAATGTGCAGCTTATACTCATGTCCTTTTCCATCCTCACACTCTGGGGGTTGACCATTATCTTTTTTTTGGAATGGAAACGCTCTGAAACGCTGGAGGCCAGGCTCAGACAACAAGAAAAAATGGCCTTTTTGGGAGAGATGGCAGCCACTCTGGCCCACGAGATTCGAAACCCCCTGGGCAGCATAAAGGGTTTTGCCCAACTCCATCTCATGGAGGATCTTCATCAGGAGCTGCGGGATGACCTGGAGATCATAGTCAAGGAGGCCCAGCGCCTGGAACAGCTCACATGGGACCTGCTCACCTATGCCAGACCTGCCCAGACCGGGCTTGGCCACATGACCCCCAAGGCCTTCTGTGATGAACTCATGAAAAAGATGGCCGCCTCCAGGCCGGATAGGCATTGTGTCTGTGTGTGCGAAGGCCCTGAAACCCTCTTTGACTGGGCAAAACTCACACAGATCTCAACCAATCTGCTGAACAACGCATGTGATGCAGTGGCGGACCAGGCAAATCCAGAGGTGCGGCTTGAGATTAGAGTGGAAAACGACATATTGCAATTAAAGGTGACCGATAACGGCCCCGGCATTCCTAAAGAAATGCAGGAGCGCGTATTTGAACCATTTGTCACCACCAAGACACGCGGAACAGGTCTGGGGCTTGCCATCGTCAAACGCCTTGTGGAGGACATGGACGGCCAGATCCTGTTTCGAAATTCTGAGACAGGAGGACTTGAGGTCACGGTACAGTTGCCTCTGCCCGAACAATCCCATGGTCCAGAGACCGGAGGGCCGCCATGAGCAAAGGGATAAAAACAACCTTTGTATGTCAGAATTGCGGCCAGGTATCCCCTAAATGGTTCGGACAGTGCCCGGGCTGTGGTGCATGGCATACAATGGTGGAAGAGGTTCAGCAGCCCCAAAACCACGGCAGTAGGGCCGAGGGCATCACTCCCTGGGCTGACGAACACGCCATCAGCCTGTCCAGCATTCCATGTGAGCTGAACGGTCATCGCATTTGCACAGCAAGCCAAGAGATGGACCGGGTGCTGGGCGGCGGTCTGGTGCAGGGAGGCGTTGTGCTCATAGGAGGGGAACCGGGTATCGGAAAATCCACTCTCCTTCTGCAGGTACTGTGCAATCTGGCCCATCAAGGGCTGTCATGCCTGTATGTGAGCGGAGAGGAATCCCTTGCCCAGATCAAGGCCAGGGCACAACGCTTAAAGGTGATGCAAAAAGAACAAAGGCCTTCGCAAAAAAACGTGGCTGAAGGCACAAAATCCCTTTCTGAACCATGGTTTTTGTCCGCCACCAACCTGGAACACATACAAGAGGAGGCGAAGGCCGTTAAACCGCAAGTGATGGTCATAGATTCGGTGCAGACCCTGATCTGCCCTGACATCTCTTCGGCCCCCGGCAGCGTGGCCCAGGTACGCGAGGCCACCTTTAGAATGGTGCAGTTCGCCAAGTCCCTCTCCATCTCCCTGTTTCTGGTGGGGCATGTCACCAAGGATGGGGCCATTGCAGGGCCGCGGCTTTTGGAGCATCTGGTGGATACAGTGCTCTATTTTGAGGGTGACCGTGGCCAATCCTTTCGCATTCTGCGCACTGTGAAGAACCGCTACGGCCCAACCCATGAGATCGGCGTCTTTGAAATGACCTCGGCAGGGCTTCAGGATGTGGCCAATCCCTCTCACTTCTTTTTAAGTGAACGGCAGGCCAATGTCTTTGGCTCAGTCATCACACCCTGTATAGAGGGCACCAGGCCCATTTTAGTGGAGATACAGGCCCTGGTCACTCGCTCATATCTGACAAACCCCAGGCGCACCTCCACCGGCTTTGACAGCAACCGCTTGGCCATGCTGCTTGCCGTATGCGAGAAGTATCTGAACCTGCGGCTCTACGACCAGGATGTCTTTGTAAATGTGGCAGGCGGATTCCGCATCACCGAGACAGCGGCAGACCTGGGAGTGGTCATGGCCATTCTGTCGAGCTTCAAGGCCATACCCCTTTTGTCGGACAGGGCCGTATTTGGTGAAATCGGCTTGACAGGCGAGATTCGCCCCGTAACCCAGTGGGAGGCACGCATGAACGAGGCGGTGCGAATGGGCATCAAGACCTGCCTCATGCCCTTTAATCCACACGCCAAGACTCAGGTCCCAACTCAGGCAATCTGCGTAAAGCGCATCGAAGAGGCGGTCAGGGTGTGTTTGGGCTCGAATCAACCATGAACAGACATTCCACGAAATGTTGTTGGAGTTTTATCAAGCTTGGATAGAACAATTCCCATAGCCATCCTCATGACATATAAAAAATCACCCTGTGGACAATATCCGCATCAACTCATCGAATTCCTTGGTGTTTTTATAATAAAACTCCAATTTACCCCCTTTCCCTCTCTGTAAGATCTTGACCTTTATACCCAATCTCTGAGACAAGTCCTCTGCAAGACGCTGGAGATCCGGATCCACACCTGTCTTTTTCTTGGGGCGTATAGCCTTCTTGTTGAGCTGCCTGGCCAATTCCTCGGCCTGACGTACAGAAAGGCCCTTTGACACAATCTGATCCCTCAAAAAAGGCATGTCAGCCTCATTGTCCAACATCAAGATGGCCCGAGCATGTCCTGTGTTGAGGTTCCCGTCTATTAAGTCTTGTTGTATGGAAGTGGGTAATTGAAGCAGACGCATCATATTGGTGATGGTAGAACGTTCCTTGCCTACTCGACCTGCCACCTCCTCCTGTGTTAGCCCCAGCTCCTCTATCAGGCGTTTGTAGGCCATGGCCTCTTCAATGGGATTTAGGTCCTCCCTTTGAATATTTTCAATCAGGGCCAACTCCATGGCCTCTGGAGGGCTGACATCCTTGACTACTACAGGTACGGATTTAAGCCCGGCAGCCTGGGCCGCCCGCCAGCGCCTTTCGCCTGCTATGAGTTCATAACCATCCCTCACCTCCCTGACCACAAGGGGCTGTAATATACCCTTCTCGGCGATGGATTGGGTCAATCCCTGTAGGGCAACAGGGTCTATGTTTTTGCGTGGTTGTAGGGGGTTGGGATGTATCTTTTCTATGGGACAGACAAAAAAACCTGGACGGCCTGTGTCATAGGTGTCTATCTCAGGAAGCAGGGCCCCCAAGCCCTTTCCAAGTGCATTCTTAGCTGTCATATGCCATCCTATTTAAAAACTCCTGGGCTAAAGAGGCATACCCCTCTGCGCCTTTGGATTTGGGATCATATAAAAAGATAGGTTTCCCATGGCTTGGGCTCTCGCTCAATCGAATATTGCGAGGGATAACTGTATCATATACTAATGATTTGAAATGATTGCGTACATCTGAGGCCACCTGCACAGAAAGGCGCATACGATGGTCAGCCATGGTCAACAAGATCCCCTCTATATAAAGCTTTGGATTGAAATTGTGTTTGACCAATCGAATGGTCTTTAAAAGGTGGCTCAAGCCCTCCAGGGCGTAGTATTCACATTGCAATGGAATTAAGACCGAGTCCGCGGCCACCAGGGCATTTATGGTCATGAGCCCAAGGGAAGGAGGGCAATCGATGAGAATAAAGTCATAGCCCTTGAGGCCTGAAAGCAGGTCCTTGAGGACGAATTCCCTATTGGGTCTTGCGGCCAGTTCCATTTCTACCCCCACCAGGTCTGTAGTGGCAGGCAGTAGATATAGATTGGGGATGTTGGTCACGCGTATTATGTCTTGAATATCCACCTTGCCGGCCACAGCGCAGTAGATACATACTCCGGCCACAGCCATTAGCTCAAAACCCAGGCCGCTGGTGGCATTGGCCTGGGCATCACAATCAGCCAAAAGCACACGCTTACCCAGCATGGCAAGGGCCGCGGAGAGATTGATGGCAGTGGTGGTCTTTCCTACGCCGCCTTTCTGATTGGCTATACAGATGATTCGCGTTTTATTAGCCATTCAGTTGAGTGCGCACCAAACTATTATTGGGCTTACCGTTGAACATCACAGCACTCTGTTATGGACCGTACGCCTATTTTATGCAAAAATATGGCCATAGGGCAAAAACCCGTAATGGCAAAGATCAGCAGATTAATCCCCACCAAACAGGGCAATGCAAGCCAATATTTATGAACAAAAAAACCCAAGACCGTGCCTGTCAGCACTACAATACCAGCTATAAGCCAGATTACTCGCTCTAAATACCAGCTATCCGTATTAGCAAGATACATACAAAAACCTCCTAAAATTAAATTATAAAAGATATAAGCAGACGAAACAAACCTATCTTCTGTTCTGCTTAGTAAATAATCTCATAACTTATTAGTACTATGGTTAGCTATGCTCGGAAGGTGGGCGTCATCCTGCCATTATTCCCAGTTTATCAATGCCTTCAGTGGACCCCAATGTAATAATTAAATCGCCTTTCTGAAAGATATAATCTGGACCCACACTGGCCATCACTCCATCTGACTTACGTTTGACTGCCAGCAAGGTAACGCCAGTCTTCTGTCGAATATCCAATTCTTTAATGGTTTTACCAATCATAACAGAGGATTCTTTTATCTCAATCTGCTCCACAGAGAGATCGAAATCTGCACAATGCACCGCCAAGTCCAAGAATTCTATGACACTTGGTTTTAGGATGGCCATTCCCATACGCCTTGCACCTATTTCATAGGGAGAAATGACCTTATTGGCACCAGCCTGATATATCCGGCGCTCGGCCTTGCGATCACTGGCCCTTGCCAATATAAAGACCTTGGGATTTAGCAAACGGGCTGTTAGAGTGATATAGACATTGTCTGCATCTGAGTGTAACACACAGACAATACCCCTTGCCCTGGCGATACCGGCGTTATTCAAGACATCCTCGTTGGTGGCATCTCCGACTATGACAAGGCGACCTGCATCCTCCAGTTCTGTCACCACGGCAGAATTGGATTCAATCACTACGGCAGGGATACCCTCCCGGATCAACATCTCCAAAATGGTCTTTCCGATTCGGCCGCAGCCACATATGATAAAATGGTTTTCTAATTTTGAAATGGCCTTTTGCATGCGTCTTTGATTGAATATGTCCTTTATTTTGCCCTCTACAGCCGCCTCGGTCAATACATTTATGGAATAGGCAAAGAAACCCACTCCCATGAATATAATAGCCATGGTGAACTCTCGACCTGCATCGGAAAGGGGTTTCAGCTCACCATAACCGATGGTAGCCACTGTTATGACCGTCATATAAAAGGCATCCAAGGGCCGCCAACCCTCGATAAATATATAACCACAGGTGCCTATGGCCAACAATGACACCAACATCCCTGAAATCACCAGCAGCTTTCGATGGGTTTCCATGTAAATCCTTTGCCTTTTCTTGAATTATTCACACCCCAAGGTCATTACACTATAAACGGGCTGCCCGTGAAAACACCTTGGAGAAGCTTTTGAGCCCCATTCTGTAATTCTCGGGCAAGTGAATGTGAATAACCCGTCTTCCTGCCTCGGAAAGGGCACGAAAGTCCCCAACCGCCTGGGCAAACTGAATATGCCAGAAAGAGGCATCAAATCCTGGAACTACGGGATAATCGGCCTCCTTTTGCCGAGTGAATATGATAAAGGCTGAACTCATGGGACCACCCTTGTGTATCTGACCTGTGGAATGGAGATATCGAGGGCCATAGCCGGCTGTAGTGGCGAAGCCTCGTTCTTGGCGTATGAAGTGGCGCATCTCCAACAATATCTCATCCACCTCAGGGTCATAGGGGAGATATGCCAAGAACCCCAGGTATCCCCAGGATGGCAGCACAGCAAAGACATCCCTCAATGCCCTGGAAAGGCCTTTCATGGATTGGGCAAGCATTTCGGATGTCCTGAAATGGAATTGGCTTACGGGATCCACCCAAAATTCCACATCAAAACTACCAGTTTTTACATATTCACTCAACACATCAGAAGTCTTTTGTTTAGCCAGCAGGACATTGGGTTCATCAAAGGGATTTATGGCAAAGAAATGGGAGGTTAAGGCTATGGCCATCTCCCAGAGAAAAAACATGCCGAATAGGTCCATTGTATCCTGTATGGTAAATAGATATACTGGAAAGTCAGCCCGTCGTAATTCCTGAATAAATTCATCGAGGCTTTCTTTCTCTGGAGTATCCTTCATTTTAAAATAGACAAACATGCGCTCTCCGCCATAAAAACCAGGTATGCCGGTGGTTTCACCGATTATGGGCACCAGCCCTCCGGTTTCCTTGCCGGTGCTTTCGGCTATCAATTGCTCCAGCCAGAGCCCTAGACTTCGAATGGGCGCATCGAAAAAAAACGTTAATTTATCCTTGTTCTGGAGCCCATTTTCCGCAAGAAAATCAGCAAGTCTGGCTGCAGGGTTTTGATTCCAATCCAATATTCTACATTGGGCAATGGTATCCTTTGCTACTTCTACAACTCGCGTGAGGGGAATGCCAATAATTGCAGCGGCTACCAAGCCGAACACAGAAAGTGCTGAATACCTCCCGCCCACATCTGGTTCGCCTTTAAAGATATGGGCAAATCTATGTTCAACGGCAAATTGCTCAAGGGGTGTGCCCGGATCAGTGATGGCTGCAAAGAGTTCCCCTGGGTTGCTCGTGGGGTTTAACTCCTGAAGACGTTGCCAAAAGAAGGCGAGATGGGCCTTGGTTTCCAGGGTGGTCCCTGATTTACTGGCTACTACAAAGAAGGTCTTCTTCGATGCCAGCTTGTCGGTATATCTCTGTACAATCAAAGGATCAGTAGTATCCAACACACAGAGTTCAGGGTAGCCTTTTGAAACACCAAAGACATCTACCAATACCTGGGCGCACAAACTGGAGCCGCCCATGCCTAACCATATTACCCTCTCTATCCCTTTATTCCGCAGGCTATCTGCAAACTCAGATAGTTCATTCAAATTAGTTTTATCAAGACACTCCAGCCAGCCCAATCTCTTTAGAATAGACCCCTGGATTTGTGTGTCATTGCTCCAAAGAGAGGCGTCTTTGGCCCAGAAACGCTGGAGTAATTGTTTTTTTGCCTGATCATCAATATGGGATGGTCTATAAAACATGAAAATCCTCCTCTATAGCATCGACAGCATGTATTTTATAGTATATTTTCGTTAATCCTAACGTATCTATTCAAAATACGCCAAAATGTTGAATTTGGCAAAGATATTTTCGAAGACAACCTTGTTTTTGGGCAAAGGCAGCCACTGCAGCCGCCCCAAAAAATATTTGCCGCCGTTTGGCCTTTGCTTTTTTGTTTTTAGATTCAATCGCGGAATTTGGATAAAAACTCTGGATTTTCAGGGTTTGAAAGATTATATTTACTTAACTTAGCCCTTATCCCTGTTTTATAGTCTCACAAGGAGTCCATATGGTAATAACCTCAAAAACACGCCCTCAAAAAAACAGAACACGTTTTTTTAAATGCCCAAGGCCCATTCCTGCAGTCAACAATCGTATAATCTGCCCCAAATGTGGCAATGATCGCTATTTTCATGAAATAGCGGAAGACGTAACCATAACAACTCAATATATACAAAATGTAGATGGAAGTTTCACGCCTCAAAGTGATGAATCAAATATAATGGGCGAAATAAAACTATTCTGTTCAAAATGTCAAACCGATTTAACGGAATTCCATGCTCAATTTATTGAGATGCTTTTCTAATAGTTATGTACAATATACTGAGAACCAATCAGGAATTTAGAACAAAATTTAATGAACTGGATGCCTCATATATTATAATAGGCTGTCTGAACGTAAAGCCATCAGAAGAATATATATTTACTGATTTATTATCAAGAGGTGTTATTTTATTCCCATCAGCGTTATCACAACAACTAACACGATCAAAATGTTTTCAAGCAACTATATTCAAAGAATACATGGTGCCTGCAACAACTATAATAAGAGACAAAAACGATATAATTTCTGCAATAACATTTTATAATTCATTAAAAATCAATAAGATAATTACAAAGCAAGATAGAGCAAATTGCGGTCTTGGAATAAATTTATGGCAATCAATTGAAGATCTATATAACAATGTTTGTTTTGGACAGATTAAATTTCCTTTTGTTTTACAACCTTTTATAGAAGACGTATTAGATGTTAGAATCATTATTATAGATAATTATGTGGAGGCATACTGGAGAAAAAATGCAAATAATATAAGAAATAATATTTCAAGGGGTGGTAATAGTGGCATATATACATTATCAAGGCATGAATTGGCGCTGTGTGAAGAAATCATGAAAAGAGGTCAGTTCCCTTATGCCCATATCGATCTAATGATTACACCTAAAAATGAAATTTTCTTTTCAGAAATAGCACTGAGAGGAGGCATCAAAGGCGCTCAAATAGACCCCCATACATATACCGCCCTCATAAAAAAACTCGAGGATTCCTTTGTGGAATCTTTTAATAATCAAAGTCCTGGTATTATATAATGAGCAAAAAAAACAGGCATCCTCTTGATATTCTTGAAGCCTTGTCCTTCAGAAAAACGCTGTAGCCACAACGCCTGCGCTTAACCAAATAAGCAAAAACTGAAAAATCATGAGGTTATATCTGAAGATTATAAATGACTTGCCGGAATCCGTCGTAAAATTACTCAACTCATTGCTACATAGAATAGCCTCTTTGCCTTGTAAAATGCCCCCTTCTTTGTTAACATTCTTCAACATAAATCGTCATGCTTCAAATCAAGAATCTCAACACATATTACTCATCCATCGCCATCTTGCGGCATCTGTCCCTGCATGTCAGGCAGGGTGAGATAGTCTGTCTCATCGGTGCAAATGGCGCGGGTAAGACCACTTTACTGCGCACCATTTCCGGGCTTGTGCCGTCCAGCCAAGGTGAGATATTGTACCAGGGTAAGGGGCTTTTGGGGCTTGCACCTCATGTTATAGTGAAGATGGGCATTAGCCATGCCCCAGAGGGTAGACAGGTCTTTGCCCCCCTAACTGTGATGGAAAACCTGGAGTTAGGGGCATATCATCGCTTCAAGACTACTCCAAAAAATGATATTGAGGCGGATTTCGAAAGGGTATTTCAGCTTTTCCCCAGACTTTATGAGCGCAGAAGACAGATCGCAGGCACTCTGAGCGGAGGGGAGCAGCAGATGCTGGCCATAGGCCGTGCCTTTATGGCCCGTCCCAAGCTGCTTTTATTGGATGAGCCCTCTCTTGGGCTGGCACCCAAGCTGGTAGAGGGCATCTTTCAGGCCATTATAACCCTGAATCAGGAAGAGGGGCTGACCATCCTGATAGTGGAGCAAAACGCCCGTCGAGTGTTGGAGATGTCTCATCGTGGTTATGTACTGGAGACAGGCCGAATAGTGCTTCAGGGAAGCGCCCGGGATCTGCGGGACGATCCTGATGTGCAGCGGGCATATCTGGGCAAGGATTACGCACAAGTGGCGGAGAGATGAAGCTTGTGGTGGCCGGCCATGTGCCTGCCAGGAAGAGGGAATGATATGAATACCATAGAATACACCCCATTAAATGAGCTGTTGCAGTTACAGGTGGAGTTGCTTCAGAGTACCTTGAACCGTGTCTATAATCGCGTGCCATCATATCGAAAGGCCATGGACGCCCTGAAATGCACGCCTGAGGCCGTGACCTCCCTGGCTGATCTTGCCAGACTGCCCTTTACTACACGTGAGGACCTGACGGCCAATTATCCCTACGGCCAGTTTGCGGTGCCCCTGCGGGACATCATTCGTCTGCACACCCTGAGCTGCGGCGTCTCCAACCCCATAGTCATGGGCTATACGAAACAGGATGTGGCCCATCGTCAGGGGCTTACCTGTAGATTTCTTTCGGCGTCAGGCGTTACTGCCGACGATATCGTTCAGATATGTCTGGACCCGGGTATGGCCTTTCTTGCCCAGGAGTTGAAGGAGGCGGCCGAGGCCATGGGGGCATTGGTCATTCCACCGGAGCCCATGGCCGTTCAGGAGCGTCTGCGTATTTTGGCGGACTTCAAGACCTCCACCCTCATTACGTTTTCGTCTTATTTACAGTATCTGTTTGCTGAGCTGGCGGAAAGCGGTATGCATCTGGCCAATCTGTCCCTGAAGCGGGTGGTGCTGCTGAATGAACATCTGGATATGGACGCCCGAGAGGAGATGGAGCGGGAATTTGCAGTGGATATCCTGTGTGGACACGGAATTCTGGAGGCAGTCGGGCCTGTCATGGCCTATGAGTGCGAGAAGAGAAACGGGCTGCATCTGGCCATGGATCACCTCATAGCCGAGGTGGTGCATCCTGCCACAGGGGCCGTGCTGCCTTCCGGTGAAAAGGGTGAACTGGTGATCACCACTTTGACCACCAAGGCCAATCCCCTTATCCGTTTTCGCACGGGTGAGTTAACCCGTATCCTTACAGAGCCATGTGCTTGCGGCAGGACCACCTGGCGCATAGAGCCCGTTTATGAGCGGACGGACGGCCTGGTGCAGGTGCGCGGGTTGAACATCTCCCTGGACCAGGTGGAGGCCTTTGTAAGGCATGGTTTGGCACGCCTGAGTCGTGGCCAGGTGTCAAAGGCTGTGCCCCATGTGATGGCAGTGCGAAAGGAGCGTTTTCTGGAGCGGCTGGAGCTGTGGATCGCCATTACGGACGAGTTTTTTGCAGGAAGCCTGCCCTTGTTGCATGATTGGCTGCGAGAGATGGAGATGGATTTTGAGGATGCCTTTGGCCTGGCCTGTCGCATGAGGCCGGTGGAGCTCTGCACCCTGGAGTCCTATCTGAAGCAGGGGTTGCGCGTGATCTACCTGTAATCAGAACGAGTTGCCATGCGCCTTTTGCTGCACATCTGCTGCGGTCCCTGCCTGCTTTTCCCCATCAAACGCCTAAAGGAACTGGCCATGCCAGTCACGGGTTTCTTTTACAATCCCAACATACACCCATACATGGAATACGAAAGGCGTATAGAGGCACTTCAGACCGTGGCACGGCTTCATGACCTGCCTGTAATCTACAGCGAAAAGGGCTATGGTCTCAGGTCGTGGTTGCAGTCAGTGGCAGGGAATATGGATTTTGGAAAGAGGTGTTTGGGCTGCTATGAAATGCGGCTCCTGGAGACGGCCAAACATGCCAAAGTGAAGGGTTTTACTCACTTCAGCACCACTCTGCTTTACAGCCGTTACCAGAACCATGAGGCCATTTGCAGAATCGCAGAGGAGGTGGCACAGAAGACAGGGGTTGAGTTTTATTATGAGGACTTTCGAAGGGGCTGGCAGGAAGGCCAGGAGATGGCAAAAGAGCTGGGTATCTACCGCCAGGCCTATTGCGGTTGTGTCTTAAGCGAGGAAGAGCGCTATGAAAAGAGGAGATTGCGGCTTGAGAAGGGATTGAGGCCGGACAATCCCTAAGAAAGCGTTGCAAAATTAGCCATGCGCTGTCTTGCATGCTCATACATGGTGTTTACAACCTCTTCTACGCCCATATAAGAGCTGTCCACCAAAATGGCATCGGGTGCCATTTTCAAGGGTGCAATCTCTCGTGAGCTGTCCGCCCTGTCCCTTTCCTGTATCTCTTTTAGAACCTCTTCAAGTGTCTTTTCAATGCCTTGCTCTCTTAGTTGCAGCCACCTTCTTTGGGCTCGAATCTCCGGTTTCGCAGTGAGAAAGAACTTGCATTGTGCATCGGGAAAGACCACAGTGCCCATATCCCTGCCCTCGGCCACCAGGTCTGTGCTCTGGGCGATTTTGCGCTGGAGTTCAGTGAGTTTTTGCCTGACGCACGCAAACTGCGAGATAAATGAGGCCGCCATGCCCACCTCCGGCCTACGAATGGCCTGAGAGACCTCCTCGCCGTTCAACCGCACTCGTTTTTCGTCCATTTCAATCTCGATTCCTGCAAGGAGCAGTTGTAACCTGTCTTCGAGGTGTTTTTTTGCTATATTTCCCGAAAGCTCAAATCCCTGTTTCAATGCGTGCAGGCTGACCGCCCGGTACATGGCGCCTGTATCCAGCCTGGTGAAGCCAAGACGCCTTGCCAAAAGGCTGCTCACCACACCCTTTCCTGCCCCGGCCGGGCCGTCTATGGTGATGGTACAATGTTTTTTGTGCATGTCCTATGGCTGTTAAGGCGTGTTTTTTGAAGATGAGAGTACCGAGGTAATGGCATCGCTCAACTGGTCTAACTTTACCGGCTTGGAGATGACCGCCTCAACACCCTTGGCCTTCAGGTCCTGTCCTTCATATTCATAGCCCCAACCAGTGAGCAAAATGGCTGGAATGCCATGTTCTTTGGCCTTTTGGGCCAGGTCCCAGCCGGTCAGATGGGGCATGCCCAGATCCGTTATGAGGAGTGTATATTTCCCTGATTCTATCTCAGAAATGGCCTTTCGAGGGTCTGTAAGGGCTGTGGCTGTGTAACCCAAGGATTCTATGGCCATCTGAATCATCTCGGCTATGTCGGGTTCATCGTCCACTGTCAGGATGGTCACTCCTTTTGGAGGCTGTTTTTTGGCCTTGATATCCTTCAGGGTATTGGGTGTCAAGGTATTTATCGCTGCTGGCAGGGAGATGGTAAAGGTGGTGCCCTGTCCGGGTTGGCTTTTGACCTGAATCTCGCCTCCTGCCTGCATGATGATGCCATAGGTTACGCTGAGACCAAGCCCTGAAGACTGCGGTCCTTTGGTGGTGAAGAATGGGTCGAAGATGCGTTTTTTCAGTTCATCCGGTATCCCTGTGCCTGTGTCTGTAATTTCTATTACAATATTGTTTCCATTGAGTTTTGTGCTGATGGTTAGCGTGCCGCCCTTCGGCATGGCCTCTATGGCATTCAGGAAGAGGTTTATGAGCACCTCTCTGAGGTCTGTTGGGTTGATTGCAGCGGGTCCCACCTGAGAGAGATCCAGTTCCACAACAAATGGAATGCCCTGTTTTTCATATTCCGCCTTCCATTTGGGCTCCAGCAGGCGAATAGTGTCTTCGATGATGGCATTGACATCCGCATACGCTGCTTTAGAGGTGTCTTT
>Ga0209162_1001615_pt1 | contig 21502 bp, 22 predicted proteins | sample YNPNPMetaG_FD_187121 | JGI IMG/M metagenome (GOLD analysis project Ga0209162, IMG submission 187121) | Anoxygenic and chlorotrophic microbial mat microbial communities from Yellowstone National Park, USA - YNP NP MetaG (SPAdes) (version 2) ...
CGATTCCATCGAATCTGGTACGCGAAGTTGTCTCTCAACTCATCAGCAAGGGACGCGTCGAACGTTCGTATCTGGGCATCACCTATCAACCGGTGGATCCGCTGTCCACAAGCGGTCTGGATTTGAGCGTCACCTATGGCGTCGTGGTCGCTAAAGTGGAAGCCGGTTCGCCGGCGGCAAAATCAGGTTTGCAGGAGGGCGACGTCATTCTGGCGTTCAACGGGCAGAAACTCGACGAAGACGCGCTCACAGCACTGCTGGTCAAGCACAAACCCGGTGACGTGGTGACCCTGACTGTCTGGCGCAGTGGTAAACAGATCGAACTCAAAGTGACGCTGGGCGCGCGTCCGCAAACTCAGTAAAAGAAAACCCAGGTTTCTAAGAGGAAACCTGGGTTCTTTTTTGTTGCCGGGGTTCGCTCAGTCCGCGCGCCAACCACCATGCTACAAATGAGATGACGAGCGCGATGAGAAACAGCGCGCGAAAACCGAACAAATCGAGCAACGTACCACCGATGACCGGCACAAACGTCGCGATGCCGAGAATCGTGTTAGTGAAGCTGACGTAGAGCGGTCGTTCGGCAGCAGGCGCGATCTCCAGCAGATAACTGGGGTACGCGATGTTTGCTGCCGGACGCGCGATGCCGTTGAGCAAAAAGAGTACGCCGAAGGGCAGCGCGAGAGCGGGACCGCGCGGTAGAAAACCGAAGAGGAACGCGAGCAGGGGCAGGGCAAGCAGACAACTCGCCGCGCCGAGCAACACAATGCGATTGCCGCGCCGATCGCTGGCGCGACTCCACAGTGGATTCGCAACCAGCCCGGCGATGGTGCTGATGCCGATGTAAATGCCGATTGTTTCGGCGGGGATGTCCAGCACGCGCGTCGCGTAGATGGCGTAGAACGGTGAAGCGATGTCAGAGATCGCCAGCACGATGCGCGTCAACAAAAATCGGCGGTAGACGGGATTGGCGCGAACGAGTCCGCGCGTGGCGCGCACTTGATCAAAAAACGTTACGTTGGTGGTGGCAGTGCCCGCTGGTTCGATGACCAGTGAGAACGCACCTACTCCCATCGCGACACTGAGCGTCGCCAGTGCAAACAGAATTCCAAAGTTGATGGGGAACGCCGGCGCCAGCGCAGGATTGAGCAAGAGACTGACCAGATAGCCGGCAGCGATTGCCATCAGCGCGCCCCACAGATCGCGCCCACCAAAGTACGAACCGCGTCGTTCGACCGGAATGGTCTTGGCAACGATGTCGAGGAACGGTGTGCCGGCGATACCCGCCGCCAGCGCGTTGATGGTGAAGAGCAGAAAAAAGATGCTCAGCAACAATGGTGAGTTGTGGCCGGCGAAAAACGTCGCCGCTGTCAACGCGCTCCAGACGATCACACGCACAATCGCCACGCTGCGATAGACCATCTGCTCGCGCGGCAAGCGTTGAATCCGATGCGATACCAGAAATTGCGGCAGATACCAGCCGCCATTGGCAATCGCCGGGAGCAAGCCCACCAGCAGGTTCGGCGCGCCCAGGGTGTTGACAAACACGGATAGCACGAGGTACGGTGAGACGATGCTATCCACAAAACCAAAGCAAGCACCGTTGACCATTCCCAGCACATAGTTGCGGCGATAGTTTGTGAGAGTGGTGGGGTGAGGAGAAGCAGACATTGCACCTACGTAACACGGAATACGCACTACGTTGCCGTAGTGCGTATTCCGTATTTTTGTCACTTGCCGAATTTGTCCTGGAGCACATCTGCCAGCGTCGGTTGCCCGATTTCCTGCAACTCGTAGCGCACGCGCACGCTGGGATGTTGAATGCGAATGACGCGACGCAAATCAATCGGCGTCGCGATCACTACCAGGTCTATCGGCGCAGCGTTGATGGTCTCTTGCAGTTCTTGAATTTGCTGATCGCTGTATCCCATCGCGGGCAACACGGCACCGGTGGTGGGGTATCTGGCGTACGTCTCGCGAATCGAACCGACGGCGTACGGACGCGGGTCTATGATTTCGCGCGCGCCAAATTTGTTCGCGGCGATAAATCCCGCGCCGTACGACATTTCGCCGTGAGTCACGGTGGGACCATCCTCCACGATGAGCACGCGCTTGCCGCGAATCGCGCCGGGGTCGTCCACGAAAATCGGGGAGGCGGCTTCGACGATGGTGGCGCGCGGGTTTGCCATCAACGCGTTCGCGCGCACCCGGTTCACATCCTCGGCGTTCGCCGTGTCCACTTTGTTGATGACAATGACATCCGCCATCCGCAAGTTGGTTTCGCCGGGATGATACAACAATTCGTGCCCCGCGCGATGCGGATCCACCACAACGATCATCACGTCGGGCTGGAAGAATGGAAAATCGTTGTTGCCACCATCCCACAGAATCATATCGGCTTCGGTTTCTGCCTGACGTAAAATTTTTTCGTAATCCACGCCGGCATAGACCACTGTCCCGCGCGCCAGATGCGGTTCGTACTCTTCGCGTTCTTCAATCGTCGTGTGATGCAACAGCAGATCGTCGAAGGTGGCAAAGCGTTGCACGATTTGTTTCGTGAGATCGCCGTAGGGCATCGGATGGCGCACTACGACGATGCGTTTGCCCATCGCGCGCAAGGCGTTCGCGACAGCGCGTGTCGTTTGCGATTTTCCTGAGCCGGTGCGCACGGCGCACACAGCTACCACGGGCTTGGACGATTTGAGCATCGTCGTGCGCGGACCGAGCAAACGAAAATCGGCGCCGGCAGCAAGTGCCACCGACGCACGATGCATCACCGTCTCGTGGGAAATGTCGCTGTAGGCAAAGACCACTTGATTGACCTGCTGCTCTTTGACGATCTTTGCTAGTTCACTTTCGGGAAAGATGGGAATCCCCTGGGGGTACAGCGCGCCGGCAAGCGCGGCAGGGTAGATGCGACCTTCGATGTTGGGAATTTGCGTGGCGGTAAAAGCAACGACCTCGTAGGTGGGATTGTCGCGAAAGTACACGTTGAAATTATGAAAGTCGCGACCCGCCGCGCCCATAATCACTACTTTGATTTTTTTCATTTTTTCTCACTTCGTAATTTGCTGGCAGGGTGTTCAAGCAAAAATGTGCCCAGCACTCCATTGACAAAACGAGGAGTCGTATCGCTGCCAAACATCTTTGCCAGTTCGACGGCTTCGTTGACCGCAACTTTGATGGGCACTTCGGGAACATGCTGTAACTCGTACAGGGCGATACGTAAAATGTTGCGGTCAATAATCGCGAGTTGTTCGACGGGCCATTCCGGCGCGTGTTTCTGGATGATGGCATCGAGTTGCTGGCAATGCGCGAGAACGCCATTCACCAGTTGGGTGGTAAAGGCGATGCCATCGGGCGGCAGTTTCTTGTCGTCCTCCAGCAAGTACTGAATCACGCGCTCGCTCGGATGGCCTGTGCTATCAATCTCGTAAAGAGCCTGAAGTGCTAGAGCACGTGCTTGACGTCGAACTTTCACACGATCCTCAATCTATTCGGTCGTTTTGGCTGAGGAACGCTCTGCGACATCTTCGATGTGAATGTTGATTTCCTTGACCGGCATCCCCACCACTTCCTGGATGGCGCGATTGATTTCGCGCTGGAGGGTGCGTCCTAAGGTCAGCATATGGGCATCCGGTTCGGCGACGATGTACAAATCAATCGTGACCGTGTGATCCTCGATTTCAATCTTGATGCCTTCAGCGACTTTGCCACTGAACAGGCGATGTACCCCTGTGGGTGTGCCGGGATACAAGCGCGCGACCCCGGGCGTTGCCAGCGCCGTCAAGCGAACCAGCGAGAGCAACACTTCGGGTGCCACAGTCACTGTGCCCAGATTCTCTTCCATCTGATCTCTCCAATTTTCGATTGCTAGTAACTACTCACTCCGTGTCATTGCGAGGAGGCGTTTTGTGCGGTGCTGAGCGAAGCCGAAGCAAGCAATCTCCACACTGCCAATTTGGGGATTGCTTCGCAAGAAACGCTCGCAATGACAGAAGGCTGAGTAGACACGATTGCTATTGCATCACCATTCCGCCATCAACGGACAAGACCTGACCCGTGATGAACGCGGCATCATCGGAAGCGAGGAACGCCACCGCGCGCGCCACGTCCTCCGGCGTACCGAATCGTCCCAGCGGTGTCATCTTGATTGCCAGGTCTTTGAATTCCTGCGGCAGGTCTTGCGTCAGCGCCGTGGGGATGAACCCCGGCGCCACCGCGTTGACAGTGATATTGCGTGAGCCGAGTTCTTTGGCAAGCGACTTGGTAAATCCGATGAGACCGGCTTTGGAGGCGGCATAGTTGGTTTGTCCAGCATTTCCCGCCAGGCCTGCGACGGAGGTAATGTTGATGATGCGTCCGTAGCGTTGCTTCATCATCTGGCGCACGACAGCTTTGCAACAGTTGAACGCGCCTTTGAGGTTAATGTCCAGCACCGTGTCCCAATCTTCCTCACTGATGCGCATAATCAAGTTGTCGCGCGTGGTGCCGGCGTTGTTCACCAGAATATCCACGCGTCCGAACTGGGCAATGGCGTACTCGATAAATTCTTTTGCACTGGTGCTGTTGGCAACATCTACGGCGCGCGCGAGCACACGGCGTCCGGTCGCCGCCGCGATCTGCGCAGCAGTGTTCTCTACCTCCGTTTGCGTCCGCGCGCCGATGAGCACGTCTGCGCCGCGCTGTGCCAGTACCTCCGCAATTGCGCGTCCGATTCCGCGTCCCCCTCCGGTGACTACCGCGAATTTGTTGGCAAGACTCGTCATTATGTCCCCCCTGAAATCTCAGATTCGACTACGACGCACACGCGCCTTAGCCACACGCCGTCGCGTGGCGCGTTGTTCAAGCCACTCCTTGAGCGAACGCTGGCTTTCATGCGAAGGTCTTCCCAGTATCAAACTCTCCACGTTGATATCTTCATCAAGGTCGGGCCAGTGGATGCCCTCCCCTCCCCCAATGAGGCGCCAATTGTTACGTTCTTTGGGCGTGCCGTGTAGCAAGCGCGGATACCACGCCAGAGGTACAGAAACCGTGCGTCCGTCATTAAGGTCAACGCAAAGTGTGTCTTCAGTCACCGTGACATTTTGCACACTCACCGTTCGTATTTCAATCGCCAAAGAACTCATTCCACCTCCTCAGAAAGAATGCCTGGTTCTCTTCAACGAGTTTCTGCATCCTGTTGATTTCAACCTGACTGAAACCTCTGCTGTATTCAAGCCTAACAGGATCGAGCCAGAATTTGGCTTTGTTCTTTTCGCACTCGATGTGAATATGAGGTGGTTCATCACAATCACCCGAATAAAAGAAGAATCGGTAGGGGCCAATCTTTCGAATAGTGGGCATTTTAATCGCTTATTCCCAGTTTCGAAACTGCACTTATGGCGAACCCGTATTGGCTTACAACCATCCTTTGGTAGTGGTCAAATGAAAGTGATGTGTGGTTTGTAGTTGCGTCATTTATGACGCTCGTGGACAATCCATCACTTGTTGCTTGACCACCACCCATCCTTTTTCCGCAAACGCTTTCACACTTGCCACATCACCGATGCTGAGGGCATGCACGCTGGAATTGATGCGCCGAATCAAGCCCGCGAGCACATCCTTGGGACCAATTTCGATGAACTGCGTGACGCCGTGCGCAATGATGTACTCGATGCTCTTGACCCACTGCACCGAGGCGGTCAACTGCGCCACCAGTTCGCGCTGAATCTCGTTCACATCGCTGAGGGGTTGCGCGGTGACGTTGGAGATGACCGGGATTCTGGGCGCGCGCAAGGGCGTTGCGGCAACCGCATCGGCAAACTCGCGCGCGGCATCCTCCATCAAACGCGAGTGCGAAGCAATGCTCACAGCGAGGACGATGGCGCGCTTGGCACCTTGTGCTCTGGCGCGTTCGACCGCGCGCTGGAGCGCCGCTTTTTCACCAGAGATGACGATTTGCCCCGGCGCGTTGTAATTGGCGATTTGAACACCCGTCTCCGCGCAGACACTTTCGAGCGCGGCGGTGTCCATCCCGATGATGGCTGCCATTGCTCCCGGCGTCCGTTCGCCAGCACGTTTCATCACGCGCCCGCGCTCGCGTACCAACTTGAGTGCGTCGGCAAAGTCCAACGCGTCGGCAGCAACAAGCGCGCTGTACTCGCCCAGCGAGTGCCCGGCGACGAAGGCGGGCATCAGGTTGGGTTGGAACGTTTGCAAAACGCGCAGCGCGGCGATGCTGTGCGTCAACAGCGCAGGTTGCGCGTTGAGCGTGTCCGTCAATTCGCTTTCGGGTCCATTGAAACAGAGTGCCGAGAGAGCAAAACCGAGTGTGGCATCGGCTTGTTCAAAGACCGCGCGCGCCTGTGGGTAGGTCGCCACCAGGTCTTGCGCCATACCCACATACTGCGAACCCTGGCCGGGAAACACCAGAGCGATGGAAGTCATAGTTGCATCTTTCCGTTATTCAAAGCAAAAAGTCTGGCATAGCGTGCCGGCGCGCACGTTGCCAGACCTCTTGCGCATCAAACAAGGCTGCGCTGCCGGCGAGATTACTTTTTGCGGGATTTCTTTGGTTCGACGACAAAGATTTGTTCGCCGGCATAGTACCCACAGTGCGGACAAACGCGATGGGGTAAACGCATCTTGTGACAATTCGGACAGGCGGTGAGGTTAGGGCTGGCGAGTGCCAGATGACTGCGCCGGCGGTCACGCCGTCCTTTGGATAATTTTCGTTTGGGTAGAGGTGGCATAGTTGCTTTGACTTATCCTTTCCTAGAGTTCATCTTCATCTAACAGGGCGCGCAGTTTTTCCAGACGCGGGTCAATTTCAACGGTGTGACAATCACACGGACCATCGTTCCAGTTCTTGCCGCAGATCGGGCATAGTCCCGCGCATCGGGAGCGACACAGGGGACGCAGAGGAATCGCCAGCAAAAGGTTCTGGCGAATCACTTCTGCCAGATCAATTTCGTGATGGGCATCAATTTGTGTGGCGACTTCGTCATCCGGCGGCAAGGGCAAAGCCGCGCCCGTGTAAATGTCTATCGTTGGACGAAATTCTTCTTCCAGTGTGAATTCCAGTGGCAAGGCGAATGGCGTCAGACAGCGCACGCACGTCAGTTCCAGCGAAGCGCGCAACGTCCCAAACACAAAGATACCCTGCGCCGAACGGATGAATTGAATGTCTCCATCCAGCATAGTCAGCGGCACGATGTCAGGATCGAGGTGACTGATATCTTCGTGCAACGTGTATTGCCGCGTCTGCCCACTGGGCGCCTTTAACAATTGGGCGACGTTATAACGCATACGAACCTCACAGACAAACGCAAGCCATTATAATCGAGTCGGCAAATGTGTCAAGGTTACTCGTGCTGGTCCTGCGTATCGCTGGTGGCGGACTCGTGCTGCAAGAGATTCAAACCGTTGTACACCTGTGCTTGCAGTTGAGCGATTTGCTGTGCCATTTGTTCCAGGCGCGTGTGCAAATCTTGCAGCACCTGCGTCGCGTACTCATCTGCCCCACGACACCGCGCCTCCGCTTCTGCCTGCGCGCGGCGTTCGATTTGCAGGGCTTGCTGCTGCGCCGATTTGGTAATCGCGTGTTCGTTGGTCAAGCGCGCGGCATCTTCCTTTGCCATCTCGATAATGTGTCGCGCTTCCTCCTGGGCTTGCGCGAGGATGCGCTCGCGTTCCTGGACGATCTTTTTCGCTTGCTTGAGTTCTTCGGGGAAGGCGATGCGCATCTGATCAACGATGTCGAGGAACTCGTCCTCGTCAATCATTGTTTTTGCCGATAGGGGGACGCGCCACCCTTTGTTCAGCAAAGCTTCCAGGCGATCCACCAGATAGAGAACGTCTATGGCTATCATCCCCTTTCGTATTGGAGAGGAGAGATGAGAGAATACGAGAGGTGCGGTTTGCCCTCTTTGCTCTCTCCTCTCGGATTGCTAAATTTTACTCACGCAACGAAACGAGTTTGACCCTGTCATCTTCGCCATCACCCAACTGGGCGATGCGTTTTTTCAAGGCGGCTTCGACGTACGGCGGCACAATTTCGTGAATCGCGCCACCAAGATAAGCAATTTCTTTCAACGTGCTGGAACTGACAAAGGCATACTTGAGCGAGGTCATCAAGCACACCGTGTCCACATCCTCTGCCAGTTGGCGATTCGCCAGCGCGGTTTGATATTCCACTTCAAAATCGTACGTCACGCGCAAGCCACGCACCATCACGGTCGCGCCCTGACTGCGCGCAAACTCGACGGTCAAACCGTGATACGGCATCACCACAATGTTCGGATAATCGCGCGCCGCGAGGCGCATAAATTCCATTCGCTCTTCTACTGTGAACATCAGGTTCTTCAGGGGACGATCATACACCGCCCAGATGAGCCGATCGAAAATTCTGGCAGCCCGTGTAGCAATGTCAATGTGCCCATAGTGAATTGGATCGAATGAGCCGGGATAAATCGCAATAGTCAACTCAGGTCTCCTTTGCTTTTCCAGAATTCTTTGACGCGCTGTGCAAGCAAGTGGTGTTCGGGTAACTTTAATTCCGGATCGCGCGCAAAAATTTCTTGCGCCACGTGACGCGCTTGTTCAAGGATTTTGACATCGCTTAACCTGGCGACCTTGAGGTCGGGCAACCCCGATTGGCGCGTGCCAAAAAATTCGCCGGGTCCACGCAGTTTCAAATCCTCTTCTGCCAGCCGAAAGCCATCCTGTGTGGACTCGATAACGCGCAGGCGCTCATCGCTCGTCGCTCCTGATTTGTCCGCGAGCAGCAAGCAGTACGATTGGTGGGCGCCACGTCCCACGCGTCCGCGAAATTGATGCAGTTGTGCCAGACCAAACCGATCCGCGCCCTCAATCAGCATCACCGTCGCATTCGGTACATCAATGCCCACCTCTACCACCGAGGTCGCCACGAGGATATCCAGTTGATGGTCGCGAAACGCGTTCATCGTCGCGTCTTTCTCGCTGGGTTTTAGTTTACCGTGAATCAAGCCGACGCGCAAGTTGGGAAAAATCTGGGTGCGCAGGCGTTCGTACTCTTCGACGGCGGCTTTGGCGTCAATCGCCTCCGATTCTTCGATTAACGGACAAATCACAAACGCCTGGCGACCCTGGCGCACCTGATTGGCGATGAAGGCGTAGGCGCGTTCGCGCTCGCGCGGTTCCAGCCACTTGGTCTTGATTTCTTGACGCCCCGGCGGAAGTTCGTCAATGACCGAAATGTCCAGATCGCCGTACAGAGTGAGCGCCAGTGTGCGCGGAATCGGCGTCGCGCTCATCACGAGGATGTGCGGGTTGTACCCCTTGGCGCGCAGCGTGCCGCGCTGTTCTACCCCAAAGCGATGTTGTTCATCAATGACTGCCAGCGCGAGGTCTTTGAAAGCGACCTCTTCCTGAATGAGCGCGTGTGTCCCAACCGCAATGTCCACTGCGCCCGCTGCAATGTCCGCGCGCGCCTGTTCCTTCTCGCGGTTCTTCAGACTGCCAATCAGCAAACGCATTCGGGGTGGCTGGGGCAACCTGTCGAAAATCGTGGCAAGGGTCTTAAAGTGTTGTTCCGCTAAAATCTCGGTAGGCGCGAGTAGCGCGGCTTGCAGACCATTCGTCACGGCAGCCAGCATCGCCAGCGCGGCAACCACCGTCTTGCCAGAGCCGACATCGCCTTGCAGCAGCCGATTCATCGGTTGAGGACGACGCACATCGTCCAGAATCTCGTGGATGACGCGTTCTTGCGCTTGCGTCAACTTGAAAGGCAACGCGGCGACAAAGGTTCGATACAGCGCGTCATCAACCTGCAACGCGCGCCCCGGTTGTTCGCGCCAGCGCTTGCGTTGCAACAGCATTCCCAGTTGAATCAGCAAAAATTCGTCGAGCGCAAGGCGGCGGCGCGCTGCCTCCAGTGTCTCCTGCGATGTCGGAAAATGAATTTCCTTGAGCGCAGTCGAAAGATCGAGCAGGTTTTCTTGCGCGCGCAGGGCTTCGGGCAGAGGGTCGGGGACGCGCGGCGCCCAGTACTCGACAATCCCTTTGATGAGACGACGCAACCACCGCTGGGTAACGCCTTCAGTTGCCGGATACACCGGAACGATGCGCGCCGTGTGCAAGAGTTCTTTGCTGAACGGTTCCCATTCGGGATGTTTGAACGCGAGGTGACCCAGGTCCTGGTCTACGCGTCCACTGATGACGATACGGCGTCCGGGTTTGAACTGTTGTTGCAGATACGGCTGATTGAAAAATGTAGCCGTGATTTTGCCGGTCGTGTCCGCGAGGAGCACGGTGGTGATGGTCATTCCGCCACGATACGTCTCGCGCGTGTAGGCTTCGCACACAGTGACAAGAAGTGTCACTTCTTCGCCATAGACCAGCTGACTGATGGTTTTCAGTTGGCTATAGTCGTCATAGCGACGCGGGAAATGGTAGAGCAAATCGCCGATGGTGTAGATGCCCAGTTTTTGCAATCGGCGCGCGTGCGCGGGTCCTACATTTTGCAAACGCGTGACGCTCGCCTCCAGCCCAAAGCCACTCATCGGAGGAGCAAGTGCGCGCGGCGCGACTTGTTTTGTAACTGCTCCGCTTTCCGCCTCTTCCTCTTCATCCTCAAATTCATCGGGCGGTGGAGGCGGGGGAGCGGCAGCGGGTACAGTCTCGGCAACCGGTACGGTCAACGTTTCGTCTTGCAAAATTGCCAGCGCGCGTTCGATCATTTCATAACGCGCGTCCGGCGATGCCGCGCGATAGCCCTGGAGCACCTGCGCCACTTGATCGGCGCGCGCGCGATCCGCATCGTGTTGTTGGGCTATGAAATTGTTAATGAACTTTTCTAATCCACCAATGACCAGATGATCGTCACATTTTTTTTGTTCGTTGCGCAGTATGCGTTCCAAATCCTTAAACGTCAATGCCATCCCAACCTCACGCTATACGCCATACGCTATATGCCATATGCCATACGCTAATACCGCCCTGTGAGCCACGCAATTCCCACCGCCCCCGGTCCGGTGTGCGTGCCCAGCACGGGACCGGTTTCGCTCATCACGATATTTTCGATGGGAAAGGTTTTCGCCAGCATTTTTTGCAGGGTCTGTGCATGCTCGGGTGCGTTCGCGTGAATAATCGCGAGTTCTTGAATCGGTCCTGATGACAGGACAATTTCGGCGAGGCGTTCCAGGGCGCGTTTGAGGGTGCGGACATTTTCCACCGGCACGATTTCGCTGTGCACCGCCGACACCAGAGGCTTGACATTGAGCGCGCCCCCGATCAATGCCGCGCCTTTGCCGAGTCGCCCGCCGCGTTGCGCGTATTCGAGCGTGTCGAGCATCGCGATAATGTGCACGCGCCGTTTGGCATTTTCCACGAGCGTTTTCAGTTGCGTCAGAGTAGCACCTTCTTTGGCTGCACGCGCCGCCAGAATGACCAGCCATCCCAGCGCCATACTCACCTGTTCGGAATCAATCAACTCGATGCGTGCCGTTTGAATCGTTTCTGCCGCCATCCGTGACGAGTTGTAGATGCCGGTGAGTGAAGCGATAGTGTGAATCGCCAGAATGCGATCGGTGCTTTCCGCCAGTTTGCGATACGCCTCTTCAAACATCTGCACGGAAGGAAACGAGGTCGTTGGCAAGACCGGCGTGCTGACGAGTTTTTTGTAAAACTCGTCGGGGGATAGCGTTACGCGATCAATGTACTCTTCATCGCCAAAGCAAACAATGCACGGCACAACCGTAATGTCGAGTTCTTTGATGATGGGGGCTGGAATGTCCGCCAGACTATCGGTGAGAATCTTGACGGTGCTCATACGTGTCACATCCCTTCGTACACCACAACGCCCAGCGCGTCCGCACCCACGTGCGTGGCGATGGCGGGGCCATAGTGCTCAACCGAAATATCGAGATCCGGCATCACCAGACTGGTTTGCTCGATGAGGGCTTGCACATCGAGCGGTGTGTTGCCGTGGAGCACGACCATTTTTTCGATGCGTGTAAACTCGGTGATGAATTCGGCGAGTTTTTCGATGGCTTTGGCGCGATTGCGGACTTTTTCGAGCGCGACGATTTCGCCTTCTTCGAGAATCAACAGCGGTTTGATGTTGAGCATCGTCCCGAGAACAGCCTGCGCTTTGCCGATGCGCCCACCGCGTTCGAGATATTCGAGGGTCTCGACGAAAAAGCCGATGTAGATGCGCGGAATCATCCCGCGCACCAGGCGAACCACCTCATCGAGCGATGCGCCTTCTGCCGCCGCGCGTGCTGCCGCTGTCACGAGCATTCCCAGACCAACGGTGATGAGTTGTGAGTCAATGACAACAATCTTGTATCGTCCGAGCAGTGGCGCCGCGGTGCGTCGCGCAATGGTGAACGTCTGGCTGAGTTTGGACGAGACGTGAATCGCGACGACCTGATCTCCACCGCGCGTTAATTCCAGATACGCTTGCTCGAATTCTCTGGCAGTGGGTGGGAACAACGTCGGCGGCGTAGAGACGCGCGCCATCTGCTCGATGAACTCGGCGGCGGTCACGTCAATCCCATCGCGCAGTTTTTTGTTGCCTAGCTGAATTGTCAGTGGCAGTACGGTAATGCCCAACTCTTTGACAACTTCTGGGGGCAAATCCGCTGTGCTGTCAGTTAAAATTTTGACTCGCGGCATAGGCGTTCGCTGGTAGCACCAAGGCTACTCGACCGAGATGATAAAGTGATAGTGGGGTTGTCCTCCACTCACCACTTCGATCTCCTGGTCAGGATATTTTTCCTGAATCGCTTGACTCAGGGCTTCGGCATCGTTCGCGGTGACGGCAGCGCCGTAGTATAACGTGATGATCTCGCGCTCGTTGGTGTTCACGCGTTTGAGTAAATCCAACACCAGCGCGGTCATATCGTCATTCGCGCCGACGAGATCATCATCAATCAAGCCGATGAACTGTCCTTCTTTGACTTCGAGACTGTCAAATTTCACCGAACGGGTCGCCCTGGTGATTTCGATGGTATAAATGTTTTGCGCCGCGCGCGTCATGGCTTTGACGTTCGTTTCCATATCGCTCTGGAAGTTGAACGCCAGCAGCGCGGCAATGCCCTGGGGCATCGTTTTGGTCGGAATGATCGCGACTTGTTTCTTGGAGAGCAGTTTGGCTTGCTCGGCGGCGGGAATGATGTTTTTGTTGTTCGGCAGGACGATGACTTGATCGGTCTTGACCGCTTCAATGGCTTGCAAAATATCCTGCGTGCTCGGATTCATCGTTTGTCCGCCCGTGACGATGCGACCGACCCCCAGCGATTCGTACACGCGCGCCATCCCCGCGCCAGCAACGACCGCCACGGTGGTCATTCCCGCGATGTCTTCAGCGGTGATGGGAGGGCGCGCGGTTTGACCCGCCATAAAATCAATGTACTGCTCTTGCATATTCTCGACGATGATGTTGGTGAGTGTGCCGACCGAACAACCATAATCGAGAATTGCCCCGGGCGTTGGGGCATGCACGTGCACTTTGACCAGCGATGGATCGCCTACCACGAGCGCGGATTCTCCCATACTCGCAATGCGTTCGCGAATGGCATCCACATCGAGGTTGGTGCCGCGAATGTGGAATTGAATGTCAAAGCCCCAGCCCTCCTCGCGCGCCATTTGCTCGAGCGCCTGGGCGCTCGCGCCCGTGGTGACCAGTTCCATCGGCTCGCCGTTCAAGTACTTGAGCGCGCCTTCGAGAATGACGAGCAAGCCCTGCCCGCCTGCATCCACCACACCGGCTTCTTTCAGCACAGGCAAAAGCATCGGCGTTCGCGCGACCGACGCGCGCGCGGCTTCAACGGTTTTAGACCACACCCAGCGTAAATCGTCGCTATGGGCGGCGGCTTGCATTGCCGCGTCCGCCGATTCACGCGCCACCGTGAGGATAGTTCCTTCGACGGGTTTGACCACACCTTTGTAGGCGGTGCGTGCACCTTCGACCAGCGCGCTGGCGAACTCGCTGGCGTTGATGGTGTCTTTCTTTTCGATGGCGCGCGCAAAACCGCGAATGATTTGCGATAAAATCACTCCCGAATTTCCACGCGCGCCGAGCAACGCGCCATGCGCCAGCGCTTTGAGCATCGCCCCGGCGGAATGTTCGGGGAGCGCGTGCACTTCTTTCATCGCGGCTTGCATCGTGAGCAACATATTCGTTCCCGAATCGCCATCGGGCACCGGGAACACGTTGAGACTGTTGATATAAGCAGCGTGATGTTCGAGCCAGGCGGTGCTCGCCGCAAAGAGTTGGCGCAGTTCTTGTCCACCAATGTATTTGAGGGGTGGTAAGGAATCAATGGATGATTGAACTGGATCGTCTGACAACACTTCCCTCACTAGAAAGAGATTGGTTAGAGACCTGGCGTGACAGTACTGCCACGCGTTCTACTTACTCGTCACATTCTTAGCCCACATTTCGCACCTTACGAAAAGCATAGCCCTACCCCCTCATTCCTCCTTCTCCGCGTGACGAGGAGAGAGAAGGAGGAATAAGAGAGGTTTCTCTAAAGCCTGAGTGCGAAATTCAGGTTTGGCGATTGACCAGCGTTTCTACGGCATGCCGCTTTCCAGAGGTAGCGTGCTATTTTCTGTACTTTAGCAACTCTTCCACATCCATACCGATGTCTTTGGCTATCTGCCGTAGCAGAATCGGTGAAATATCTCGCCCCTGATGAACAGGCACAGTTGTATTCCGCCCGTCTGGATGCCGATACTGCTTGTGTGAGCCTCTTTGGCGTACTTCCACAAAGCCAAGTTTCTCCAGAATTGCTATTACTTCGCGCGGCTTGAGAACAGGATACTTGCCCATCGTTAGGCAACCACGATCATTTGTGTACCGATAAACTCAGTTTCAAGCGTTGGTTCTCCGTCCTCAAGCAGCATTTCAATGACTTGACGAAGATTTCTTTGTAGTTCATCCAGTGTTTCTGCTTGCGTGTGAGCACCCGGAAAACCTGGCACATAGCCAACATACAAGCCTGTATCAGGGCACTTTTCAACAACTGCCGAAAAAGTTTTCATACATCCATCTCCAACTTCAATGACGCGCTTGCCTAGCGGGTTGAATGTAAAGCACCCAGCCCTTCACAACTTTTGGAAAGGAACAGTGATTTCCACTCCAGAGTTGTCAGCGCTAACTCGACTCGTCCACGTGCAAGCCCTGCACGTGAACATTCACTTGAGCCACCGGCAAGCCGAGCGATTTCTCTACGCTGTACTTGACGCGATTCATAATCCCATGCGCCACTTCGGAGATGCGCGTGCCGTACTGAATCACCACGTACAGGTCAATGTAGACAGCACGATCAATCACCTTGACCTCAATGCCGCGGCGCAGGTTGCCACGCGTGAGCACCTCCACGATGCCATCGCGCAAGTTTTTGTTTGCCATCCCTACGACGCCATAGCATTCCAGCACGGCTTGCCCGACGAGACTGGCAATCGCGTTGGGTGAGATTTCAATCCGTCCCAGATAATTTTCTTCTGCCATTGGTTCTGCTCTTGCGTGCCCCACAGGTTGGGCAACCTGTAAGGTCAACCGATTTGCGTAAATCGAGTAGTTATGGTATTATCTGCCACGTTTTCAATCAAAGCGATTCCTGGAAAGAGGTGAAGGTATGGCTCAACGATGTGATATTTGTGGCAAAGGTCCGTTGTATGGACACGGACGCAGCCACGCGATGAACGCCGTCAACCGACGCTTTATGCCGAATATCACCAAACGGACAGTGGTCTATCAGGGCAAAAAGCAACGGTTGAACGTGTGTGCCAAGTGCCTCAAGACACTGAGCAAGAATGTTTGAGTGTCACTGAACCAGCGGCTCGCGAGCGAGAGCGCTGGTTTTTTTTATTGAATCGCCGCGCGCAATTTTTGTATTGCCTCCTTCACACTCATTTGATTGTTGAAGACCGCGCTCCCCGCAACGAGCACACGCGCACCGGCGGCGACGACGCGCGGCGCGGTCGTCGCGTTGATGCCCCCGTCCACTTCCAGTTCGATGTTCAAGCCGCGCGCGTCAATCATCTGGCGCATCGCGGCGATTTTCGTCGGCATCGTTTCGATGAACGATTGACCGCCAAAGCCGGGATTGACCGTCATCACCAGCACCAAATCCACGTACGGCAAAATCTCTTCGAGGGTGCTGACCGGTGTCGCTGGATTGATGGCAACCCCTGCTTTTTTATTCAACCCCTTGATTTGCTCAACGACGCGATGCAAGTGCACACACGCTTCTTGTTGAACCGTGATGATGTCCGCGCCAGCATTTGCAAAATCACCAACGTAACGTTCGGGTTGTTCAATCATCAAGTGCACATCGAGCGGCAGGCGCGTGTGCGGACGCAGCGCCGCCACCACCAGCGGACCAATCGTGAGGTTGGGGACGAAATGTCCGTCCATCACGTCCACGTGGATATAGTCCGCGCCGGCGCGTTCGGCTTCCTGGACTTGATCTCCCAGCCGCGCAAAATCAGCAGAGAGTATGGAGGGTGCCAGTTTAATCCAGCCTGTTGACCGATGTTCTGCTGTCATTCGTACCGCAACGCTTCGATGGGATGCAGACTCGCCGCGCGCGCCGCCGGATACAACCCAAAGAACAGACCGACCGCGATGGAGAATCCCACCGCGAGTATGACCGATGAAGGCTCAAGTGTCGTCTTGATGACACCGGTGGTGTTGACCGCGAGCCCGATTGCCGCGCCAAACAAAATGCCGATGATGCCACCGAACACACTGATTGTGACGGCTTCGATGAGAAACTGAGTCAGGATGTCGCGCCGGCGCGCGCCAATCGCTTTGCGAATTCCAATCTCGCGTGTGCGCTCGGTAACCGAGACGAGCATAATGTTCATAATCCCGATGCCACCGACCAGCAACGAAATTGCAGCAATCGCGGCGAGAAAAAGTGTCAGGATATCCGTGATTTGATTCAACGCGCCGAGCAAATCTTTTTGACTCAGCACGGTAAAGTCATCTTGCTGATAGCGAATCTTGTGCCGTTCGCGCAAGACCTGAGTAATCTGCGCCATCGCCGCATCAATTTGCTTTTCGTTCACCGCCGAGATCAACACCGAACTGACCCGGGGCGCGCCTTGCGCGGTTTGCGCGGCAGACCTGAACAAGCGTTGTTGTGCAGTGGTTAGAGGAACGAACACAATGTCGTCCTGATTGCCGCCAAACATTGACGTGCCGCCCTTTTCTACCATCACCCCGATTACTTTGAAGGGAATGCGATTGATCTTGATGGACTTGCCCACCGGGTCTTCGTTCCCAAACAAGTTCTTGGCGGTGGATTTGCCCAGGACGGCCACGCGCGCTATTGATTGCAGATCGCGTTCATCAATAAAACGACCGGACGCCGCGTGCCAATTGCGGATGCTTTCGTACGCCGGCGTGACGCCAACGACCTGCGTGTTCGTATTGTTGGCGCCGTTGGTAATTTGCGCGGTGCGTTGATACATCGGTGCGACAGTGGCAATCGCAGGGCAACACGCGCGATCGGCTAAGGCATTCGCATCGGCGAGGGTGATGGTGCCGGCAACAGCCACCGATGAACCCGGCCGTGGCGCGGCGCCCGGAAGAACGATAATCAAGTTCGAGCCGATACCCTGCACCTGCTCCGTGATGGCGGCGCCCGCACCCTGTCCAATCGAGAGCAAGGCAATGACCGCGCCGACGCCGATGGTGATGCCGAGCATCGTCAGCGTGGAACGCAGCCGATTAGCGCCCAGACTGCGCAGGGCAACTCGGATACTTTCAAGCACATTCACCGTTCCACTCCTGTCTATCGGCGCGCGCCAAAACCGGTGTTGAGCGGATTTTGTTGCACGAGAGGGATAACGACCACTTGACCTTCACTCAAGCCACTGACGATTTCGGTCTCCTGATCGTTTGCCATCCCGGTTTTGACTTCGATCTCCTGCATGCTCTTGTCATCCCGTAGAATGGTTACAAACCGATTGTTGCCCACCGCGCGAATCGCACGGTTGGATAGAATCAACACATTCTCTCGATTGGCGATGAGAATGTTTGCATCGGCGGTCATTCCCAGTTTGATGGGCACCGGCTGCTTGGGACTGAGCGATACCGTGACGACGTAATTCACCACCCCTTGCACCATCGTCGCGTTCGAGGCGACATCGGTGACCTTTGCGGCGATGTTTACGCCGGGGTAGGCAGGCAGATTAATCGTCACTTCTTGACCGACCTGGATTTTGGAAACATCGGTTTCATCAATGTTGAGTTTGACACGATATTCGCTCACATCGGCAATGCCCAACACCACTCGCCCTGCCGGCACCGTCGAACCGAGATCAACGTCCACGTGCGTAACCACACCATCGAACGGGGCTTTGATGATGGCGTAATTGAGTCGGGTTTGTGCCAGATCGCGCGCGGCGCGTGCTTGGTCCACGCTGGCTTGCGCACTCTTGAGATCGTTGGGACTGGGATTGGTGAGGCGCGCCAGTTGTGCTCGCGCTTGCTCCAGCGCCGCCTGGGCTTGTTTGAGTTGACTATCGCTGGGATTGAAACGCGCGTTGAAGGCGGCTTGCGCTTTTTGATAATCCAGCGTCGCTTGCTGCAATGCCAGCGCCTGGGGGAGCATCGCAATCATCGGGTTCGCGGCGCCGCCAATGCGATCGTAATCGGCTTGTGCGCGCGCGAGCGCGGCGGCGGCTTTGTCCAGATCGGCTTTTGCCATCAACAAATCGTTGGGATTGGGATTCTTGAGTTGCTGCAACGCCGCTTCTGCCGAAGCCACACTGGCTTGCGCTGCCGCCACATCGGCAGGCGAAGGATTTTTGAGTTGATCGAGCCGCGCCTGTGCGGCAGCCAGACTGGCTTCTGCCTGAGCCAGTTGCAATTCCAGTTCGCGAGTGTCCAGCGCGGCAACGATTTGCCCCGCTTTGACCACATCGCCTGGCTGGACATCCAGACGAACCAGCGCACCTGTCGTGCTAAACGCCAGTTGCGCTTCGCGCACAGGACTGATTGTCCCCGTTGCGCTCACCGCAGCGGTCAAGTTACCGCGTCGCACTACGGTTGTTTCGATGTTTTGTTCTTCAGAGTTCAGGGTTGTCCACCGAGGAATCACCATAGCGAGCAGCACAATCGCTATGACGATTATGCCACCCATCATCACAAAATTTCGTTGACTCAGCTTCATATCGTTTCCTTCTTCAAGGTTGGGATGCTCAGTTACCGTCGGCTTTCCGCCTGACGCAATTGCCCACACCCTGCTGCGATTTCGATGCCACGTTCCACGCGCAGGGTAGTGGGAATGCGTGCCTCGCGCAGAATGTTCTCGAACGCGAGGACGCGCTCGGTGGGCGAGCGACGATATGGCGATGCGCGCGTCGGATTCAGCGGAATCAGATTGACGTGACACAGCAAGCCGCGTAGCAGGCGCACGAGCGCGCGCGCGTGTTCAGGTGTATCGTTCACCGTGTCCATCAACGCGTACTCGAACGTGACCCGTCGCCGCGTCGCGCGCACGTGCGCGCGCACAGCACGCATCACCTCAGCCAGAGGGTATTTGCGATTCAGCGGCACGAGCACGTCGCGCAAGGCATCGTCCGAAGCGTGCAGTGAAATGGCGAGATTGATTTGCGGATGTTCGCGCGCCAGCCGTTCGATGCCGGGCACGACCCCGGCGGTCGAAACGGTGATGCGGCGCGCGCCGATGCCACAGCGCGCGGGATCGGTGAGAGAATCAAGGGCTTGCCATACGGCAGGGTTCAGCAACGGTTCGCCCATTCCCATCAGCACGATGTTGGTCAGCGTAGCGGGCTGGAGCACGCGCGCAAAATGTAGCACCTGCGCAACGATTTCGCCAGCGGTCAGGTTACGCACATAGCCCGCTTGACCTGTGGCGCAGAACGGACAGCCAATCGGACAGCCGACCTGCGTGGAGAGGCAAACGGTGTGACGTCCCGTGTCGGGATACAGCATCACCACTGCCTCGATCGTTTCTCCGTCGTCGAGTCGGAAAAGGGCTTTGCGCGTCAACCCATCCGCAGACGCCTGCTCGGCGAGCAGGCGCGGCGTACCGATGTATGCCTCGGTTGCCAGTCGCGCGCGCAAATCGGTGGGGAGATTGGTCATCGCGTTGAAATCGGTCACCCGTTCACGATACAGCCACCGTTCGATTTGCGCGGCGCGAAACGTCGCCACTCCCAGCGCGGCAACCCAATCGCGCAATTCTTGTTTGTTAAGGTTCAGCAGATCAATCAATTTTCGATTCTGGATCTTTTGATTGCTGAACAAGTCACTCAAAAACGGATTCAATCCTCGCGGTTGCGTAGATTCAGCGCGACGAACACATAGTACAGGAGTTGCGAGAGGGCTTGCGCAGCCGCCGCCACGTACGTCAGCGCGGCAGCGGTCAGCACCGCTTTTGCCGCGTCCACTTCGCCCTGTCCCACCAGCGCGCTGTTCTGAAGCATTTGCAACGCGCGACGACTCGCGTTGAATTCCACCGGAAGTGTCGCGAGGGCAAAGAGCAAGCCGAGCGAGAAGAACGCAATGCCCAGCCACACCAACCCCGATGCGTTGATGACGATACCCACGATAAACAAAATGTATCCGACCCAGGGTCCCAGATTCGCCGGCGCGACCAGAAACGCGCGCAGGCGCATCGGTAGATACCCCTGAGCGTCTTGAACCGCGTGCCCAACCTCGTGTGCTACAATCGCCAGCGCCGCAACCGACGGTGTTTGTGCGACACCTTGCGATAGGTACAGCGTCTTGTCGCGCGGGTCATAGTGATCGGTCAACTCACCCGGCGTGCCACTGACGTTCAAATTCAATCCATTGGCGCGTAACAGATATTGTGCCACCTGAATCCCGGTGAGGTTGCGCGCGTTGCGAATTTTGGTGTATTTGTCGTACGCCGAACTGACTTTCCATTGCGCGAACATTGCCAGAAGCAACGCCGGCGCTGCAAAGACCAGATACAGCGGGTCAAAGTAAAACATCTCCTGTCACCTCCCTTGTTGCAAACGTGACAACCCAGAGTATACTCAACCTATTCCCGAAAGTCAATAGGTGCTTTTTCATTTTCTAGGGCATGTGCAAAGTCGGGCACGGGCGTAACTACTCACCCCGTGTCATTTGCGAGGAGGCGTTTTGTGCCGACGAAGCAATCTCCACACCGCCAAGTTGGGGATTGCTTCGCAAAAAAACGCTCGCAATGACAGGAGGCTGAGCAGACACGCACAGGCGGTTGAAACCGCTGCAGCAACTACCCGAAGCCGCCCTGCGGCGGCTGACCTTCAGCCTGCGGAGGCAGGCGCGTCGGGGCGAATCATTATTCGCCCGTACTTGTTGCTGCGACTTGAGTCGCCCGATAGTTTGTCAAGTGACTTTGCACCTCCTCTGTTTCGTTTTCCCACGCGCGGCGCAAGGCGATCAAATCGTCAAAAACCCACGTCGGCTGGATGGACGATTGCGCGAGCATTTCGCGCGTGGTGATGCCGGTCAAGACCAAAATGGACTTGAGCCCAGCGCGAT
>Ga0209162_1001616_pt1 | contig 21490 bp, 15 predicted proteins | sample YNPNPMetaG_FD_187121 | JGI IMG/M metagenome (GOLD analysis project Ga0209162, IMG submission 187121) | Anoxygenic and chlorotrophic microbial mat microbial communities from Yellowstone National Park, USA - YNP NP MetaG (SPAdes) (version 2) ...
CTTATATGCCCTTAGCCTGTACAAAAGGGATGATTCATGATTGGTTGACGCTTTGAGCTACGCGCCGGGCGCTGCCCGATTTTTTTGAGGCAGGCCGGGGTGTACACCAATTTCAGGGGTAACTACTGGTTTGTCAAGTCTGTTTTTGTGAGTTCAGGCTCCGGCACCCATAGCTACGATACCGCCATATATGAGCATCCCTGCCTTGCAAGTAACCAGATATGGTGGATTGACTGCCTAAATCCTGCTCATGGATGCTGGAGGGCAAAACAAAATTACAGCTGACAAACCACTACTCAGCCTGCCCGAGGCAGATACTGCAAACGCCGGCTACACTGAGACACCCGCAAATGGCTCAGATGGCCTTCGACCCGGCGGACTGTAGTCCGGCGGGCACAGGCTGAATAGATACTTTCAGAGAAAATGAACCATCCCCGTGCAAAACGCCACCTGTTTGAAAAACCGCAGAGCGCATAAAGAAATCCTTTGTGTTCTTCGCGGTGAATTCAATCCAGAGTCGCAGCCACCGGCGATCCACGACGGTCTCATGACAGGGATGAGTCAATCCTCAGGCCGGCTTCGATGTATATATCACGATCTCTAAACGTGTCCCAACCCCCACCCTGGATTCCAGTTTCATCTCATCGGCGCAGGCCTTGATATTGGGCAGCCCCATGCCGGCACCGAAACCCATCTCCTGTACCCAGGGTGGAGCGGTAGAGAAGCCGGGCTGCATGGCCTGCTCAATGTCAGGTATGCCTGGACCTTTGTCCAGAGCCTCGATACGGATTCTGTCCGGGCGCACCTCAGCCACGATCTCGCCGCCATCGGTGAAGATGACTATATTCATCTCCGCTTCGTAGGTGGCGACGGAGACGCGGCGGATGACAGGCGGAGGAATGCCCAATCGCGTCAGCGTCTTTCTTAACCCACTCGAAGCTCCCCCGGCATTGAGTATGTCTCCCCCCGCCACCCGGTAGCCAAAGACCAGGGCGATGTCATCGGCGATGATGTCCTCAAATATATGGCTGGCCCGATAGCGAGGTAACTCTTCCTCCTGGAGATCAATCTCCAATCTCTTAAGCATGGCTTTGGCGATGTCGCCGGGTGTGATAATTCCTACCAATTCGCCAGCTCTATTGATGACCGGAAAGCGACCAAAGCCAAACTTTGAGAATTTGATAACCGCATGCACCAGCGGTTCATCGACATAGAGCGTCACCGGGTCGGGGGTCATTTTCTCGGCGACCCTGGCCTCCATCTCTCCGGCAGCCAGCGCTTTGATCAGGTCCTCGATGCTGATGATGCCAACCATACGCCCTGCTTCGACGACAGGGGCACCCGAAATGCGATTGGCTCTCAGAGTTTCTCTAAACTCAGCTATGGTGGCGTCGGGCGAGACGGTGATGACTTTCGCAGTCATCGCCTGCTCGACCTTTAGCTCATAGGCCAGAGCCTGGAGCCTGGAGATTTCCTTACTGTCCCTTTGCTCCACAACTTATCGGCGTCAGGCTGATCAAATTAGCAGAAGTGCAGGGGGCTTACTTTTCACCGAAAGCTTCATGCCACTTTTTCAAGGTCAATTCAAAGAGACCACAGCTTGGGAGTCCGGCCTGATATAGCCGCCCGCATGTCTCGAACATGGTGTATTTGGAAGCCAGCAGCGGGATGCCCTTTTCTTCAGCCAGAGCGACGGTCTCCTGAGGGGGGATCTTACCGCGCACAAAGACGATGGCTTTGATGCCAGCCATCTCGGCGGTGCGCACTATTTGCGGATTGGTCAGGCCAGACATGAGCAGCGTCCCCTCATGTGTGAAAGCCAGGACGTCGCTCATCAGGTCGGCTCCGCAACCCATCTGAACCTCTGTGTCCAGATCAACATTCTTGGAGATAACTCTTCCATCAATGATTTCCAGGACTTCTTTCAGTTTCATATGCCCTCAAGCTTAAGGCTCCCCCGTTCACAGGAAGAAGAGATTGCGACAGGTATCTTGTATACTGGACTCGAACCTTAACGACCTCGGATAGCTATTCAGCCTGGGCCCTCCGGACTCTATCAGGGTCAAAGGCCATCTGAGCCATTTGTGGGTGTCTCAGTGTAGCCAGCGTTTGCAGTATCTGCTTCGGGCAGGCTGAGTAGTTTACTGCGATAGTATAAATTGGTATGATAGTTACGCGCCGGACGCTGCCCGATTGCAATCGGCCTCTTCAGGCGCTGCGCGCCTGTCGGCGTATGGGCGCAGCGTGCTGCGCCCATACATTCGCTATCAGGCAGCCGATTGTTTGAGGCAGCCCGAAGCGTAAACCAGTTTCACAGAGAAAATGAACCATCCCCGCAAATTATAAATGAAACTGTAAAAAATGAAAAGGGTTGTGTCTTCTGGTTTACCACCCACGCCTGATAGTTACCCTGTCTTGATAACCCCTCCCCGGACTTCCCAAAGCACAGCCTGCGCCCGGAACCCGGGATCGAACATTTCAGGATCAGTGGTGGTGAGAAGTGCCTGCTCCACACCGTTGACCTGAGCCAGCAGATACTTACGGCGCGTTGCATCCAGTTCGGCCACGACCTCGTCCAACAGAAATACCGGCGTTTCTCCCGTCCGCTCTTTCATCCAGGCCAGTTCGGCAAGCTTGAGCGCCAGCACAGCCGTACGCTGTTGTCCGCGCGAACCGTAAATCCCCAGGTCAACTTCGTGCGTACCCATGGCCGGGCTGCCTGCGATGAAGCGCATCTCATCCCGATGTGGCCCGGTCAACGTGGTGCCTCTGGTGATCTCCTCTTTTCTGCGCGCCACAAGCGCCTGGCGGAACGCTTCCACCAGTTCCTCGGAGGTGACACCCGCCGGTGGCCCGCTGTAATGCAGGTCAAATGCCATCTGATACTTCAGCCGGGGTGGAGCCGCGGGATCGAAATTGGGCCGGTACTCCAGGCGCAGCCATTCGAGTTCACCGGTCAGTTGCCTGTGAAAGTGGCCGGCATAGTGAGAGAGAGCGGCCACCAGCTCACGGCGACCGTGGGCTACGATTACCCCCTGACGCGCCAGTATTTCCTCAAAAGGGGCCAGTTGCGTCGGATCGCCTCCCTCATCACGCAGATGGCGCAGGATGGCATTGCGTTGACGCAGAGCCACGGTATAGCGCTCAAGTGCCGCGCAATAAGCGGCGTCTACCTGACACAGTGCCGCATCCAGGTAGTGGCGGCGCACGGCAGGTGATCCTGAAATAAGCTCTACATCCTGAGGCATAAAAAGTACCACGTTCAGCCGCCCGGCAAGGTCGGCGCGGCGCCTGCGTACCCGGTCCACGCGGATTGTTTTATGCATACGCACCGTCCCGTTCGACAACGCTTTCCGTTCCAGTGTGACCTCGATCTCATAGAAGCGCGTGCGGTGCACCACCTCCGCCCAGATACGGGCGTAGGGGAGCCCCTCTGCCTCAGCGTTCCACCGGATCAGTTCCCGGTCCAGGCTGGTCAGAGGTGACGAGCCTGTGGCAAGCAGGTAGATGGCTTCCAACAGGCTGGTCTTGCCCTGGGCGTTTGCGCCAAACAGCAGCAGCGGACGGTCCGGCAGGGTCAGCTCGAGACGGGCGTAGTTGCGGAAGTTAGTCAGGCTGAGATAGCGGATGCGCATCTGAGGGAAGACGGACCAGGTTCCCGAGGCCTTCTCGCAGCTTACCGGATCGCAGCGGCAAGGCCCCGGAAACCTGGCGCATTTTACTTGATTGTGAACAGGCGGCCATCGGCCCGGCCGAATACCTCCGGGAAGTAGAACTCATAGGCGCTGGTCGGCACGACCCGATACTCGCCCGGGTAGGTGGCCCGGAAGGTGTAGACGTACTCGTAGGTGCCGGCCGGCAGATAGTCGGCGAAGAGCACCACCCTGTCGTCTCGCATCTCGCTCCGGCTGTACCAGCGCCACCACCAGTGATAGAACTCATACTGTTGCTTATCTTCTGTCTGACGGTAGAGGCCTGGCTGCTGTTCCAGCAGGCTGGTCGTCTCCAGAGCGGTGTCAATCGGCTCGGCGCCGGCCGGCAACGGGTCCTCAACAATGACGTAGTAGAGATCGTGTGGGGCGATGATGGTAAGACGCACCTGGACCGTCTCCCCTGCCCGGGCTTCGTTCACCTCTGGACACTTTACCCCCTCACTGCAATCAGGAGCAGTGTAACGACGGGAGAGGATGATCCCCCGGTTCAGCGGTTCGATTTCCTCCACCGGCAGATAAACCTTGAGATGGGCGGTGTAATAAAGCCGTCCCCGGCCCGCCCCGCGTCCGATGGTGAGGCGGTTGCCCACGTCGGCCAGGAGATCGGCGACATCAACGCGCAGTCGGATCGGCTCATTCACGCGGTCCGGTGTAACAGCACCGGAGGCCAGGGAGCTATCGTTGAGCAAAACAGCATAGTCGTACTCTCCCCCAAGTTCGCCAGTGACCGCCATCCAGTCGGTGAAGGCGATGATCGCCCAGGCCGTCTCCTGCGTCGTTTCCCAGATGCCATCCCGGCGGGCTGCCATCAGCCAGCGCACCACATTGGGTATCAGCTCGTTCTGTGGCTCCAGACGTGCCAGCGCGTCAAGTATAATGGCCGTCGAACGGGTATCGGTATTCATCGCCCACCAGTCATAGTCAGCCTCCTCCCAGTGGGCGCCGGTGGCGCTGAGGATGGCAGCGTTCTGCAGGTCCGAGAGCAGGGTGGAGACGCGCGGGTCATTCTGATCAGCGATGTGGAGCGCAAGTGCCAGGAAGGCACGGCCGTAGTGGCTGAGTTTTTCGCGGCGCTCAAAGAGGTCCCCGGCGAAGCCGGCAACGCGGTCAGCCTGGCCGGCCTCGGTCATCACGTAGAGGATGAAGGCCTGGAGATTGGCCTCCCGATATGAGCGGAGGTCACGGCTACCAACCAGTCTGTCGGCCAGGTAGTCCAGGGCCTGCTGTATCACCTCGCCGCGCACTTCAAAGCCCGCATCGCGTGCTTTGACGAGCGCAAAGACGACGTAAGCGGTCAGGTGGGGGTTGCTTTCTCCATCGCTCCACCATCCCCAACCGCCATCGCTACGCTGTTGGAGATAGAGCTTTTCAAGCCCTTCCTGCACCAGACCGGGCAGTTTTTCCTCGAGCTCCGGATTCTTTATCCCCAGCCGTTGCAGTGCCCGATAGGTGAGCACGTTAGGCAGGAAGCGGCTGACCGTCTGCTCGGTGCACTCATAGGGGAAATGCTCCAGGTAATTCAAACCGTCAACCATTCCGGCGGCAAGCGAGGGATCGAGGCGGACCACAAGCTCACCACGCCGGTCATCATATTTGGGGGGCAGTGCCACGACTTCAGTGCGGACTTCCTCGCCCACGAGCTGTCCGCCGGTGCCAACGATTTCCGGAGCGGTGTAGCGGTGCACAAGCAATGTGCCTTCCGGGCCGGTTGTCAGGCGCGGGCGGGCAGCGTCTGAGTACGCCCCCGACACCGCGCTCACTATCACATTCACTGCGTTCACATCCTCGACGATGACGTGCCAGGTTACTTTCTCCTCACTGTGGGCGGGAATTTTGACCTTACTTTCGTACGATGAGGTGTGTGTGGTATCGAGCGTCAGGCCAGTAGAGTGCAAAGTAACGGTTACGTCGAGCGCCTGGTCGGTGTTGTTGCTCACCAGCGCCGCCAGTTGTGCCCGATCGCCGACCACAAAGAAGCGGGGCACTACCGGCCGCACGAGCAGCGGTTTGGTCACAGGCAGCTCTGCCGTGCCCTCACCCACTTCTGTTGCGACGGTGACGCCAACAGCACGGATGACCCAGGTAGTCAGGTTGTCGGGCAGCCTGAGTTGGAGCGTCGTCTGGCCGGTGCGGTCGGTTACGATCGCAGCGTCCCAGAAAGCGGTGTCGGCAAACTCCTCACGCAGCTCAATGCCGGGCGGTGGCATCGGACTTTCTGCTTTGAGTCCCGCCTCATATGCAGCTACAGGAGTGGCTGCGGGCATCATCGCCTCAGGAGCCTCGCCGCCACCACCCAGGCCTGACCCACGCTGTGCCAGCACGGCCTCCAACTCCCTGAGTTGCTCCAGTAACAGCCGGTTCAGCGAGGGCACCAGCCCGCTGGAAGTGGATATGCCCAACCCCCGACGTCCGTAGAACGCTTCAACTATTGCGTTCGGCGTGCGCGGCTTCAGACTGAGTACCGCTTTGTCCACCAGGTCCAGGGAAAGGGAAGCTTCTACCGGCCGACCTGTAGCATCCGTGACCCTCACATTGAAGGCGACGGTATCCCCAGGAGCGGCCTGGGTCGCGCCAGGGGTCACGGTGATGTTGAGCGTCTGTGGCAGCGGTTTCACGGTCAGGACCGTGTAGCCCACTCTGTGCGCGGGCACAGGCTCGCTTGCGCCGGCAGCACGGGGTCCCTGGACAATGACAACGGAGACATAAATGTTGGGTACGTGATCGGTGGTAATGGGCAGGCGGTAAACGGTGGAATTGTTGGTCAGGCGCAGCACCTCCTGATGAAGTACTTTGCCGCGTTCGACGGCCACCCATGCCCATTGCTCTCCGGAGAAGGGACTGGGGATAAGTATTTCCGCCGTCTCACCGGGCAGGTAGGTTGAGCGGTCGCTGATCAGCATGATGCGGTCATTATTCTCACGCTGCCAGGAGACGTCTTCATCACTGCTGATCCATACCCAGGTGGAGGAACGCACCGTATGCCGCGTATCGCGCGCGCTGACAGCGACGCGGTAAGAGCCGCCCTGTGGGGGGGTGAAAGTTACCACGCCCTCGGCCTGCGCGTCTGTGGTCAGCGTGCCGGTGTAGACCAGCGTATCCTGCGCCGTCCACTCCCAGTGACCCCCGCCTGGTTCCTCCTCAACAAAGGTATTGGCCCACTCGCGCCGGTAAATCTCCAGGTTCAAATCTCTGAATGGCACGCGTTTGCCGGCCCAATCCACCGTGACCACGTCCACTTTCATTTCCCTGCCGGCCCGCCCCACGTATTGTTGTGGGGCCAGTCCAATGTAGAACTCTCCTTTGTGAACCACCACGTTGCTGCGGCCGGAGATTACCTGACCGTCCCGGCCGTAAACACTGGCCTCGATGGTAAGCTGCTGTCCGCCCGTCATCACCCGTGATGGCAGCTCAATCGTGGCTTGCCCCTCTTTATCGGTCGTGCCGGATGCGCTGAAGATGGAGTGTGGGGCAGGAGGCTCCCACCACCAGCACCAGCGGCATATCCAGGGCTCCTCTTCGTCGGTGAAATCATAGCGTCCGAATTGCTCCGGGGCGAAGCGGTATGGGGTGGAAAGTACGTTCCATTCAACCCGCGCCTCTGCAACGGGGCCGCCGGAGAAATAGCGCACCGCGACGTCAGCCCTGGTGGCCGTACCGGCCACCAGTTCGCTCTGCGCTGGCTTTACGAGCACCTCGAACTCAGGCGCACGGTAGGCAGCGACCTGGAAAGTGGCTTCAAATGGGATATCCACCACGTTTATGGCATACTGGCCCAGTGATGCGCTCCCGGCCAGCGTGACCTGTCCGTGGAAGGTGCCGGCCCGGTCAAGTGGCAGGCTCTCGTTAAAAATCTGCTCTCCTGCTGCATCCCAGATGACCACCGTCACCTTTTCCAGCGCGGGCAGGTTGTAGTGCACATCATCCTCGGCGCGGACGATACCGCGGAAGTAGACAGTCTGGCCCGGCCGGTAGATGGGGCGATCGGTGTAAACATACACGCGGTGCGGCCAGCGCCATGGGTCTTCCTCCAATCCGAAGTCCCACGGGGAGATGCCCCTGCTCCAATCCCATCCGCTGCTGCCCAGCACGAAAGGCTCCTCCGCTGCTACAATCAGATCACCTTGGACTTCAGTGGGCAGGGCGAAGTGGGCAACACCGTTCCCGTCTGTGGTGGCGGAGGCGATGACTGTCCCATTGCCATCCCGCACCGACAGGGAAAGGCCGCCAGTTGGCTGCCCGGTCGCCAGGCTGGTAACCCAGGCCCACATTTCCCCAGGACCTTTCTTCAGCGTTATATTGTACTCGGAGACGATCAGGATTTTACGGTGGCTCCACTCGTCGTAATGCACACCAGGCGCGTGTATCTCAAACAGGTAGATTCCCGGTGTCAGCGGCCCTCCGTCTTCCGCCAGTTTTACAGGGATGTATTGCCGCCTGTTCAGCGGGGCTTCGACAGGCAATGACCACTCGCGCAGCGGGGGCACGGAAGGCCGGTACTCCCACCAGCTCTGTGAGACTTTGTGGAATTCGTCTATACCGATGCGGTACAGGCTGAGGTCGAGTTGGGTAACGTTGACACAGGCAGCAACGATCTGGGCTGGCTGATCGGCACCGAGCGTGCCAGTCTGCCCCGCCATAAGCAACCATACCCCCGGATCAAGCGGTGCAGTACGGAAACGAACTGTCATCTCCTGTCCGGTGGTATTGCCGTATGGGTCGGCTATGTTGGGGCCGATATGTACCTCATAGTCGGTAGAGGGCTGCGCTCCAAAACCCAGCACAAAGACATTGTCCCATGTGAAGTAGGTGTAAACCTGAGATGGGGAGATGGGCGGTTTCATCTCGAGGTTGGGCATCACCGTGGCCGGGTCAATCGGCGCGTTGAAGAGAATCTGGAAGTCAGTGTACGGTTGGGCATCTTTTTGACCGTCGTAGGGGCGCGTGCCCAGCACGCGGGGCAGCGGGACCGTGGTGAAGTGCCATTCGTAATCCTCCCGCATACCCTCTCCTCCTCCGGCCCCATGCACCCCCTTCTTAACCCGGGCCTGGAAAGTGGTGTCAAAGTCCAGTTTCACCGTGGGGGTGAAGATCAGGGTGGCATCACTGCAGGCAAAGACACCCGGCACCTCCATCAGGCCGGTATGCAGGCTGAAAGCCTGGCCCGCCGAGGCGCAGTCTACAGGCATATTAAAAGTGACCTGCACGGAGGTGTCCACGCCGACCAGGCTGGCATCCTCACCGGGCGAGACCCACACCACCTTGGGCGGTTGCGTGGAGAATGACCACTCGTAGTCCTCTGCCAGGACACCACCGGTGGTATCCTGGAGACCGGCTTTGATGCGGGCTTTGTAAGTGGTGCCGCCTTGCAGTGAGGAGGGGGTGAAGACGTAGATGGAGGTATTGAGCCAGGTACCCTCCCCTTCAACCGGCGGGTCGAGGATGAGCGGCTGAGGCAACTCACCATAAGCAGGATCGCTGATCGCTCTCAACGGAACAACCGGCCGGTTGAAGATCACGGTGATGGTGCTTTGGGCTTCCACATCCTGTGCACCAGGGGCAGGGATCACTTGAGCAACCTCCAGGTAGCCGACGGTGCGGAAGCGGAAACGGTACGCTCCATCCAGGTGATTGCCGTCGGCTGCCTTCGCTGTCGGGCCCAATGTAACGTAATAATCAGTAGCACGTTTGAGGTCGCGGGCGGGCTTGAAGCGTACTGTGCGTTCATCAGCCCACTCCAGCCTCCCCTCTACCTGCGGACTGATCTGAAAGGCCCGCTCAACAGTGAGCCTGTCCATTGCCCGGTCGAAGACCAGCTCAATCGTCCCGTTTACAGGTAGTTCTTCCCCACGCTCCGGTGTGCGCTGGATAATCACCGGGGACACATTACTTACGGCGGGAGGCGTGTAAGGTGGGATAGTGGGGGAGGGTTCAGGGGTCGGCGTGGCCCGACAGGCTCCCAGCAACATAGGGACCAGCAGTACGAGCAGGAACCCCAGGACAAGGCATCTTGATAGAAGACCGATATAGTGGTTCATCAATCGTGGCATGTTGCTTACTCCTCGTGTGTAGTATATCATGACAGCCCTTATCACGGTAGTCAAAATACGCCGGAGCGCACAAATGGGATATTACGCGTTCACTCGCAGTTTCATGACGCTGCTCCGAGATAGAACGTTCCGCCAGGGCGGAGCATACCAGAGTGTGTCCCGATTTGCCCTCTCTGCGGTTTCGGGCCTGGCCATACTCACAGGACAACTGCTCACAGTTGTCCCACAATTTTCGGACATACCCGGCATGCAGCGAAGTTCGGGACTCAAAGGGAATTTTGGTATAATATCCGTGAACCGGAGTGCCTCCTCACGCACCCCACAGGGGCAAATGGGCTGGCCTCCACCAGGCCACCGGCCGCCGCGCCTCAGGAGGGTGCTTAAAATATCCCCTCCCGCCGTGTAAGCGCAGAACGCAGAAGGATCATAAAAACTCAGCGGTTCGCGGTGCAAACCGCGGCCTCCGCAGGGCGGTGTCAACACAGGGCTGAAAACCGGCGCGGTGCGCCCGGAGAGAACGACTTCAATTGCCCGCATGGATAAATCACAGCACTCTAACAGGGGGACAACGTGAAGACAGAGAAACTGATGATTCTGCTTGAGGGAAATATCGGAGCCGGTAAGACAACAGTTGGCAGGGCCATTGCAGCCTCCGGCTTATACGGCTTCATCGAAGAACCCACCAGAGCCTGGCGGGAAAAGTTCGCATCAAATATGCTGGAGAATTTATACCGGGATCCGGCGAGATGGGCATTCACGTTCCAAATATGTACCTTTATCACCCGCGCCAAAAGCTGGCCCGAAATAGCTGCGCTGACGAACCACAGGCGAGTGATCCTGGAACGCTCGATTTTCTGTGATCGGTTCGTTTTTGTGGAAAACTTCTATCGTACAGGCTTAATGACGCCAGCCGAGTATCAGCTCTACTGCGGCCTGTGGGAGTTTATGACCTCACGCTACCTGGACCAGCCTGACATGATAATTTATCTGCGCACACCATCTGAGGTCTGCCTGGAGCGCATCAAAGCCCGGGGACGCGAGGAAGAGCGCGGTATCTCTCTGGAATACCTGCTTCAGCTCGAAAGGCTGCACGACGAATGGCTGCTCCACAGCAGCGACCCCTGTGTGCTGGTACTCAACGGGGAACGACGTTGGAGCACTGATGAAGTGCTGGCCGTTATAGAGGAGCATTGCAGGTGACGGTGACCTGCACCGTCACCTGCATCTGTTGTATTAAACCCAGCCGCGAAGTCTACACGCCTCAGCGACGCGGGCTACGGCTACAATATATGCGGCTGTACGGTTGTTCACCTGATATTGGAGCGCTGCCTCGTGCACGGCATGAAAGGCTGCTGTCATCTTCTGGTCTAATCGGTGATAGACCTCGTCGAATTCCCAGTAAAAGTTATAGGCGTTTTGCACCTGCTCAAAGTACGAGACGGTCACACCGCCGGCATTGCACAAAAAGTCGGGTATGACGAACACGCCGTTGCGATACAGGACAACATCGGCATCAGGGGTGGTGGGGCCGTTGGCCAGCTCGCCAACGATCCTGGCCTTGATATTGGCCGCGTTGTCAGAGGTGATCGCATTTTCCAATGCGGCAGGGATCAGCACGTCCACGTTGAGTTCAAGTAGTTCTGCATTGCTGATCTCTCTACAGCTCTGACAACATTGATAACCAACCACGCTGCCGGTCTGTTCTTTGTGCGCGCTGACCGCGGCAAAATCCAGCCCATCCGGACAGTAGATTGCCCCTTTAGAATCGGATACGGCGACGACCCTGGAGCCGAACAGTTCACTGATCAGCTTGTGGGCAAACTGGCCGGCGTTGCCATACCCCTGAATGGCAACGGTTGCTCCGGCCAGGTCAAGACCAAGCACTCTGGCTGCCTCACGGATGCAATAGATTCCACCCCGTGCAGTGGCATCACCGCGCCCTTTGGACCCTCCTAGCGGAACCGGCTTGCCTGTGATCACGCCCGGTGCGTGCCGCCCGACAAGCTTTTCGTACTCGTCCAGCATCCACGCCATGATCTGCGGGTTGGTGTATACATCAGGTGCGGGCACATCAATGTCTGGCCCAATGTAGTGGCCGATGGCACGGATATAACCACGGCTCAGCCGCTCCAGCTCACCGGGTGACATTTCTTTGGGGTTACAGACCACACCCCCCTTACCACCGCCCAATGGAATATCCACGACGGCACACTTCCAGGTCATCCAGGCAGCCAGAGCGCGCACGGTGTCAATCGTCTCCTGAGGATGGTAGCGAATGCCACCCTTCGTCGGCCCGCGTGCGTCGTTATACTGTACGCGAAAGCCCTCGAAAACCCTGGTGGTGCCGTCATCCATCTTGACCGGGATGCGCACGTGAAATTCACGCATTGGCCAGCGCAGAAGTTCGTGAGTGGCCCTATCGAGGCCCATTACCTCGGCAGCCATGTCCAGTTGCTGCTGCGCGATCTTGAAAGGGTTCATCTCTTGCGTCATCTTTAACTCCTGGGAAAAGGTGTACTTTCTGGTAACAGCACCGGCCTGACCTGGACCTTGCACATAGTGCAGGTGTCCAGGTCTGGCAACTCTATCAACAGTATATCCCAGAGTTCTGCTAAATGCCAGTGACAAACGGTATCTTTGGATGATGACGAGGTACAGCTCTATACCGAGAGAGTGAGTAGCGTTGATGAGAAACGAATAACCCGGGTATACACCGGAGCAGGCGCTGCGGTGTCCCAATCAACGGCGTGGGGATATAGCAGCACGTATCTGGATGTGGGTAATCAGCGGTTTCCTGTTGATTATCCATATGTGCACAGGGACCAATTTGATACACTTGGGCCATATCCCTGTACGGCGCAGGTCATAACTCACACCGACGGCATAGCCAGGCTGTGCAGGCATGGTCAGCCAGACACCAGAGCTGTAAGACCGGAACGGTCAATAAGGTATGTGGTTTTCTTGACGCGGAGATAAGCTATGGTATAATAGGCACGATGATATACGGGCATCTGGCTTATCCGGTAAAGTCACATATCTGGCGTTTCAGTTTGCCTGGCCGGACAATTGATACGCGCGCGGCCTGGTGCTGTGATTGTTTTTGGTGTGAGGTATTCCGGCATCCCCTGTGATGGATGCAGGGGGCGCATCCAAACGCAGAGCAGCGCGGGGCCAGGGCCGGAACCCCGCGCTTTTCGTTTAAGTACATCTGCCGGATAGCTGTCAGAGCTGGCGAGTCTCCGGGGGACTCGATGAGGTGGTCTGGGATGACGACGGGTGTCCTCTTGCTCAATGCAACCTATGAGCCACTCAAGGTCATTCCGGTGCAGCGGGCAGTGAGCCTGCTGCTGCGCGGTGCAGCCGAGGGAGTGGAAGGTGTTGCCGCACGCCTGCGCACGCCCACTACGGTGTTCGAGGTGCCATCTGTGTTGCGGCTGCGGTATTACGTCAATGTTCCCAGGCGAGGGGCGGTGTGGAGCCGCCGGGGCGTGCTCAACCGTGATGCCTATACCTGCATTTACTGCGGCGCGCGCCTAGGGGAGCAGCATCATGGGCGCATCCTCACACGTGACGATTTCACAGTTGACCATATCATCCCACGCAGCCGGGGTAGCAGTAACACGTGGGGCAATACCGCCTGCGCCTGCCGCTGGTGCAACCACCGCAAGGCTGATCGCACGCCCCATGAAGCCGGTATGCGTCTGCTGTGGGAGCCCAAGACCCCCCGTGTCAACTACCTGGTCGTATCTGGGGAAGTACCGGCAGAGTGGAAAATCTACCTCAGGACATGAGAGAGCCCGGCCACCGTGTTACCCTGATCTACGAACAGATTCCCGTTCGTAACTATTCAGCCGATTGAAATCGCCCTCTTCAGGCGCTTCGCGCCAGGTGTCGGCCTGCGCCGACACTGCCTCTGGTGATGCAGCAAGGCAGGGGCAGTTACTACCGTTCTTTGTGAATGCCTGATGCGCGCCGCAAGCGAAAGTAATCCGCGCCGGAAAATGGTGCTGATGTCAAGAATCGCTATATCCTAACAGTTCCGGACACCTGCACTGTGAGACACATCACCAAACTTTTGCTCATCGCCATTGCCTACCTCGACTTTGTCGTCCTGGGCCTTTCAAGCGGATTGCTGGGAGTCGCGTGGCCATCTATCCGGCAAACCTTCGGTGTGCCGCTGGATGCAGTCGGAGCGCTCCTGCTCACCACGACCGCCGGTTACCTGGTGGCCAGTTTCGCCAGCGGCGCCGGTATTGCACTTGCCGGCATGGGCGTATTCCTGTTGGCCGGCACAGTCACCGCGGGTGTGGGGCCGCTTGGATACGTTGCCGCACCCACATGGTGGATAATGGTGGCCATCGGATTTGTCGCCGGGCTGGGAAGTGGCATGGTGGATGCCGGACTGAACACGTATATGGCCACTAACCACGGCCCCACTCTGATGAACTGGCTGCATGCTGCCTTCGGGCTGGGAGCAACGCTGGGACCGCTCGTGATGAACGGTATCATCGAGCATGGCCACTCGTGGCGCTGGGGCTACGCAATGGTTGCAGGACTTAACCTGGCACTGGCACTGGCTTTCATACTTACGCTCAAACATTGGCGGCTCAGAGAGGTAAAGCAGCCCGGTACAGCTCCGGCTGAGAAAGCGAACAGCCTGGATACACTGAGATTACCGATGGTATGGCTGGGCATTGCATTATTTGTACTCTTTACCGGCATCGAGGGGAGTGCCGGACAGTGGGCTTATAGCCTGTTCACCCAATCGCGCGCTATCGCCCCGGCTGCGGCCGGGAAGTGGGTCAGTGTCTATTGGGGAATATTCACCGTTGGACGCATTATGTTTGGGCTTGTGGCAGCCCGGATGGGCCTGATACCTCTGCTTCGTATGTGCATAGGGGGAATGATCGTGGGCGCAGCATTGCTGTGGTCGAACGTAAGCGACACAGCAAGCGGCCTGGGGCTGGCACTGATCGGCCTCTGTGTCGCGCCTATGTATCCCTCCTCCACCTCACTTACACCTCAGCGGGTTGGCGAGGAACATGCCGCCAACGCAATCGGCTTCCAGGTGGCCGCCGGAGGGCTGGGCTTTGCGCTCCTGCCCGGCCTGGCCGGCGTGCTGGCACGCGCCATCGGTCTGGAAACCATCGGGCCTTTCCTGTCAACACTCGGGATTCTGACACTGCTGCTGCACGAGGCGGTCGTGCGCCACAGGCCTTCCCCGCTGTAGCTCACATCATTGGCCAAACCCCGCCCTGCCTGGATATGGCATGACCGCCTGATCCTGCAGCAGGCTGCGTCTGGTGCCAGAACTCCGCCCCCCTCCGGCCCCGGATTATCCAAATCGCAACACTATTGTAACCCAATTTTGCGCGGAAACCTCGTATACTTTAGCTACCAGCAGTGTAGCTATTCAGGCGATGACTGGAGGTGCAAGCACGCCTCGCCTGTACGACCTTTGGGGCCGCAGGACCTTCCCTGCTGCACCGCCGGGTGATGTCGGCAGAGATCGCCCCAACCGGCACGAAACGCCCGAAGAGAGCGATTTTAATCGGCTTGAAAGTTACCCGCAAAATGTCATTTCACGCCGAGACGCAACTACCTACCCGATTGGCCTGCCGCTGTGCGCTGATGGAAATCAGACTTCCCGGGCACGCTGTGCCGGGCGTCGGCCTGCGCCGACGCCCCCGGTCGGCGAAGGCCGACCGCAGGCCGAAAGCCTATGGCGGGCGACTTCAGTCGGCACGCAGGTAGTTACGCCGAGACGCAGAGTACGCAGAGGCTATACTTATCTGCGGTGAGTTTTTGTAGTGAGGTTATTATCCGGTAACGTAACTTGCGTGGGCCTGCGCCGAATCAGTGCATATGTGCAGGCCGGCGACTGGCGCGGAGCGTCCAAAGAGGGCGACGTCAATCGGCTCTGACACGAGAGGCTTTCCACTGCTGAAAACAGCCGCGTTCCAGATGAGAGCCAACATGGACCAGCGGGCTATCCCGACAGGAGAGAGGCGCTTTGATAGTGTGATGAGAGGGGGATTGTTTCTCCCCTCTCTGACGCTGATCGAGGGAGATGCGCGTGCAGGCAAGTCCGTTCTCGCTCAGCAACTGATGTACGGGTGTCTGGTGCGCGGATACAGGCTCGCCCTATTCACCAGCGAGAGCACTATCAGGGGACTGATTGAACAGATGCAGAACCTGAACATGGAAATCAAGGACTATCTGCTACTTGGACGCATGTGTATCTTCCCCGTAACCCCCTCTCGCCCGCTTCGCGAGATGCCTGTGCTCTTGCTGCAGGCGATCCGCAGGGAGGCTAAGGAACGAGGGATCGTCTTCGTTGACTCTCTCACCCCGCTCATTGTGGAATCGTCAGAGTCAGAAGTACTCGCCTTTTTTGAGGAGTGCAAAATACTTTCCCTCCAATCAGCCACCATCGTTATCGTTATTCACGCTTACGGCCTGCACAGCGCGCTCCGGTCCCGCATCCACTCCCTGTGCGATGCCCATCTGCGGTTGCGTACCGAGGAAATCGGGAAACGTCTGGTCAGAGTGTTAGAGGTGATAAAAACCAGAGGCACAGTGCAGTACGTCCACAATACCGCTCACTTTGAGATCGAACCGCGGCGCGGTATCAAGGCGCTGCCTGTAACTATCAGGAGCAACGGAAGTGGGTAGGAAATATGCCATCACCACAGCAGCGATACCTTTTCTTGTCGGGCTGTTGATCGGCTGGCTGGTGATCGGCTGGTGGCTGTGGCCTGTGCAGCAGGTTAACTCCGCTCCCTGGCTGATGCGCGCAGAATATCAGGAGCGCTACCTCAGGCTCGTGGCAGCATATTACCGATGCACAGGTGACCTCTCCGGTGTGCGCGAAGCGTTAAAGGGATGGAATAGCGAAAAGCTGGCCACTCAGCTCGAGCAGTTGGTCGCTCAAGACGCTCATACCGGCGACATTGTGTCCCTCGCCGAAGCCCTCTCCCTACCGGTTGAGAAATGGTCCATAGCGAGCAATATCGTGGACCGGGACTTTTTCTTATGGACTATCCTGCTATCCGCATCGCCGTTGGTGATAGCGATTGTCCTGGCGCTCTCTCCACTCCTGAGAAATGGGAAGGAAATGAGCAGCACCCCGGCATTGGGGGAAGGCATCCGGGCGTTAGATGCGGAACTCAGCACGCTGCTGGCTTCAGAGAGTCAGCAAGAGATGGAGCTCCCCGCCGCTGCTCCCCCTCCCTCGCATAGCGCCGGGTCTGAATACGAAAACCTGTCGGCAGAGGAGATCCTCGCCGATATCTTCGGCAGACAGAAGGAACGGCTGGACCGCTACGCAGCGCTTTCGGCAGAGCTCGAGGATATAGCCGCAGCCGACCTGGTGCTCAAGGCGCGTCGTGTGCTCGAGCAGATCATCACGAGCAACCAGGCACACCCGTGATCATGCCAATCCCACCGGCAGATGCTCACCTGTGCCGGTCACCCGCGGTACAGGCCCGGCTGCTGTATCACTATCACCGCAGTGCTGCAAGACGAGTATTTTCCTCGACGGCCAGAAGCAGGGAGATCAATTCACCAATGCCGTAGATCAAGGCTGCGTAAAGTGCCCCAATAAGCAGAATTATCAGGCCAGATATCAACGCAACGATGATCCCGCCTCCGGCGGCAGGCAGAGAGACACCCAGATCTCTTTCCAGCCCTACGATAAGAGCGCTCCCTGCTATCTGTAAGACGCAGACCCCCAAAGCTGCCAGCAAAGTTACACCGGCGATGATTATTCCTATGACCTTGTAAACCGTGCTGAGAATCCGCAGGACCGGGAACCGTCTGGGTACTGAGGATGCAACGGAAGAAGCGGGCGGCACTGCCACTGCCGGCGCCGGGGACGGATACTCAGGTGCAGCCTGCGCGGCAGGATAAGGCCACACGGCGGTCTCTGGCGCCGGTGAGGGGGGAGTGTAGGCACTCTCTGGGACGGCCTGAGTGGAGGGATAGGACCAGGCGGTGGTCTCCGGTGCCGGGGAAGGAGACCATCCCACCTGTTCGGCGGGCAGGGGAGCGCCGCATCCGATGCAGAAGCGTGCCCCGGGGCGATTTTCAGCCTGGCAATTTGGACAGATCATAAGCGCCTCCTGGTTTGATAAGATTATTAACGCGGGCCGGTAGAAGAAATGCCCATAGCCATGTGTTGCGGCTTATTCTTCCAGATCGATCAATGAGCCACAGTACTCACAGATGACCCGGTGCACACCAGGCGCAACAGTGACCATCAGCCTGGCGCCACAGGCAGTACACCTGGCGGTAACGGTGCGGGTTGACTCACCAACAGACACATCCCGGGGAAGGATACGCTCCCTGTTTATCTCACCTGACCTGACCTGGCCTATCATTCTGACCCAGGTCTCATTATCAGTGTTCAGCAGGCGCAGTGTGGCGCCGCTTGCAGCAGCCCCTGGTAAAAACATCAGTTCCAGTATCTCTTTGTGGCCCAGGAACTTGCGCTCATCGCTGGCTTTGACCTCTTCAACCTCATCCACAGGCACTGCGAAAACCGGTTCCTGCACTTTTTGCTTTGCGGTGGGTATGAAGAGGACCTTTCTGGTAACGACTTCTTCCTTGCGCTCGAAGAGTAAGCGTCTGTCGGTAAGGTAGAGAACACCCTCCGCCCCCTCTTCGCCGTCTTCCACCAGTCTGGCTTTGCAGGCTGCTGCAATGTTCTCATCCGCGAGCAGTTGAAAGCTGGCTTCATCTAGCTGATCGAGCATCCAGCGCACATCCTCGATCTGGCGCCCGAGCTGAACAACGCGCGTTGTGAGCGGCTCATATACGGCCTGGACAGCCGAGTGAGCAGCACGGGCCTTGCTTTCCAGCATATTGATGGAGCTTTCGGCACCGGCAACCAGTGCCGGATTGCCATTCAGCGCAAGGTGGAACGCCTGTTCTGCTTCCCGGGCAGCGTGTCGTAGCCCCTGGACTTGCAGGCTGATTTCGGAGGGGAGACGCTTTTGCAATTCCGTCCACTGGTCGGATAGCACGCCGATTTCATGTTCCAGGAAGTTGCGGAAAACGTAGCCGCGTGAGCGCAGTTCCTCCACCTCCGCGGGGAGCAATGAGAGACGCTTCTGGGTTTCTGAGATCTCACGCTGCGCATCGGACAGCAATATCATCTCCTGTAATGATTGCAACCTGGTGCTGAGCTGGTCCAGTTTTAAGCGAGTTTCCTCGCTCATATCCGGTCTGCCTGACGGCATGCCTGGCCGCGCGCGGGGAGCGTCTGCCCGGCCATGTCGCCTTCGCTGCGGGCTACTTTACCTTTCATGTTTCTCCCTTTTGCTGGCGGGGAGATGCTCCCCATTCAAGACGCTGGCGTAGATAGGCCTCGATGAACTCATCAAGCTGACCATCAAGGACAGCCTGAACATTGCCGGTCTCGTAGTGAGTCCGATGGTCTTTAACCATCTGATAAGGATGAAGTACGTAGGAGCGAATCTGGTTGCCCCACCCGGCGTCAACGTGTTCCCCCTTCAGTTCGGCCAGTTCAGCCTGACGCTTCTCCTCTTCCAGTTGGAGTAGCCGGGCACGGAGCACCCGCATTGCGGTCTCCCGATTCTGAGTCTGGGAGCGTTCATTCTGGCATGAGACAACGATACCGGTAGGGATGTGAGTGATGCGAACGGCAGTCTCGTTTTTCTGGACGTGCTGGCCCCCGGCCGACGAAGCACGGAAGGTTTCGATCTCAATGTCTTCGGGGTTGATGGTCACCGAGATGTCGTTATCCAGGTCAGGCCATACCTCAGCCAGGGCAAATGAGGTGTGGCGGCGGTGGGCAGCATCAAAGGGAGACAGCCTCACAAGACGATGTACGCCACGTTCTGCGCTGAGGTAGCCATAGGCATAAGGTCCGGAAACGGCAATGGTGATGCGTTTAAGGCCGGCTTCCTCGCCGGGGAGCTGGTCCACAATCTCGGTTTTGAAACCGTGAGCTTCTGCCCAGCGCAGGTACATACGGGCAAGCATCTCAGTCCAGTCCTGGGCATCCGTGCCACCCGCACCGGCATGGATAGCCAGGATGGCGTCCGCCCGGTCATATGGTCCGGACAGGAGCAGCCGGAACTCGGCCTGCTCTACATCTCGCTCCAGAGAGAGGGTTTCAGCGAGCAGTCCGTCGTAAAGGCTCTCATCATCCAGCGCGGCCAGCTCTAAAGCATCTTGCACACGCTGCGACAGGGCTGTCCAGTATTCCACCTCCTCGCGCAACTCCGCCAGGCGCTTTACAGTCATCTGTGCTGTATCCACATCATCCCAAAAATCAGGGGCAGCGAGGCGCTCTTCCAGCCTGGTGATCTCCAGTTCTTTAGCGTTCAGGTCAAAGGTGCCTCCTGATGAGTTCTAATTTCGTCCTGAGGTTAGCTAAACGGGCGTGAAGTTCCTCCACGATACCTCCGACATTAGTGATACTGTCGTCTGATTGTAACTATTCAGGGTTAAATTGCTCTCTTTGGGTGCTGCGCGCCGGACTGAGGACTAAGAAGCGCGCCTCACCCCTACAGTCACGTCTACTCAAACAGACCGGCCACGAAAGCGTCGGCGTCAAATGGTGCCAGGTCCTCTATTTTCTCACCGGTGCCGACGAAACGCACCGGCAGGCCCAACTCCCGTGCGATGGCAAACACCATCCCACCTTTCGCAGTGCTGTCCAGCTTGGCAAGGATGACACCGGTCACCTCCACAGCTTCGAGGAAGTGACGGGCCTGTGACAGTGCGTTCTGGCCTGTGGTTGCATCCAGCACGAGCAGGGTTTCGTGTGGAGCTCCGGCAACGTTTTGGGCAGCCACACGACGCACCTTACGCAGCTCCGCCATCAGATTGTACTGGGTGTGCAGACGGCCGGCGGTGTCCGCGATCACCATATCCATTCCCCGTGCTCGCGCTGCCTGGAGTGAATCGAATATTACAGCGCCGGGATCGCCCCCGGCAGCGCCCGTGATGACGTTGACGCCGGCACGACTTGCCCAGATGGAGAGCTGGTCGGTCGCGGCAGCTCTGAAGGTATCTGCAGCGGCAAGGAGCACACGCCTCCCTTGCTGTCTGTACAGACAGGCAAGTTTGGCAATGCTTGTCGTCTTGCCTGAGCCGTTGACACCGACGACGAGGATCACATCCAGCGGGCGATTTCCCAGATTCAGCGGCGGCGGGGAGGGCAACAGTGCCCGTAGCTCCTGGCGCAAAGCCGCTTGAAGTGCATCGGCTCTGATGATGGCCTCTGCACTGGCCCGTCGGCGCAACCTTTCGATCAGGTGCAGGGTGGTTTCCACCCCCACGTCGGCCTGGATAAGCAACTCTTCCAGTGCCTCCCACGTGGCAGGGGTCACCTCACTGGCCCCGAGTATCCCCGCGATACGGCTGAATATAGCGTTGCGTGTTCGGGTCAGACTTTCTTTGATAGAACGGGCAATTCCTGTGCTCATCTCACTGCAAGTGGTTCGGTTGTTAACCAGATTATACACTAAAGCGCAGGACAGGCAAAGGTTGGTTACTCCGGCTGGTCCGACACCAGGCACACTCCAGTGCGGAAGATTGCAGGACAACTGCTCGCAGTTGTCCTACAAAGTTGCGACCTGTGCAGTTAGCCCGAAGCACTGAAGGCGAACGACAAGGTGCCGGTCTGAAACCAGCGCTTGTACTCCCCGTTCCGAACTAAAGCAGTGACGGCAGCCAGAGCTACCGAACCGGGTTTGG
>Ga0209162_1001620_pt1 | contig 21440 bp, 22 predicted proteins | sample YNPNPMetaG_FD_187121 | JGI IMG/M metagenome (GOLD analysis project Ga0209162, IMG submission 187121) | Anoxygenic and chlorotrophic microbial mat microbial communities from Yellowstone National Park, USA - YNP NP MetaG (SPAdes) (version 2) ...
CTCTGCGGTGAAATAACCTTTTTGCAGGAGACTCGGATCATGATACTCCAGAGCGAACAGGGTGATGATGGGATCACAATCGTGCATATGGAAGGTCGCCTGGATCTGCTGACGGCTGCTGAGGTCAAGCGTGATCTTGCCGACCTGGTTGCCGATGGTCAGCGACGGCTGATTTTCGACCTGGAACGGGTCAGTTTTGTGGACAGTTCCGGGCTTGGCGCGCTGATCAGCGGCTTGAAGGCTGCGCGACAGGCGGGTGGTGATCTGCGGATCGCGCGCGCTAATGCGCAGATGCATACCCTGCTGAAACTGACAACCCTTGAGCGGGTGTTACGACCCTACGAGACTATCGAGGAGGCTCGTGCTGGCTACACCCCGATCGCTGCTGATTGAAGCACAGGTTGCCACGCAGACGATGGCAGAGGGTCTCGATGCCATGCACCATCTGCTGGCGCGCTTCTGGGAAGACGCAGCACGCATCGACTGTCTGCCCTCTGAAACGTGGCGACACCTGTTCACAACGGCGCTGGCGGAGGTTGTGGCGAATGGTTTGCGCCATGCGTATGCCCCTGAGACGCCTGAGCGCCCGTTGCGGTTGCGGCTGCGCCTCTTTCCGGATCGCGTCGAGGCGCTCCTGATCGATCAGGGTGAGCCGTACCGTTCCGCCCCCTGCACCACGAACCTGCCCGAAGACGATGTTGACATTGCCAACCTGCCGGAGAGCGGGTACGGATTGAGCATCGCGTATGCATCGCTCGATGTGGTGCGCTACCATCGCACGCGCGGCGGGTACAACTGCTGGAAACTGGTCAAAAAATTGCAGCAGCAGCGGTAAAGCAACGATTTCATCGCGTCGCGGCGGCAGGCGAGGCATCCTGTTCTGTGGCGCACAAAGAGTGAACCTTGATTTACCACACACAGTGGTATATACTTGCAAAGGTATGCGTTTGCGCCAACGTCACGATCATGCGCACAAAGGAGGCTTCCAGATGGCTAATACGCAGACCCGTCGCGCTGCTTCAGACTCTCGTCCGCCAGACTCATCATCCACTGCGATCGCTGCACCGCACCGATCCAGGAGTTTGTTTGGCGGGTGGAGCCGTCAGGTTCGTTCGCAGGCGGAGAGCAAGCCGCAGTCGCGCGGTTCGCGTCTGACATCCTTCTGGAAAGCATTGATCATCACATCATTTGTGATCAACATTGTGCTGCTGGCAGTGGTGCTGTTGCTCGTCGGATTCATCGTTCAATGGCAACGGCAGATCACATCCACCGCTGTACTCGGGCAGGGATTTGCCGCCGATAATGTCGCCGAACTGCGCAGCATCGTCGCCGGATTGCAGGGCGCGACGATTCGCACTACGATCCCGCTCGATCAACCGCTGCCGTTGAAAGGCGCCGGCGTGATCGTGCCGGTCGATCAGCAGACGACGGTAACCCTGGTCGAACCGGTACCGTTGCAGTTGAGCGGCGCCGACATCGATCTTGGCAACGGCAACCGGCTGCGCGCCAACAATATCCGTCTGACGCTGCCTGCGGGCACGCCGCTGCGCATTGCGCTGAAGATGGATATTCCGCTCGATGACGTCACCATTCCGGTACGCCTCAACGTACCGGTTGAAATACCGCTTAAGGACACCGAACTCGGTCCCCAATTCCAGCGTCTGGGATGGCTGGTGGATCGCCTGGTCGGTCCCCTTGCGCCGGTGTTGGGACTCGACCCGATTCCGCCTGCGCCGCCAGCGCCACGCTATCAACCATCATCGCAACCATGACGGCACATAAACTTGTTCTCTGGGATATCGACGGCACACTGCTCTACAGCGGCGGCGTTGCGGGCGAAGCGATGCGCGCCGCAATGACGCGCGTCTATGGCCGGCCATCCGACAATGAACGGCGCTCCTACGCCGGTAAAACCGATCAACAGATCATCCTTGAGACCTTCCCGGAACGTTCACCAGAGGAACTGCTCAGTCGGCTCGATGAGTTTACCGCTGCCTACCTGGATATTCTGAGCGCGTGGGAGGATGCGTTTCGCACCCGCGGGCGCGTCCTGGAGGGCGCCATCGAAATCCTGCAACAACTGCGTGCCAGGGGAGTCGTCCAGTCGTTGCTGACCGGGAATCTTGCGCCGGTGGCGCATCTCAAACTGCGCATGATGAGTCTGATTGAGTTTTTCGACTTCGAGAGCGGCGCCTACGGCAGCGACAGTCCGCGCCGCACGGATCTCCCCTTGATCGCGGCAGAGCGTGCCGCACAGCGCTATGGACATGTCTTTGCCGGACCCGACATTGTCATCGTTGGAGACACGCCAAACGACATTGCGTGCGCACGCGCCGTCGGTGCGCGCGCCGTGGCAGTTGCAACCGGTCCGTTTAGTGTTGACGAACTGCGTCTGCACGCCCCTGATGCGGTGCTCCCCGATCTCACCGATACCGGCGCTGCGCTGACAGCCATACTTGCCCGGTGAAGCAACGGCTTCAGGTGCGTTCCCGGTGCAGCGTCTGCGCAAGAACTGGTCTCCCGCTTTCCGGTGTGCAACTTTACTATTGAACCATGATCGATCAGAAATAAATGATGGTATTTGCGAGGGGCGCGTCAGAGTGTAGACCGAAATTATGGTCGTTGAATAAATAATCCGCTACAGCCCGCGCAGGCGGGCTTCGCCGTGCATAGCCGAGGGCTTTAGCCCCACGGCTAGTCCGGTATACCGGATTAAATTCTCAATCTCCACATTGTTCCACCAGATTTGATGCGAGCCCATCACGGTACCCTCGACCGACCCACGAGGGCGGGACGCCGTCACTCCTCAGCAAACGGCGCGGATGGTGAACGAACATCAGTGGACTGCGCATCGCGTTCTACCTGATTTGATATGACAATCCCTGATGGGCACAGGCAGCAACCCCGCACCAACAACGAAACCGCGACACAAACCCGCAGGAGTGCGCCTGACCAACTGGCAACCCCGCACCAACAACGAAACCGCGACACAAACCCGCAGGAGTGCGCCTGACCAACTGGCAACCCCGCACCAACAACGAAACCGCCCCCCTGGATACCCAGAGGGGCGGCAACCGATGGGAACGAACCGACGTTACTTGCTCAGACCACTGTTGATCTGGCTGAAGACCTGGCTGACGCGGCTGCCGAGCAGGGTGAGAATACCGATGACGACGATGGCGATCAGCACGAGGATGAGCGCGTACTCAACCAGACCCTGGCCTTCTTCCCTGGCGAAGAAACTGCGAACCATTGCGAAACCTCCTTAGAAATTGGGTCGAACTAAATGAACCACGACTACAGTATAGACATTCGATCTCCGGTTCTCAATAGGCAATCAGTCCCAAAAAAAAGACGGTACTCTGTGAATACTTTCTTAGGAAACAGGTAGGACTTTTGGACAATACGATAACAGGTAGAAGCTATAACGGGCAGGAACCAGCGCAACCAACAGAGAGCCACACGGCATGGACAGACCGCTGGCTTCGAGGGGCCATTCTTTTCTCCGGCATTCCTACATCGGCAGGGGGATCAACGCTTCAACACGCGTACCACGCCCGATGGCGCTTTCGATGCCGAACTCGCCGCGGAGCAGCGTTTCGACCTGCTGACGGAGCGTGGCGATTCCCATGTTGCGCCGCCCGCTGTCATCCGCCAGCACGTCGCTGACATGAAATCCGCTGCCGTCGTCTTCGACCGATACGTGGATCATGCGCGATCGACCAACATCGTCGCGCACGCTGACGAGCACACGCGCCTGAGTGGCATTGGCGTGCTTGATGACATTGTTAAGCGACTCTTGAATGAAGCGGAAGATGGCGACTTCGTAGTGGGAGGGCAGGCGCATATCGAGATTCTGCACCATCAGATTGATGTCGAGCTTGTTCTTTTCGCTCACCTGCTGAACATACCGGCGCAACGTCGGCGCCAGACCGAGATCGTCAAGGATCATGGGGCGGAGATCGAAGATGAAGCGGCGCGTGTCCTGGAGAGTGGCATTGATAGCATTTTTGAGGGCGCCAAGTTCGGCGCGCGCCATCTCAACATCGCGGTCGAGCAGGCGCTGGCAGATTTCGGCGCGCAGCACAAGGTTGCTCATCGATTGCGCCGGACCGTCGTGCATCTGAAGCGAGATGCGCAGACGCTCTTTTTCCTGCGCCTGAATAATATCGGCGATCAACTGGTCGCTTCCAATCATGCCGGGAGCGTTGCCGGCGGGCGCCGCCACGCCCAGCAACGGTTCGAGCGCAGTGATCAGCGCAAATACCTGACTCTGCCGTTGTTTGGCAGCCTGCTGACGGTATTGCAACTGCTCAAGCTGGCTGCGCATCGTCAGGAGACGCATTTGCACCTCCTGCGCCGAAGCATAGAAATTCTTAATGTCCGCCTTGCTGTAACGATCAATATTGACATCCAGATCACGCAGGCGATTCGAGACCGTCAGTTCGCGCTGTTGGAGTTTCTCGACCTCATTGGTGGTCTGCCGCAGGAGCGCTTCGATCTCGTTCAATTCCCGGCGCGTTTTTTCCAGATCGGCATTCAATGTATCGTAGAGTTCTTTGAGGGATGGCGGAGCATCATTGACGGTCACAACAGCCTCCAGAGCACAGTTCTGGCGGAACAAAAAGCCAATCTCCGCATATTATACCACCCTCGACGCCTGTTCATAGGGAGCGGAATCGAAGCCGCCAGACGTTGATCAGCGCTTCGAGGACGATACGCTTCGACATCTTCGAGCGCCCGACGCGCCGGTCCGGAAAGATAATCGGCAGTTCGCCGATACGAAAACCGGCGCGCATGGTGCGATAGACCAGTTCGATCTGGAAGGCGTACCCGTTCGACTGAATATCGTCCAGGTTAATGGTTTCCAGCACGCGACGCCGATAGCAGCGAAAGCCGCCGGTTGCGTCCATCACCGGCAATCCCAGGATCGCGCGGGCGTAGAGGTTACCGCCACGACTGATCATCTGCCGGACGATCCCCCAATCGGACGTGCCGCCGCCTGGAACATAGCGCGAACCAAGCGCCAGATCGTAGCGTGTTTCGGCGGCTGCCAGCAACTGCGGCAGGTATGCCGGATCGTGGGAGAAATCGGCGTCCATTTCACAGATGTACGCCGCGCCTTCGGCAAGCGCACGGCGAAAACCGGCAACGTAGGCGCTGCCCAATCCGCGTTTCTCCGGTCGCAGTAACAGTCCGACGCGCGGTTCATCGGCAGCTATATCCGCCACGATGCTGGCGGTTCCGTCGGGCGAATTATCATCGACGACCAGCACCCGGAAGCGCGACATCTCCAGGATGCGCTGGATAAGTTCTGCGATGTTTTCGCGTTCGTTGTAGGTTGGAACAACCACCGTGCAGTCAGCCAGTGCGACATCCACGGACGCTCGTTTTTGTGTGATCGGTTGCGGCAACGTCATGCAATCTCCTTGCCAGCCCACAAAGACCCGGAACCGGCGCAGTTGCTCTACCGGCGCCTGTCCATTATACTCGTCACATCGCTTCCTGCGTGATCACAATCGTGACGCGAGAAGGTAGCAAAATGGCAACAAAATCCCTGCCGGGAAGCGCTCCCGCTCGTTTCAGGGCGCGTCCAGGATGGATCCAGCGAAACGATTGATACGGTTGTGCGTCGCACGCATGCGTCTGTGCTTCATACCGTCGCGGGGCTTGTGCGCAATGCGCCGCTCCCTGCGCTCATTCATCTGTATGGACTGATCCCGCTGGCTGTGGTGGCAGCGCTGATCGCGCTGGCGCCAACCGATCCACACGATTTCTGGTGGCATCTGCGGGTGGGGCGGATTGTGTCCGAAGCGGGCGTGCCACGCACCAATATGTTTGCCTGGACTGTTCCGCCCGATCAACCGTTCGTCTATGCTGCCTGGCTCGGCGACTGGCTCTTCTATCAGATGTATCTCCTCTGCGGATTGCAGGGTCCGGTGCTGGCGCGCAATATCCTGGGAACGCTCGCGTTTGCGCTGGTATTGCTGGAAGCCTGGCGACGCAGCGGTTCGTGGCGCCTGGCCGGGCTGGCGGTTTTTCTCGCAGGGATGATGACGATCAACAATCTGACGACGCGCCCGCAGAACTGGGCATGGGCGCCGTTCATGGCATATACGATCATTCTTAGCGCATATGCGATGCGGCAGGTGGGATGGCGCGCGCTACTGGCGTTGCCACCGCTGATGGTTTTCTGGGTGAATGCACACGGCTCATTCGTGTTGGGGCTGGCGCTGCTGGCGCTGTACTGCATCGGCGAGGGGACGCGCGCGCTCTTGCGACAACCGGATGCGCCCGATTTCCGCCGTCTGGCAGTGCTTGCAGCGGCAGCGCTGGCAACCCTGGCTGCCACTCTGGTCAATCCGATCGGCATCGATATTTTCGCGTATGTGGTGAAATTATTGACCGATCCACCCAGCCAGGGGTTGGTGAACGAGTGGCAACCGCCGACCGTGCGGAGCCTGGCGGGTCAGGCGTTCTTTCTGGCGACGCTGTTCCTGATCGCTGCGCTGGCGCTTGGTCGGCGGCGCTTGAACCTGACCGATACCTTGCTGTTGTGCGCATTCCTGTGGCTGGCATGGAGCGGCATGCGCTATGTGGTCTGGTTCGGCATGCTGGCGATGCCGATGCTGGCGCAGTGTCTGGCGCGTCCTGCGCCGCGAGTCGCTGCACAACGCGGCGATCTGTTCGCCGCAATCATCGCACTTGCCCTGATTCTTGGGATCGGCGCGCTGCAACCGCCATTCAAGTCGTCGCTCAACCTGTCAGACTCTTACCGGGGTTTGTTCGCCGATGTGCCGGGAGCGCCGCTGCTCTACAGCGCCGATACGCCGGTCGGAGCGGCTGCGTACCTGCGTGATCATCCTGGCGGTCGGCTGTTCAACGATATGGCATATGGTTCGTACCTGATCTGGGCGCTTCCCGCGCCGCAAGTGTTCGTCGATACGCGCGTCGAACTCTACCCGCTGGCGCTGTGGGAAGATTACCTGGCGCTCGGTGAAGCGCGCGCCTATCGCACGCTGATCGAACAGTACGGCATTGATCGGGCGCTGCTCAGTCGATCACGACAGGCGCCGCTCGTCGCTGCGCTGGCTGCCGATCCGTCCTGGATCGTTGAGTACGAGGACCGGTACAGCATTCTGTACCGACGTGTTGCAGAAAGGTAGCGTTCCGGCTATGACCTCGCCTTCGACCCTCGAATCTGTTCCAAAACCGCAGGCGCGTCTGCGTCTGACGCTTGATCAGGTGTATGTGACGGCTGCGTTGATGCTGATTGCGCTGCGCCCCCTGTTGACCCCTATTCCGCCGCACGACTTCTGGTGGCATATGGCAACCGGGCGCGTGATCCTGGAGACCGGAACGATCCCGCAGAACGATCTTTTCTCCTATACCCGCGCTGGCGAGCCGTTCTTCAATCAGGGATGGCTGGCGCAACTGCTGATGGCGCTGATCCATCGGATCGGCGGATTGCCGCTGATTATCGTGGTGCAGGCGCTGGTGCTGGCGCTGGCATATGGGCTGCTGCTCCGTCTCTGCATTCTGCGCACCAATCGAATCCGGGCGTGCGTGGCGATCCTGTTGCTGGTGACCATGCCACTGTCGTTCGATAACTGGACAGTACGCCCGCAGACGTATGTGTTTCCGCTGTTTGCCGGTTTTCTGACCATTCTGACCGAATACCGCCTGGGAAGCGCGCGCCGTCTCTGGTTGCTGCCAGCGCTCATGGCGCTGTGGGTGAATATGCATGGTTCGTTTGTGCTCGGTTTGGGGCTGATCGGCATCGTTTTCGCTGGCGAAACCATCAAGCGCTGGCGTAGTGCGTCGGGTCCACGTCTGGATGTGCCGCTCATCGTGTGGGGGGCGGCAACCGCAGCCGCAACGCTTCTCAACCCGCGCGACATTGAGGTGCTGGGGTATGTGACGAACCTGATTGGCAGCAGTCAGGTGACCGATCTGGTCACTGAGTGGTCGCCGCCGACTATTCGTGACATCAATGGCGCCATCTTCTTCCTGTTTCTGATCGTCGCCGCTCTTACACTGATCTATGCGCGCACCCGACCCAACCTGACCGATCTGGTGCTGTTTGGCGCGTTTCTCTGGCTGGCACTGGGCGCCACGCGCAATATCGTGTGGCTGGGGTTTGTGGCGACGCCACTTCTGGCGGTTCAGGCAACAACATTGCTGCCACCGCCGCCGCAACGCCGGTTCCAGGGCATTCCGGCAATGAATGCGGCACTCATCGGTTTGCTGGCGTTGCTCCTGCTGATCGGCTCACCGTGGGTCAAGCCTGCGCTTTTGCCGCCGGAAACCGGCGCCTTGATCGCAAAGGGCACGCCGGTTGCGGCGACACGCGCGCTCCAGGAATTGCCGCAACGCCCGCAGCGACTGTTTCATGCTATGAGTTACGGTTCGTACCTGATCTGGGCAGCGCCGGAACAGAAGGTCTTTATCGATCCGCGCATTGAGCTTTATCCGTTCGAACAATGGCGAGACTACATCTTGCTGGGGCAGGGGGTCGACGTTGAGGCGCTGCTGGCGAAATATCGCATCGATGGCATGATGCTGAGCATCGAAGAACAGGCGCCGCTGCTGGAATACGCCCGCGCCCACGCCGACGTGTGGCGCGAAGTGTACGCAGACGAGGAGACGGTGGTGCTGGTGCGATCAGAGGAATAAACGTGACCTGTTGTGCGCTTCTTGTGCTAGAATAGAAAGTGACGAAGATATGAAAGGTAAGTGCAGCGATGACGATGTATGTGTTGATTGAGAACAAGCCGACAGGCAAAGTCACTGCCTCATTGATTGGTTGGCCCTCGATGACGGTTCAGGGCAATACAGAAGTCGAAGCGATGAATGCGCTCCGTCAATTGATCGCGTTGCACCTCAAAGACGCCAGAATTGTCCCTCTTGACATTGAAACAGAGCGAACGTGGCTTCAAACTGCTGGAGTATTCAAGGATGACCCCTTTGCTGCTGAATTTGACATACTTATGGCCGAGTATCGGTGTGAGCATGAAGATGAAAACTCTCCGGAGTTACCTCGGGATCACGCTGCATGACGCTTTACATCCTCGACACCGATCACATTTCGCTCCAGCAGCGTGCTCACCCGGTGATCATGCAACGCCTTCAGGCGATTGGTAACGACGACAGCGTAGCAGTGACGATTATCACTGTGGAAGAGCAGATTCGTGGTCGTTTGGAAATTATTCGCCGATACCGCGGATCACCGCTCCAGATTGCTGCATACGAAGCATTTCAGCAGACAGTGCGCTATTTCGCGATCTGGCACGTGCCCGGTTTCACACAAGAAGCCTTTGAGCAGTTCCTGGCATTGCGGCATCAACACATACGGATCGGTTCGCAGGATCTGCGCATTGCTGCGATCACTCTGACGAACAATGCTATCCTGGTAACCCGTAACACTCGAGACTTTTCACACGTACCCGGTCTGGTCATCGAAGACTGGTCATCCCCATAGTTTGCTTGCTGAGGAGACGGTGGCGCTGGTGCGAGAACGTTGAGCGTTATTCATACCGCAGCGCCTCGATCGGGTTGAGCCGCGAGGCGCGAATAGCGGGGTAGATACCAAAGATCAACCCGACAATAATCGATGTGAGTGTTGCAAGCAGAATCGCATCGAGTTGCACACGCGCCTCGGCGCCTTCCGCCACCCCCTGCAGAAAGACCGTTCCCAGCGCCGAGAGTGCGTACCCCAGCGCGATCCCAAGCAATCCGCCAAGCAGACTCAGGGTTGTCGCTTCGACAACGAACTGAAAACGAATGTCGCGCCGCCGCGCCCCGACCGCCTTGCGCAGCCCGATTTCGCGGGTGCGTTCGGTGACCGAAACGAGCATGATATTCATAATGCCGATTCCGCCTACCAGCAGTGAAATTGCTGCAATTGCGCCAAGAAACGCCGTCAATGCGCCGGTGATCGTCCCAAACGAGGCGATCAGATCCTGCTGCGTCACAATCGTGAAATTGTTGTCCTGATACGTCAATCCATTTCGACGGCGCAGAACGTCGGTGACCTGTTCGATCACCGTGTCGATGCTGCGTTCATCGATTGCCTGAATGTAGACCACGCTCACATCGATCCGGCTCACAGCCCCTGGCGGCGGCGGGAACAGACGCGTTTGTGCAGTCGTGATCGGCACAAACACCAGATTATCTTCACTGGGACCAAAATTGCCGCCACGCGGCGCCATTTCGCCGATCACCTCGAAACTGACATCGTTAATGCGAATGCGTTTCCCGATCGGGTCTTCGTTGGGGAAGAGCGATGTGCGCACATCCGCACCAATCACCGCCACCCGTGAGCGCAGGTCGGTCTCCGTCTGATCGAAGAAGCGCCCGCTCATCACTCTGGCGTTGCGCACCTGCGGATAGTTTGGTGTCACCCCCGCGACACGTCCATCGAAACTGGCGCCGGCATAGACGATCAGCGCACCACGGGTCAACTGGGGCGCCACCGCTGCGGCTGCCGGAACATTCAGCGGATCGGCGAGCGCAGCAACATCTTCATTCGTCAGGCGCGGCGGAACACGCCGGTTCTGTTCAGGATCGTTGGTGCCGGGAAACAGGAAAACCAGGTTCGACCCCAACCCCTGCAACTCGCGGGTGACCAGCGTCTGAATAGCGCCACCCAGCGCCAGCAGCGTAATGACCGCGCCGACTCCGATAATGATCCCAAGCATCGTCAGCACGGAGCGCAATTTGTTGGCTGCCAGGCTGTTCAGCGCGATTCGGATGGTTTCGAGCAGGTTCATGGTTGTCGTGCCCCTGGCATCAGGTCAGCCGATATCGTGTGCCTGCAACCAGTCGCGCGCAGCCGCGACATCGCGGCTGATCTGCGCCACCAGCGCTGCAATGCCATCGAATTTTTGCTCACCGCGCAGACGGTGCAGGAACATCAATCGCAATTCTTCGCCGTACACCTCATCGCTGAAATCGAGCAGATACGCCTCAACCGTTCGCCGCGATCCATCGAAGGTCGGGCGCACGCCGACGTTGGTTACTGCGCCATAGGTGACGCCGCCAAGCAGCGCACGACAGACATACACCCCGTGCGCTGGCAGCATACGCCGCGGATCGACATGGATGTTGGCAGTTGGGAAACCGATCGTTCGCCCGCGCCGATCACCTTCGACGATCGGACCACGCAGACTGTACGGGTAGCCGAGCAGTCGATTGGCGGCAGCAATGTCACCATCACCGAGCGCAGCGCGAATGCGCGTTGAACTGACCGTCTCGCCATCGAGCAGAAACGGCTCAACGCGATGCACCGTATAGCCGAAGGTCTGTCCGATTGTCGCCAGACGCTCAGCATTGCCCTCCCGACCACGACCGAGCGCAAAATCCCAGCCAATACAGAGTTCGCGGATTGCCAGCGCTCCGCACAGGCGAGCCATAAACTCGTGCGCGGTCAGCGCCATCAGTTCCCGTGTGAACGGCATGACGACCATCAGATCAACGCCAAGCGCAGCGATCAATTCCGCCCGCTCGACGATGGTCGTAAGCGTGGGGCGCTCATTCCCCGGACGAACAACAACATCCGGATGCGGATCGAAGGTCAGCACCGCCGCCTGACGCCCCAACGCACGCGCGCGTTGCACAGTCGTGCTGATCAGGTGGGCATGCCCGCGATGCACGCCATCGAACGCGCCAATGGTCAACACGGTCGGTCGTTCGTTGATCGGCTGTGGAAGACCGTAAACAATATTCATGCGTCAGTCCAATCAAACACTTTTATCGGACGCCAGTATGTGCCATCAAGACGCAGGATCGCAAGGAGCGACCCATCAGGAGCGTGCGCGCGCGCCCGTAGCGCTGCGCCGGGAGGTGCGACAAGCGGCATGCCGTGCTGGAGGCGTCGGGCGCTCGCTTCATCGACCTGGACGGCATACCAGTCGGCGACGGCAATGTCGGGCGGCAGAAGATGTCGGCGCACGATGTCGCGCGTCGGAAGCGCTTCGGCTTGCGCCTCCGCTTCCAGAACGCTCAGCGGCAGTGCGTCTTCGATACGGAACACACCGACCGCTGTGCGGCGAAGTGCAGCGAGATGCGCACCGCACCCCAGCGCCGCTCCCAGGTCACGCGCCAGCGCGCGAATGTACGTTCCGCTGCCGCACACCACATCGAGCGTCAGCAGCGGCGGATCGAACGCGATCAGGTCGAGACGCTCGATATGCACCTGTCGCGCTGGCGTTTCGACCGTCACACCGGCACGCGCCAGTTCATACAGCCGCCGACCCTCGTGGTGCAGCGCCGCGTACACAGGCGGCGTCTGCCAGATCGTTCCGCGCAACGGCGCCAGTGCGCGTTCGACCGTTTCCCGGTCCAGCGGCGGAACCGGATGCCGGGCAATAATCTCGCCGTCTGCGTCATCGGTGGTCGTGGTCACACCCAGGCGCACGGTCGCCCGATACTGCTTCAGCGTCTGATGCTGAACATACTCAATCAACCGGGTTGCCCCGCCAAGCGCAACAACCAGCACTCCGGTCGCTGCCGGATCGAGCGTGCCTGCATGCCCGACGCGCCGTTGCCCGCTAAGGCGACGAATCCGTGCCACGACTTCGTGCGATGTCATACCGGCGGATTTATCAATGTTAAGAAATCCATGCATGTGGTGATCTGAGTCAGGGCAGGTCGTGTGCTGCCAGCGCCTTGAGCAGCGGAACCACGGCATCGGCGGCATCTGCTGGCGTCATTGGGATATTGGCGCCCGCTGCCTGCGCGTGCCCGCCACCTCCCCAGCGCTGCGCAATATCCGCCACATTCAGCGGCGCACGCGCCCGCAGGCTCACCTTCGTCGTGCCATCGTGACGTTCCTTGAACAGTGCCATCACCCGCGCCTCGCCTATTCGTTGCAACACACGAATGACTTCGTCCGCCGCTTCCTCCTCAGCGTTGGTCGCTGTAAACGCCTCCCTGCTTACTGTTGCCCAGACGACGCCGTCCTCACAGCGCAATCCGGCGAGCGCGCGTCCCATCAACGCCGCGCTGCTCGCGGGCAACCCGTAGTACACTGCCCGAATGATCCGCGCATGGTCGGCGCCGGCTTCGAGCAGCGCAGCCGCAGCGCGCAGCGACTCTGGACGGGTGGCATTCGTCTGAAAACTTTGGGTATCGGTCGTCAGCCCTAGCAGCAGACAGGTAGCGATTGTCCTGTCGATATCCACTCCCATAGCGCAGAACAGCCGATAGAGCAGATCACAGGTAGAGGCGGAGTCCGGGTCGATCAGGTTGAACGTCGCACTGCCATCATTCGTCACGTGGTGATCGATCACCACGACCGGCAGCGTTGCCAGGAACGCCGCATGCTCATCATAGATCTGTCCGATGCGGGTCAGATGCGCAGTATCGACAAGGATCGCCAGGTCGACCGATGGAAGCGCCATCCCCGACTGATAGAGGATGATCTGATCGACGCCGGGGAGCCACTGCGTATACCCTGGCACAGGCGGCATGAGGATCGCCGTGCGCTGTTTGCCGAGGGCGCCAAGCGCGTGCCACATGCCCAGCGTCGCCCCGACCGCATCACCGTCGGGGTTGATATGCGTCAGAATGAGAATGTGCTGCGCAGCGGCAATGCGTTCGGCAAGCGGCGCTGCCGCAAGGACTGGATCGTTATAGATCATGCAGGCACCCTGTGGATGTGATAGACCGTATGGCCGGCACGCTTCTTGACTTCCTTCAGGCGCAGGTTATGGCGACGCCCCAGCGCCGGTACCAGGCGGTTGAGACCGCTGACCACCACAAACCAGTAGTCGCCGCCGGGACGGAGATGGTCGAGCGGATCGAGAATGAACTCGCGTTCAATGGCCTCATCGCCAATTTTTGCCGGGATGTTGGAGACGATCAGATCGAAGGGAAGCGCGGGAATATGCTCGAACCCGACGCTGCCGATCACCTCGACATTGGGGGTCTGATTGAGTGCAGCGTTATGACGGGCATAACGCACCGCCAGGAGATCGCGGTCGGCTAAAATGACGCGCGCCTGGGGAAACCAGCGCGCCAGAACGATCCCAATCACGCCGCACCCGCACCCCAGATCGAGGATCGTCCGCGGCGAGTCTGGCGCAATCGTGCGCAAAAACAGGTCAGTCCCCTCATCGACCTGATAGGACGAAAAAAGCGTGTGCGCCACGTCGAACGCGAACGTCTGTCCCCGACAGGTGTACGGAATCCGCTTTTTGTAATACACATCGACCGGGGTCGCGACCGTCGTCATTGCGCATCCATTTCCAGACGCAGGCAATCGCAAACCAACCCACTACTCCGCCGGTTTGTCATCTTCAGGCTGCTGAGGGGGGGAGTCGGCGCGCTCTCCGGCGGCGCGCCGAAGCAGTTCATCGATATGCAGACTGTAATCAACAGACGTATCGAGGATCAAGCGCAATTCTGGCACGAAGCGCAGATAGTTCAGTTCTTCCGCCAGACGCCGGCGCAGGAAGCCTCTGGCGCGTTCAAGCGCCGCCATCGTTTCCCGCCGCTCATCTGGCGTTCCCATCACCGAGATCCGCACCCGCGCGATCTGCAGATCGGCAGTCACCTCAACCCCCACAACCGTCGCAAACCCAACCCGCGGGTCCTTCAGTTCATACTGAATGACCTCTCCCAGAATCCGCTGGATCTCGTGACCAAGTTGTTCGGTGCGCTTACTCATACGGTTCGTTCCACACGCTCCCTGCGATAGAACTCCATCGTATCGCCGGGCGTAATATCGTTGAACCCTTCAACAATCAAGCCGCACTCATAGCCAGCCTGCACTTCACGCACATCATCCTTGAAACGCTTCAGACTGGCGATCTTCCCGTCGTGAAGCACGACCCCGTTCCGCAGCACACGCACATTGTACTGGCGCGAAATCTTCCCCTCGGTCACATACAGACCCGCCACAATCTCACGGGTTGGGAGGCGGAAGGTATTGCGCACCTCAGCGAACCCTTCGGTTACCTCACGATACTCCGGTTCCAGCATACCGATCATTGCCTTTTTGATGTCTTCGGTCAACTGGTAGATGATATTGTAGAACCGGATATCGACGCCGTACTGTTCAGCCTGCCGGCGCGCCGCCGGATCGGGGCGGGCATTGAAGCCGATGATGATCGCATGGGAGGCAATCGCCAGGTTCACATCGCTCTCGGTGATCGTCCCGGTGCCGCGATGAATAATCCTGATCTGCACCTCATCGGTGTTGAGCTGGCTCAGGGCATGTTCGATTGCGCCAATCGACCCCTGGACATCCGCCTTGAGGATGATGTTCAGTTCTTTGATTTTTCCCTGCTGGATGGAACTGAACAGTCCATCGAGGCTGACGCCGCGCGAGGTTGCCATGGCTTCGAGGCGCTGCTTGCGTTGTCGTTGCAGCGCAATCTCGCGCGCCACCGCCAGATCGGGCATGACCTGCAAAATATCGCCCGCCTGCGGCACATCATGCAGACCAAGAATGACCACCGGCGTTGCCGGTTCGGCGAAACGCAGACGCTTTCCCGCATCGTTGAACATTGTGCGGATCGTGCCGGTCGTACTTCCAACCAGCACATTATCTTCCAGGCGCAGTGTCCCGTTCTGCACCAGCACCGTAGCAACAGGACCGCGCGTGCGATCCATTTCGGCTTCGATGATCGTTCCAACTGCTGGCGCGTTAGGATTCGCCTTATACTCGTTCAGGTCGGCGACGAGCAGAACGATCTCGAGTAATCCATCGATGTTCTTCTTCAGTTTGGCAGACACCTCAACCGATGGAACATCCCCGCCGAACTGCTCGACGATCACACCGGCGTTGGCAAGTTGCTGGCGAACGCGATCCGGATTGGCATTGGGCGCGTCGATTTTATTGATCGCCACGATCATCGGCACGCCTGCCGCTTTCACGTGTGAGATCGCCTCCAGCGTCTGCGGCATCACCCCGTCGTCGGCAGCAACCACGAGCACCACAATATCGGTCACCTGTGCACCACGCGCGCGCATTGCGGTGAACGCTTCGTGCCCCGGAGTATCAAGGAAGGTGATCTTCCGCCCGTGCAATTCAACCTGATAGGCGCCGATATGCTGCGTAATGCCGCCCGCCTCACTCTCCGCCACTCGCGTCGAACGGATCGCATCGAGCAGTTTCGTCTTCCCGTGGTCTACATGCCCCATAATGGTGACAACCGGCGGGCGCGGTTTCATATCCTTCGGGTTTTGCGCCGCCAGCACATCGCGGATATTCTCAACAATCCCTTCCAGTTGCGGCGGCACATACTCGACCGTCTCGATGCCAAAATCCGCGGCAATCACTGCGGCAGTTTCATAGTCGATCTGCTGATTGATATTGGCGACCACGCCAGCTTTCAACAGCGCCTTCAAAATCTCAGAAGCGCCGACACCGGTCGCCTCCGAGAACTCACGCACCGTCATTGTCACCGGTAGCGCAACCGGGCCTTTCGGGCGCACCGGTGCACGCACGGCGGTTGTCGGACGCGCCAGGCCGCCCGGTGTACGTGCAGTTGTCGCGGCGCCAGAAGTACGTCCGCTCCGATTGCCGCGCCCACCTTCATTTTCAGCAAAACTCTCATCACGCCGGCGACTATCGCCGCCGCGCCCACCGCCCCGACTGCCGCCGGGACCGCGTCCACCGCCTGGATTCCCCGGACTGCGCCCGCCGCCTGGATTCCCCGGACCGCGTCCACCGCCCGGATTCCCCGGACCGCGCCCGCCGCCCGGATTCCCCGGACCGCGTCCGCCGCCCGGATTCCCCGGACCGCGTCCACCGCCCGGATTGCCCGGACCGCGCCCGCTACCGGCGAACTGGATATAATGCCGCGCGTCAATAGCGCTCTGATAATCGGAGATCCCCATGTCACTCATTGTCGTTCCTCCTCACTACAGGCCAGGCCCGCGGTTGGTACGCTCTGTTGTACTCTATCAGCAGTGCTTCGCTCTGGCTCTAGCGGAGGAAGCAACCGACCTACTTCACACCCGTCACCGGCGGCAGCATTCGCGCGTATGCCTCAAGCGCCGCCTGGTCATCAGGATGCAGCATGCTCATCCGCAGTGCGCGCTCCAGCGTATGACGCCGGAGCGCCTGATCCCAGCACGCCGGATCGTTGCACAGATAAGCGCCACGCCCATTTCGTTTTCCTGTCGGATCGATATGCACCCGAGCGTCAGCGTCGCGCACCAGACGAATCAGCGTGCGCTTGGCATCAGTACGGCGACAGGCGACGCATGTACGCTGCGGCACATGCTTCTGACGCGGTCCTTTCTTCTTTTTTGCCGTCTGCGTCACTGCTGTACTCCGATCAGGGCGCGATGCGCCCTTCACGACTATCAGCCATCACTCCTCGTCTTCACCCTCTTCGTCATCGTCTTCAACCAGGATATAGGAAGCCACGAGGCGGTCACCGCGATAAATGTACAGTTTTTGCGGCGTTGCGCGCAATTGAACCGTTTCACCGACCAGATCATCGCCGAGCGGGCCATAGCGATGTTTGCGATAGACGATCGTGCCATCGGCATAGACTTTGCGCGTCTCGACTTTCGCCGTCGCCAGCGCCGCTTCAGTCGCCAGCGCCTCGGCTTCCGCAGCATCGCGCGCCTCGGCAGCAGCGCGTTCTTCGTCGAGCAACGCCGATGCACTCTTGATATCGATGCGCCATCCGGTCAACTTTGCCGCCAGGCGCACATTCTGACCTTCTTTGCCGATCGCCAGCGAAAGTTGCTTATCCGGCACAATCACCGTCGCTGCGTGTTCGTCGTCGCGCAGCTGCACCTCAACGACCTGCGCCGGCGACAGCGCATTGGCAATGAACTCTTTTGGATTGGAAGACCACTGCACCACATCGATTTTCTCGCCATTCAGTTCATTGACAATGTTCTGGATCCGGATCCCGCGCATCCCGACGCATGAACCGACCGGATCGATTCCCTCCTGGCGTGCGGCGACTGCCACTTTTGTGCGGATGCCCGGCTCGCGTGCAATCGACTTGATCTCAACAGCGCCATTATAAATCTCCGGAACCTCCATCTCGAACAGGCGCATGATCAGATTCTTGTGCGCACGCGACGCGATCAACTTCGGACCGCGATCCTCACGCCGGATTTCCATCAGATAGACTTTCAGGCGCTGCCCATGGTAGTAGCGATCAGTCTCGACCTGCTCCTTCGGTGGCAGAATAGCCTCGGCTTTCCCCATTTCGAGAATGACGTTGCCCTTCGCTATCCGCTGCACTGTTGCCGTCACCAGTTCGCCCTCGCGATCCATGTACTCGCCATAGATATGCTCGCGCTCGACCTCCTTGATCCCCTGAAGAATGACCTGCTTCGCCGTTTGTGCGGCAATCCGCCCAAAATCTTTGGGCGTGGTCTCCACCACAACCGACTCGCCTAATTCGACGTCAGGCTTGATCTTGCGCGCGCTCTCCAGGTCGATCTCGAAGCGCTCATCAAACACATCGTCGACGACCTGCTTCTCGGCATAGACACGCGCCATACCGGTGACAGGATCGAGCCTGACCGAGATCTCCACCGGCGGCGGGTTCGATCCCAGTGTCCGACGATAGGCAGTCGCCAGCGCTTTTTCCATCACTTCGACGATGGCTTCCTTTGGAATACCGCGTTCGGAGGCAATCTGAGAGATCGCCGCATAAAAGTCGCTTTTCATCGTATCCTCAGCGTCGTGCTTGCGCGGTCGCTCAACCGCCCGATGATCGCGCTAACAACAAGAAAAGTGGGGGACGCCCACTTTTCGACGCAACCGCGAACTCGTGGCTTATAGTATACCATTTTCGCGGAATGGGCGCAAACCCCGCTCGTTGTTACGGATCGGGGTATGGCATACCCGGCGTCGTTGCGGGTGAAACCATCGGCGTCACCGGCGCCGCCGGGCGCGGAACAGGTGTGTCGGGCATACGCCCACCCTCAACTGTCTCACAGGCGATCAACAGCGCCACACCGATCAACAGAGCAAAGATCCATCGAAAAGCCAGCATCATATCACGCATACCTCATCGCTGATCCAGGCTCAGTATACCAGAAACAGTGCCATCAGCTTCACCATAGACGCACAGAATCGTCATTCTGGCGGGATTTTCTTCCTGTTCCCAATCCCTGACCCGATCTGTGTCTGTCGCCAGCGCGGTATACCTGTGAAGCCGCGGTAGATTGGGAGGCGGGGCATGCTGGCGAAAGTCTACAGCAGCGCTGTTATTGGTCTCGAGGGGGTGCTGGTCGAGGTCGAAGTGGATATTGCCCAGGGATTGCCGGCATTTACCATTGTCGGACTGGGCGATACCGCCGTGCAGGAGAGTCGCGAACGGGTGCGTGCAGCAGTGCGCAACAGCGGATATTCATTTCCGATGAAGCGGATCACGGTCAATCTGGCGCCAGCAGACCTGCGCAAAGCCGGTCCGGCGTATGATCTGCCGATTGCCATCGGTCTGTTGCTTGCATCAGAACAGATCCAGGGCGATACGAGCGACGCGGTCTTCATTGGCGAACTGGGACTCGATGGCGCGGTGCGCCATACCGACGGCGTCCTGCCAATGGTCGCCATAGCGCATGAGCGCGGTATCCGGCAGGTCTTCGTTCCGAAGGAAGATGCCGCCGAGGCGTCGCTCATCAGCGGCGTGCGGATTATGCCGGTGGAGCGCCTCGAAGATCTGGCGGCGCATCTGAGCGGCGCACGACAGTTGCCGGAGTATGCTGGCGCACCAGTACACATCGACCTTGTGCCTGAATACCCGGTCGACTTCAGCGTTGTGCGGGGTCAGGAACATGTCAAGCGCGCCCTGGAGGTCGCTGCGGCTGGCGGACACAACGTGCTGATGACCGGCAGTCCGGGCGCCGGGAAAACCCTCATGGCACGCGCCTTAATCTCGATCCTGCCACCCCTCACAATGAGCGAAGCCATCGAAGTGACGAAAATCTACAGCGTTGCCGGGCAGCTACCTAAAGACACGCCGCTGATCCGCCAGCGACCGTTCTGCGCACCGCACCACACCACCTCGCTCGCCGGGCTGGTTGGCGGCGGCGGCGTGCGGGTCAAGCCCGGCATGGTGTCACTGGCGCACCGTGGGGTGCTGTTCCTGGATGAATTGCCGGAATTCGGCAGCAAACTCGACGTGCTGCGCCAGCCGCTGGAAGATCGGGTGGTGACGCTGAGCCGCGCTGTCGGCAGCATCACCTACCCGGCGTCCTTTATGCTGGTGGCCGCCCAGAACCCCTGCGTATGCGGCTGGTATGGGGATCCGGAGCGTCCATGCACCTGCACGGCATCTGCCGTTGCACGCTACCAGCGTCGTGTCAGCGGACCGCTGCTCGACCGGTTCGATATTTTTGTCATCGTGCCACGTGTGCCCTTCGAGAAATTGAACAGCCTGCAACCTGGCGAAGGATCGACAACGATCCGCGAGCGGGTCATCGCCGCGCGGCAGATCCAGGAGCGCCGTTTTCGCGGCACACGCGCGCTCACCAACAGCGATATGGGACCTGCGGAGGTGCATCGGTACTGTGCGCTCGACAATAAGGGTCAACTGGTATTACAGAGCGCAATGCGGCAGACTGACCTGTCGGCGCGCGGGTATCACCGGGTATTGAAACTGGCGCGCACCATCGCCGATCTCGCCGGCGCCGAACGAATCACTGCGCAACATATTGCCGAGGCGCTCCAGTACCGCTTTCAGCAGATGGAATGAAGCACGGCGACGGACTCGATACCTGGAAACCCGCGCCCACCGATCGCACACAGGTTTACTGCGATGCAGCGACGAGGATGAGAAACGTTGCCACGAACCAGTGAACGAGGAAGGGCCAGACGAACGACTTCGTGCGCCACGCCAGCCAACCGAAGCCAAACCCGCCAATGATCGTAAAGAAGGTTTCCAGTTCCGGCTTCCCAATATGCACCAGCACAAACGGAACAGACTGGAGCCACAGCGCTTCGGGACCGAACCGACGTGCGTAGCCGAACAGGACCCATCCACGGAACAGAAACTCCCAGCCGATCAAATCAAGCAGGGTTGTCCATGGCAAACCCGCCGTTAACCCGCGATAGTAGGCGTTGAGCGCCGGATCGTGCCGCCCAAAGACGTACAGAAGCGGCGTCATGATGCCAATGCCGAGCAGCGTGAGAACAATGCCGGCTTTCCAGTCGCCAACAGTAAAGCCGTAGAGGCGCGGGTGTTCGCGGCAGACGACGATAATAACGAACAGCGGCACGAACAGGTAAAGGATGACCCGATCCCAGTACTTATACGGCGTCATGCTGTAATATCTGTCAAACACCAGCAGTGAGACGCTGACAACGCTGATCGCAACGATATTCCAGTCGAACGACAACGTTTCGCCCAGCAGCCAGTTCACCGGATCGGTGCGCGGCTTCGAGGTTCGTTGTTCACTCGTTACCTGGCGCTGCAAGTCGTTCACGTTGCATTGACCGCGTTCAGTTCGTT
>Ga0209162_1001621_pt1 | contig 21436 bp, 15 predicted proteins | sample YNPNPMetaG_FD_187121 | JGI IMG/M metagenome (GOLD analysis project Ga0209162, IMG submission 187121) | Anoxygenic and chlorotrophic microbial mat microbial communities from Yellowstone National Park, USA - YNP NP MetaG (SPAdes) (version 2) ...
CATTTGTATCGCGAGCTTCCGCTTGCATTTGTATCGCGAGCTTCCGCTTGCGTTTGTATCGCAAGCTTCCGCTTGCGTTTGTATCGCAAGCTTCCGCTTGCGTTTGTATCGCAAGCTTCAGCTTGCGTTTGTATCGCAAGCTTCAGCTTGCGTTTGTATCGCAAGCTAAAGCTTGCGGTACAACGTCAGTTGCCCGCGCGCAGGTCCTTCACCGAGCGCGGCTCGATCGTGAAACTGAGGAACTCCACCGTGGTGCCGGGGCCGGCCGGGCATTGCGCCACCAGCCCCACCTTGACCGATGCCGGCACCTCCAGCCGAAACAGGCGCACCATCTGCCAGTGCTTGCCGTCGAGCGCGTAATGCATCCCGAAGACATCTCCCCTGCGAAAGATCTGCAACCAGACATCGGGCGCGGTCAGGTTGACGCCGTTGGCGTCGTCCGAATAGTCGCGCGTCACCACGCTGACGATGGCATGGGTGCCGAAGTCGGTGGCCTCGTAGCACAGCTTGGCCCACTGCCGCATGTCGTGCCGCACCATCAGCGCGCCGGCGTCGTAGTGGGTGACGAAATCGGGCCGCACATGGGCCTGCGCGACGAAGTCGCCGCCGACATCGGCCCACAGGAACGGCGCATTGTCGGCCGCGTGCGAGCCGTCGGGCGCCTGAAAGTAGTCCACCCTCGCCGGCACCTCCACGCGCATCCCGCGGCCGGGCAACGGCTCCCAGCGCAACGGCGGATGGTCCCAGGTCAACAGCCGCGAGGCCAGCGCATCAGGGGTCAGGTTCTGCAACAGGTTCATGGGGGACGATTCTCCTTGTCATGTCGGCTCATGCGCCGTGCGTCGTCGGGCGACGCACGGCGCGCCATGAAAAAGCTCGAAGCTTCACGCACCCCCTCGTGAGCGGAGGCACATCCACCATGCGCATTATACCGCGCGGCGGGCCAGGCGCCAAACGTTCCGCCAACAAACGACCGGCGGCTTTTGCCAAACGTCCCGTTTTCTGCTAACATATAATCTCCGGTTGCGGGGGGTGAAAGATGCACCCCCCGCCATTTTGCTTGACAGGTCAGAAGTGTCATGACTCGCGTACAACAGATACAGCGCTGGCGCCGGCACCGTCGGCTGACGACGGAGCGCGGCCCGCGCGTCGGCCGCTGGCTGGTGATCTTCCTCGTGGCCGTGGTGGGCGTGAACCTGCTCGCCCTCGGCTCGGTCGCGTTCGCCGCCGTGACCTCGGCCGCCGCCGTTTATTCTTACTTCGCCCGCGATTTGCCCGATCCGAGCGCCATTCAAACCGCACAGGAGCGTTACGAGACCGTTAAGATCTACGATCGCACCGGGCAACACCTCCTTTACGAATCCATTGACCCGCGGCCGTTTCGCGGCGATCGCACGTACCTGCCGATCGAGCAGATCCCGGAGATGGTGCGCAACGCGACCATCGCGCTGGAGGATCGCTCGTTCTACACGAACATCGGCGTGGACCTGCGGGGCCTGGGCCGGGCGTTCCTCTCCAACCTGCGCGGGCAGAGCATCCAGGGCGCCAGCACCATCACCCAGCAGATGGTCAAGATGGTGCTGATAGACCCGCGGGAACGCTACGAGCGCTCCTACACCCGCAAGATCAAAGAGGCGATCCTGGCGATCGAGATCACCCGCAAGTATCCGGGCCGGTCGGGCAAGGACAAGATCCTGGAGTGGTATCTCAACTATAACTTCTACGGCAACGCGGCTTACGGCATCGAGGCGGCCGCGCGCATCTACTACGACAAGTCGGTGGCCGACCTGACGCTGGACGAGATCGCGGTGTTGGCGGCCATCCCGCAATACCCCGGCCTCAATCCGATCCAGGCGCCGGCCGATGCCTATCGCCGACAGCGCAAGGTGCTCAACGCGATGATGGAGGCCGGCTACTTGACGCAGGCGCAGGTCGACGCGGCCACGCGCTACTTCAACACCCGCCTGCTCAACGAGCTGGTCAAGGCCGGCTATCTGAGCGAGACCGACGTGCCGTTGGTGGCGGCCGGCGACCGGCCGGCGACCGCCCGCGCGCTCAACGCGCTGGTGCGGGCCGACTACATCTCGCAGGCCGAGGCGGATGCGGCCAAGAAACTGCCCGGCCCGCTGTGGCAATACGTGCGCGAGTTCGCGGAACAGCGCTTCGAGGTGCCACCCGACGCGCCGCATTTCGCGCTCTACGTATTGCAGCAACTGCAACAGCAATACAACACGCCCGAACAGCCGTACTTCATCTGGGAAAACGGCCTGAAGGTGTACACGACCCTGGATTGGGACCTGCAGATCTGGGCGGAATGCGCCGCGCGCAGCCACATCGCGTCGTTGCGCCAACAGCCGCCGAAGCCGTGTCAGGCCGGATTGGCCAACTTCCCGCCCATCCCCCAGGTCGGCCAGCCGGGCTACGCCTTCGACCACGAGGTGACCAACGCGGCGGTCGTGGCGATCCGGCCCAATACGGGCGAAGTGCTGGCGATGGTCGGCAGCCTGGACTACTTCGACAAAAGCATTGACGGCCAGGTCAACGTCGCGCTGGCTCCGCGCCAGCCCGGCTCTTCCTTCAAGCCCTATACCTACCTGACCGCGTTCGAGTCGGGCAAGTTCGCGCCGGCCAGCATGGTGCTCGACGTGCGCACGGTCTTCCCCGATCCGGGCAATCCGCCCTACACGCCCGAGAACTACGACCGCAAATACCACGGCCCCCAGACGTTGCGCCAGGCGCTGCAACGCTCCTACAACATCCCGGCCGTCTGGCTCATGCAACAGGTCGGCGTCTCGAATGTGATCAAGACCGCGCGGCGGCTGGGGCTCAACAGCCTGAACCGCGAGCTGAACTCCTACGGCTTGAGCCTTACCCTGGGCGGCGGCGAGGTGGCTTTGCTCGACCACACCTACGCCTTCAGCGTCTTCGCCAACGGCGGCGTCATGGCGGGCAAGCCGGTGCCGCCCGAGCGACAACGCCCCGGATACCGCAAGCTCGACCCCGTCTTCATCCTCCAGGTGCAGGACAAGGACGGCAAGATCCTGGAGGAGTATCGCCAGCCGTCCACCGAACGGGTGGTGGATCCGGCCGTGAACTACATGCTGGTCAACGTGCTCTCCGATCCGACCCCGCGCGCCGCGGCCTTCGGCACGACCGCTCAGTATCTCGTCCTGCCCGATCGGCCCGTGGCCGCCAAGACCGGCACGACCAACAACTGGATAGATGGCTGGACGATCGGCTTCACGCCGCAACTGGCGGTGGGCGTCTGGACCGGCAACAGCGACAACAAGCCGATGAAGCTCTCCGACGGCTCGATCACGGCGGCACCGATCTTCAACGCCGTTTTGAAGAAGGGCCTGGAGGGCCAGCCGGTCCAGAAATGGCAGGAGCCGCCCGGCCTGGAACACGTTACCGTCTGTTATCCGTCGGGCCTGTTGCCCACGCCGGACTGCAAGGCCACCGTCACCGACCTGTTCCTGGCCGGCAAGGCACCCACGCAAAAAGACACCTGGTATCAGGCGTTCGAGATCAACCGCGAGAACGGCAAGCGCGCCTCGGTGTGCACGCCGCCCGAGCTGATCGAGCGCCGCATCTACGAGATGTATCCGCCGAGCGCGGCCGACTACGTGCGCGCCAACGGCATCCCCCAGCCGCCGACCGAGATAGACGGCCCGTGCGGCGGCATGGAAGTGGCCGGCGATGTGGCCATCGGCGAGCCGCTCATCGGCGCCCGGCTCAAGGGCCAGGTGCCGATCCGGGGCAACGCACGGGGAGGCAACTTCCGCGCGTACAAGGTCGAGGTGGCTGCGGAATCGAAGCCGAACGAATGGATCCCCATCGGCCCGGAGCACGGCAACCAGGTGACCAACGACGTGCTGGAGGTGTGGGACACGGCCGGCTTCGACGGGCTTTACACGTTGCGGTTGACGGTAATGGGCCATGACGGCGGCGCGCAGACGAACGAAGTGCGGGTGGTGGTGGACAACACCCCGCCGAAGGTCGAGATCGTCCATCCGAAGGACGGCGACCGCTACATCATGGAAGACGACGAGCTGGTGAGCATCACCGCGGACGCGCAGGACGCCTGGGAGATGGACCGCGTCGAGTTCTACCTGGACAACAGGAAGATCGGCGAGAGCACCGTGGCCCCCTACAGCATCCGCTGGACGATCGCCATGTCCGACGTCTTGCCGACCTTCGGGCCGCGCATCACCGAGATGCGGCCGGTCACCAACACCGATGGCACGGTCGAAATGAAGGAGGTCGTGGTCGAAGAGACGAAGGTCGAAAAGTACAAGCGGCCCGACGGCACGACCGGCGAACGCACGATCTGGATCCACGAATCGGGCCGGGGGGTGATCGTGGAGGGGGGCGTGATCACCGAGACGCACACGATCAAGGTGAAGGCGTTCGACCGGGCCGGCAACGAGGCCGAGAGCAAGCCCGTGCAGATCTGGGTGGGGCACAAGCCCAAGCCCCCGAAGACAAGCTGGCTGGAACCGATGGCGCCGAACCGGCGTCGCCTAATACCCAATACCTGATACCCGACCATGCCACACATCCTCATCACCAACGACGACGGCTACCAGGCGCCGGCCCTGCCGGCCCTGGCGCGCGCCCTGCGATCCCTCGGCGATGTGGCCGTCTTCGCGCCCGATCACAACTGGTCGGCCGCGGGGCATACCAAGACGATGCACAAGCCGCTGCGCGTGACCGAGGACACCCTGATGGACGGCGTGCCGCTGTACATCACCACCGGCACGCCGTCCGACTGCGTGGGGCTGGCGCTCCTGGGCATCTTGCCGGAGTGGCCCCGGCTCGTGGTGTCGGGGATCAATCAGGGGCCGAACATGGGCCACGACGTGACCTATTCGGGCACGCTGGCGGCCGCCATGGAGGCGACCGTTTACGGCATCCCGGCCATCGCCGCGTCGCAGGATCTGCGGGAGGGGTACGCCGGCGACCTGGAGTTTGCCGCGGCGGTCGTCGCGGCCCTGGCGCGGCGCGTCCTGGCCGAAGGATTGCCGCCCAACTGCTTCCTGAACGTCAACTTTCCCGCGCTCCCGCGCGAGCAGGTGCGCGGGATCCAGGTCACCCGCTTGGGCCGCCGCGTCTATCGCGACGTGCTGATCCGCCGCGAAGACCCGAAGGGCCGGCCCTACTACTGGATCGGCGGGGAGCCGCCGGCCGGCGATCCGCTCCCCGGCACCGACATCGGCGCGCTGGCGGCCGGCTACATCTCTGTCACGCCGCTCAACCTGGACATGACCGACGAGGCGCAACTGCGCGTCCTGGCCGGCTGGGACTTGCGTCTGCCCGACAACCTGTAATGCGAAATTCATTTCGCATCTTTCACGGCAAGCATTACTAAGGAATTTGTCTCACTGGAGGTCATCATGCCGAAATTCGCGTATTTCGAGGGCCAGTTCGTGCCGATCAACGAGGCCAAGGTCAGCATCATGACCCACGCGCTCAACTACGGCACGGGCGTGTTCGAGGGCATCCGCGCGTACTGGAACGCCCGGGAAGAGCAGCTTTTCGTGGTGCGGCTGCTGGATCATTACCGGCGCATGTTGCAATCCACCAGGCTCCTGCGCATGGAGCTGGGATTGACCGCCGGCCAGATGAGCGACCTGACCGTCGAGCTGTTGCGCCGCGAGGGCTACCGGGAGGACGTGTACATCCGGCCGCTGGCCTACAAGGCCAACGAGATCATCGGCGTGCGGCTGCACAACCTGCGCGATGCCTTTGCCATCTTCTGCGTGCCCTTCGGCAAGTACATCGAACAGCAGGAGGGCGCGAAGGTCTGCTTCTCTTCGTGGCGCCGCAACGACGACAACGCCATCCCCCCGCGCGGCAAGGTAACCGGCGCTTATGTAAATTCGGCGCTCATCAAGTCGGAGGCGATGCTCAACGGCTACGACGAGGCGATCGTCCTCAACGCCGACGGCCACGTATCGGAGGGGAGCGCGGAGAACCTCTTCATCGTGCGCGGGGGCAAGCTGATCACCCCGCCCGTCTCGGCGAACATCCTGGAAGGGATCACGCGACAGGCGATCATAGACCTGGCCCGCAACGAACTCGGCATCGAGACGATCGAGCGCCAGATAGACCGCTCGGAAGTGTACATCGCGGACGAGGCGTTCTTCTGCGGCACCGGCGTGGAGGTGACCCCCATCGGCTCGGTGGATCAGATCCCGCTCGGCAACGGCGGCGTCGGCCCGATCACGCGGCAGATCCGCGATCTGTACTTCCGGGTGGTGCGCGGGGAAGAGCCGAAGTACCGCGATTGGTTGACGCCGGTCTATCCGAAGTAAGATGACCTTCAAGCCATTGCCGCGCGCGGATCGGTGGTATGCTCTGCTGGCGGCCCTGGGGCTGTTGTTCCAGGCGTTCCTGGCGGCGCGGGCGGTCCTCGCGCGGCCGGTGGACGGCCTGAGCTTTGTGCTGGCGCTATGGGTGGGCGTCAGCGTGCTCGTTGCCGGCTATCTGTGCTATCGGGCGATCTGTGCCTTCACGCTGGAGTATTGGGTCACCCGCGACGGGGTGGTCCTGGTCTGGGGACTGACGCAACAGATCGTGCCGATGGGCCGCATTCGCCGCATCCAACGCGGCGCGCAGGCCGTGGGCGTGGATCGGCTGTGGCCCTGGCACTGGCCGTACACCGAGCGCCGACGCCTGTGGGGGGTGGGCGTAGGGGTGGTGAATTCCTACGCCACCCGGCCGCTGGCCGAACAGATCATCCTGGTGACCGACGAGGAGTGCTACGGCATCTCGCCGGTCGAGCCAGAGAAGTTCCTGGAGGCCCTGCAAGCGCGCTACGCGCTCGGCGTGGCGCGCGAGCTGCCGCTGGAGCTGCGCCGGCCGCCCCTCTGGACGTGGCCCCTCTGGCGCGACCGCGCCGCCCAGGTGTTGATCGCGGTCGGCCTGATCGGCCTGCTCCTGATGTTCGGCGCGCTGGCTTTTCGCTATCCGTCGTTGCCGGCCGACGTGCCGCTTCATTTCGACGTGCACGGCCGGCCCGACCGCATCGCGGCCAAGGCCGGCCTCTTCGCGTTGCCGCTGATCGGCCTGATCGCCTGGCTGGCCAACGGCGTGGCCGGGGTGGTGCTCTATCGCCGCGGCCAACGCGGCGCGGCATACCTGCTTTGGGCCGGCGCGGTGCTGGTGGAACTCATCGCCGGCGTGGCGTTGCGCAGCCTGATGCACTAACCTGAAAATGGCCGTCCGTGCCGGGCATCTGGCAGAGTGCCTGGCACGTAAGCGCCGCTCATTTTCATCGCGCGTTGTGCGCCGATCGGCGCATGGGTAATTGATACCCGATGAGGGGGATATAGTTGATGCACGACGAACAAACAGAACCGCTGCTGACGATCATCATCCCGGCCTATAACGAGGAGCGCCGGCTGCCGCCTTCGTTGGACAAGATCGTCGCCTTCATTCAACAGCAGCCGGAGCCGATGGACGTGATCGTCGTCGAGAACGGCAGCCAGGATCGCACCACAGAGATCGCCGAGGCGTACGCCGCGCGCTATCCGTTCATCCGCGTGATGCACAGTCCCAAGGGCAAGGGCGCCGCGGTGAAGGCCGGCATGTTGGCCGGCCAGGGGCGCTACCTGTTCATCTGCGATTCCGATCTTTCGATGCCGATCGAAGAGGTGCGCAAGTTCCTGCCGCCGGTCCTGAGCGACTACGACGTGGCGATTGCCTCGCGCGAGGGGCCGGGCGCGCACCGCTACGGCGAACCGTGGTATCGCCATCTGATGGGTCGCGTCTTCAACTTCATCGTGCGCGTCCTGGCGATCCCGGGCTTTCAGGATACGCAGTGCGGCTTCAAGAGCTTTCGCCGCGAGGTGGCGCGCGACATCTTCGCCGCGCAAACCATGACCGGCTTCGCGTTCGATGTCGAGGCGCTCTTCATCGCGCTGCGCCGCGGCTACAAGGTCGTCGCGGTGCCGATCAACTGGTACTTCGACCCCGACAGCCGCGTGCGGCCCATCCACGACACCTATCGCATGGTGCGCGATGTCCTGCACATCCGGCTCAACGGCTGGCGCGGCCTCTATGATGCGCCAGTTGCCCAAACGCCCGAAGTGCGCTAGAATCTCTCTACCGGTTTCACATGATCCGTCAATCGGGAGGAAAACCATGAAGAAGCTCTCTGTTGTGTTGGCCGTATTCGTGATCGCGGGACTGCTGCTCGCCGCATGCGGCGGCGCGCCCGCGGCCGCCCCCACTCAGGCGCCCGCCAAGGCGGCCGAGCCGACCAAGGCCCCGGAGCCCACCAAGGCGCCTGAGCCCACCAAAGCCCCGGAACCGACCAAGGCCCCGGAACCCACCAAGGCGGCCGAGCCGACCAAGGCGCCGACCCCGACCGTCCCGCCGATGAAGTGCGACAAGCTGCCCAACGTGCCGACCGTCAAGGCCGGCGAACTCGGCTCGGCCGAGAAGCCGATCGTGATCACCTTCGTGCCGTCGGGCGATACCGGCAAGATCACCAAGGCCGGCAACGCCATCGCCGAATGCCTGAGCAAGATGACCGGCCTCAACTTCAAGATCGAGGTCGGCACCAGCTTCGGCGCCTCGATCGAGGCCATGGGCGCCAACAAGGCCCAGGTCGGCTTCCTGAACACCTTCTCGGTGTTGCTGGCGCGGGCGAAGTACGACATCGTGCCGGCGCTGGCGGTGCTGCGCAAGTACAACACCAACGCCATCGACCCCGACAAGGCATTGGGTGGCCAGCTCCAGCCGTTCTACAAGGGCCAGTTCATCGCCAAGAAGGATTCCGGCATCAAGACCTTCGCCGATCTGAAGGGCAAGACCTTCTGCTTCGTTGATCCCAACTCGACCTCGGGCTACATCATCCCGAACATCATCTTGAAGGCCAACGGCATCAACCCCGACAAGGACTTCAAGGCCGTCCAGAACGCCGGCTCGCACAACAACGTTGCCATCGCCGTGTACAAGGGCGATTGCGATGCGGGCGTCACCTACATTGACGTATTGACCGACGCGGCCGCCAACCTGAAGGAGAAGTACCCGGACATCGCCGAGAAGGTCGTGGCCTTCGCGGTGACCGACAAGATCCCGAGCGACGGCGTGCAGTTCGTCAAGACCCTCGACCCGCAGATCCAGGCGGCGGTGACCGAAGGGCTGCTGGCGATGGCCAAGGATCCGGGCGGCAACGCCACCCTGCGCGGCCTCTACACCATTGACGGCTTCCAGAAGATAGACGCCACCTTCTACGACGAATTCGCGGCCGTCCTGAAGAAGGCCGGCGTTGATCCTGCGACGCTGGTCAAGTAACCGATCGCGCGTCAAACGTACGATGCGCTGTGAAGCGTAGGGCGTCAAAGGTCAAAACGGCGGCAGTGGCCGATGACGTTTGACGCCCGACGCTTTACATTGGTAGGACGAAATTCATTTCGTTCGCAACTTTTTCGCTGCGATGGCAAGACGAAATCAATTTCGTCTTACAGACCAGGAGCCTCCATGCTCAAAGTCCAGCACCTCGTCAAGATCTACCCCAACGGCACGCAGGCGCTGCGCGATGTCAGCTTCGAGGTGGCCGACGGCGAGTTCCTGGCCATCATCGGCCTGAGCGGCTCGGGCAAATCCACCCTGCTCCGCTGCATCAACCGGCTGATCGAGCCGACCGCAGGCCGCATCCTGTGGGACGACATTGACATCACGGCCGCCTCGGGCGCGGAGATGCGCAAGATCCGCCGGCAGATCGGCATGATCTTCCAACAGTTCAACCTGGTCAAGCGCTCGTCGGTGATGACCAACGTGCTCTCGGGCCGGCTGGGCTATGTGGGCACGGTGCCGAGCCTCCTGGGACACTTCTCGCGCGAAGATCGGGCGCGCGCCCTGGCCAACCTGGCCCAGGTGGGGCTGGAGGACAAGGCCTACGTCCGCGCCGACGCCCTTTCCGGCGGACAGCAACAACGCGTGGGCATCGCCCGCGCGCTCATGCAAAATCCGCGCCTCATCCTGGCCGACGAGCCGGTCGCGTCCCTCGATCCGGTGTTGGCGCATTCGATCCTGAAGTACCTGGAGCAACTCAACAAGGAGCGCGGGATCACCGTGCTCTGTAGCCTCCACTTCCTGGACCTCGTCCATCGCTACGCCACGCGGGCCATCGCGCTGAAAGATGGCCAGGTCGTCTTCGCCGGCCTGCCGCACGAGATAGACGACGCCCAGTTCAAGGCGATCTACGGCCAGGAGGCCGAGCGCGTCTCCATCACCTGATCGGACAGGACCGCCATGCCCCCGACAACGCTTGTCCCCTTCTTCCGCTCGCCGACCGCGCGGACGGCCGCGCTCTCGGCGCTGATCCCGGGGAGCGGCCAGCTCTATCAGCGCCGCTACTGGCGGGCCGCGCTGGCGTTCCTGACGACCGCGCTGCTGCTCTTCCTGGTCAACTGGGGCCTGGTCAACTTCAAGATCGGCCAGGTGACCGTCGGCGGGATCACCACGAGCTGGCTGTGGCTGGCCGTGGCGGGCTTCTGGGCGTGGAACGTGTGGGACGCCTGGGCCGTGGCGGCCGGCCGGCGGAGCAGCGTGGGGGTGGGCGTCCTCTGCGCGGCGGTCGTCCTCTACGTCCTGGCGTGGAACGTCACCGACGTCAGGATCGAGCGCCTGATCACCCGCTTTGCCGATTTCCGCAAGGTGGCGGTGGACATCGTCAACCCCGATCTCTTCTCCATCGCCGTGGACGGGGAGAAGCAAACCTGTTCGTGGGGATGCCTCCTGAACGCCGTCCGCACCGGCAACCTGGCCGCCATCGCGCCGAGCGAGAACTTCGGCGACATCCTCGGCCGCTTCAAGCCGGTCGAAGCCGGCGGCTTGTGGGTGCGGCTGGGCCTGGCCCAATCCGGACAGACCATCACCACCTTCATCCCCGGCAAGCTGTTCGAGACGATTGCCCTGGGCCTGTTGGCGACCATCTTTTCGATCATCGTGGCGGTGCCGCTCAGCTTCTTCGCGGCCCACAACATCATGTCGCGGGTGTGGGGCGGCGCGGCCATCTACTACGTCATGCGCACCTTCCTCAACGTCGTGCGCGCGGTGGACACCGTCATCTGGGCCCTGCTGATTATCGTGTGGGTGGGGCTGGGCAACATGGCCGGCATCATCGCCCTGACGATCCATTCGGTGGCCGCCCTGGGCAAGCTGTATTCCGAGGAGATCGAGCACATTGACCCCGGCCCGGTGGAGGCGGTCACCGCCACCGGCGCGAACCTGTTCCAGGTCATCCGCTACGCGGTCATCCCGCAGATCGTCCCGCCCTTCCTGGCCTACTCCCTCCTGCGCTGGGACATCAACATGCGCGCTGCGACGGTCGTCGGCTTCGTGGCCGGCGGCGGCATCGGCTTCTTCGTGGTCGAGACGATCCGGCTGGGCGCGTATCCGCAGTACGCGGCCGCGCTGTGGGGCATCGCGGTCGTCATCATCGCGGTAGACGCCATCAGTGCGCGCTGGCGAGAGCGCATCCTGAGCGATCAATCGCCGGCCGAGGTGCAGGCCCCGCGGCCGTGGTACACCTCGTTGCGCACGTGGAGCTACATCTTTCTCGGCGCGGCGCTCTTCGCCGGCTCGTGGCTGCTGCTCAAGCTCGATGCCCGCGTGCTCCTGGAGCCGGCGCCCACCTTCGGCCGCCTGGTGCGCGATTTCGTGACCATTGATCTGTCGCCCGCGGTGTTGGACATCGTGGTCAAGGAGATCCTGGTCACCATCTTCCAGGCGCTCCTGGCGACGACCTTCGGCGGGCTGGCGGCGATCCCGTTCAGCTTCCTGGCCGCCAAGAATCTGACCGGCCGGAGCCGGCTGTTGCGCTGGATCTACTATGCCACGCGCGGGTTGTTCAACGTGTTGCGCTCCATCGAGGCGCTCCTGTACGTGGCGATCTTCGTGTTCTGGGTGGGCATCGGGCCGTTTGCCGGCGTGCTCGGCCTGGCGGTGACCGCGTTCGCGCTGCTGGGCAAGCTCTTCTCGGAGGCGATCGAGAACATAGACGCCGGGCCGCTCGAAGCCGTCACGGCCACGGGCGCCAACCGCCTGCAGGCGATCCGCTACGCCATCCTGCCGCAGATCGTGCCGCCGTTCGTGTCGTATGCGATCTACCAGTGGGACATCAACATCCGCATGGCGACGATCATCGGCTTTGCCGGCGGCGGCGGCATCGGCCTGCGGTTGAACAACTACTTCGGCATGTTGCAGTATCACAAGGCCGGCACGGTGGTGTTGTTCATCGTGGCCGTCGTGGCGCTGATGGACTTCGCCAGCGCGAAGCTGCGCGAGAAGCTGGTGTGACAACGAATAAGGGGATTGTGACAACGAATAAGGGGATTGTGACAACGAATAAGGGGATTGTGACAACGAATGGGAACGAATCCGCGGATATGAAGAGGGTCTCTTCTCCAAAGGAAGGCGGTGGAAGTCGCAGACCCCTTTTGAACGAGCTTACAGCCGGTCTGCGACCGGCATCCCGCGGGTAATTGAGAGGATACAATGGGAACGAATGAGCGGGTGCTGGGGGAGGGGAGGGAGGTTTTGCGCAGACAGCTCCATATTACGTTTTTCGGCGTAGTTGCCGCGTTGGCGGCCGCGGTGTTGTTCAGCCAGTTCGGCCTGGCGCTGTACGAACACGGCCGTAACGCCGTTACGGCCCTGGCGTTCCCGTTTCCGCTGGAGTACGGCGAGGGCGCGGTGCTCGATCAGGTGTTGCGCCTGGCCGGCGGCGAGGACATCTACCGCGCCGGCCTCGCTGCGCCGCCCTACACGATCACCGGCGATCCGCCGCTGTTTCGCCTGGTACAGGTGCCCTTTGCGGTCCTCTACGGCCCGGCCTTCTGGTACGGCCGGGCGATCTCGCTGCTCGCGGCGCTGCTCGCAGCGCTGTTCCTCGGCCTGACGATCCATGCCCTCACGGGCGATGGGATCGCATCGGCCGCGGCGGGCCTCATGCTCCTGGCCTTTCCGCATATCGCGCACTGGTCGGCCCTCGACCGGGCCGATGCGCTGGCGCTGGCGCTGAGCTGGGCGGGCCTGTGGGCGATCGTCCGCTGGCCCGAACGGCGCCCGGCCGCGGCGGTGGCGGCCGCGCTCTTCGCCGCCGCGCTCTATACCCGCCTGGCCTACGGATTGGCGGCGCCCATCGCCGCGCTGGCCTGGTTGTTGCAGAGCCGTCGCGTGCGGCCGGCGGCGGTACTGGCGGCCTGGTACGGCATCATCGGCCTGGTGGCGCTCCTGGTGCTCAATCGGATGACCGGGGGCGGCTTTCTGACGAGCCTTTCCATCGGCCAGGGGCTCGAATTTTCGCACGTCAGCTTCATGGCCCAGGTCACCGGCTTCTTCCTGAACGCGTGGCCGCTCGTCCTGGCGGCGATCGGCTTCATCGTGGTGGAACGCTGGTGGTATCCCACGCGCTCGTGGCCGTTCGTCATGCCCTACGTGCTGGCTACGGCGGCCGCCTTGCTCTTCGTGGATCGCTCGGCCGCGGGCGCCAATGCCCTCTTCCAGGTCGAGGCGGCGTTGAGCCTGGTGGTCGGCGCGGTGATCGCCTGGCCGCACCGCAGCTCCTGGTGGCGCATCATCGCGGTGCTCGCGCTCGCCTTCCAGGTCAACAGCCTGGTGCACTGGTCGCGCGAGGATTTCGCGCCGGCCGTGACGGAGAGGGTGCATCAGCAGGCCGAGATCGGCCGGCTCGCGCAGATCGTGCGCGAGGCGCCGGGGCCGGTGCTGGCCGATGAGTACATGGGCCTGATCCCCCTGGCCGGGCGCCGCCTCTATCTGCAGCCGGCCGAGTTCGCGCAGTTGCAGCGCCTGCGCCAATGGGATCCGCGGGAGCTGGCCGCGGCCGTGCAACGCCGGGAGTTCGCGGCCATCCTGCTCTACGAGCCGCCGTTCGGCCAGGCGATGATCGTCAATCGCTGGCCGGCGCAGGTGCGCAATGCGATCTGGGCGAACTATCGGCCTTTGCGCCTGGCCGATCAGGCGACTCTGGCATATGTATGGGTGTATCTGCCTTGAGAAGTCTCTTCTCAATAACCCGGGGCGACGGCGGTCGCAGACCACCTGTGAGCCTGCTCAAAGGGGGGCTGCGACCATAGGCATCAAGCTAACAGGAAGATGGCGTCTTGCGCCACCTTTGCTCTCGCTCGCAGGGGGTCTGCGACCCCTGTCTGGCCGCCCGAGACGACGTATTCAGGCCGACGACGCCGGTCGCAGACCGGCTGGAAGCAGTTCCAAAGCTTAGCTTGATGCCTATGGTCTGCGACCCCTGTCTGGCCGCCCGAGACGACGTATTCAGGCCGACGACGCCGGTCGCAGACCGGCTGGAAGCGGTTCCAAAGCTTAGCTGGATGCCTATGGGGCTGCGACCCCATAGGCATCCAGCGTTGTGGAGCAACGCGGAATCGTTTTCGCGGATTCCAGGATTTGACAGAGTATCCCGATCGGTGCTAAACTTTATTTAGCAAGGTGCAACTGCGCAAAGTGCTCGCGAGAGCCCGAGCGCAGAGCTGCGGATCCCCATGTGCACCTGCGTTGGCTTCATGGCATCTCACGCCATGCAGGATCTATCCACAGCAAAGGAGGTGATGGCGCGGATCGGATCAGCGACTCGGTTTTTTTTCGGCAGCCCGTGTTTTACATCCAATTCCTTTGTTCACCCTCACAGAGGAGGTACAGGAGATGAAGTCTCGCATCTTGCAGTTCTGCAGCATTTTGATCGTCCTGGGCATGGTGCTGGCCGCCTGCGCGCCGGCGCCCACCCCTGCTCCGCAGGCCCCGGCCCCGAAGGCGGCCGAGCCGACCAAAGCCCCCGAGCCGACCAAAGCCCCCGAGCCGACCAAGGCCCCGGCCGCGGCCGAGCCGACCAAAGCCCCGGCGGCTCCGGCCAAGGAGGATTACAGCAAGGCCGACCGCAAGGACACCGTCATCTTCGACATTGACGGCGGCCGCGTGGTCACCCCCGACCTGTGGAACCCGTTCGTGCCTGGGTCACGCCGCGATCACGGCTACCATCAGGCGATGCTCGAGCCGCTTTTCATCCTGAACTACGAAACCGGCAAGATCGAGCCGTGGTTGGGCGAAAGCTTCACCGCCAACGATAAGCTCGACGAGTGGACGCTCAAGATCCGCAAGGGCGTCACCTGGAACGATGGCAAGCCCTTCACGGCCGACGACGTCGTCTTCACGATGAACATGCTCATGAAGAGCGATACCTTCGAGCGCGGCCTGGTGGGCTGGCTGAAAGAAGTCAAGAAGATCGACGACCTGACCGTCCTCTTCGTGCTTAAGAACCCCAATCCGCGCTTCCAGCTTGACTACTTCTCCGTCAAGATCTGGGGCAGCGTGAACATCATGCCCAAGCACATCTGGGAAGGCCAGGACCCGATGACCTTCAAGTTCTACGACAAGGAAAAGGGCTGGCCCGTCACTACCGGTCCGTACAAGCTGTATAGCATCAGCGAGACCGAGTTCGTCTATGTGCGCGATGACAACTGGTGGGGCGCCAAGACCGGCTGGAAGCCGCTGCCCAAGCCCAAGAAGCTGGTCTGGACCTGGGCCGGGCCGGAAGAGACCCGCGCCGCGCTGATGGCCGACAAGAAACTGGACAGCCTGATGGACATCACCCTGGGCGCGTTCCAGGCCCTGAAGGCCAAGAACCCCAAGGTCATCGCCTGGTACGACAAGCTGCCGTACGCCTGGCTCGACCCGTGCTCCCGCACGTTCGAGTTCAACACCACGTTGCCGCCGTGGGATGATCCCGAAATGCGCTGGGCCATCAACATGCTGATCGACCGCGAGCGCATCGTCAAGATCGCCTACGAAGGCACGACCATCGCCTCCAAGTCGCCGTTCCCGGCCTATCCGCCGCTCAACCGCTTCGTGGACATGATGAAGGGCGATCCCAACTTCGACCGGCTCTGGAAGGTGGATGTCGAGGGCGCCAAGAAGATCATCGAATCGAAGGGTTGGGTGAAGAAGGGCGACTACTACGAGAAGGACGGCAAGCAGCTCGCGATGGCCATCGAGACGCATGAGGCGTTCATCGAGAAGCAGCGCATTGCCGACCAGCTCGTGGAGATGTTCCAGGCCGCGGGCATCAACGCCACGCATCGCAAGATCGCCGGCGCCACCTGGGGCGACAACCTGGCCTTCGGCAAGTTCGAGACCCGCATGGGCTGGCAGAACTGCGGCTCGATCAACGAGCCGTGGGCCACGCTCGACACGCTGAGCAACCGCTGGCTGAAGCCGGTGGGCGAGCGCGCGAGCGCTAACGGCTGGCGCTGGAACAACAAGGAGTACTCGGACCTGGTGGCGCAGATCGGCGTCCTGCCGCTCGGCGATCCCAAGATCGACGAGCTGACCAAGAAGGCGCTCTCGATCTACTACAAAGAGCTGCCGACGATCCCGGTCACTCAAGCCAAGAAGCTGATCCCGTTCGACACGACTTATTGGACCAACTGGCCTTCGGCCCAGAACAACTACCTGCATGCGACCACCTGGTGGCAGAGCACGCACATCATCATCCACAATCTGAAGCCGGCCCAATAAGTTCGACGTAGCACGCTGAGAGGCCTTCGCGGCGGCGCCGCGAAGGCCTCGACAAGAGGTGAGTTCATGCGTGGGCTTTCCAGAGGCTACTTTATTCGGCGCATCCTGATGTTTTTCCTGACCATCTGGTTAGGAGCCACGATCATCTTCATCATCCCGCGCCTGGCGCCCGGTGATCCGGTGGCCGCCATGATCAGCCGCATGATCAATCAATCGGGCTATATCGAAAATTCGGCCGAGCTGATCGCGGGCTGGCGCAAGAAGTTCGGCCTGGATGATCCCATGTACATCCAGTACCTGCGCTATCTGTGGAACATGATCCGCTTCGACATGGGCTATTCCCTATCGCAGTTTCCGCAGCCCGTCATCGCCACCCTGCGCCGGGGCCTGCCGTGGACGATCGGCCTGCTCAGCGTGGCCACCCTGCTCTCGTTCTTCTTCGGCAACCTGATCGGCGCGCTGCTCGGCTGGCGGCGGACGCCCAAATGGCTCAAGCGGATCTTGCCCCTCAGCCTGTCGTTCACCTCGATCCCGTTTTTCATGCTGGGGATCATCCTCATCTATATCTTTGCCTTCGGCCTGAACTGGTTCCCGTTTTCGAAGGGCTACAGCGACAGCACCCCGGGCCTGAATTGGAAGTTCATCGTAGACGTGATCTATCACGGCACCCTGCCGGCGCTGGCCATCGTGCTCACCTCGATGGGCGGCTGGGCGCTGGGCATGCGCGGCATGATGATCTCCATTGACAGCGAAGACTTCCTGATCCTGGCTCAGGCCAAAGGATTGCCGCCGCGCCGCATCTTCCTGTGGTATGCCGTGCGCAACGCGGTGTTGCCGCAATTCACGGCGTTGGCGCTGAGCCTCGGCGGGATCGTCGGCGGCTCGATCCTGGTGGAGTACATTTTTGCCTATCCGGGAATCGGCTATCAATTCTATCAGGCCATCGTCAATCTGGACTATACGGTGATTCAGGGCGTGGCCTTTCTGCTCATCGTAGCAACCTCAACCATGGTCCTGATCATTGACCTGATCTATCCATTCCTTGATCCGCGCATTACCTATCAGAAGAAGTAGCGTTCCCCGTCTGACCAGAACGAAATGTTCCCGCATGGCATGAGTGCAGGATGCCGCTTCCTCTGGCGGCAGGAAAGACCGGGGAACCGGAGAGAAAAAGCATGACGGAATCACAAGTCGTACAAATGCCGGGCGCGGCAACGCCGAAGCCGGTGAGAAAGATCAACCGCTGGGACAACCCCTGGTTGAACAGCAAGTTCCTGGTTGGCTCCGGCATGGTCTTGTTCATCGTCCTCCTGGGCGTTGTCGGCCCCCTCTTCTGGGACACGCGGTTGGCGCGCGTCGGCTCGGCCGAGCTGAACCTGCCGCCGATGGGCTTCACCGTGGAGGTGGACGGCATCAAATATGTCGGCACTCCCAAGCATCCGCTGGGCACCGAGAGCAACGGCCGCGACATGCTGGCGTTGATCATCACCGGCGCGCCGATGTCGCTCCAGGTCGGCGTGATGGCCGCGCTGATCGGCATGGGGGTCGGCATCGTGCTCGGCTCCGCGGCCGGCTACCTGGGCGGCTGGGTGGACAACATCATCCGCACGGTCGCCGACTCGGTCATCACCATCCCGGCGCTGGCCGTGCTGATCACCATCTCGGCCTATGTGCGCCAGATCGAGCTGAGCACCATGGCGCTGATCCTCTCGCTCTTTGCGTGGCCGGCGCCCACCCGTTTCGTGCGCGCCCAGGTCTTGACCTTGCGCGAGCGCGGCTACGTGCGCATGGCCCAGCTTTCGGGCGTGCCGCCGCTGGAGATCATGCTCAAGGAGATGGTGCCCAACATGCTCCCCTGGATCGCGGCCAGCTTGTCGGGCAACATCACCGGCGCGATCCTGGCCGCCTCGAGCCTGGAGGCGCTCGGCCTGGGGCCCACGCGCATCCCCACCCTCGGCATGACGATCTACTACGCGATCCGCGCGGTGGCCATGTTGCGCGGCATGTGGTGGTGGCTGGGCTTCCCCATCCTCACGTTGACGATCATCTTCGTGGGCTTCTTCCTGATCGCCACCGGCCTGGATGAGATCGCCAACCCGCGGCTGAGAGGAGTGAAGTCATGAGCACCCAGGGCACCACCCTCTATCCCGCGAGCACAGATCGGAACGGCCGGGAGGTCGTCCTGGACGTGCGCAACCTGCGCATCCACTACGAGACGCCGAAGGGAGATGTGATCGCCGTCAACGGCATCAGCTTCCAGGTCTACAAGGGCGAAATCGTCGGGCTGGTGGGCGAATCGGGGTGCGGCAAGACGACCGCGGCCATGGGCATCTTGCAGCTCGTCCCCTCCCCCGGCCGGATCCTGGGCGGCGAGATCCTCATCAACGGCCGGAGCTGGCTCGGCCTGAGCGAGAAGGAGCTGCGCGAGCGGCGCTGGCGCGAGCTGGCGCTCATCCCCCAGGGCGCCATGAACTCGCTCAACCCGGTCATGCGGGTGCGCGAGCAGATCGCCGACGCGATCGTGACGCACGAAGGGTATCAGCCGAAGGATCAGTTGAAGAAGCGCATCCTGGATCTCTTTGCGCTGGTAGGCCTTCCCCCGCGCGTGTACGACCTCTATCCGCACGAGCTGAGCGGCGGCATGAAGCAGCGCGCCTGTATCGCCATGGCCATCGCGCTCAACCCGCCCCTCATCATCGCCGACGAGCCCACCAGCGCGCTCGACGTGGTGGTGCAGCGCGTCGTCGCGCAGACGCTGCTCGACGTCAAAGAGCGCCTGGGCGTCTCGATGATCATGATCGGCCACGACATGGGCTTGCAGGCGCAGATGGTGGACCGCATCATCGTGATGTACGCCGGCAACATCGTCGAGGTGACGCCGGTGGAGCCGGCCTTCTACAACCCGCTCCACCCGTATACCCAGCTCTTGATCTCGTCCATCCCCTCCATCAAGGAGCGCAAGCCGCTCAAAATCACCTCGGGACTCACGCACGACCTGCGCAATCCGCCGCCGGGCTGTTCGTTCCAGTTCCGCTGTCCGCACGTCATGGACATCTGCAAGCGCGTTCCGCCCGCGATGATCGAAAGAGAGCCGGATCATTGGGTGGCCTGCTATCTCTACGGCAAGGAGGAGAAGGAAGACTGATTATGGCCACGCCTTTGCTTGAGATCCGGAATGCAACCAAGATCTACGGCGGCGGTTTCCTCCAGCGCGGCAACCGCATCGTCGCCCTGCAAAACTTCTCGATGACGATCCCCGGCCAGCCGGCCGTCATCACGACGGTGGCCGGCGAAAGCGGCAGCGGCAAGACGACCCTGGCGAACGCCATCCTGGGCTTCATCTCCCTCACCTCGGGGCAGATCCTCTACAAGGGACAGGACATCTCGACCCTGAAGGGCCGCGATGCCACGATGTATCGTCGCGAGGTCCAGGCGATCTTCCAGGACCCCTACGAGGTGTACAACCCGTTCTACCGCGTCAAGCACATCTACGACATGGTCATCTCGCACCTGAACCTGGGGTACACGAAGGAGCAGGCGCGCGAGCTGATCGAGCAGTCGTTGCGGGTGGTGGGCCTGCGCGGGGAAGAGGTGTTGGAGAAGTATCCGCATCAGCTCAGCGGCGGCCAGCGCCAGCGCGTGATGGTGGCGCGCGCCTACATGATGAACCCGAAGCTGATCGTCGCGGACGAGCCGGTGTCGGCCGTGGACGCGTCGCTGCGCGCCATGATCCTCGACGTGATGCTCAAGCTGCGCGATGAGCTGGGGGTGTCGTTCATCTACATCACGCACGACCTGAGCACCGCGTACCAGATCGGCGACAACATCTTCGTCCTCTACCAGGGCTCGATCGCCGAATGCGGCCGCACGGTGGACGTGATCGAGCGGCCGCATCACCCCTACGTCCAGATGTTGATCGCCTCGGTGCCCGTGCCCGATCCAAAGGTCAAGTGGGGCACGTTGCTGGAAGGGGTGGCCGACGAGACCATGCGCTATAAGGTCGAGAGCGGCTGCCGCTTCTATCCGCGCTGTCCTCACCGCATGGATCGCTGCCTGGAGGCCATGCCGCCCCTCTACCCGGTGGGCGATCACGGCCAGCAGGCGGCCTGCTATCTGTTCGAGAAATAGGCCAGAGCTGTAAGGCGAAATGAATTTCGCCTTACAGCACGGCTATTGCGCGTCCTCCGTCTGAATCCCCGCCAGCTCCACCACCAGCTTCAGCGCGTGCGCGCCGAGCATGATCACGATGCCCGGCCACGCGATGAGCAGCAGGATCGCCAACACCGCGCTCAAGCCGGTCAACAGGCCGGCGATTACGATGATCAGCGCGGAGAAGAGCGGATTCGCGAACGCCATCATCGCCGCGATCTTCAGCGCGGGCAAGACGGCCGGCTCCTTCATGCCCACCAGGACCGGAAAGGCGTAGATCTGCACGGCGAGCCAGTAGGCCAGCAACACCGCGAACGGCAGCGCCAGGATCGCCAGGAGCGGTTCGGGCCGTCTGGCGTAGAAGCGGATGTTGAGGAAGAAGAGCACGTCGCCGGCGGCCAGCAGCGCGGCAAGCCCCAACGCCTTGCGCCAGTACTCGCGCAGGCCGTCGGTGAAGAAGCTGCGGTCCACGCGCAGGTCGCGCGCGGCGCGATGCGTCACGTTGGCCAGCGCGGCCGTGGCCGGCCCGGCCGGGATGAGGATCAGCGGCGCCAGCCACCAGGGGCCGCCGAGCTGAAGCATGGGCCACGCCAGAAACACGGCCGCAAACACGGCCGCGCCGATCAGGAAGCCGCCGGTCAACCACCACAGCAGGTTGACCCCCATCAGCAGGAACATCTCGTTGTAGAAACTGACCAGGCTTCGCCAGGCCACCAGAAAA
>Ga0209162_1001623_pt1 | contig 21426 bp, 13 predicted proteins | sample YNPNPMetaG_FD_187121 | JGI IMG/M metagenome (GOLD analysis project Ga0209162, IMG submission 187121) | Anoxygenic and chlorotrophic microbial mat microbial communities from Yellowstone National Park, USA - YNP NP MetaG (SPAdes) (version 2) ...
CCGAACCCGCTGCTCCATGAGGACGCTGGTTTGCCGCACTTCCTCGAACAGGCGGGCGTTCTGAACGGCGATAGCCGCATGGGCCGCAAAGGCCGCCAGCAAGTCCGCGTGCTCGGGCAGGTAAAAGCCCGGCGTCGCGCTATCCAGGGAGAAAAAGCCCACGACCTGATCGCGCATGATGATGGGCGCACCGGCCCAGGAACGGATCCAGCGCGTCGGCTCCAGGTGGACCCAGTTGGGATCGCTCGCCGTGTCCGGGACCACGTGCGGGCGACGGGTGGTGTACATGCGGTGCAGATTGGGGATCTGCTCCACCGCCAGCCGGAGCGCAACGTTCGCCTCAGCCGTGCCCATGCGCTCATAGCCCCGCTGGTGGATGATGCGCGCGAAACCGTCTTCGATCCACATCACGTTGGCGCAATCATAAGGGACGACCTGGCTGATCTGGTCCAGCAACTGCTCCAGCACCTGGTCAGCATCCAGGGTGGACCCCAGAGTCAGGCTCGCCTGTCGCAGCACCTCCGTTTCCTGCCGCCGCTGCTGTTCTGCCTGAAACAGGCGGGCGTTCTCCAGGGCCACGCCAGCCTGGCTGGCCAGCGATTGGAGGAGGGCTACTTCAGCCGGACTGAAAGCATTTAGCCGGTCGCTCTGCACGTCCAACGTGCCGATGACCCGGCCTTTGACCGTGATGGGCACGACCAGTTCGGAGTGCGTGTCTGGCAGCTCCGGGATGGCCAGGTAGCGCGGGTCCCCCCGCACATCGCTGACCACCACCGGCTGGCCGGTGCGGGCCGCCTCGGCGTTCAGGCCCGGGCCAGTCAGGTCCAGCCATAACTCGCCCGGGGAGAACCGGTCATCCGTGTCGCCGACGAGGCTACCGTATTGGAAGACGAGCCGCTGGCCCTCCACCAGGGCGATGCCCACAAAATAGTAGCCGAAGCGGGCTTTGACGGTATCCACCATCCGTCGCAGGATCTCGGCCGGGTCGAGCAGGGCCGTGATAGACCGCCCCACCTCGTTGACCACCTCCAGCTCTCGCGCCCGTTGGCGCGTCTCCTCCAGCAGCCGCAGGTTCTCGATGGCGGCCGCGACGCGGGCGGCGATGGTGGAAAAGATCGCCAGGGCCTCCCTGTCATACAGCCCTTCCTTGTCATAGCTCTGGATGGCCATGACGCCGACGACCCGGTCGGCCGCGATGAGGGGCACCCCCATCCAGGAGCGGGCGGGCGGCCCCAGGGGCGAGATATGGTGGGCCTGCTCGAAAGCCAGACCCTCCTGCTGGTTGCGGAACAAAAGCGGCTGGCGGGTGCGGATGATGTGGCCGGTGACGCCGGTTTCCACCTGATACCGCGTGCGGGGTTGCCGTACCCCCTGTTCCATATCAAAGATGGCGGTCCACTCAGCACTCCCTTCCTCATAGGCGGCGATGTAAAAGTTCGTCGTGTCAAAGAGGCGGCTCACGTGCTGATGCACCGTCGCCAGCAGGTCGTCCAACTCCATAGTCATGGACAAGGCCTGACCCAGTTCGTTGAGGACAGCCAGTTCAGCGATCCGCCGCTCCCGTTCCTGGAACAGGCGGGCATTCCCCACAAAGGCGGTGACCTGCCCGGCCAGTAGCTCGGCCAGGCGTTGATCGCTGCTGGAGAAGAGGTAGCCCGGCTGGCTCCGCGTGGCGACCAGGACGCCGACGACGCGGTTCTGCCAGATCAGGGGCACGGCCAGGGCCGCAGCGAACGGCGCATCGGCAAAGGTCTCAGCATGGCCGTTCCAGGCCAGGTAGTCGTCAACCACCAGGGTTTTCTTCTCGTTAAAGGCGCGCCCAGACAGGCCCTCGCCGGGCTTGAGCCGGCGCCCGGCCATCTCCACCCCGCCCACCTGGTAGGAAACGGCCAGCTCCAGTTCCCCGTCCTCCTCGCGCCAGAGCCACACGCCCCCTCCATCGGCATCGAGCAGGTTCATCGCCTGCTGGCTGATGGCCTGGAGGGTGGCCTTCAAGTCGCGCTGTTCCTGGGCCAATTGCAACGATAGCTGGCGCAGGCTGTCCAATTCCTCCGACCGTCGTTGCTGTTCCCGGTGCGCCTGCCGGATGCGCTCGAACAGCCGGGCATTGGCAATCGCCGTGGCCACCTGATCGGCAATGGTGGAAAAGAGGCTCAGGTCCTGCTCGCCGTAGAGGTGCTCCTGATCGTAACTCTGGATGACCATCACCCCCACCAGCCGGTCGGCGGCGATGAGGGGGACACCCATCCAGGAGAGGGCACGCTCGCCGATAGCCTCGATCCCGTGGGCCTCGTGGAAGGCCTGGTTCTCAGAGGGGGTATGGAAGAGCAGCGGCTGGCGGGTGCGGATAATGTGGCCGGTCAGGCCGGTCGCGGCCGGGCGGCGGACCAGCGGTTGCCGCTGGCCGTGCTCCAGGTGCAGGGGGGAGAAGCGCTCGTCTGTCTCCTCATCGTAGAGGGAGATGAAAAAGTTGGTCGTATCAAAGAGTCGGCTGACCTGCTGATGGACCGTCTCCAACACCTGGTCCAGCTCCAACGCGCCGGAGACAGCCTGCCCGATCTCGTTGAGGATCGCCAGTTCGGTGATGTGTCGCTCGCGTTCCTGGAAGAGCCGGGCATTGGCGATGGCCGTGGCCACCTGGTCAGCCATGGTCTGGAACACGGCGACATCTTCGGCGGAGAAAGCGGCCTCCTGCGCGCTCTGGATCGTCAAGGCCCCGATGGCCTGCCCGCGACTGACGAGGGGCAGGGCCAGTTCCGAACGGGTCTCGGGCAACAAGGGGTTGTCAAAGCGCACAGCCTCGGCGCCCACATCCAGGGCGATGCGGGCCTGGCGGTTGGCTATGCACCAGCCGATCATAGACCGGCCGCCGATCTCTAACCTGTGGCCCTGCTCCACCATCTGGCGGCCGGCCTGGCCGGTGCCGGCGCGCAGGACAGCCCACCGGTCGGCCTCGCCCTCATTAGGGCTGACCAGGAACAGGCCAACGTAATACAGGTCAAAGCGTTCCCGGATCAGGTCTACCACCTGCTGGATCAGCACATCCGGGTCCAGGATGCTGCTGGCGGCCTGGGATACCTCGGCCGCGGTCCGGAGCTGGAGGTTGCGTCGTTCGAGGTTCGCCAACAACCGTTCCAACTCATCCGCCGGGGCTGTATCTCGCCTCCTCCGCTGGCGTGTGGACATACTCATACCCCTTGCCTCCTACCGGCCATGACCGGCATCAAGAATTTCTCAGCGTTCTCTGCGCCTCTGCGGTGAGCAGTTACAGCTTAATTGAGCTCCATATCAGACGCGGGCACGGCCAGCACCTCAGCCGCCGGGAAGGCCAGCACATAGCTCCGCTGCCGGCCCGTGGTCGGTGGGGTCCACATACGTCCCTCGTGCAGCTCCACGATGCGCTTACTCAGGGCGACACCCAGACTGGCCCCCTCGGTGTCCCAGATCACCCCGTCGCTCGCTGCCCCCGCCTGGACAGGGATAGGGGGCTGGGCATCATCAGGCTGGCCGGCGATATACACCAGGACCTGCTGCCCCTCTGTCCGCGTCGAGATCACCACCGTCTCGGCCGACTCGGCGGCCTCGGCGATGAGATGGATAAGGACCTGGCGCAGACGGGGCCCATCGCCCAGGATGATGGGTTGAGCCGGGCTGAGGTGGCCGGGCCGGGTCACAAGTTGACCATTTACCGCGCCGGCCGGCGCAGTGCTGGCGATGACCTCCTCGATCAGGTTGTTCACATCCAGCCGCTCGCGTGCCAGAGTCAGAGTGCCGCGTTCCAGTTCCACCAGGTCCAGGACGTTATCTAACATACTGAGCAGATGATGCCCACTCTGATGGATGGCCGTCAGATCAGTACGTTGCAGGTCCGTGAGCGGGCCATCCACGCCTTTGAGGATCAGCCTGGAGAAACCGATGATGGAGTTGAGCGCGGTAGCCAACTCATGGGACATGGAACCCAGCGACTGCATACGCAACCGTTCCAGTTGACGCAGCTTGTGCACGGTCGCGCGCTCCTGGGCATAGGTCTGGGCATTCACAATGGCCACGCTGATCTGATCGCCCAGGCTCTGGAGGACACGGATATCGCTGGTCGAGAAGGCATCAGGGTTATCCGCCCACAGGTCCAGCACGCCCAGGTTGCGTTGCCCGCTGCGCAAAGGGATCGCCAGCTCCACGTGAGTCGGGACCAGGCGGACCATGCAGGGTTCGCCGGCGGCGGCCGCCCGCCCGATGGGCGTTTCATCGCCCACGGGTGTGCGAGTCGGGACTGCCCCATCCCCGATACCATTGCCGGCCCTGGCGCGCAGGATGACCTGCTGGCCGGTCTCGTCCAACAGGCCGATCCCCACGTAGGAAAGACTGTAGCTATCGTGGATCAACTGGGTTACCTTTTCCAGAAGCGTATCCGGGTCCAGGATCGCTGTTGCCACCCGGCCCACCTCGGCGCTCAGGGCCAATCGCGCGGTGTAGTGTTGGAGTTGCCGGTTAGCCTCCTGGAGCTGGCGGGTGCGCTCGGCCACAATGCTTTGCAGGTTGTCATAGAACTGGCACAACTCTGTGGCCATGACGTTGAAGGCCTGAGCCAGGATGCCGATCTCGTCCCGGCGATCCACGGGGACCGTCTGCCAGAAATCACCATCGGCGATCTGCACCGCGCGCGTGGTGAGGCGGATGATGGGCCGGGTGATGCGCCGGATGACCACTGCCGCGAGCAAGGTGGTGAGCAGGGCCACCACCAGGGTGTTGGCAATGAGCAGGGCTGCCAGATTATCGGCCGGGGCAAACGCCTCGCGTTGGGGCTGTTCCACGATGATCGCCAGTCCCAACGAGTCGTTCCAGGCATAGGCCCCCACCACCGGTTGCCCGGCGTGATCGATATACAGAGCGCTCCCCTGTCCGCCCGCCAACGCCGCCGCGATACCCGGGCTATCTACCGATTCGGTCAAGTGAGTGTCCAACCCCAGGGTCTGGCCAGCGGGGGTCACCAGATAAACCCGGCCGGCGGAGTTCAGGGTGGGTGTATCCGCCACCAGGCGGATCAACGGCGCCAGGTCCAACTCACCTGCCAGCCAGCCTGATGAATCCCCGGCCGGACCGGGGATGGGCACGGTCCGGCACACGCCCCTGGGCATCGTCGCTGGCGCAACAGCCTCCACCGCGAGCAAGACCTCATTCCCAGTGGCAGACCGCTCCAGGCGCAAGGCCCGAAAGCCATCGTATTGGGCCAGCGCCGTCTGCAAGATAACCCGCGTCTCCTCCGCTGCTGCGGCGTAAGCGGGCGTATTCGGCGCCGACTGGAACAGAACCGCCGTGGCCGACGCAGCGGCCAGCCGGACGCTCACCTGCGTCAGACGCTGCTCTTGTATAGCCAGCCAGTGATCGATCTGGACAGCCTTGAGCGTGGCGATTGCGCTCAAACGCTCCTGGGTTGCCTGGCGCATCTCCTGATTGGTATGATTGACCACCAGCCAGGTGTTGACCCCCAGGGGGACAATCGCCAGCAAGAGAAAGACGATCAACAGGTTGCGGCCCAGGCCGCCACGCAGACCCGTCACAGAGCTGATTGGGCGGCTGGCGGAGCCAGGGGCACTCATGGTCACTCACAGGAAGCGAGAGGATAGCCGCAAAGTACCGACATCCCAAACACCCTCGCCCCGCAATAACGCTTCGATCTGGCCTGGGAAGCGATCGGGGTCTATGGGTTTGCCGATGAACCCGTCGAAACCGGCCCGGCGGGCGTTCTCCATGTTCTCCTCGGTGGCCTCAGCGGTCACGGCCACGATAACTGTCTTGGCGAAGCGGGGATGGGCGCGCAGCTTGGCCAGGGCAGCATAGCCATCCTCATAGGGCAGGTGAATATCGAGCAGGATCATATCCACGCGCGGCAGGCTATCGGCAAACTCTAGCACCTCCTTGCCGGAGCGTTTCCACTGCGTTTCCTTGACCCCCAGGAAAGCCAGCAAGCGGTTCAGCAGTTGATAATTATACACGTTGTCTTCGACAACCAGGATGTGCGCTTCCTCAGGCTTGATCCTCATATCTCCTCCCTACGGTCTATTCCATGAGCCACCGGCATAGCCACGAGCCCGGCGCAGGAAATCGGCCACCTGGCCGGGCAGTTGGTCCACGTCAATGGGTTTCTGAATATACCCATCGCAGCCAGCGGCCAAAGCCCGCTCACGGTCCCCCTTCAAGGCGTAAGCCGTAAGGGCCACAATTGGCACTTTTTGCAGATCGTCTCGCTGGCGCAGCAGGCCAGTGAGGGTGTAGCCATCCACCGTGGGCAGGTTGATGTCCACCAGGATCAGGTCCGGCGTTTCGTGTTCGAGCAACTGCAAAGCCTCCGGGCCACTCCCGGCTTCCAGTACCACATAGCCTTCGGCCTCCAAGACCCTTTTAACCAAGAGGCGATTCCCGGGGTTGTCCTCAATATACAAGATCCGTTCCGGTTTCATCTCCACCTCTCACGGCCCCTCATGGCGACCGACCGGTTCATGAAGTTCGGGATTGGCAGGTAACCGGCCATCCTGTTGCTGAAGCCAGGCTTCAATATCCGCCAGCCGGAAACGCCAGCGATTGCCCACCTTGAGCGCGGGGATCCGCCCCTGTTGGGCAAAGCGATAGATGGTCTGCGGACTCATCTTGAGATAATCGGCCACCACTTGGACTGTTACCAGCTTCTCCATGCTCCACTCCCCAGGAAATTGGCGGACCGGGCGCTCAATGGCGCGAGGTCGGGCCGGTTATACTGATTTGTGTTTCTCTATACTTGAGTATATCAGATTATACGCCCCAGGTCAAATGTTTTAACCTTAATTTTTGAGGGCGGGGAGCAAACCAGTACCTTTGTACCACGGCCGGCTTGATCTGATTTTTTTGCTCGCCATACCTCGTGCCCACGCTCCGCGTGGGCACGAGGGAAAACCCCACACCCCGGGGCCAGGGAGCAAGGAGTATCCCTGCCTGGGCCTGGAGCTTATAATCACTACTCAGCGGGGAGGGAAAAGAAGGCCTTTCTTCCCCCTTGTTCCCTCCCTGACAGAAGTTATGAACTGATGTCAGATCCGGCATCTTGACCTTTGACCGGACTGATGGTATACTACATGTGCTGACTGGCGCAGTTCACTGAAATCACCCCAGCCAGGTGTGTGCTGTTGGCACGAGGCGGAGCACACTACGCCGTCAGATACGGCGACTGTGATCCCCTCGGAGCGAACATACTATTCTAAGGAGGGGAACCATGATCGTGCAAGGCAAACTGATCACGGAAACACCGCTGTACCGGGGCAATGCCCGCAAGACGTTGTTCACACGAGATGGGGACGGCAGCCATCGGTTGATCTCCCTGGCTGAGGAAGTGGCCGGCACCGCACAATCCCTGATGGACGCCTTCATCGGTCAGTCCCGCGATGGCAAGAACCTGGGCCTGCTGAATCGGCTCTGGCTGCGGTTGTATGGCTCGGCCATGCCCAAGGACCTCATCGCCCACATTGACTGCAAGCTGCGCAAAGAGTCCTACCCGCGCGGCAATCTGTTCGACATGCGCATGGGTCTCCGGCTGGACGAGGACCGCTGGGCGGCTGAGGCCGAGGCGAACTACAAGATGGAGACGCTCTACCGGCATTCGGCGTTCGATTTTGCCATGTCTGTCAACGAATCAGTCCTGCGGCAAGGTGAGAACCAGGCCCGGCTTTACTACCTGCTGCGCGAGCTGCAAGAGGGCCGCTTCTGGTTTGGGGCCGGCAAGAGCAAGGGCCTGGGCCGCTGTCGCCTGGAGGCGAAACTGCCCTTCACGGCGCAGACCCCGCCGCGCATCCAGCCGGCGGCCAATCACCTGCGCCTCTCCCTCATCTTTAACGCCACCAATCCCGTTCTGGTGGGCTGGAACTGGGGCAAGGTAGACCCGACTGTGCCGGCCTTCGCTGCCGTTGAGGGCCAGGTTCTGGTGGGCGCGATGCGGGGCCTCCCCGATCCCATCCGGCAACGGCTGGAGCTGGGCCTGGCCGGCCCGATCCTCAACCCGGAGGATTGGAAGAAAAAGTTCGCCCAGACCCTGCCTCGCGTCATCGCCATCTGGCTGCGGGAGCGTTCTATCGGTGAGGTGGAGGTCTGGATCCTGCCAGAGAAGGCATTGGATAAGCTGGGCAAAGGCAAGTATGGCCTGAGCAAAGACGTGCTCAGGCGGCTGGAACCCCTGGTGGGCCGGCCCTTCCCTGGCCCGGCGGTCGCCAAAGCCGAGGTCGAGGCGGCCCTGGCCGACAAGGCCAACATGGCCAATCGCGTCCTCAAGGAGATGGTGCAGGAGCGCCACACCAGTCAGGAGCTGAACCAGGCCGCCTGGCACGAGGTGGCCGACGGCCTGGGGCTGGACCCGGCCCTGGCCGATACGCTGACTGAGCGCATCCAGAACGAGGCTGCCCTGACGGAGGCCCTGACGCCAGCCTGCCAACGCGTTCTTCCCCGCCTCTTCCAACAGGTGGACCAGCAGATTGACCTGCTGCGCAGCGATGCCTGGGTGGACGCCGAGATCGCTAACCGGGAGGAACACCTGCGGATCAAGACCATGCTGCTGGAAGGGCAGATAACGGAACGGCAATGGGGGGATCTTCGCCAGGTTCCGCCGGCTGTCAGCCCGGCCACCTGGCGCGAGTTCGTGGAAGCCCATAGCCGCGTGCAGTACCGCCACATGCGGGAGCCGCGAAACCTGCAAAAAAGTATCGTCAACGACCGCAACATGATCGAGTTTCTCAAGACCTTCCGCGAGCGCGCCCGCCAGGAGTTATCCCAGCCCTACAACGTTGACTTTCGCGCTGGCGGCCCCAACAACCAGGAGATCTCTCGCAAGTACGGCAAGCCCTACGACACGGTGTTCATGCGCATGTTATCCTGGACCACCTCGGCTCAGGAGCAAGGAGCCTGGGAAATCTATGTCCCCGGCAGTACCCTCAAGGGCGCGTTCCGCAAGCGGGCTACCCAGGTGCTACGGGCGCTGTGGGGCGAATCCCCCAAGACCAACCAGGTGTTGGATCGCCTCTTTGGGACCCACGGGCAACGTGGGCTGGTCTTTTTCTCCGACGCCTATCTGGCCGACCCCTACGACCCGGACCGGGCCTGGTGCTCGATGGACGGCGTGCGGATGGACCCCGGCACCGGCCGCCCGATAGAGACTGCCAAGCACGACTACCTCTTTGCCTACGGTCACCACCTCACCTTCCACATGCGACTGGACATCCAGGATATGGATGAACGCGACCTGGAAGCGTTGTCCGTGTTCGCCCACCTGCTCCAGGACTTTCAGCGGGGTGACATCCCCATCGGCGGCGAAAAGACCAGCGGCTTTGGCTGGGTCCAGGCCACCGTGACCGACCTGGTCTGGTTGACCGGCGACCCGGCCGGCGTGAGCCGGGCGCTGTTCGGGGAGCGCGAGTTCACGCGAGACGGCATCTGGTATCGCCTGGACCTGGTCGGCGCGGAAGCGGCCACCGCCCTGCGCTTCGACCGGCCGTTGGTCCAGCCCGAAACCCCCGTAGCCCAGACTCCACCCCGGGCCAAAGCCGGCTTTGTCTCCCACCGGGCCTTTGGCGGGCATTGCGGGCTGCTGACCGTGGAGGCCGAGGTCCTGACGCCCCTTCACATCCGCGAGAGCGGCGAGCCATCCCGCCGGGCCACCCTGGACGGCAGCCCGGTAAACGGGTGGGACTTTTTCTCCATGTCACCCCCGGCCGCCGAACAGCGCGAGGTCGAGCGGCGTTATGCCCTCCCCAGCCGCAGCCTGCGGGGCCTGCTCCGGCACGTCTATGCCATCGCCAGCGATTCGCGCGGGGGAAGCCCTAACATCAACCAGTTGACCCCGGTGGACGAACTGTTTGGCTGGGTAGGGCAAGGCCCCAACCAGGCCCTGACCGGGCGGCTCTCCTTCGGCTTTGGCCTCTTTGAGAACCCGGCCCTGGCCTGGTTCAAGGTCCCCTACCCTTACGGCGGCTGGCAGTACGTCGGTGGCCGGTGGCAGGAGATGGCCGGCCGCTCCGCCGCCATGCACCTGATTGACAAGACCTGGCGGCTGTTCCCCCACGCCCCGTTGGCCCCCCTCGCCAAACAGATGGACGACTTTGCGCCGGACACCGCCCAGGCCAGCTATTTCCGGGCCATCCTGCCCGGCGCCCGCGCTCGCCTTACCATCCGCTTCTGGAATCTGGAGGATGAGGAGTTACAACGGCTGATCTGGTGCGTGGTCCTGGAGCCGGGCCTGGCCCACAAGATGGGCAACCATCGCTACCTGGGCTTTGGCAGCCTGCGTTTTCACATCTTGCCCCAGGAGAGCCACCTCATTGATTGGGCCAGACGCTATGCTGGCCAGCCAGAGGAGGCCTGGCGCATACCCATCCAGGTTGAGCAATGGATCAAGCCCGTGGTGATAAAGCACTATCTGGCCCTGCGTCAGGCCCTGGCCTGGCCAGGCTGAAGGAGTGCCAACAGGATGCACAGGATTAACAAGATGCCCCAATCCTGTACATCCTGTCAATCCTGTCCAATATGCTAACTGGCTTTGATTGGCTGCGCCGCGCCCAGACCGGTGCGGAATTGCTGGCTACCCTCAGATGCCTGGCGACGGGGTCTGATCTCCCGGTTGAGACAGAGATCGGGCCGCCGCATTCGGCCCTGGGCGGCCCCTGTCAGCGGTGTTGGGTCTATCCCCGCGCCCCGCTTCCCAGTGGTCGCCTCAGCCCTTACTGCAAATCGTGCCTGGTGATCCTGGCCAGGGCCGAGCAAATCGGCCATATCTCTCGCCAGGCTGTCGTGGTCTGGGGCCTGGTCAATCAGTTGCCCCGGCAATTGGCGGGCAGTCAGGGATTCCAGGATGACCAGGTTCTGGGTTTCTACGTCCCTGATTCACACCACTTTTTGCTGATGATGCCCCGGTACGCACTCAAGCCCTGGCTCCAGGAGCTGCTCCTCTACCATGGGACCGAGCTGAAAGGGTTGCTCGAGGTGTTCCCCACCACCGGCGCCGGGAGAGGGATCAATATGGGCGATGCCCTATGCCGGGCCATCCACGACGAGGCCCGTTTCCCCCCGGATCAGTTGCGGGTGCGCTTTTTCTCCGCCCCCCACCAGTTCCTGCACTTTCGCACCCGCGAGCAACTGGGCCAGCTTACCTTCGAGGTCTCGGATTTCGTTAGCTTATTGGAAATGGCGGCCATCTTTCGCACTCTGATGCGCCCGGAGCTACAGCAGGCCCTGCGTCAGTTGCTCTCCCTGTCAGACCCCAGCGAAGCCCAGTTCTATTGGGGCCGTTTCCTGGGCTATCTCAGTCCAGAGGCCCGGGACATGCTCAGTGCCTGGCGTATCCGCCAGTGGCCCCGGCCGCGCGTTGACCTGCTGTACGAACTGGTGGAGTATGTGGCCTTTTACGAGACCGCTTGAATTGCTCCGTTACCTGATCGTATGGCGGGTGAATGCCCCCCTGGTCTGGCTGGCAGGGTGTCCAGCCGTCGAGTTCTCCCGGACCCTGGGCACCATGATCGCCGACCGCCTGCCTACGGCGGAGGCGCGCCCCTGGCGCAAGGCCCTGGCGCCGTGGGAGGAGACCGGGAAATCGGTCACGATCCCCGAGATAGCCTGGCCCATCGAGGCGGTCCTGTTCACCTATCCCGGCAAACTGGCCTACGGGCAAGGCGAGCCGATCCTGTGGGAACTCAAGCTCCTGGGCCAATACGCCGATCACGGGTTCTTTCTGGAGGTCATCCTGCCGGCGATGGAGCAGGCCGCCACAACCCGGGACCCTCGCTGGTGGCGGCCGCGCCAAATCTGGGGCCGGTTCGACATCGAGTCCGTCTACGCAGCGCGGGGGAATCAGTGGGAGCCGTTCGTGCGGGCCGGCCAGCTAGACCTGAGCTATCGTGCCACGCCCCACCAGTGGGCAGAGGGACTGATCTTCGACGTGCCGCGCGAGACCAACCGCGTCTTTGACCACCTGACCTGGATCACGCCCTTTGACCTCCCCAGCCCCGAAACGGCCCCGGCTGCGCCGGCCCGGCAGGCCAGGCGGCCTCACCGGCCCAGGCGGATCCAGGCGCATCAGGTGCCCTCCCTGAACACCATCCTGGAGGCCCTCATCGCCCGGCTGACCGTCTTCTTGCCGGGCCGGCACCACACGCCGGACCAGGTGTGGAACAGCCTGGACGAAGAGGAACGCGCCTCGCTCCAGGAGGCCCTGGCCCAGGCCAGCCGGATCCCGGTTCACCATCACAACCTCCAATGTCCCTCCCGGCACTGGCCGGGCCAGTGGATCGGCGCCCAGCACTTCCCCTCTATCCCGTTCCCGCTAATCCCATACCTGGAGTTGGCCTCCATCCTCCACGTCGGCAAGCAGACCCATTTTGGGTGCGGCACGTTCGTCATCGCCTGACCTGGTAAGATGACATGGCACCCCGGACTTGACGAGCAACGCCGGGCATTGTAAAATGGTCTGGCACCTGACTCCATTCAGTCCACCCTCCCGCAGGCTTTGGAGGTAAGATTGTTACCCGTCTTTGCATTGGGGCTGGTAGTTGTTGCTTACCTGCTGGGGAGTATCCCCACAGCCTACATCATCGCCCGGCTGGCCCGGGGGATTGACTTGCGCCTGGTGGGCAGTGGCAACGTGGGCGGTAGCAATGTCTATGAGCACGTGGGGCTATGGGCCTTGCTGGTGGTGGGCGTGGTGGACATCGGCAAGGCGTTGGTGCCCACGGCCCTGGCCCTGGGGCTGGGCTATGGCTGGGGGATCGCCGGGGCGACCGGGTTGGCCGCCATGATCGGGCATTCGTGGTCGCTCTACCTGCGATTCACCGGCGGCCGGGGCCTCGGTCCCCTGACCGGCTTGATGCTCGTGCTGGCCCCGGTGGAGTTTATCTTCACCCTGCTCATCTTTGGGCTGGCCGTGCTCCTGCGACGTGACTCGTCGGTGGGATTGGTGGGGATCTTGATCATCCCGGTGGCAGCGGGGGTGTTGGGCCGGCCAGCCGAGGTAATCCTCACCGGCCTGGGGATCATCGCCCTGATCCTGCTTAAACGCATCCTGGCGAACGATGGCCTGCCCCGGGAACGCCAGGTCTTTTGGTGTCGGCTGCTGCTGGACCGGGACATCGTGGACCGGGAAGCGTGGATTCATCGGCGAGAACATGAGTGATCGTTATGCCACCTCATCTATCCGTCGTCATCCCGGCTTACAACGAGGCCCAACGTCTGCCCAAGACCCTGGCCGAGATGACCACCTATCTGGATACCCAGGACTTTACCTGGGAGATCATCGTTGTGGATGATGGCAGCCAGGATGAGACAGCGGCCCTGGCCCATGAGTTCGCCCGCCGACACCCTATGGTGCGCGTCATCGAGAACCCCCATCGCGGCAAGGCCTACGCTGTGCGTTCCGGCGTGGAGCAGGCGCGCGGTGACTATGTCCTTTTCGCCGATGCCGATCACGCCACGCCCATCGGCGAGTGGCGCAAACTGTGGCCGCATTTCGAGCACGGCTACGATGTGGTCATCGGTTCCCGGGAAGGGCTGGGAGCGGTGCGGCACGGCGAGCCATTCTTGCGCCATCTGATGGGCCGGGTCTTTAACACCATCGTGCGCTTGCTCCTCGGCGGCAATTTCCAGGACACCCAGTGCGGGTTCAAGGCCTTCCGGGCTGATGTGGCCCATGACATCTTTGGCCGGACAAGGCTATACCGTGACAACGGGCCAGAGACCACCGAGCCGATGGTCACCGGCTTTGACGTAGAGTTGCTCTACATCGCCGTCCGGCGCGGCTACCGGGTCAAGGATGTCCCGGTCCACTGGTACTATTCGGCGCATAGCAAGGTGAATCCCCTGCGGGATAGCTGGCGTAACCTCAAGGACGTGCTGGCTGTGCGCTGGAACGCCTGGCGAGGTCTGTATGTGATCTGACCCGGTTTCGGTATCATCAGCAGATGGAAAAAGTTGCTCAAAGCGGGTCTGCTCATCCATGTTCATGGATAACAGCATTTTATGGAGGTGAAGATGAAATCAGGCTATCGTTGGTTCGTCGTATTCGTGTTTTTCCTGTTCATGCTGCTCCATCAGGCCGATAAGCTGCTCATCGGCCCCCTCACCACTCCTATCATGGAGACCTTTGGCATTGACGAGGCCGCCATGGGTGCCGTCTTTAGCGGGGCCATCATCGTGGCGGTGATCCTCTATCCCCTGTGGGGCTACCTGTATGACCGGTACGCCCGCTCCAAGTTGCTGGCCCTGGCCGCAGCCATCTGGGGCAGCACCACCTGGCTTAGCGCCATCGTGCCAGCCAACATGTTCCCCCTCTTTGTGGCGACCCGCGCCAGCACCGGCATTGACGACTCCAGTTATCCGGGCCTCTATAGCCTCATCTCGGACTATTTCGGGCCTCATCTGCGCGGCAAGGTCTATGGCCTGCTCCAGCTCACCGCGCCCATCGGCTACATCCTGGGCATGATCCTGGCCATGGTCCTGGTGGAGGCGGTGGGGCTGGACTGGCGCGTGGTGTTCTATCTTACCGGCAGCGTCGGCCTCCTGGTGGCGCTGCTCATCTTCCTGGGGGTGCGCGAGGTGCCCCGGGGCCGGGCCGAGCCGGAGATGGCCGACCTGGCTGAGGTGGGCGTCTACCGGTTCAACCTGCGGCTGGCCCTGGGCATCTTTCGCAAGCGCAGCATGTTGCTGCTGTTCACCCAGGGGTTCTTTGGCGTATTCCCCTGGAACGTGATCACCTACTGGTTTTTCCGCTACCTGGAAAAGGAACGCGGTTTCGATCCCGGCCAGGTGCTGATGACCATGGTCATCGCCGTGCTGGTCCTGGCGACCGGCTACCCCATCGGCGGGGCGCTGGGCGACTGGGCCTTCAAGCGCACGCCGCGCGGCCGGGCCATTGTGGCCGCCTTTGGCGTGTTGATGGGGGCGATCCTGCTGCTGATCACCATGTACCTCCCCGCCACCAACGTGCCCCTGTTCATCTTGGGGCTGGCCGCCACCGCGTTGTTCATGCCCTTTGCCGCGCCCAACGTCATCTCCACCGTCTATGACGTGACCGAGCCAGAGGTGCGCAGCACTGCCCTGGCTATCGAGTACTTTATCGAGAACTTTGGCGCGGCCTCGGCACCGTTCCTGGCCGGCCTTATCGCCGTGGCCGCCAATCTGCACACGGCCATCATCGTCATCTGCGTCAGCACCTGGCTGGTTTGCGCCGTGCTGTTGGTGGCAACCGCCTACCTGTTGCCCACCGATGTCAATAACCTGCGCCGGGTCATGCAGGAACGCGCGGCTGCCGAACGAGCACGGCAGGCGGTGAGCTGAGGAGTTGCGCCCCGCGCGCGGGGCGCACCCCGTGGCACAAAAATACGCCGGTGTGCTCGCGCGGGGTCTGCGACCCCGCGTGCTTCGCACGGCGGGTTACACTCCCGGTGGTCGCCGCCGCGAGCCAGGCCGGGGGCTATTTTCGAGGGAGTTGCCAGCGCGCGGGGCGCACCCCGTGGCACAAAAATACGCCGGTGTGCTCGCGCGGGGTCTGCGACCCCGCGCCGGCGGCGGAAACGCGCCCTACAACCAGCCGTTTATTTACGAGAGAGCAGAGGGCTAGAGACACCACCTTTCAAATAACACTCCGGAATCGAGCCTTCAGGCGGAAAATCCGGCTGAAGCCTCTACTCCGGCACCTTATTTGAAAAGTATTGGGGCTGGAGATCATCCCCCCTGCTCTCCCACCCCAAAAGGAGGTTGACTCAAAATGGTGGAGCAAGAGATCCTGGTTCCGGTGGAAACGCTAGAGCGGTTCATGGTGGACGTGTTCGTGGGCCTGGGAGTGCCGCCGGAGGACGCGGCCATCTGCGCCGATGTGCTCATCGCTTCCGACCTGCGCGGCATCGAGTCGCACGGGGTGGGCCGGCTCAAGATGTACTATGACCGCATCCGGGCCGGTATCCAGCAGCCGGTGACGCACTTTCAGGTAGTCAAGGAGACCCCCACCACGGCCGTGGTGGACGGCGGGCACGGCATGGGCCATGTCATCGCCTACCGGGCCATGAAAATGGCCATCGAGAAGGCCCGCGTCTACGGCCTGGGTGCCGTCGCCGTGCGCAACTCCACCCATTTCGGCATTGACGGTTACTACCCGCTCATGGCCGTCAAGGAGGGGATGATCGGGATGGCCTTCACCAACGCCCGGCCCTCCATCGCCCCCACCTTTGGCGTCCAGCCCATGTTGGGGACCAACCCCATCGCCTTTGGCGCGCCCACGGATGAGGAGTGTCCCTTCCTGTTCGATGCCGCCACCTCCATCACCCAACGGGGCAAGATCGAGGTGCTGGAGCGGGCCGGGGAGGCGACGCCGGAGGGCTGGGTGATCGATCAGCAGGGCGAGCCGGCCACCGATACGGTTGCCATCCTGAAGGGCCTGGAGAAAGACCAGTTCGCCCTGCTGCCCCTGGGCGGCCTGGGTGAGCTGTTGGGCGGCCACAAGGGCTACGGTCTGGCGACGATGGTGGAGATCCTGTGCGCCTCGTTGCAGGATGGCGCGTACCTGCAAGACCTCAAGGGCTTTGATGAGCAGGGTCAACGCCGGCCGTTCATGCTGGGCCACTTTTTCCTGGCCCTGGACATCGAGCACTTTATCCCCCTGGAGCGGTTCAAGGCCATCACGGGGGACATCGTGCGGCGATTGCGGACCTCTACCAAAGCTCCAGGCCAGGCGCGCATCTACACCGCCGGCGAAAAAGAGTGGGAGATGGAAAAAGTGGTCCGGGAGCGAGGAGTGCCGGTCAACGCGGCCTTGCAACGCAACATCAAGACCATGCAGCAGGAGTTGGGGCTGACCGGCTACGAGTTCCCGTTCTAAAGCTGTGGTTGACCCTGCTTTTTCGGCTGGTCCGAGTCAGGGGGAGAGGGAAGTCATGAACCGCTCAACGATGATCCTGCTCATCGCGGTGGTCATTGCCGCCATTACGCTGATCTGTTGATGACACGTGGCCGCTCATCGTCGCCAACGGCCGGGAACTGCCCACCAAACATCTGGAACGGTCTAAAGTAGAGTGGCACACCAACGGCCCGGACGATCCCTCGCCGGGATGGGGCTTTCACGCCAGCGTGGAGATCTGGCTCGACCCGGGCGTATACCAGATCACCTCGCAGACGGTCGTCGCGCCGTGATAGCCCGTTCGAGAAAGCCTGGCGGCGTACCAGATTCGTCCCCGATCGCTTTTGGACGTATCGGGCATGATTGTAAAACGCGGGACGGGGGATCTCCCCGTCCCGCGTTGTGCACCCGATAGCGACCAGTGTACTCAGAATTGGACTTTGCACAATTCTGGAGTCGAGCTTTCAGCGGGCCATCTCTTGTGGTCACGACCGGCTAAAGCCTCTACTCCTTGTCCAATCAGAATGCCCGTGGCTTAAAGCCCGGCGTATTCAACACCTCCATTACGTCTTCCCCGAACCCCAGAACGATCACCCCTTGTTGCTCGCCATAGCGCACGACGCTTTCTTCTACATACAGGGAAGCGACAGACCCGATGAACTTCTTGTCTGCGTATTCGGGAAAGAAATCGCGGGCCTCTGGCAATCGTTGCACGAAATCTTCTACATACTGTGTGGTCAGGCGGCTCCGGGTCTCGTTGATCAACACATAGTCACCGCAGAGGGCCATCACGTCGAACTCGCGCATCCGGTGTCGGTCGGCCGGATGGGTAACACGCACACGCACGGCTACCCGGTCCACGTGGTCATCGGGGCAACCCACGGTCTCGCGCAGGATGCGCGGGATGCTGGGGGCCACCAGGTCTTCGGCCATGGTGCCCATCTTGTTCGCCAGCTCGCCCCACTTTTTGTTCATCTCACGCCGGTAGGCCAGCGAGTCTTCCTTGAACGCGCGCATCTCGTCCTTGAACTCAAGCATCTCGTCCTTGAACTCCAGCATCTCGTCCTTGAACGCCCGCATCTCGTCCTTGAACTCAAGCATCTCGTCCTTGAAATCGCGCATCTCGGCTTTAAAGTCGCGCATCTCGGCCTGAAGCTCTCGTAGTTCTCGTGACGTCTGGTTCACCTGGCGATCCACCCGATCTACAGTGCGGATGAGCTGGGCCATCAACTCTTCCAGGTTTGTGACGCGCCGTTCGACGGCTACAGCACCCATGGGGTCTCACCTGCCTTTCCTGGAACTCGCACCCAATTATAGCATATGGGCTTTGGCCCTGCCAAGTGGGATCATGTCCCGGGCGGTTGCCCAGCCCTATGGTTTCCCGGCCAGCGTTTCCAGCATCTCCCGCAGGGTCTGCATCCAGTCTGGGCCGGCCTTACTCCGGGGCAGGCGTACCTGGTTGCTGCCGAACTTGACCACCCGGCCGTAGCGCCGATAGAGCGCGACCCGGTTCCATTGCGCCGGGTCTCGGAACCTCAAGACGAAATCGCCGTCCTCCAGCGCCACCGCGCTCACGCCAGCCGCCACAGCCAGTGCCCGTAATCGCAGCACATCCAATAGATTCGCAACGGGTCGGGGCAGCGCACCGAAACGGTCCCTCAACTCCGTTGCCAGGTCGTCCACGTCGGCAACGGTAGCCAGCCCGCCCATGCGTTGATAAAGGCCCAGCCTCATGCCATCGCTGGCCACATAATCTGGGGGGATGTAAGCAGCCACCGGCAGGTCAATGGCTGGTGCTCGCTCCGGCGTCAACTCTGGACCTGCTTTCGCCGTGGCCCGCCGTTCTCCGCTCTCTGCGCGTAACTCCTCCACGGCCTGGGCCAATAGCCGGCAATACAGATCGAATCCCACCGCCGCGATATGCCCGTGTTGCTCAGTGCCCAGGATATTGCCGGCGCCCCGAATCTCCAGGTCCCGCATCGCCACCCGGTAACCAGCCCCCAGTTCGCTGGCCTCCAGAATGGTCTGCAACCTCTGGTGGGCCGGGTCAGCGATGATCTGGCCTGGTGAGGTGAAAAAGTAGGCATAGGCTTGCTGTCGGCCACGACCGACCCGGCCCCGCAACTGGTAGAGTTGAGCCAGCCCCAGGCGATCCGCCCGTTCCACGATGAGAGTGTTCACATTGGGGATGTCAATGCCACTCTCGATGATGGTGGTGCAGACCAACACATCGTAACGTCCCCCCACGAATTCGGTCATGACCCGCTCCAGGGTCTCCTCATCCATCTGGCCATGGGCTACGGCTATCTCGGCCTCTGGCACCAGCTTTCTCAGGTTGGCCGCCACCCACTCGATGCCGCGCACCCGGTTGTAGACATAGAACACCTGGCCGCCCCGGTCCAGCTCACGGAGGATGGCCTCGCGGATGAGGGCCTCGTCGCGCTCGCCCACGAAGGTGCGCACGGCAAGCCGTTCCTCCGGCGGCGTATCAATCGTGCTCATGTCGCGCACCCCGGCCAGGCTCAGGTACAACGTGCGCGGTATGGGAGTGGCCGTGAGGGTCAGCACATCCACCTCTCGCCGCAGTTGCTTGAACTGCTCTTTCTGCAATACCCCAAAGCGTTGCTCCTCGTCAATGATGACCAGCCCCAGGTCTCGAAACTGTACATCCTGCTGGAGCAGGCGGTGTGTGCCGATGATGATGTCCACCGTACCCTGGCGTAGCCCTTCCAGGATCGCCTCTTGTTCTTTGGGGCTACGAAAACGCGAGAGCATCTCCACCCGGATGGGGAACGGCGTCAACCGTTCCTGGAAAGTGTTGTAGTGTTGCTGGGCCAGGACGGTGGTGGGGACCAATACGGCCACCTGACGCCCGTCCATAACGGCCTTGAAGGCAGCCCGCAGGGCCACTTCTGTCTTGCCATAGCCCACGTCGCCGCAGATCAGGCGGTCCATGGGGCGTTGCTGCTCCATGTCAGCCTTTACCGCCTCGATGGCGGCGAGTTGGTCCGGGGTCTCGACGTAAGGGAAAGCGGCCTCCAGGTCGCCCTGCCAGATGGTATCCGGCGAGAAGGCGTAACCCTGAGCCAATTCTCGAGCGGCATAGATGCTCAACAACTCCCGGGCCACCTGGCGAACGGCCTTCCGTGCCCGCTCCTTGACCTGCTGCCAATCGGCTGCGCCCAGGCGATGGATGGTCGGTGGCCGACCGGTGGCGCCGATGTAGCGGCTGACTCGCTCCACCTGGTCCACCGGCACGTAGAGCCGGTCTTCGTTGGCATAGTTGATGAGCAGGTATTCCCGGTCCGCGCCATCCAGGTCAAGTTTCACCAGACCGCCATAGCGGCCAATGCCGTGGTCCATATGTACCACGTAATCGCCGGGTTGCAGTTCGGCCAGGAAGGTGCGCTGTTCGGTGGGGGTCCGGCGTCGGAGCAGGCGGCGCGGCGGTCTGGCCCAGCCGAATAACTCGGCATCGGTGAGCAGGATCAGTGCGCCTGCCTCCTGGGAGAGACGCGCGCCCGGCCCGGGGAAGGAACGCTCCCCCAGGGGCAACCTCCACCCGCCGGCCAACGCGCCGTTTATCAGGGTCAGGCTGCCCGGCGGTGGCTGAGCCGTGATCTCGTCCGCCGGCCCGGCGATGAGGTCCCGGTCCCGCAACAGGGCCGCCAGCCGCCGGGCCTGATGGGTGACGACGACGACCCGCTGGTCTTCGGCCAGCCAGGTCTGGATGTCATCCAGGGCCTGGCGCAACTGGCTGGAGTAAAGTCTGACCGGCTGCCAGGGGCCGGGCACGGCGCTGGTTTCCCGGGCGGCATCCTGGAGCGGCCCCAGGTCCAGGGCTGGATACCCGGCCAGACGAGGGGCAAGCTCGTCCCAGGTGAGGTAGGGCCGGGCAAAACCGTGGGGCAACAGGCCCCGGCCCACCAGATCATCACGACGCTGACGAGACTGCTCATCCAACTGGGCCACGGCCCGGGCCACGGTCGCCTGGTCATCCAGCACTACCAGCGTGTCGGCCGGCAGGTGATCCAGCAGGCAGGTGGCCTGGGGATGCAGATAGGGCAGGTAGGCTTCCAGGCCGGGAAAAGGTTGTTGCTGGCGCAACCGCTCCCGGTTCTCGGCCAGCAATCGTTGCGTCTCCGGGTCACACTGACTCAGGTCCAACTGAGCCAGGAGGCGGTCAGCGGCCGGGCCATGGGCCGGCAAACCCTCGGTGGGGGGGATGATGGTGGCAACCTGGAGGGTGGAGGTGGAGCGTTGCGTGTCTGGGTCAAAAGCCCGCAGGCTGGCCACCTCGTTGCCGAACAGCTCGATGCGCACCGGCTGGGGGCTGGCCGGGGACCACACGTCCACGATGCCGCCGCGCCGGGCAAAGGTGCCTGGCTCTTCGACTACCGGGGCGAGGCGGTAACCGGCGGCCACCCATTGGGCCAGCATGGGGAGCGGGTCTATAGGCTGACCAGGGCGCAGGACCCAGCTATGATCGCGTATCTCGGCCGGCCGCATAGTCCAGTGGGCCAGGCCCCGCGCCGGGG
>Ga0209162_1001626_pt1 | contig 21410 bp, 19 predicted proteins | sample YNPNPMetaG_FD_187121 | JGI IMG/M metagenome (GOLD analysis project Ga0209162, IMG submission 187121) | Anoxygenic and chlorotrophic microbial mat microbial communities from Yellowstone National Park, USA - YNP NP MetaG (SPAdes) (version 2) ...
TCATCACCTCCACGGACCTCATGGAAGTGCTCCTGCAGGCTTTAGGGATGGGCGAAGACAGCACCCGCCTGACCATCATTGTTCGCGACCGCATCGGCATTCTGGCGGAAGTGGGGCGCGCCATGCAAGAAGCCGGAATCAACATCCGCAGTGTCATGACGTTTCCGCTTCGAGACTTCCAGGATCTCTGGCAGCTCATCCTTCGGGTAAACGTCGCCGCGCTGGAAAAGGCCGTCGAAACGCTCACCGAACGCGGTTTCAAGGTCATCACCAAGTACGTGGAGGACCTCACCCCGTATTTGCCATAATGCCGAAGAGCCCCCCGCGGGCCATGTGCGCAGGGGCTCGTGGGGGCGTGACGGCGAAGCGAAAAGGCGGGGCGGTGGGGACGGTTTCGAGGGTTTGGGTTTGTGGGGCTCACCCTGAGCCGCGTCTGTTATGTTGGGGTTCGCTGCGCTCACCCCAACCTACATTTGTGCAGCTGTGCAGAAGGGGCGGGGGATGGCGGACCTGATCGACTTGACGGAAAGGAAAAAGGCATCCACGTTGATCGCCGCCCGTCCCGTGGAATTCCGTTGGGGGGAATGGGCGTCGGGAACGGCGTGGTTGTGCGCACGAAGGGAATCCGAAAAGTTTGAGGCGCACCGTATCGAAGCCCGCCGCCTCTCCAGCCATTCCCACATCCAATGGCTGCCGAACCACGTCAAACTCGACGGCGGCAGCCACTATACGGTCAGGGCCCTTTTTCGATACAGAAACGACGAAAGCGCGATGCGGCGCATCTATCGGCTGGCGGGCATGATGGAATCCGTAACGCGCGGCGTCTCCCCCGTGCTTCGCTCGGACTTGCTGCGCCGCATCTATGATGCCATCCTGGAAGAACGCAAAGCCCTTCAGGTGGTCTGGCGGGGTTCCGTGGACCGGTTTCTTCTCCCCCTCTACCTCCATCACGGCATCGTCGAACGACTGCTTGCCCGGCTTGTCTCCGTGGAGAGCCTCAAAGAACTCTTCGCCGTGATCGACCAGGAAACCGCCGCCCAATTCGATCTGCTCGCCTCGGATTACGTCATCTATGTTCCCATGGCTTTCGGCCTGCCGGAAGAGTGAAAACCCGGCCTGCCGCGTTCCGAGGAGGATGTGGTCATTCGCCCCGCGGGCCCGCAGGTGGCGATAAGGGCAGGAAAAAAGGCTTCGGAGGGATGGCGCGGCGATTCCATGAAAGGCGCCCAAGGGAGAAGGGGATGGAAGGCAGTTCCTGCATCGGGATCGATATCGGCGGGACGTATATCAAGATGGGGCTTTTCGACGCGGAAGGCGAACAGCATGCCTTTCACCGCGTGCCGTCCAACGCCGCAGGGCCCCCCGAGGCCCTCCTGGAAGCCCTGGTCTTGGCATGCCGGGACCTCATGGAAACGGCTCGCCTTCGGGCAGGCCGTGTTGTCGCCGTGGGCCTGGGGGTGGCGGGCAAGCTGGACACCGCCGAAGGCCGCGTCATTTTTTCTCCCAACCTTCCCAATATGGCCGAATTCCCCTTGGCCTCAAGGCTGCACGAAGCTCTGAAAATTCCCGTTTTCATGGAAAACGACGCCAACGTGTTCGGCCTCGGCGAAGCCTGGGTTGGCCACGGCCGAAAGATCCCCAACTGGATCGGGATCACTCTGGGCACGGGCGTCGGAGGCTGCCTCATCGCCGACGGAGCGCTCTGGCTGGGAGACCGTTTGGGCTTTGCCGGCGAAATCGGCCACATGATCGTGGATCCCCATGGGCCGGCGTGCGCCTGCGGCCAAAGAGGCTGCCTGGAAGCCCATGCGTCGGGATCGGCCCTCCTTCGGGGCATGAGGGACGCGTTTGACGCCGGAGAAGCCCTCCCAGAGCGCATCGCGGACGCCCTGCGCACGGGATCCCTGACGCCTGAGGATGTCTATCGGGCCGCGGATTCCGGAGACCCCCAGGCGCAGCGGCTTTTCCGGCGCATGGGCTGGGCTTTGGGGCTGGCCCTGGGAAACCTTTTTACGTTTCTCGGCATTGAATCGGCCATTATCGGCGGCGGAGTGAGCCAGGCCTGGGACCAATTCTATCCCTCCATGATGGAAACCCTGCGGACCGTCCCCAGGATGCTCGATCCCGACGGCATCCGTATCCTTCGCAGCGGCCTCGGTCCCCTGGCGCCCTTGTACGGCGCGGCGCGTTTGGCATGGACCGCTCTGGATCGGTCCTAGCCGCCGATGGAGGTCATAGAGCGGGAGAGGCACTTTCGGGGGGGAAGAGATCCCTCGTTCAGGCGGTGTTTTTCCGGTTTCGTTTCGATGGCTTCACGAATGAGGCGGGCGATGTCCGCATCGGGTGCGCCGTGGCGTAAAGGCTGGCGTAGGTCCACATCCCGGTCGGCGAAAAGACAAGTCCTCAAGGACCCCTCCGCCGTAATCCGCAGCCGATTGCACGTCGGGCAGAAGTGATGACTCATGGGACTGATCAAGCCGATCTTTCCCGGCGCTCCAGGAAACTGATAATAACGCGCGGGCCCGTTGCCGTTTCCCGACGAGCACGGAATGAGCGGTCCGAAGGAGGCGATTTTTTCCAAAACCAGATCGGAGGCAAGGTAGCGTTCTTCATAGGAATCCGGCTGGAAGGGCATGAGTTCGATAAAACGCACATGGAAGGGGTAGGCGAGGGTCAACTGAGCTAGGGTTTCGATTTCGTCGTCGTTGATGCCTTTCATGGCGACGACGTTGATCTTGACGGGCGAAAACCCGTGATCCAGCGCCGCACTCAGACCGCGCCACACCGCATCGAAAGCGTCGACTCCCGTAATGGCCGCATATTTTCGTGGCTGCAGCGTATCCAGGCTCACATTGATGCGCCGAATGCCCGCCTGCCAAAGATCCTTGGCCATGGGCTCCAGAAGGACACCGTTGGTGGTCACGCTCACATCGTCCACCCCGGAAACAGCGCACAGCCGCTCCAAAAACGAAACAATGCCTTTGCGCACGAAGGGTTCCCCTCCGGTCACCCGCACCTTGCGAATGCCGAGCCCGGTTGTGATGCGCACAAGACGCAGCAGCTCTTCGTAGCGAAGAATGGCTTCATGAGGCAGATACCGAAAGCCCTCGGTCGGCATGCAATAGGTGCAGCGCAGATTGCACCGGTCGGTAACGGAAAGCCTCAGGTAGTCCACTCGCCGCTGATAGCCGTCTACGAGCCCTTGGGCCATGGCACGCCGTCCTTGCGCCTTGGGGTTTTTCCACACGGAACCTTTGAGCGTTTTTAAGGGGTGCGGCACCGTTATGTCAAGATGAGAATAGCGCAAACATCCCTTGGTCGCGTGAAGCCTTCGGTGCTATGATGCGTTTGTCCTTCGGCCCAGCAACTTCATGGAGGCGGCTGTTTTGCAAAGGGTGAAGGCACGGCGCCCGAGGGACCGTCGAGTCGGCGCGGAAACCGGCAACACAAACGGAATCTCTTCAGAAAAGGTCCGGACAGGGAGGCAGCGGCCATGCAAGGGAAAAAAGTCGGCGTGACGGTGACGGAACACCTACTTCGCCAGCAGCGGTTAACGCCGCAGGCGACAGGCGCTTTTACGCTTCTTTTCAATGAGCTGGTGGTTGCCGCAAAACTCATCAACCGGGAACTGAACAAGGCGGGGCTCAACGATATTTACGGGTCTACGGGCGAAATCAACGTGTACGGGGAGCAGGTTCAGAAGCTGGACGATTTCGCCCATCGGGTTCTGGTTCGGCGTTTGAGCCAATCGGAGCAGTTATGCGCCATTGCCTCGGAAGAAGATGCGGACATCATTGAGATTCCGTCCAACGTTCCGCGAGGTCCCTATATCCTGCTCATGGACCCTCTGGACGGCTCGTCCAACATTGATGTGAATGTGAGCGTCGGGACCATTTTTTCCATTCGGCGCCGGATTCGGGACACGGGCCCCGTGACACTGGACGAGGTGTTGCGCAAAGGTTCCGAACAGGTGGCCGCGGGCTATTTCATTTACGGATCGAGCACCATGCTTGTCTACACCACCGGACAGGGCGTCCATGGCTTTACCCTGCATCCGGCTCTGGGCGAGTTTTTCCTCAGCCATGAAAACATCCGCATCCCCAGCCGGGGCAAAATCCTCAGTGTCAACGAAGGTAACTACAATTACTGGGACGAGGGCGTTCGGCGTTACGTGGACTATCTCAAAACGCCCGACGTGGAAACAGGCAGACCCTACACGGCCCGCTACATCGGGTCTTTGGTGAGCGACTTCCACCGGAACCTGCTTAAGGGCGGCATTTTCATGTATCCGGCCGACCGCAAGGATCCCAAGAAGCCTTCCGGCAAACTCCGCCTCATGTTCGAAGCAGCCCCCATGGCCATGGTGGTGGAACAGGCCGGCGGGGCGGCAACCGACGGGCAGCGCCGTATTTTGGACATCGAGCCCGAAACCCTTCACGATCGTGTGCCTCTTTTCGTGGGCAGCCGCGACGATGTGGACGAGGCCGGTCGATTCCTTCGAGGGGAAGCGGCTTAAGCCGGCTTCTTGGTGTCACGACGCATGCTCATTCTCGGCATTGAAACCTCCTGTGACGAAACGGCGGCGGCTGTTGTCAAAGACGGTCGAGAGATCCTTTCGGACGTGGTGTCGAGCCAGATCGCCGTGCACAGTCCCTACGGGGGCGTGGTTCCGGAGCTGGCCTCGCGAAAGCATGTGGAAAACATCCTGCCCGTGATGGCCGAGGCCCTGCGGGCTGCGGGGATCGGGCTGCGGGACGTGGACGCCCTGGCCGTGACCCAAGGGCCGGGTCTCATCGGGGCTCTCCTCGTGGGGCTCAGTTCGGCCAAAGGATTGGCCTACGCGTTGAAAAAACCCGTGTGCGCGGTCAACCACCTGGAAGGGCACATGGAAGCCGCCTTTGTGGGGGCGCAGCGGCCGGAGGAACCCTTCGTGTGTCTGGTGGTGTCCGGAGGCCATACGGCGTTGTATTTTGTGGCTCCGGACGGAACATCGCGATGCGTGGGGTCCACTCGAGATGACGCCGCCGGCGAAGCCTACGACAAGGTGGCCAAGTTGTTGGATTTGGGGTACCCCGGTGGGGTTGTCATCGATCGGCTGGCGCAGAACGGCAATCCCGAAGCCTTTTCTTTTCCCAAGGCCTACCTGGAAAAGGGGTCCTTGGATTTCAGTTTCAGCGGCATCAAGACGGCGGTGGCCTACTTTGTGAAAAGATACGGATCCCCGTCGAACCTTTTGAGGACGGCGACCTATCGGCTGGAAGATTTGGCGGCCAGTTTCCAGGAAGCCGTGGTGGGCGTGTTGGTGGAAAAGACCATGCAGGCCGTGGAACGTTTCGGCGTCCGCCATGTGGCCGTGGCGGGAGGGGTTGCGGCCAACAGCCGGTTGCGCGCGCGGCTCAACGAGGAAGCCGCCTATCGGCGCGTGCGTCTTTACCTTCCCGCCATCCGCTATTGCACGGACAATGCCGTCATGATCGCCATGGCTGGATACCGAATCTGGAAACGGCGCGGCTTTCATCCGGATCCCTTGCAGCTGGACGCCCTTTCCCGCTGGGTGGATGCCGCCGGTCCATGAAGGGCTTTGTCTCGCCGCAGGAATACTTTCGGCTCCACGGAGGGCGCCCTCGAAAACGCTTGGGCCAACACTTCCTCACTCAGCCCAAGACGGCGGAAAAGATTGTCCGAGCGGCGACCCTCGTCCCGGAAGATGTGGTGGTGGAAGTGGGGCCGGGTCTGGGCATGCTCACCGCTTTTCTCGTGGATGCCTGTCGCGCGGTGCATCTGGTGGAAATCGATCCCCAACTGGCCGACTATCTGGAAGAGGCTGTAAAAAGCCGAGGTGCGGCCGTCCGTGTGCATCGGCAGGACATCCTTCAATTCGACTGGAGCGCCGCGGCCCGCGAAGCCGGCCGTCGACTCGTCATTGTGGGAAACCTCCCTTACCAGATCAGTTCACCGCTTCTGTTCCACATCCTTGAAAACCGACACTCTATCCACCACGGCGTTTTCATGGTCCAAAGAGAAGTGGGCCAGCGGTTTGACGCCGAGCCGGGTTCCGGTGACTACGGCGTCCTTTCCGTGCTGCTTGGCCTCTATGCGACGGTTCGACCCGTCATGTCCGTGGGCCCCGGCCAGTTCTATCCGCCCCCCAAGGTGGAATCCCTGGTCGTGCGGATCGATTTTCCCGAAGAGCAAAACGAGGTGGAAGGAGTGGATTTCCCGTGGCTGCGCCAAGTGGTGAACGCGGCGTTTCAAAAGAGGCGAAAGACCGTGGCCAATGCTTTGGCCGGCTTTCACGGCCTCGGCACAGCCGGAATGCGCGCCCTCCTTCAAGAGACGGGCATTGACCCCGGGTTGAGGCCGGAAGCTTTACGTCCCGAATCTTTTGCGTCTTTGGCTCGAATCCTGAAAAGGACAATTTCTTTGCCCGATCGACCGGTGTGAGGCTTGTCCTATGGTGGAAATCGAAAGCTGGAATAAAGGCGTTGATGGTGCCTCTCTAGGCGATCCTCAGGCCCCGTCGGTTCCGGACGGTGTGCTCATCAACGAGATTCAGCTGCTACTTGCGGAAAAGCGCACCTATTTGGCCTTCCTTCGAACAGGAATCGCCATCATCGCTTTGCCCTTAAGTCTCGTCAGTTTCCTCATTGCCACGTCGCAGCATTATCATGTGATCCAGGTTTGGCCTTTGCTGCTGCCTTTACTGTGCGCTTGCGCCGCCCTGGCTGTCTTCGGGGTCTTGATGATTCGAGGGGCGGTGCAGAAAATTCGGCATGCGGAAAACCTCATCCAAAAGCTCAAGGAAAAGAACTCGGTCATTTCCGAATTCATCCAATAGGAACGGAAAGTGTCTCTGTAGGCATGGTCCTTATTGACATTGATCGTGGAGCTTGATAGGGAAGCTGCGCATCCTTGGAGGATGCGGGCACACGCCGCTTGGATCCGTGAAGGACCGAGACGGACAGGGCTGCCGAAAGGCTGAGTCGTGCGGAACATGGGTTGTTCGGGGGCCTTCTGGACAGCGGTCTTGGAGGCTTTTTTTATGAGCGGCCCGGCAGGCACAGGAAAGGAGAAGCCATGCGCGTCATCGACACCGTCGCCGAGATGCAGCAGCAGGCCAATCAGTGGCGTCGGGAAGGACTCGTCATCGGGTTCGTCCCGACCATGGGGTACCTCCACGAAGGCCACCTGGAACTCATGCGGTGCGCCAAAAGCCGAAGCGATCGCGTGGTGGTGAGCATCTTCGTCAACCCCACCCAGTTCGCTCCGGGCGAAGATTTCGAACGATACCCCCGGGACCTGGACCGGGACATGGGGCTCATGCGTTCCGTGGGTGTGGATACCGTTTTCGCCCCAGCCGTGGCGGACATGTACCCCGAAGGGTATCAGACCTATGTGGCAGTGGAAGAGGTCACTCGGCCTTTGTGCGGCGCCAGAAGGCCCGGGCATTTTCGAGGGGTGACCACGGTGGTTGCCAAACTCTTTCATATCGTCAAACCGCATGTGGCCGTTTTCGGAGAAAAGGACTACCAGCAGCTTTTAACCATTCGACGCATGGTCCGCGATTTGGCCATGGACGTGGACATCGTCGGTCATTCCATTGTGCGGGAACCCGACGGACTGGCCATGAGCAGTCGCAATGTGTACCTCTCCGAGGAAGAACGTGGCGAGGCCCTTTTGTTGTCCCAGGCCCTGGCGGAAGCGAGGCGGCTTGTCGAGGCCGGAGAGCGCACCGTTGCCGCTTTGGTTTCGGCGGCGCAAAGAGTCTTGGCGCGGGGATCTCGAGTGCGCATCGATTATGTGGAACTGAGAGACGCCGAGACGCTTCAGGAAATGGACACCTTGGATCGGCCGGGTGTTTTGGCCCTCGCCGCCTATGTGGGCAAAGCGCGACTGATCGACAACGTGGTGCTTCGGCCTTAAAGGGCCGAGGCCGTCTTTCGGGGAGGACGAACCATGCGGCGGACCATGATGAAATCCAAATTGCATCGAGCCCGGGTCACCGACGCTCATTTGGACTACGAAGGCAGCCTCACCATCGACGCCCAGCTCATGGAGCTGGCCGATATTTTGCCCTACGAACAGGTCAAGGTGTATAACGTGAACACCGGTGCGCGCTTCGAAACGTACGCCATTGAAGGGCCGGCGGGCCGCGGCGACATTTGCCTTAACGGGGCGGCGGCCCGCATGGGGGCGCCTGGAGATCTTATCATTATCGTCACGTATGCCGATTATGAAGAAGAAGAGGCGAGGCGGCACACCCCTCGGGTGGTGCTTTTGGATGCAGCGAACAAGCCCAAGAAACCGGAGCTGGTGCAGCATTGCCATTCCTGAAAAATCTAAAACATCGAATTCGGGGCTATTTCATAACGGGACTGCTCACCGTGGTCCCGCTTTCTTTTACGGTTTACGTGATCAGCATCATCCTGAAGAATTCCGACAGGATTTTCAATCTCCTGCCGGAACCCTACAACCCGAAGCATTTGATTCCCTTTCCCATTCCCGGACTGGGCGTCGTGGTCGTGGTGCTTCTGGTTTTTTTCATCGGGGTGCTTGTCAGAAACTACGTGGGCAGCCGCATCGTTGAATTTGGAGAGCGGATCGTCTACCAAATTCCCTTGGTGCGCCCCATTTATTCGGCGGTCAAGCAGCTTCTGGTGGCCATCTTCAGCCAAACGGGCGAAGGTTTCGAAAGGGTCGTCTTGGTTGAGTATCCCCGGCGAGGGCTCTATGCGTTGGGATTCGTCACGGGGGTCTCTCGCGGAGAGGTCCAGGAGATGACGGAAGAAAGGGTCCTGAACGTGTTCCTGCCCACCACGCCCAACCCCACGTCGGGCTTTTATCTCCTGGTGCCAGAAACGGACATTATTCCGCTAAAAATCTCCGTGGAGGATGCTTTTAAGCTGATCATCTCCGGAGGGCTGGTGAGCTCCCAAGAGGGGCTCACGTGGAACGGAAACGCGGGGCGCTCGACCCCACCAGGCGAGGCGCCGCAACTCATCACCGTCGACGAACGGAAGGGAGATTGACCATGTCCATGAGCCGATTTTTGTTCACATCCGAATCGGTGACCGAAGGCCATCCTGACAAGGTGGCGGATCGGATTTCCGATTCCATTCTGGACGCCATTATTGCCGAAGACAAGGGAGCCCGCGTGGCGTGCGAGACCCTGGTGACGACTGGTTTGGCCTTCATTGCCGGGGAAATCACCACATCCGCGTGGGTGGATTTACCCCAGATCGTTCGGGAATGCATTCGCGATATCGGCTACAACGATTCCTCCATGGGCTTCGATTGGGAGACCTGTGCCGTCATTTCCTCCATCGACAAGCAGTCGCCGGACATCGCCATGGGCGTCAACGAGGGGGAAGGGCTCTTCGACGAGCAAGGCGCTGGGGACCAGGGGCTCATGTTCGGCTTCGCCTGCACGGAAACCCCCGTGCTCATGCCCATGCCCATCTACTACGCCCATCGCATCACGCGAAAGCTCGCCGAAGTCCGCAAAAACGGCATTCTTGGATGGCTTCGTCCGGACGGCAAAAGCCAGGTGACCATCGAATACATCGACCATAAGCCCGTGCGGGTGGACACCGTGGTCGTGGCGGCCCAGCATTCGCCCGACGTGACCTACAAGACCATTCAGGAAGGGATCATCGAGGAAGTCATCAAGAAGGTCATCCCTGCGGAACTTCTCGATGAAAAGACTCGATATTTTATCAACAGCACCGGCCGCTTCGTCATCGGCGGTCCCATGGGGGATTGCGGCATGACGGGGCGAAAGATCATCGTGGACACCTACGGCGGCCAGGGCAGTCACGGGGGCGGGTGTTTTTCCGGCAAAGATCCCAGCAAAGTGGATCGCAGCGCCTCCTACATGGCCCGCTACGTGGCCAAAAACATCGTGGCCGCGGGACTCTGCGATCGCGTGGAAGTCCAGGTAGCCTACAGCATCGGGGTGGCCGAACCTGTGTCCCTCATGATCGACTCCCACGGAACGTCCAAGATCCCGCCCGATGAAGTCGCCAAGATCGTCAAAGAGGTCTTCAGTTTCAAGCCCGCCAACATGATCCGTCACTTGAAACTGCTACGCCCCATCTACAAAAAGACGTCCTGTTACGGGCATTTCGGGCGCAATGACCCGGATTTCACGTGGGAAAAGACGGACATGGTGGACGTGTTGGTGGAACGGGCGGGCCGATTTGGCGCGTCCTGAAAAGGACCCATCGCGGTGGCTCGAGGGGCGCCCTGCGAAACATCGAGGAGAAGGCATGAACCATCACGTGAAAGATCCAGCTCTTGCGGAAAAAGGACGGTTACGGATCGAATGGGCGGCCCGTTCCATGCCCGTGCTGCGCTCCATTCGAGAACGCTTTGCCACGGAAAAACCTCTTCAAGGCCTTCGGGTTTCGGCGTGCCTTCATGTGACCACGGAAACGGCGGCTTTGGCGCAAACGCTCAAAGCCGGCGGCGCCGACGTGCGGCTGTGCGCCTCCAATCCCTTGAGCACCCAGGACGACGTGGCCGCGTCCCTGGTGGTCCACGACGGCATCGCCGTCTTTGCCATCAAAGGGGAGGATACGGACACCTATTACAGCCATATTCACCAGGCGTTGGCTCATGGCCCGCAGATCACCATGGACGACGGCGCCGACCTGGTCAGCACCCTTCATGCAGACAAGAAAGACCTCCTGGCCGGCATTCTCGGGGGAACGGAAGAAACCACCACGGGGGTCATTCGGCTGCGCAGCATGGCGGATCAGGGGGTTCTGCGCTATCCCATCATCGCCGTCAACGACGCCAAGACCAAGCACCTGTTCGATAACCGCTACGGCACGGGCCAGAGCACCATCGACGGGATCATTCGAGCGACCAACCGGTTGCTGGCGGGTTCCACCTTCGTGGTGAGCGGCTACGGCTGGTGCGGCCGCGGTGTGGCCATGCGGGCGGCCGGAATGGGCGCCAAAGTTGTCATCACCGAAGTGGATCCGCTGCGGGCCCTGGAAGCCGTCATGGACGGCTACCAGGTGATGCCCATGGCCCAAGCGGCCCGCATCGGCGATTTCTTCTGCACCCTTACCGGGGATATTCACGTCATCCGCAAAGAACATTTTGAGGTCATGAAGGATGGCGCCATTGTCGCCAATTCAGGCCACTTCAACGTGGAACTGGATCTGGACGCCTTGGAAGCCATGGCTGTGGCCAAACGGTCGGTGCGGGACTTCGTGGAGGAATACCGCCTGGGCGACGGCCGATGCCTTTATGTGCTCGGCGAAGGCCGGCTCGTCAACCTGGCCGCAGCGGAAGGGCACCCCTCCAGCGTTATGGACATGAGTTTCGCCAACCAGGCGCTGTGCGTGGAACATCTGGCCAAGCACGCCGCAAGCCTGGAAAAAAAAGTCTACGGCGTTCCCGAAGCCATCGATCGGGAAATTGCGCAGCTCAAACTGGCCAGCATGGGCGTCGCCATCGACCGTCTGACCGAAGAACAGGAAAAATACCTCCATTCCTGGGAAATGGGGACCTAGCCGAAAGACGCTGTGTCGAACCATGACCGCGGCATTCCAACAAAACCCCGTTCCTCGATGGGGGAATGTCTTCCGAAGGGGCCTTCTTGGGGCTCTGGCCATGGTCCTCGTCCTTGAAGGATGCGGCCTTTTAAAGCCCCGGCCCAAGCCTCTGGAGCGATTCGAGAAGGTTTCGCCCCGCCAGATTCCGCGCGGGGCGGACGATTTGGGGGGCGAAGGGTTGGAAAAGGCCCTGGAGCAGTCCTTGGTGTACCTGGAGCGCGTGCGGGATTTTCGTCCCGTGCAAATAAACGAGCGCTCGGTCGACAAGGACCTCGTTCGGGCCACCCTCGTGCACTTTCTCGATCGGCTGAGGGCAAACCGATTGGATGCACGCACTCTGGCCGAAGAGTTCGATTGGTATACGCCCAAGGCGCCTTCGGGAGAGGATGGGCCGTCCATGCTGGTGACGGGCTATTATGAGCCCATCCTGTCGGCGCGTCGCCAGCCGGATGATCGGTACCGATATCCCATCTATGAGCCGCCCCCGGATCTCATTCGGGTGGCTCTGGAACGCTTTCCCGCCGTCAAACTCGATTCCAGCGGGGTGCGGTCGATCGTTGGGCGCGTGGAAGGCCGGCTCCTCGTCCCGTACTATTCCCGTCAAGAAATCGACGGAGGGGGAGCGATTGCTGGGACAGCGTCGGCGCTGGCGTGGCTGGAGAATGCTTTCGATGCTTTTATGTTGCACGTTCAGGGGTCCGGAATCCTGCGGTTTGACGACGGGCTCACGCAACGCGTCGGCTATGCGGCTTCCAACGGCCATCCTTATGTCAGCGTGGGAAAGATTCTCATCGAAGAAGGGGTCATTCCCAGGGAAGAGATGTCCCTGCAGAGCCTTCGCCGGTATTTTGCGGAACACCCGGAAAGGACGGCCGACCTTTTGGGCCGAAACCCGAGCTACATCTTTTTCCGATGGGTGAAAGAAGGCCCGGTGGGCAGCTTGAATGTGGTTTTGACGCCGGGCCGTTCCGTGGCCTTGGACAGCGAAGTCTACCCGAAAGCCCTGGTGGGCTTTCTGGAAGGAACGCTTCCGGACCCGAAAGCCGCCGAAGCGGGGGTGACAAGGCCCTTGTCCCGGTGGGTGGTCCATCAAGACAGTGGTGGAGCCATCCGCGGCCCGCATCGGCTGGATCTGTTTTGCGGCACAGGGCCGCACGCCGAGCAGGTGGCAGGGCGACTCAAGTCCCCCGGCCGCTTCTATGTCGTGCTGAAAAAGGACGCCCGTCCTTCGAACTAGGGCGACGAAGCGGCATGGTCCATGAGCTTATGAAAGAGAAGCACCATTTCGTCAAAGCTGCGGCACATGGCCCGAGCCGCCTCCAAGGGTTCGGTTTCGGGAGAAGCCTCGGCGAAAAGATGCTGGAACAAAACCTGCTGGGCGCTGCGGAATCGGTCCGTCGCCCGTTCGCCCAGGGCTAGAAGATGGCGCCGCAGGGCATCGGGGTTCACATCCCGGGCCAGTTCGTCCAGTTGGCGGCGCTTGGCGTCGTAGGCTTTGGCCAGGGAGACGAGCTCCTCCAATGCGCTCGTGGGCATATCGCTCATGGCATGGACTCCGCGGGGCCGATCGCCCGAAAGAGAAGCGGTGGGTGACAAAGGCGTCGGCCGTGACTAAAGTCAATTTAAACCAGTAATGGGCTCAGGTTTGCCGAGCCTCAATCAAGGGGAACGCGCCTTGCAAATTCATAGTTTTCTGGTATGTAATTTTTTCAAATTCGACGACATCAGGGAGCCTTGGACTGCACGATGAGAAAGAATGATCCTTTGCGCTTTTCCGACCATGGCTATCGTGGTCTTCCATACCTCTTTGAAAGCGGTGAACCTCAAATGGCGGCGAAACTCCTGAAGATTCACGTGGCCGAGCACATCCGCATTCCGGCAGGCGATGTGTCACCTCAGGTCATGCGAAAGATACAGGATCGGTTGGTTTTTACCAATCCCGAATATGAGCAGCGCCATTTGCGAGGGGAATGGATCGGGGGCATTCCGGCTCAGATCAACTGCATCCGCAAGATGGGTTCCACCTATGTGCTGCCACGAGGGTTCTTGGACCAGCTTGTGGATCTGTGCCGGAAATTCCAGCAGCCTTACAAGATCATCGACAACCGACGCGTGCTGGACCCGGTTTCCATGGAGTTTCACGGGCAGCTCAAGGAATATCAGCTGCAGGCAGCGGAAGAAATCCTGGAACGGGATGCAGCGACCTTGCTCGGGGGCTACAAGAGCGGCAAGACGGTCATCGCCCTCTACGTCATCGCCCAGCGCAAACAACCGACGCTCGTGCTCATCCCCCGCATGGACCTCCTGGAAGGATGGCTCACCAAGATCGTCAATTTCCTCCAAATTCCTTTGGAAGAGGTCGGCTTGTTTGTTCAGGGGCTGCACAAGTTGGGAGAAAGGATCACGGTGGCCCACACCGCCGAAATGATGAAAGTCTGGAAGAAGGTCAAGGAAAGGGTGGGCTTTGTGGTTCTGGACGAATGCCAGAGAAGCCCCGCCAAGGTCCTCACCCAGCTCATCCCCAATTTCGACAGCCGGTATCTGCTGGGGTTGTGCAACGCAACGCAGCGTTACGATCAACTTTCTCGGTTCATCTACCTCCATATGGGGGATGTGGTTTACAGCATCAATGAGCACGACGCCCGCGAAGGGCGGGGCATTATCCGCGCCCATGTGGTCGCTCGGCCCACCGAATTCGATTATCCCTATCGCGGCCGAGACGACTACGCCGCCATGCTGCAGGCCTTGATGACCGACGATGAGCGCACGCGCATGATTGCCGATGACGTGGCCACAGAGCTGGAGGATGCCGATCGGCCTTTGGTGGTTGTGTCCGGGGGGGCGGTGCACAACGCGGTGCTTCAAGCCGAATTGAACCGAAGGGGCATTCGGGTGCACATTCCGGATTGTCGGTGGGAGGAAGGCCCCGAGGGTGATTTGGACAACGAGGATGAGCCGGGGGAAGGGACGTGCCATTGTCTGGACGACTTTCCGGAAGGTCCCGTGGCGGTGCTGATGAGCGCGGAGGATTTCCTGCGCTGCTATCGGCACCTGAGGACGGACGTGTTGTTTTTGGCCGTGCCGCTTTTCTTCAAAAAAGCCGTCACCCACGCCATCCGCGGGGTTTTGATGTCGGGTTCATCCAACGGAGGAAACGGCGCAGGGGCCTCGCTCAACGGTCGGCGTGTGAAGATTTACGACTACGTGGACCATAAAATCGGTCTTTTCGAAAATTATTTCCGCATGCGCAGCTACAATTACGGAGTCCATCCGGACGTTCTTCTCAATAACAACTGAGACACGCCGGAAAAGAACGCCATGGGCCTTTCCCGCGCGGAAAAGGGCGCGCTGGCTCCTTCGGGCGGCGCCCCGAGCGCGGCGGGCGGCGTGCGAGCGCAATCCGAAGGGATCGGTGACGGAGCATTTATCGAAAGAGCGCCCTTTTGTGGCCTTGGCCCCTTTTTTGCGGAAAGACCCACGGGTGGTGACCTTAGGAGTGCGGCCCACCCTGGGGGATTACACGGCCGAAGAGCGGCGGCTTCTGCGAAAGGCCTGCCGGGTTCTTTTCCCCACTGTGCGTTTCGCGGACGTGTTGGAAGGGGGCGGCTGTCGTTGTTTTCCTTCGGCGGTGACGTATCGCTATCAACGATGGCGCCCGTTGCAGTGGGCCTTGGGGGCTTTTTTAGACCTTCCCATGGCTCGATCGCGACTGTGTTACGGGCAAAAGGCGAAACAAGAGATCCCTCGAATGTTTCGGCCGCCTTTTCGCGTCCTGGGACCGCTGGTCGGCAGGGATCCGGTCGCTTTTGTGGATTCGTGGGCGGCCTGGGACGCCGTGGCGGGACAGGCAAACCCCGTCATCGTCAGCGAATGGCTGGATTACCGATGGCGCCTTGAAGTGTGGGTGGCGTGCGGCACGGTCCTGGCCTGGAAGCGCGTGCCGTGGGACGGCGTCGGCGATGCCGGTGCGATGCCGTGGGTTCCAGGTTTTCCCGACGCCGCCGCTTTGCCCGTGGCGGAGCGAAGTCTCTGGGTGTGCCACCGCGCCGGGATCGACGACGGGGTGCTGGTGTGGGGCGTTCGAGACGGGTCGGGCGCGTTTTTCTTTGAAGGCGTGAAACGTCCTCCGCCGACGTTAAAAAACGCGGAAACCCAAAATACAAGGCCGGCTTTGATCTTTTCCGCTTTGATCGAGAAACTGGATTCGAACACGGGATCCTAACGAGAGAGGAAAGCAGTCATGATGGATGAATGGGAAAAGGAATACGAAAAATCCGCGCAGATGGCGCAGCGCCATTTTCGAAAGGATGTTTCCGGGTTTCGAGAACGAAGACGGCTGGAACTGGAAGACCTTTTGAAAACCGAGCAGGAAAAGCCCGAAGATCTGCGGGACGAAGAAAAGATTCAATGGATCCTTGAAGAATTGCGCACCGCCGGGGACTAGTCCCCAAAGCCGGGGAGGCGTTGCGCATCAGATGCCGCCCCGGCCGTGCTTTACTTTTTCGGCCTTCATGGCTTTGCGGCGCAAAGCCCATGCCGTGCCCGACGTTTTACCAGAGGTTGACGATCATGCCTGAGGTTCAAAAACATTTTCGGCGCGCCATCCTTGTCTTCGGCGCGCTCTTTTCCGTCGCCTTTTCCCTTTATTGCCCGTGCACCGAGGCCGCCGATCTTTCGGCGTCGGCCTCTTATGTCGAACGACACCTCCAATCCCAAGGAGCCGACACCTTCGTGATCTTACGCAACGGTTTGACCGTTCTCATCCGCCCTCGAGAGGACACCGACGTGGTGGCCGCCAAGGTCTTTGTCCGGGCTGGATCCATCTATGAACAAGACAAAATGGGCGCCGGGCTGTCCCATTATCTGGAACACGTGGTGTCCGGAGGGACCACCAAGTCGTTTACGGAACAAGAAGCCCGGGACCGATTGGAAAAGCTCGGCGGGGCGACCAACGCCTACACGAGCCACGACCGCACCGTCTATTACATCACCACCAGTGCGCCCTATTGGCGCGATGCCCTGGATCTGCTCTTGTCCTATGTGACCGAATGCACTCTGGAGGATTCCGAAGTCGCTCGGGAAAAAGCGGTCATTCAGCAGGAATTCAAGCTCGGGGAAAACGATCCCCAAAGAGAGCTTTGGAAACTCTTCATGAAAACCGCCTACCGCGTCCACCCGGCCCAGCATCCGGTGATCGGTTATGAGGAGGTGTTCGTCCAGACCAGCCGGGAGGATCTCCTGCGGTACTACACGGCCCGATATCAGCCCCACAACATGGTGCTGGCCGTCGCCGGCCGCGTGGATCCCGATGCGGTTATCGCCTTTGTGGAGCAAAAGACCGCTGCCAAAGACCGAACAAAACTGGAAGAGCTGCCCCTGCCGCAGGAACCTCCCCAGACGGGCCGCCGATGGGCGGAAAAAACGCTCCCCTTGGCTCGCATGGTCCAAGCCATGGTGGGCTTTCGATCGGTCTCCCTAAGTCACGAAGACCTCTACGCCTTGGACGTATTGGCCATCGTGCTGGGCGAGGGGCGTACCAGCCGCCTCTACCAGCGGCTCAAAGACCGAGACCAAAAGGTCTTGCAGGTGAGCGCCTTCAATTGGACGCCGGCCTACGTGGCGGGCCAATTCGTGGTGTCCATGACACTGGCCCCGCAGCACTGGCCCCATGTGCTGGACGCCTTGAGGGATGAAATCCGGCGGATCCAGGAAAAAGGCGTTTCCGACGCGGAGCTGGAAAAGGCGAAGAAAAAAGTCATCGCCGCCCATGTGTTCGGCAAGGAAACCACGGAAGAAATGGCCTCTTCCGCGGCCTCGTCTTACTTCGATACCGGCGATCCCTATTTCGAAGATCTGTACGCAAAAAACGTACGGCGGGTCCGCACAGCGGACGTGCAAAATGCGGCCAAGCGCTACCTGGTGGAAGACGCCATGACCGTGGCGGTGATTCGACCGCAAGAGGCAGCCGGCGCTGACAAAGCGGCCGCGACGAGGCCGAGCGCCACCGAGACGAAGAATCCTCAAGGGACGGTAAAACGGACGACGCTGCCCAACGGCCTTCGCGTGCTTCTCAGGGAAGATCACCGATTTCCCTTTGTCTCCGTGCAGCTCTACGGCATCGGGGGCCTGCTTCTGGAAGGGCCCGCCGAGGAAGGCTATGCGGCCATGACCGCCTCGCTGCTCACGGCCGGGACAAAAAAACGGAGCAAGCTTGAAATCGCCCAGGCCTTGGAATCCGTCGGGGGAAGTCTCGCCAGCGGATCGCAGCATAATAGCTACTATGTGGCGGCGAAGGTCCTGAGCGAAGATCTGCCGTTGGCCGTGGACGTTTTGGCCGATGTGGTGTTGCACCCCGTTTTCCCGCTGCCGGAAGTGGAAAAGAAAAGGCAGGAAACCCTTCTGGCCATTCAAAAACAGGATGAAAACTGGCAGACGGAACTCGTTCGTCTGTTCAAGAAAAACTTCTTCCGCGAGCATCCTTACGGCCATGACATTCTTGGGAGCGATGCCTCCATTCGAGCCGTCACTCGGGAGATGCTCCAGCGGTTTTACGCCAAGATGGTCGTGCCGCAGCGGGCGGTTCTGGCCGTCTACGGGGATTTCGATGCGGCCGCGCTCATGCCGCTGCTGCACAAGGCTTTCCAGGCCTGGAAGCCTTCGGGCCCTTCGAACATGCCCGCCGTTCCAGAAGACGACGGCCGAATTCAAGGGCTTCGCGTCCTTGAGAAGAAAAACGACAAGACGTCTCTGGGCCTCTTTGTGGGCACGCGCGGCTTGGATCTTCACGACCCGCGCATGGCGGCACTGGATGTGCTGGATGCCGTGCTTTCGGGAATCGGCTATCCCGGAGGGCGGCTGCATGCCGCCTTACGGGGCGGGGACAACAATTGGGTGTACGTGGTGCACGCTTTTCCCTTCAGCGGCTATCGAGCGGGTTATTTCGGCGTGATCACGCAGACGACCCAAAAAAATGCGCAGCGCGTGGAATCCATCATCCATGAACACCTGGACCGGCTGATGAAGGAACGTGTCGCCGACGAGGAAATGCAGCGGGCTAAGGACATGGTAATCACCATGCACCTGCTGGAACTGGAAAGCCTGGAAGCCCAGGCACGCAGCGCCGCCGTCAACGAGCTCCTCGGTCTGGGCTACGACTATGCCGCCCGCTACCCGGATCTGGTGCGCGCGGTGACGGCCGAAGATGTGCACAAGCTGGCGCAAGAACTGTTTGACGGGCGTCTCGTGGTGCGAACCCTTCCGGAAAATCCGGTGGAAGTCCTTCCTGCCGACATGCCCGCCCCGGCTCATATCCGTTGAGCCGGCAATCCGAGGGCACCCTCCGCGACCTCCCGAGTCTCAGGCGGAAGGCGCGGAAAGGTGCGCTCGAAGTCTTTCCGCGTTTTCTCGCGCAAAATCCAGCGTGGGATCCAATTCCAAAGCCATTTCATAGAGGCGTAGCGCTTCGCGCGCATGGCCCATTTCTCGAAGATTGGAGCCGATATTGGCGTAGTCGATGGCGGATCCGGGATCGATTTCGATGGCTTTTTCAAAGGCTTCGATGGCCTTCATGTGCTCTTTCAGTTTGTAGAGGCAAAAGCCCTTCAGGTTGTAGATTTCCTTTAAGCCCGGGTTGGCTTTTTCCGCCTCTTTCAAGGCGTCCAGGGCCTCCTCGTAGCGGCCCAAGTCCTTGCGGCATGAGGCGATGTGGACGTAAATGCTGGCGAGTTCCTGAGGGGCGGGGTTTTGCCGCAGGGATTTTTCAAAAAGCGCCAGAGCTTCTTCGTAACGTTCCAGGCGTTCCAGAGCGTGGGCCGTAAAAAAGGTGAGATCAAAGCGCGGGCCGAAGAGGCTTTCCAGCCGTGTGAGCTGGTCCAGGGCTTCGGGTGGATCCAGGCTTCTAAGAACGGTGCGGGCCATGTGCTGGGCAAAGTCTGTATCCCGAGTGTGTTCCAGGAAGTGGGCACCGGGAACGATGACGTAGACGCTGGGGATGTCGAGGTCCTCATGGGTCACGTTGACGGCCAGCACATCCAAATCCAGGCGGGAAAGGGCTTCCACGGCCCGCTGAATTTCCACGCGCAGATTGTCGTCGCTCACCTTGGGTAAGGCGCCGATGGGGACCGTTCGATCGGCTGCCATGAGGTAGGCGGCTTCCTGAAGCGAGCCGTACTTGGGCAGGGTGGGCCTGTAGGTCGTTCGGTTTTCGAAATCCCCAGCCAGTTGAGCGACTTCGGTGAGAGCCCGGCAGAGGGACTTTTCCGGATGGGACGTGGTTCCCGCCGTGAAGACGATTTCGCTTTTTTGCGGAAAGGTTTGCGGATCGTAAGCCAAAACGCCCACTGTGGGAATGCCCGTGTCCAAGGAAAAATCATGGACGAAAAGGCGGATGCCGCACCGGTGGAATTTTTCCATGAGTTCCCGCGCTGCCTCATCCCGAACGCTTTCCAGATCGACGGCCGGCGTGATGCGCCGTTCGTAGGAAATAATCGAACCCACATGCCGTTCCACGACTTCGCACAAGGCCTGCAACAAGGCCTCTTCCAGCGTATTTCCCGCGGCGGGACCGTTGTATTCGTTGATGAGATAAAACCAGTCGATGGGAACCCATTGGTCGCAATCCCGGGTGAGGTTTCGGCCGGGAACCCAGCGCATGGGGCATTGCTCGAGGAAAGTCTGCACGCGGGCGACGGGCGTTTCGGCGTCGTGGACGGACTTTAAGAGCACCTCGGGGCTTGTGGCCGCCCCGTCCAAGGCCCCCATGGGGGCTTTGAGGAACCTTTGGGCGTGCATGAAAGAAAAGAAGCTGAATCGTTCCATGAGTTCCATGAGGGCGCTGGCTTCCGCCTGGGCCGGCGTGGCGCCTTTGCCCATCTGCTTTTGCGTGCCCGTCAGGGCGGCGGCATCAGGGCCGCATAGGCTGATGTAGACGGGAATGCCCAATCGACCCGAGTCGATGCGAAGCGTCTTGGCAAGAACGCGCAGGCGAAGCTTTTCCAGACGCCCGCGCACCCATCGCACGGTTTCCTCGGGGGCTCGGGCCTTTTCCTGATCGTGGCGGAAGGTCTTGAAGCAATCGCGGAGTGTGATGCGGGAATCCAGGCGCATGGGGCGCTCTCCTTGACGACGGTCGGGACTCGGGTTCGGGGCCTCAGGCAATGCGCCGCCGAAGCTACCACCCGGCGCGTTCATGATGAAAGGCTGTGGGCGGTTTTGGCATTATGGGCGTCCATGGAGGCACGGATGGTTTCCAAAAGCTGTCGGGCTTGAATGCCGGATTGAAACGGTCGGGGCAGGCCTTTGATGGATCGAAGCTCTTCGAGGGTTTCGGGCATTTTTTGGGCCAGCCGGATCAGGGCTTCGTTGGGAAGGACGCGAAACGGCGCTCGGTCCAGCCGCCGAGCCGTTTCATCCCGAAAGGTGTACAGGTCTTTGAGGACGGCTCGGGCTTTTCGGGACAGGCCCCGCACGCCCTGAAGCCGCCGATAGCCGTCGACCGGAAAGCGTTCTCGAGGGGGGGCTTGATGACACACGCGGGCGAGCGCCTCCTGCGCCTGATTCCACAGACCTCTTTGCACCAGTTCCTCATAGAGCTGGTCGCGCAAGGAAATGAGATAATGCGTGTCCAGACGGGCATAGTGGAGCTGGGAATCCTTTAAGGGGCGCAGGCCCCAGTCACAGCGCTGCCATTTCTTGTCCAACTGGACCTGAAACCGGGTTGCCAGCACATGAGACAAACCCAGCTGTTTTTCGCCCAAGATCTTGCAGGCCACGGCTGTATCGAAAACGTTTCGGAACGAAAAGCCGAAATCCCTCTTGAGGGACCCGATGTCATTGGCTGCCGCG